>Ga0335079_10000365_pt1 | contig 52602 bp, 50 predicted proteins | sample Lox_Sample_33_FD_206719 | JGI IMG/M metagenome (GOLD analysis project Ga0335079, IMG submission 206719) | Soil microbial communities from Loxahatchee National Wildlife Refuge, Florida, United States - Lox_Sample_3.3 | ecosystem: Environmental > Terrestrial > Soil > Wetlands | place: USA...
CTAAATCTACAAAACCACTTCGAGGACACACCCCGGGAAGCAGTCAGGGCAAACGCCCTGGCTGCTTCTCTCCTTTTGGAGCCGATTTTTCACGCGAGCTGGTAAACGGTTTTAGTAGGGGGTGAATCGCTAGTTGTCTGCGCTGCGTCCCGGAGGCTGAGGAAAGCTGCGCAGCGCCGCATCCTCGTCCGGGAAATCCGGAAAGACCTGGTAGAGCTGGGTGATTTTCAGGATCTCCTCGATTTTGGAGGAGAGTCCGACCACTTTCATTTCGCCGCCGGACTTGATCACCGTCAAATAATTGCGCACGAGTTCGCCGACGCCGGAACTATCCAGATAGTCGAGCCTGCTCAGGTTGAGGAGAATGCAGTTGCGTTTTTCCTTCAGGAGCGATTCGATGGCGCTGCGGAGCGCACCGGATTCGAACGAAGTGAAATGGCCGGAGACGTCCACCAAGGAAACGGCGCCCGACTGACGGATAGAAACAGAAAAATTTATCTTGCGCGGCTTGATCGGCATGAGGCGCGCATTGTACCGCGCTGGAGGCGAATTGCGAAGCGTGCGAACCAGAGCATCTATTGGCGGAGAACGACGCGGAGGCCGCGACGCCAGCTCTCCGCGAGGCCCACGCGTATGATTTCGAGCTTCGGCGAGAGATAGCGGAGCAACGTGTCCGTTGCCGGATGAAAGCGCAAGGCGGGAGCAAGAAGGTACACCAACGGCGCCTGTGCCTGAAGGTGGATTCCCGGGAAGTAGCCGTAGCGCGAGAAATCGCCTTCTTCGAGATGGCGGCGGATGCGCAGCCAATAATTCGCGGCTTGCAACGGCAAATGAATGTGTTCGGTTGCTTTTAATTCGATGATGGCCAGACGGCCCGCGCGAGTGACGCCAACAAGATCGAGAATGCCGTGTTCGGCGGAAGTCCCTGCAAAGAGCTGGGAATAGAGAAAGCGCGGGTCAAGCGCCGCATCCACGCGAGAAATGTCCTCGCGAACCAGGGACTCGAGCCAACGCTCGGGATGCGCGCGGTAAAGGGCATGGCGCGTATCGGAGGCTAGCGGGTTACGGTAGAGCTGCAGCTTGTGCAGCAAGCGCTTGAGGGCTGAAAGAGACGAGGAATTTAACTCCTTCTCAGAATCTGAAATCCCGAAGCAAATCTTTTGCTCCTGCCAGCGAGCGAAGGCCAGTCCGCGGAACCGGAGCCAAACTTGGCGGGAGTAAACTGCGGGATGGACGGTCACGGCGCTTGGGGCGCGGGAGGTAATGGGAGCAAGCGCCGGCCGCGCCTGGTCGAGAAGCGCTTGCGTTTCGCGGAGAGGAACCAGCCAGGACTCAAAGTTTGCCAGAGCGTGAGGATTGACTTCCTCGAGGGCTTCGCGCATGCGATCGTACTCATAAAGGGAAATGTTCAGTTTCCCGTCGAGTGCCGGCAAAATCTGCGCGACGGAAGGCGCCGCACCACGCGGTACGATCAAGCGTAAGCCGGTGACATGTCCTCCGCGCGATTGGCGCAGGCGGTCCAGCCACAGCAATGCGAAGGTCACCGAGCGCGATGGCAACTCCTGGGAAGCGATATCGGGCAAAGCAAGCAGGGCCGTGCGCAGGGAGCCACGTCGAAGAACGCCGCGGACGTAGTTCCCAGAGAGAGAGTGCTCGAGATCGGCAGAGGTCGTGAGCGACTCCACGGTCTCATCTGGGAATTGCTCGGCGCAGAGCGCGGCCAGATGCTGGCAAAAAGCCTCGCGGGAGAGTTCGCGAGGCGAGCGTTCGAAATCGATGCGGAGGAACTCGAGGCGTTCCGGCCGGGGCCTGCCAAAGCGCTCGACAGCGAGAGAGAGGCGGTCGTCGGAGTGCTCCGTAATCGCCAGGACACGACGGGTCAGATTGTGATTCTCGGACCAGAGATGAAGAAGCGGCTTGGCGCGATCGCCCCGGACTTCCCAGGTGAGCGAAGCGAGTGGCGCGATACGGCTGCCGTTTTCGCGCAGCTCTGCGGGGCCGGCCGCGGAGAATTCGCGGAGACAGGCCTGCAATTCCTCTGAGAGTTCCACGCAGAGATTATAGATGAAATACGTAACTCGAGACTACTGGGAGGTGCCGAGTTGCAGACCGGTCACGCGAACGGAGGGAACCTGAACATTCCAGGAGGGGGGAATGTGGTCGAACGAGATCTCGAAGTGGCAGGACTTGCCCGGAACGAGAGGAGGGGTCTGCGGGGCAAAGAGTGGCCGCGCATCGCGAAGAACGATCTGGTTCATACCGTCGTAGAAGGTAAGGGTCACTTCGGCCGCACGAATGGTCTGATCGCCGGTGTTGAGAGCATCGCCGGAAATAATCGTGACCTCCTGGTGGAGGAAATTTTCGGCACGGCTCATGGCGAAATTTCCAAATTGCAGCTTGGCCGCGTAGGCCTGCTCCGATGGTCCAAACGGGAGATGTGCCTCCGCAGGCGAGGACGAAGGTGCAGGAGCCTTAATCAGCAGGAAGTAGACCGCCAGGGCAACAATCGCCGCGCCAATCGCAAGCACAATCGGATTGCGGAGAAAGGTTCTGGTAGACTGCGCCTGGGGAGAACCGACGTTATCGAGATCGTTTTCCACGGTCATATCCGCGAGTTCAACGTCCGAGGACGAGCCGCTGAATGAGCGGCTCAGGCAAACTTGCGGCACGCATGCGCGCCTGCACCGCGCCAATATCATACGGAACCCGCCAGAATTCCACGGTGTGATGATCGAGATCGGCAATGGCGAAAGACGCGCGAGCATCACCGTCGCGCGGCTGCCCGACCGAACCAGGATTCAAGAGGTAACGGCGCTCCGGTTCAATCCGCAAAGCAGCGAACTGCTCCGTGGGGCGGGGGCGAAGCTGCAACACCTCGAGGTTGCTGTCGCGATAGGAAAAGCCACCCTGGTGATGCGTGTGCCCGAAGAAAGTGACGTCCGCGGTGGAATCAAGAAGGCCCTCGAGGGCCTGTGTCGGCGTGAAGACATATTCGTCTTCGTCTTGAAATGCTCCGTGCACCAGAACGATTCCGTCGGCGCTGAGAGGTCCTTGGGGGAGCGCGGCGAGCCACTCGAGACTCTCCGGAGAAAGCTGAGAGCGCGTCCAGTCCACCGCGGCTTTGGCGACTGGATTGAAGTCTTCAGTGGTCATCAATCCCGCAACCGCTTTGTCGTGATTCCCGCGAATGGTATGCGTGGAAATGGCACGGATTTTAGAAGTCACTGGCGCGGGGTCCGGACCATAGCCGACTACATCTCCAAGACAGACTGCTGCTTCCCACTTGCCTTCAGCAGCACAAAGCGCCGCTTCCAAGGCCGTCAAGTTGGCGTGAAGATCGCTGAGAATGAGGATCCGCATCCGCTCTGTCCAACGAGTGCACCTGAGTATAGATGAAGTCAGGAAGGGATGCACACGGGAACAACATGCGAGAAAGTACCTGCGACTTTTGGCCCTGGAGCGCAGGGTGAAGCGGAATTTATTAGGAATTTAGAAGCGAATGGAAGGATACGTGCGCAGGTGAATGAAATCTATCTGTCAAAAATGCAGAGCGCGAAGAATTACGAAAAGAATTTCAAGGAATCGGCGAAACAAACGGGCAGGCCGACTCGTCTATAGGTGTGCAGCCACGAACCGGTTGCACATGGGCATTCAGCAAAAACCCCGCGGTGGCAGCCGCGGGGCGGTGACACGCAAATCTAACCGGCGGTTAGTCCAGCAAGAAGAGGTGTCGAGGGAGTGAGGCTACTCGCTCCAGCGTGCGCGTGTCAACTGCCTGATCCTGGTGCAGCTCCAGTGGCGGCAGAAGCGATTCTGAGCCAAAGGAGCAGTGACACGCATGAAGATCAATTCTTTTCTTCGCATTTCCGCGCTGATGGGAGTTTTAGCACTTGCAGTTTCCGTTTTCGCCAAACCCGTAAGCAAAACCATCAGCATCACACAATCCGCAAAGGTTGGCACAGTCAGCCTCGAGGCGGGAAGCTACCGTTTTGTGATTGACGGCAACAAGGCAACCGTCGAGAAGAACGGCCACAAAATCGCCGAAAGCACAGGCCGCTGGGAAGACCGCAACTCGAAGGCGCAATACGACAGCGTCCTGCTCGGAGCGGACGGGCAAGTCCAGGAAGTACGTTTTTCCGGGAATAACCGCGTTTTCGTATTCAGCGAATAATGCGGGAGGTCCTTTGACCCCTCAACACGGCTGACCAAGGGGGCTGCCACAGGTGGCGGCTTCCTTGGCTCCAGTTCCAGCGATTCCCTGGCCGAAAGTTTAACGGATCAGCATGCAGTCTCCGTAACTGTAAAAACGATATTCCTCGCTCACGGCATGGCGATAAGCAGCGAGAATTTTTTCCGTCCCCGCAAACGCGCACACCAAAGCAAGTAACGTCGAGCGCGGCAGATGGAAATTTGTGAGCAGAGCATCAACCACGCGAAAACGAAAGCCGGGAAAAATGAACAAACTGGCTTCCCCTTTTCCGGCAAGCAGGACTTTTGCGGCGTTGTGGCTTTGTGCACGCAAAGCTGAGTCCTCGAGGGCACGAACTACGGTGGTGCCCACAGCCAGGATTGACCTGCCAGCCGCACGGGCTTCCGTGATGCGTTGCTCAACCTGCTCGGAGATTTCGTAGGATTCCGAATGCATGACATGAGCCTCTAGAGTGTCCGTATGGATCGGTTGGAATGTTCCGAGGCCGACATCCAAAGTTAGCTCGCAGATTTCCACGCCGCGCGCGCGAACCTTCTCCAGAATTTCCGGGGTAAAGTGAAGTCCGGCCGTTGGCGCCGCGACAGCGCCGCTCCGCTTCGCAAAAACAGTTTGGTATCGTTCGCGGTCACTTGGCTCATCCTGACGATCAATGTAGGGAGGAAGTGGAACATGGCCGAGCTGCTCTAGAAGTTCGGAAACTGTGTGGGGTTCCGCCGCGGAAAATCGAACGGTCCGTACGCCGAGCTCACCACGCGCAACGACCTCGGCTTCCAGTTCGCCCTGGCCGAATCTGATTCGTTCACCTATCTGGAGTTTCCTACCCGGCCGCACGAGCGCCTCCCAGGTAACTTCCCCCAGTTCACGTGTCAGAAGGATTTCGACAGTTCCGGTAAGATGCTCGCCGCGCGTCGCCCGCGAAGGTGATTGCGAATGTATCCCAAGCCGCCGGCCAAATAGCCTCGCAGGAATCACGCGGGCATTGTTCAAAACCAACAGTTCATTTCCCCGTAGAAGCGAAGGGAACTCGGCGAAAAGATGGTCCTGAATGGATCCCTCGAAACGGTCAAGAAGAAGCAGGCGAGAAGAGTCTCTCCGCCTCAGGGGACGCTGCGCGATTCGTTCCTGCGGGAGACGATAATCGAGTTCCTCAAGACGCATCTTCCCGCAGTGTAACAGCATCGTTAGGAGAGTAGGAGCACCGAGAGTTTGCGTTGGCGCAATGTTTAAAGGAGGTGGTGAAGCAGAGACTAGCCATAATATTGAAAATACATTAGATAGCGAATTTACGAGGACACGACAAAATACTTGACAGCATAAGACTCATATTATATTATCTTTATGCAGTCACTATTTGGAGGGATAACTCTATGAGTACTCTAGAACGCTGGGAGCCCTTTCGCGGGGTTAGCACCGCGGAAGGCCAGCTCAACCGAATCTTTGGAGACCTTCTGGGCCGCACCAGTCAGGAATCCAACCTGACCACCTGGGCGCCGTCGGTGGACATTTTCGAGACCGAAAATGCACTGGTCGTGAAGGCGGATTTGCCCGAGGTGAAGCCAGAGGATCTGGACATTCGCGTTGAGAACAACATCCTGACGATTCGCGGCGAACGGAAATTCGAGAAGAAGGTGGATGAGAAGAACTACCTGCGCGTGGAGCGCTCGTACGGTTCGTTCAGCCGCAGCTTCTCGCTGGCGAACACCGTGAACGCGGATGCGATCAAAGCCGACTACCAGAACGGGGTCCTGACGCTGACGATTCCGAAGCGCGAGGAAGCCAAGCCGAAGCAGATCAAGGTAAGCGTCGGCACGCCGGAAAAGGCAGCGGCGGCCGGACGATAAACCAAAGAAGGAACCAGCAACGAATGATGCGTTAGGATGAGGGGCTGGCTGGGTGCCAGCCCCTTTTCCATCAGAAAAACTGTAGAGGTTGACCATGTTGAGATTCGACAAGATGACGGTGAAAGCGCAGGAAGCGCTGCAGGACGCGCAGGAAGTGGCTGCGCGCCACGAAAATCAGGAGGTTGCGCCGCTGCATTTGTTGGCGGCACTTGTTGCCCAAACGGATGGGGTCGTTCCACCGCTTCTGGCGCGGCTGGGTGTCCGCAGCGAAGCTCTTTCTGCCGATATCGAGCGCGAATTGGGCCGGCTCCCCAAAGTGCAAGGCATGGCGCAGCAGCACATGGGCCGGGCGCTCAACGACGTGCTGGAAAGTGCCTTCAGGGAAGCGGACAAATTCAAGGACGACTATGTTTCCGCGGAGCATTTGTTTCTGGCCATTGCGGGCCAGGAACGCGATCCCGCGGGCCAATTACTGAAGAAGAGCGGGGCTTCATACGAGGCGATCCTGCAGGCCCTGACCGGAGTGCGCGGGACGCAGCGGGTAACATCGCAGAATCCGGAAGCAACCTATGCTGCGCTCGAGAAGTATGCGCGCGACCTGACGGAACTGGCGCGCAAACAGAAGCTCGATCCGGTGATCGGCCGCGATGAAGAGATTCGCCGCGTGATGCAGATTCTGGCGCGGCGCACGAAGAACAACCCTGTGCTGATCGGCGAGCCGGGAGTGGGAAAGACTGCGATTGTCGAAGGATTGGCGCAACGCATCATTTCCGGCGATGTGCCGGATGTTTTGAAGACGAAAAGGCTCGTTGCACTCGATCTCGCAGCCCTTGTGGCAGGAGCCAAATACCGAGGCGAGTTTGAAGATCGTTTGAAAGCCGTACTCAAGGAAATTACGGAGGCCGAAGGGCAGATTATTCTGTTCATTGATGAGCTGCATACGCTGGTCGGAGCGGGCGCCGCGGAAGGCTCTATGGATGCCTCCAATATGCTGAAGCCGGCCCTGGCACGTGGCGAATTGCGCGCGATCGGCGCGACCACGCTCAACGAATACAAGAAATACATCGAGAAGGATCCGGCTCTCGAGCGGCGCTTCCAGCCGGTGCTGGTCAACGAGCCGACAGTGGAAGATACGATTGCGATTCTACGTGGCCTGAAAGAGCGGTATGAAATCCACCATGGTGTCCGCATCAAGGACGCCGCCATTCTGGCCGCGGCGACACTTTCTCACCGCTACATCACGGACCGGTTTCTTCCCGACAAGGCGATTGACCTGATTGATGAAGCGGCGGCGAGCCTGCGCATGCAGATTGATTCGTTGCCCACTGAAATTGATGAAATCGAGCGGCGTATTCTGCAACTCGAGATCGAGCGGCAGGCGCTCTTGAAGGAGTCTGATGCGCACTCGAAGGAACGGCGTGCGCAAATTGAAAAGGAACTGGCCAAACTGAAGGAGGAATCGAGCGCGCAGAAGGCGCGGTGGCAGGCGGAAAAGGAAGCTATCGGCAAAATCCGCAAGCTAAAGGAGCAGATTGAACAGCTGAAGGCGGAAGAGCAGCGCTACGAGCGCGCGGGCGAACTGGCCAAGGTGGCCGAGATTCGTTACGGGAAAATCGCGCAAGCGGAAGCGGATCTGAAGAAGGCGCAGGAGCGCTTCGCTTCGGTGCAGAAAGATGCGCCGATCCTCAAAGAGGAAGTGGACGAGGAAGACATCGCCAAGCTGGTGAGCAAATGGACGGGAATTCCCGTCGGGCGGTTGCTTGAGGGCGAAGCGCAGAAACTGGTGCATATGGAGGAACGCCTGCGGAAGCGCGTGGTCGGGCAGGATGAAGCTCTGGCGCGCGTTGCGAGCGCGGTACGGCGCAGCCGTGCGGGCCTTTCGGACACAAAACGTCCGATCGGCTCGTTCATTTTCCTTGGGCCGACGGGGGTGGGAAAGACGGAACTGGCACGCGCGCTCGCAGAATTTCTGTTTGACGATGAAAAGCTCATGATCCGCATTGACATGAGCGAGTACATGGAGAAGCACACCGTATCCCGGCTGATCGGCGCGCCGCCAGGGTACGTCGGTTATGAAGAGGGTGGCCAATTGACGGAGCAGGTGCGCCGGCATCCTTACTCAGTGGTGCTCTTCGACGAAATAGAAAAGGCGCATCCCGACGTGTTCAACGTGCTGCTGCAAATACTGGAGGATGGCCGGCTGACCGATGGAAAAGGCCGGACGGTGGATTTTAGGAACACGGTTCTGGTGATGACGAGTAATGTGGGTTCAACTGCCATTTTCGAACTTGCGCACCAGAACCCAGAGCGCGCCAGAAAAGAAGCGATGGAGGCGTTGCGGGCAGCGTTTCGGCCGGAGTTCCTGAACCGCATTGACGAGATCGTGATTTTCAATCCGCTCGGCAAGGAGCAGCTCGAGAGCATTATCGGATTGCTGCTCAAGAGCGTCGAGAATTTGCTCGCGGAACGGAGGATCACTCTGGAGCTGACCCCCGCGGCGAAAGCGCTAGTTTTGCAGGAAGGATTCGATCCCGCGTACGGAGCGCGGCCTTTGCGCAGAACAATCCAGCGGCTGATTCAGGATCCGCTCGCGCTCCAAATCCTGGAGGGAGCGATCTTGCCAGGTGACCACGTAAAGGTGGACCGCGACGGCAAGAGCGACGCCATGCGGTTCGAACGCGTACCGGCAAAACAACCTGCGGCGGCTGCGCGAATCTAATGGATTGGCGAAGGGAGGGAGCTCTGCTCCTTCGCCGCGCCGGGTTTCGTTGAAGTTCGGGCTTATGAGACACTGAGGGCACAATCATGAGAGTCTTTCGCACAACACTTTTGCTGGTGGCATTGACGCTCTTCCTGATGATCGTCGGGCAATATCTTGGCGGCCGAAACGGAATGACAATCGGCCTGGGCTTTGCAGTCGTCACAAACATCTTCGCCTACTTTTTCTCGGACAAGATCGCCTTGAAAACGAGCGGGGCTAAGCCCGTCACGCGGGAGCAATTGCCGCGACTTTATGAAGTCATGGAGAGGCTGGCGGCCAAGGTCAATTTGCCTGTTCCGAAACTCTATGTGGTGCCTGATGCGGCGCCCAATGCATTTGCTACGGGCAGAAATCCGCGCCATGCTTCGGTCGCGGTTACGCAGGGCCTTTTGCAGATCATGAACGATGACGAGCTCGAAGGAGTTATAGCCCACGAACTCTCTCACGTGCGCAATTACGACATTCTGATCAGCTCCGTAGCCGCTACGCTCGCAGGTGCGATCACATGGATGGCGCATTGGGGATGGTTTTTTGGGTACGGCGACAGCGACGACGGTGGAAATCGCGGGGGCGGCGGCAATGCGATCCTTGGCCTCCTCTTGATGATTCTAGCGCCTTTGGGAGCGATGCTTTTGCAACTTGGACTTTCGCGCCAGCGTGAGTATGCCGCCGATGCCACGGGAGTCCGGATGGTAGGGCATCCTTACGGTTTGATCAGTGCACTGCAGAAGCTCGGGGCATACAACAAGCGGATTCCCACTACAGCAATTTCGCCCTCCACATCTTCGCTATGCATTGTGAAGCCGCTTTTCGGGATGAGCTCGATGTCTTCGCTATTCAGCACCCATCCCCCACTTGAAGACCGGATTGCCACGCTGCGAGAAATGACGGTGATTCCTCAGCGTTAGCGGCCAGGCTCGCCTCTTTTGCATACTTTCGGCTGAAGGCATGTAAAGTCTGCAAAGCGATACGGATTTGTGAGTTTTCCGAGATCATTTAAGTCATTAAATTTCTGCGGGTTAACATCCGGAGGAACATCCATCGTTTTGGTGAGGGAAGTGCACTTATGAGTGCCCGGGTTTTTCTTCCACCGGTCCACTGGGGGACGGGCGCAATGAATTGCAAAGACACTATTCATTTGATTTGCTGGTACTTAGAGGGAAAGCTTTCCCCAGCCGTCTCGAACGAGATCAAAAAGCATCTAGTGGGCTGCCCGAATTGTCAACTTGTGCTGGACGCGGCGATGAGCACACTAGAACAGTATTTTGCCTCTGAAAAATCCGCCGAGGCGCCGGGTGCGACCCAGGCAGCGTAGTTCCCCTTCAGCAAATGATTGAAAAGCTTGACGTTGATGACCTACTGAGGGTGTGTGCCAATCTTTAACGTGATTCCGTTGCAGGCCGAACACTTCCCCATTTGGGTTGAACCAATATCTGCAATTATTACAGGCAAGCGAACAACTACGTAAACTTTACAAGTACTAGAACTATTTTTGACCCGCGGGTGCGAACCACAAAGTACTCCTAAGCTGCGGAAAACAGGTCGATTGACACTGGCAGGACCCGCCGGACTGTTTTGGCTTCGCACCTGCAGCCTTTCCCCTCGCAGGGCATGAAAGCCCAAAGGAGACGAAGTCAATGAGCGAGTTTCTTGATTCAAATAGCCAGAGTACAACCGGAACGCCGCGTTGGGTTGCTCTGGCAGTGGCGGTTCTCGGAGGAATTTCTTTGGTTGGTCTGGGTCTGGGTTGGAGCGCGTACAGCCGCGCCAATAGCGTGGAGCAAACTACCCAAGCCAGCGTTAAGCAACAGAATGATGCTCTGAGCCAGCGCCTCGCGAAATCCGAGGAAATAAACCAGCAATTGGAGAGCGACCTCAAGGTCGTAACCGACAAGCTGAACGTGACGCAGTCCGATTTGATTGCTGCGCGCCATCAGACCAGGACGACCGCGGTCACTTACGATAAGAAACTGAATGGGTTTAAGGACGAAGTGAACACGCAACTGGCCACAAAGGCCAACGCCGAAGACGTCAACAAGCTGAACGGCGATGTCACGGGGGTGAAGGGCGATCTGGACGCGACCAAAAACAATCTGCAAATGGCGCGCAGCGAAATGGGCACGTTGATTGCTCGCAACCACGACGAAATTGACCAGCTGCGCCGAATGGGCCAGCGCGACTACTACGAGTTCACCGTCTCCCGCAAGGGCGGCGCGCAGAAGGTGGGAGTCATCAAGGTCGAATTGAGGGGCACGAACACGAAGAAGAACCAGTTCACCATCAACGTCCTCGCGGACGACAAGAGCTTCGAGAAGAAAAACCGCTCGGTCAACGAGCCGATTTTCTTCTACACCGGCGACAGCCGCCAGGCTCTTGAACTCGTGGTGAATAAGGTCACCAAGACGACCGCTGCAGGCTACCTCAGCATTCCGAAGGCACAACCAGCAGCCGCTTCCGCCAGCACAGGGACGGGCCTGTAATTCGGTTTGATTTGCCAGGCACTGCTCCTAAGCCATGGGAGCGCGGAAGGGAGGGGATTATGAAAATCCCCTCTCTTTTCGTTTGCGGCCAAGAAAACTCCGGAAATGTTCATCCGGGCCCACCAACGAGCCGTAGGATGGTGTGAAGGGCTGGACACCGCCGCAGTGCCTGTGCCAAGCTTAGTCCGGCCCGGCGGACGAATTCACCGCAGAGCAGTTTCAGGAGGGGGAACCTATGAAAGTGAAGTTTGCAACATTCATCGCAGCAATTCTGTTTATGGCAGCGCTGGCCATGGCCGCCGACACAAGCATGACCGGCTGGATTTCCGACAGCCAGTGCGGAGCCAAAGGCGCTAATGCCGCGGCCCGCGATTGCACCATCAAGTGTGTCAAGGAGCATGGCGCGAAGTACGTGTTTGTGGATGACACGAACAAGAAGGTCTACTCCATTGATAAGCAGGATATGGTGGCGGAACACGCGGGCCATCATGTCACCGTAACGGGCATGGTGGAAGGCGACTCGCTCAAATTGGACAGCATCAAGATGGCGCCCGAGAAGGGCATGATGGATAAAGGTATGGGCAAGATGTAAGACCGCTGCACACCCAGCGAATTAAAGAGGGCGGTCCGTCCATCGGGCCGCCCGTTTTGTTTTGCGACGGTCTGCTTTTCAGCTACGATAGCCTCTTCGCCATGGCCACAACCCTCCTGCATGCAGGCCGCGCGCTTACACCCAGCGGGGAAATAGCGGACGCAGGCGTCCTCTTCCGCGACGGCGTCATTGAAGCTGTGGAGAAGCGCGAAGGAATCACCCTTCCTGCAGGCGCCGAGGAACTGAAGGTCCCCGGCTCAACCGCGATTCCCGGATTTATTGACGTTCACATCCACGGAGCGGGGGGATATGACGTGATGGAAGGGAGCCCTGCGGCTCTCGCCGGTGTTGCGCGCAAAGTTTCTGAGTTTGGCACAACCTCTTTCGTGGCAACTACGGTTACCGCTGGCCTGGACGACACCTGTCGTGCGGTCGAGGGCATCGCTCAATACATCACTCGGCAGCATGCTGAAGACGCCGCCAAAGGCGAAATATTGGGGATTCATTTCGAAGGGCCGTTCCTGAGCAAGGAACGCCGGGGGGTACATCCGCCTGAGTTGCTGCGGTTGCCCTCCGCTGAGGTGCTCAATCGCTTCCTGAAGTCAGCGGCAGGGAATGCGCGCATTCTCACCATTGCACCGGAACTGATGGGAGCTATGCCATGCATAGAGGCCGCAAGGGACGCAGGGATGGTTGTTTCGATGGGCCACACGGATGCTACCTATGAACAAGCGCGGGCAGCCATCGCGGACGGGGCTCACCATGCCACGCACGTTTACAACGCCATGCGGCCGTTTACGCACCGGGATCCCGGCGTCATCGGCGCGGTATTGACTTCACCGGACGTCACGGCCGAGCTGATTGCCGATGGCGTTCATGTGGACGAAGTGGCCATGAAGATTCTAGTGCAAGCCAAGGGCGCCGAGCGAGTGATCCTCATCAGTGACGGCATCTCCGCCACGGGGATGCCAGACGGCAAATACATGCTGGGGGGACTCGAGGTTTCCGTAACCGGAGGCGTCTGCCGCAATGCAGAAGGCAAACTGGCCGGAAGCACCCTCACGTTGGACCGGGCTCTGCGCAATATCGTCGCTCTTGGCGTTCCGCTTTCGAACGCTGTGCACATGCTCACCTTGAATCCGGCTACTCTGCTGGGTATCGAGTTCAAGAAGGGCGCGCTTCGGTCTGGCGCGGATGCGGATATCGTTTTGCTGGACGAAGGCCTGCAAATCTCCCGCGTCTGGACGCGCGGAATCGTCCACGAATAAACGGCTCAGGGATAAAGGGGTAGATTCAGTTCGCGTGCCAGCTCCCGCGCGTTGAACGGGCTGCAGGAGAAGAAGCGCTCTCCCACCTGGATCGTCGGGACTTTGCGTCTCCCTTTGTTGACCTCGATGACCAGATACTCGGCGCCGGGATCTTCCTCAATGTTCACTTCGCGAAACTCCACGCCGCGTTCCTTGAGGAAAAGCTTCGCCCGCCGGCAATCGGGACACCAGGTTGTTCCATAGATTGTGATAGATTCCATTGGAATAGGTGTCTTGGCCGCGCCGGTCGTTAAAATAAATCAGGGATATACCGCATTAGGCGCCGGGGACGAGAGCGCTCCGCTTCTTCATGCCTACCTGTATCCGGGTCAGCGCGCGCTGCAGAGCCACAGAGGCCCGGTCCCAATCGATATCAGGACCACCTCCCGCCAAGCGCTTCTCCGCGCGTTCGCGCGCCGCTTGCGCGCGTTCCATGTCAATCTCCTCGGCACGCTCCGCGGTCTCCGCAAGCACCGTAACGCGGTCCGGGACGATCTCTGCGAATCCATGAATGATCGACAGGCTTCCAACGTGATTCGCGCTCGCACTGTGGTACGTGAGTTCCCCGATTCCCAGCTCGGTGATCAGCGGGGCGTGTCCCGGCAGAACGCCGAAATAGCCCGCTGCACCTGGAACTTGCACTTCGACGACGCTCTCGCGGAGCAACTGGCGCTCTGGAGTCACGATGACGAGCTCAATGCTTTCAGGAATCATTCCGCTTAGACGCCCGCTTTCATCTTTTCGGCTTTCTCGATGGCTTCCTCGATGGTGCCCACCATGTAAAAGGCCTGTTCCGGCACATCGTCGTGCTTGCCTTCGACGATTTCCTGGAAACCCCGCACGGTATCTTCGATCTTGACGTATTTGCCTTCGAGGCCTGTGAACTGGGCGGCCACAAACATAGGCTGCGAAAGGAACTTTTCGATTTTCCGCGCGCGGGCGACAGTGCGCTTATCTTCATCCGAAAGTTCCTCGATCCCGAGAATCGCAATGATGTCCTGCAGGTCCTTGTATCGCTGCAGCACGGACTTCACGCCGCGCGCAACGGAATAGTGTTCGGCGCCGACGATGCGAGGATCGAGGATGCGCGAAAAGCTGGCCAGCGGATCCACGGCCGGATAAATGCCGCGCTCCACGATTTGCCGGGAGAGATTGGTGGTCGCATCCAGGTGCGTGAACGTCGCGGCCGGAGCAGGGTCGGTGTAATCGTCGGCGGGCACGTAGACCGCCTGAACCGATGTGATCGAGCCGGTCTTCGTCGAGGTGATGCGTTCTTCGAGCTCGCCAATCTCCGTGTTGAGATTGGGCTGGTAGCCGACGGCGGATGGCATGCGTCCCAGCAGCGCGGAAACCTCCGACCCCGCCTGGACGAAGCGGAAAATATTGTCAATGAAAAGCAGCACGTCGAGATGCTCTTCATCGCGGAAATATTCGGCGACCGTTACGCCGGTCAGCCCGACGCGAAGGCGCGCTCCCGGAGGCTCCGTCATCTGGCCGTAGATCAGCGCCGCCCGCGACTTTTCCGCATTGCCGGGAACCACCACGCCGGACTCCTGAAATTCCAGCCATAAGTCGTTCCCTTCGCGCGTGCGCTCGCCCACTCCGGCGAATACCGAGACGCCACCGTGCTGCATGGCCACGTTGTGGATCAATTCCTGAATCAAGACCGTTTTGCCCACGCCTGCGCCGCCAAATAGACCGATCTTTCCGCCTTTCAGGAAGGGCTGAATCAGGTCAATGACTTTGATCCCCGTCTCGAACATTTCCAGCGTTGTGGACTGTTGATCGAGCAGCGGCGCCGGACGATGAATCGAATAGTTGTGCTCGCTGGTTAACGGCCCGAGTTGATCCACCGGCTTGCCCAATACGTTCATCACGCGTCCCAGCGTCGGCCGCCCCACAGGAACTTCAATGGGATCCCCTGTGTCCACGGCCCTCATGCCGCGCACCATGCCTTCGGTCGGCTCCATGGCCACGGCGCGCACGCGCCCTTCGCCCAGGTGTTGCTGGACCTCCGCAGTGACGTCCAGCGGCTCCGGCAAATTGAAGCCCTCGCCGGTAATGCGAACGGCGTTGTAAATTCCGGGAAGATGGCCTTCCTCAAATTGGATGTCCAGCACAGGTCCGATGACCTGCACGACCCGTCCCACGTTTGTCTTTTTCTCCGCCATTCCCTCTCCTACGCGGTGTAAGAAGCCCCGCTCACGATCTCAATGATCTCCTTGGTAATGGCCGCCTGCCGCACCTTGTTCATGTGCAGTGTTAGGGCTTGGATCACTTCGCCCGCGTTTTTTGTGGCCGACTCCATCGCAGTCATGCGCGCAGCGTATTCCGCGGCAGATGATTCGAGCATCGCGCGCAAAAGCTGAGTTTCGACATAGCGCGGCAGCAATTTTGCCAACAGCTCTTTCTCCGGCTGCTCGTAGATGTAATCCACTTGAGCGGCCCGCTCCTCAGGCGTCTCTTCCTCACTGCGAATCGCTTCGACCGGAAGCAATTTTTCCAGGGCCAGGTTCGCGGTCATCACCGTCTTGAACTCGGTGAAGATCAGATAAACCGCGTCAATTTCTGCGTTCGCGTAAAGCTCGGTAATCAGTTCTGAAATTTCGCGCGCCGTGCCGAACTCGACCTTGGCCAGAACGTTTACGAATTCCGCAGCAAAGGTAAATCCTGCTCGTTTCAAAGAATCGCGGCCCTTCTTCCCGACGGGCACCATAGACAACTTCTTGTTCTTGTGCGCGCGGAAGAACTCGTTCGCCTTGCGCAAAATATTCGTATTGAATGCGCCCGCAAGCCCGCGCTCCCCGGACATGACGATCGCCAAAATACGGTCTTCGGGCCGGCGCGCCAGGAGCGGATGCTGCGGCTCCTCAATCCGCGCCATGGTGGAACGCAGCACGCGCGCAAGCTCGCGCGCATACGGCCGCGCTGCAAGTGCCGATTCCTGCGCTCTTCGCAGCCGCGCCGCGGCGACGAACTTCATCGCACGGGTAATCTGCTGGGTGTTTTTCACCGAGCGGATGCGGCGCCGAAAATCGAGAAGCGTGGCCATGGATCGTCAGTCGCCTCGGTCTAGTGCGCCGCCGCGGCTACGGTCGCGGAAAAACGGTCCTTGAAGTCGTCAAGCGCTTTCTTGATGTCAGCTTTGATGGCGTCGTCGAGTGCCTTCTTTGCGGTGATGGCCTGCAGGATTGAACCATGGCTGGTCTCAATGTACTGCAGAAACTCCCGCTCAAAGCGGCGTACCTCGGTCACGGGAAGGCTGTCCAAAGCACCCGAAGTGCCCGCATAAACGCTGAGCACCTGCTTGGCTACGCTCAACGGCGCGTATTGGTCCTGCTTCAGGAGTTCCGTCAGGCGTTGGCCGCGCGCGAGCTGGGCTTGGGTCACTTTATCAAGCTGATCTGATCCAAACTGCGCAAACGCCGCCAGCTCCCGATACTGAGCCATGTCCAGACGCAGTGTGCCAGCGACTTGGCGCATGGCCTTGATTTGCGCGTTGCCGCCCACGCGGCTTACGGATATGCCCACATTGATCGCCGGACGTATACCTGCGTTGAACAAATCCGCTTCCAAATAGATCTGCCCGTCGGTAATGGATATGACGTTGGTCGGGATGTAGGCCGATACGTCGCCGGCCTGAGTCTCAATCACCGGCAGGGAAGTCAGCGAGCCGGCGCCAAGTTTGTCGTTCAACTTGGCCGCGCGTTCCAGCAGACGCGAGTGCAAGTAAAAAACGTCTCCCGGGAACGCCTCGCGGCCCGGTGGGCGCCGCAGCAAAAGAGAAATTTCGCGGTAAGCCTGCGCATGCTTGGAAAGGTCGTCATAGAAAGTGACGGCGTGACGCTTGGAATCTCGAAAGTACTCGCCCATCGCGCATGCCGCATACGGAGCGATGTATTGCAGAGAAGCAGGCTCGGCAGCGGATGAAGCAACGACAATCGTGTACTCCATCGCTCCGGCATCAGCAAGCACCTTGACCACTTGCGCGATGGTCGAGCGCTTCTGCCCGATCGCGCAATAGATGCAAATGATGTCCTGGCCCTTCTGGTTGATGATCGTGTCCAGGATGACCGCGGTTTTGCCTGTCTGGCGGTCGCCGATGATCAGTTCACGCTGCCCGCGCCCGATCGGAATCATCGAATCAATGGCCTTGATCCCCGTTTGCAGCGGCTCGCGCACCGGCTGGCGGTCCAGCACACCAGGCGCAATGCGCTCCAGAGGATTGCGCTTCTTCGCGGCGATCGGTCCTTGGTCGTCCAGCGGTTCGCCCAGGGGATTCACAATGCGCCCGACGAGCTCCTCGCCCACCGGCGCGGACATGATTGTGTTCGTCCGCTTGACCGTGTCGCCTTCCTTAATCTCCGTGTAGTCACCAAAAAGCACCGCGCCGACTTCCTCTTCTTCCAGGTTCAGCGCAATCCCAAAAACGTTGTGGGGAAAAGCGAGCATTTCACCCGCCATCACTTTTTCCAGACCATGAATGCGGGCGATGCCGTCGCCGACGCTGATGACTGATCCGACTTCTTCTACGGCTACGGTCTGCTCGTAGTTTTCAATCTGCTCGCGCAGAATCTTGCTGATTTCGTCTGCCTTGATGTTCGCCATGCATACTCCCTGGGAATTGCCGGCAGATTCACCGGCCCTGTTGCATTTTCGCTGTTTCTACCCGGCCACCAGGCGCGCGCGCAACGAGTCCAAAGCGCCGCGCAACGAGCCATCGTAAATCGTGGAACCGATCCGCACGACCGCACCGCCCAGCAGAGCGGGATCCATCGTGAAGCGCGATTCGATTTTTTTCCCCGTGAGGCGTTCCAATGTTTGCGAAAGCTGCTTTTTCTGCGCCGCACTCAATTCCGACGCGGATGAAATTTCCGCCTCCGCAATCCCTTCCCGCTGGCGGATCACATCCTGGTACGATTCCGCCATTTCCGGGAGCAACTGCGTGCGCTGGTGATCAATTACCGTCCGCAGAAAATTCCGCAAAATCTTGCCCGCACCGAGACGCTCTGCAATTTTCTCGGTCACTGAATGCTTTTCCTCGCGACTCACGGCGGGACTCGCCAGAACATTCCGCAGCTCGGCTGAGAGAAGGTAGGCGGCCACAAAATCGTTCAGTTGCTTTCCAGCTGCGGCAGCCGCTCCCTGCTCAAGCGCAATGTCAGCGAGCGCGTTGGCGTATTGCAGGCCGGCGGATTTCAATTCGGCCTCCCCGGCAAGGAGTCAACGAAGTCCGCGAACAATGCGCTGTGGATTTGCGGTGTCAGTTGCTTGGCGAGAAGCGATTCAGCTCCATCCACGGCCAGTTTTGCCGCAATCGCCTTCAATTCCAGCCGCGCGGCGCGTTCCGCTGCCGCAATTTCTTCCTGCGCAGCATGTGCGATCTTTCCGGCATCGCTTCGTGCCAGTTCGCGGAGGCGTTCCGCCTCCCCTGCGGCTTCGCGCTGCGCTTCAGCACGCAGTTCGGCGACTTCCTCTTCCAGGTGCGCGAGCTTGGATTCCGCTTCCCGCAGTTTCGCTTCCGCTTGTGCTTTGATCGCGGCAGCCTTAGTGATCGCGGAGCCGACCCGTTCTGCATTGCTCCGGAAAAAAGGCCTTCCGTGCTTGCGGACGAGCCAGACAATTGCGCCTGCGAGAACGGCAAAATTGATCCACAGAAAAATTCCCCCACTTGCATCCGAGGGATAGCCTGACCCCTCTTCTGCGGCGGATGCGAACGGCGCGAAGGCGAGCAGCCCCGCGAGCACACCAACATAAGGGATGCTGCGCAATGGCCCTCTCATCGCGCCTCTCTTGCAGGTGAGGTCGGTCCGGACTTTGGCTGAAGAACCCGCCGGACGATCTCAGAAGCCAATTGGCCGACCGTAGTCTCAATCCGCCCCCGCGCGGCCGCAAGTTCGGCTTCGATACGGCTTTTTGCCGAGTTCACCTCTCCGGTAGCTTTGGCTCGCGCCTCTTTTAGCAAGGCGGCGCGCTCATCGAGCACCGTTTTTCTGGTCACTTCCTGTTCTGCATAAATATGGGCGCGCGCATCCTTCAGGGCATCGCGGTATTTTTGCATCTTCTCCACGGCGGCCGCTTGAGCCGACTCCGCTTCTTTCTGCGCGCCTGCCGTGCGCGCTTCGCGTTCGGCCATCACCGCAAGTATCGGCTTGAAGAAGATCGAGCGGAAGATGAAGTAGAAAATGAGAACGATCAAAGCTGTGGGCGTAGCGCCGAGGAAGAGTTCGCCGAGTTGGTGAACGATCGAATCCATCTAAGATTGTGTCGCCTGTTCCTGACTGGTTGGCAGCCGCGCCATGCCTCGACCCGGGGAAGCGCACGGTGGGCTTCGAGCTGCCTATGCGAAACAAGTTTTTATAACATTCGGGGCGGTTTTCGTCAACGCGAGCGGAAGAAAGCGAAAGCACTTCCCTACCAGGGCGGATGTGACTCTAACGTCCTGTTTCCGAGCCTATTGCCGGGCTGTACCCGGCGTCTGGCCGGTCGCCGCCGGGTCATAGACGTATCGTAAGCCTCCTCCACCGCCGGGATGTTCGCCTCCCATGCCTCCGCCCGACTAGCTATCCCACCGCCGGAACCCCGGCCTCTCTGCATCGTCGAGCGCGGATCGTCGCTTTCATCCGGATTGAACACCCACGAACCCGCCAATACCCTTGTTGTCTTCAAATCTTTTGGTTTCTGCTCGTTGGGAGCAGTCTGTGCGGCACTGGAAGCTTGGACAGATCGCAAAGGCTATGCAGGCGCTTGTGCACAGGCAAATTCTGAAGCTAACAAGAGATAGAAACCGAATTGAATCATGAAACCCAATGGGCCAAGCGGAAACCGCATAATTACCCCCTTGGTGCTTCCGCCAGCCTTTCGATAAAGTTCCCGGCTGTGGATTTCTTCCGAAACGAAACCGTTTTTCGAGCACTACTCCTCGAGGAATCAGCCTTATGGTCGCTGAAAATGGGGCGATTCGCGTTATGCTGTCTCTTCCAGAATCAAGGGCCAGGGTGCCGATGACGACCCTTCCAAGGGTAAGTTCCAATCCGAAACTGCGGAGCCTGTTCCGAGGCTGTCTCCTGGGTGGCGCTGTCGGCGACGCTCTGGGCGCTCCCATCGAAACCTTGCACCTTGAAGAGATCGAACGGATCTATGGCAAGGAAGGCATTCGTGATTACGCCTCTGCTTATGGAAAAATCGGGGCGATCACCGATGACACGCAGATGACCTTGTTCACGGCGGAAGGCATGCTTTCCGCCCGCATCACTTATGCACATACCGGCCACGATCCGGATTTTTTCCGCGCCGCTTCCGCTTCCTATCTGAAGTGGCTGGCCACACAGGAAAATGCCGGTCGTCCCGATGTCTCGAGAGACAAACCCAGCTGGCTTCTCCAGCAGCGCAAACTATTCAGCCGCAGGGCGCCCGGAACCACTTGCCTTTCCGCGTTACAATCATTGCGCGGCAGGAATTCGCGCGCGGCGAACGACAGTAAAGGCTGCGGCGGTGTCATGCGCTCCGCGCCTGTTGGCCTGTACTTCGTCCATGAGCTGCTTCGCGGACGTGACCGTGGCCAGATCATTTCTCAAATTTTCAGCACGGCGACGGATCTGGCTTCCATCACCCATGGACATCCGACCGGATGTCTCCCGGCAGGCGTCTTTGCCGTCATTATCGCTCTGCTGGTGACGGAAAACTCTCTGCCCGATTCTGTCAAGGCGGCAAAGGAGGAATTGAAGCATCATCCTTCTCACAAGGAGACGCTGGCGGCCATCGAACGTGCGGAGAAACTCGCGCATGCACGGCCACGGGAGCAATCCGCGCTCCGCGAGATGGGCAAGGGTTTCGTCGCGGATGAGGCGCTGGCGATCGGCCTGTACTGTGCGCTAACGGCGGAAGACTTTTCATCCGCGCTCCTGCTGGCCGTAAATCACAGTGGCGACAGCGACTCTACTGGCTCCATGACGGGAAACATGTTGGGGGCGAGCCAAGGAGAGGAAGCTATTCCCCGTAAATGGATTGCACCGCTTGAACTGAAGGAGACGATTGAAGGAGTTGCGGACGATCTTGCCGCCTATCCCGAATGGAAAATTCTCGACCGTGTCTCTGCCCAGGAACTTGATTTCTACTCCAAGCGCTACCCGCCCCTTTAGAACATCCTGAATTTCTGTCGCCCGAGACCCTATTTCAGTAAACGGGAAATCTGCGTTACACGGGGAAGCACAGCGGCAGCGCCGAGTTGACGGAAAAGCGCGGCGCGTTCGCGGTAGCCATGTTCTGCGGGAGCAAGGATGCCAATGAAAATGACTCCTGCATCGCGCGAGGCGAGAGCGTCGTCAATATTGTCCCCCAGATAGAGCGCCGAAGCTGGATCACGGCCGTCCAGGATCTTGGAAAGCCCCTCCGGATGGGGTTTCTTTTTTTCGACGTCGTCCATCGTGACCACGGAACGAAAAAAGCGTGTTGCCGGCCAACGTTCGAAAGTGTAGCGGAATTCCTGCCGCGTGCGCCCCGTGAAAAGATCCAATTCGAACCTCTGTGCCCAGCGTTCAATCTGTTTCGGCTTGATCAGCAGCTTTTCATTGAGCACGTTGCCAGAATGCCCGTCCATGCCCCAATAGAATTTCGCGAAAGCGTCGCGCGCTTGTTCGTACGTCGTCGGAAAACCCAGAGAAGTCGCCCAGTTCGAAACCATCGCCCAATCGTCGTTGTTGCCGGGTTTGCTCTTCCACTCTTGCAATTCGCGATACGTTGGACGCTTTCCGGTAAGCAATCTCATCGTGGCGAGCGCGGACTTCCAGTACGTGCCGCGGACGTCCACCAAAACCCCGTCCACGTCAAAGATCAGAATTTTCGGCGAGAGTGAAATCAGTTTTCCGCGCGACTTGGGCACGTGACCTCGATAGGTGAGTTTGCTGCTGCCGCAAAATTCTCTCCGCGATCCGCGCCTCTCGTCAAGCAGCGTTCGAACGTCCGTGTGGTTGCTGGAGCTGGAAGCGGCTTGCTAGAATCGGTAAACGCAATCGCATCTGCGGTTCTGCCGAGCCTTCCGAAACACATCACACGCGAAGACGAAGCGCGCCGGCCACCGGCAGAGACGAGGAGTGAAGCATGGGTAAGTTCGGTGGAGTGGATTATATCGACTTCGACTCGCAATTGAACGATGAGGAAAAACTCGTCCGGCAAACCTCGCGCGAGTTCGTCGAAAACGAAATCATCCCGATCATTGAAAAGCACAGCCGCGAAGCGAGCTTCCCCATGCATGTGGTACCCCAGCTAGGAGAGCTGGGATTTTTTGGAGCGAATTTGCAGGGATACGGCTGCGCGGAAATGTCCAACGTCGCCTACGGGCTGGTGATGCAGGAACTGGAGCGCGGCGATTCCGGTTTGCGCAGCTTCGTTTCCGTGCAAAGCGCGCTGGTGATGTATCCGATCTATACGTTTGGCAGCGAGGAGCACAAGAAAAAGTGGCTGCCGCCCCTGCAGCAAGGAAAAGCCATTGGGTGTTTCGGCTTGACGGAACCGCAGTTCGGATCGAATCCGGGAGGGATGCTGACACGAGCGGTAAAGAAAGGCGATAGGTACATCCTCAACGGCGAAAAGATGTGGATCACCAACGGGTCGCTCGCGGACGTAGCGGTGATCTGGGCAAGGTGCGATGACGAAAAAGTGCGCGGATTTCTGGTGGAAAAAGGCACGGCGGGATTCAAAGCGTGGGACGTCCATGGGAAATGGTCGCTCCGGGCTTCGGTCACCAGCGGACTTTCCATGACCGATTGCGAAATTCCCGAGACAAACTTGCTTCCAGGCGTGGCGGGCCTGCGGGGGCCTCTTAGCTGCCTGAACCAGGCGCGCTATGGCATTGGATGGGGCGCGCTGGGCGCGGCCATGGCGTGCTACGACACGGCACTGCAATACGCGAAAACGCGGAAACAGTTTGCGAACAAACCGATCGCCTCGCATCAGCTTGTTCAAGAAAAACTGGCGTGGATGATTACGGAAATCGTGAAGGGCCAGTTGCTTGCATTGCACGTCGGAAGATTGAAAGATGCGAAGAAAGTGGACGCTTCGCACATTTCCATGTTGAAGATGAACAACGTTGGCATCGCTCTGGAAACCGCCCGCAAGGCGCGAGACATCCTCGGCGCGAACGGCATCGTGGACGACTACTGCATCATGCGGCACATGAACAATCTCGAGAGCGTGTACACCTACGAAGGCACGAATGATATTCACAAGCTGGTGATCGGAGAGAAGATCACCGGAATTTCCGCTTTCGTTTAGCGTGCCGGTCCGCTCTTTTGTAATTTATTCTGAAAAACGCCAAATCCTGTAAGCTGGTAGGGCGGCCCACGCGGACCGCGACCTACAGGAGACTCACCATGCGGCACCGCAGTTCCCTTGTCCTTTTCTCGCTTGCTCTTTTCTTCAGCTGTGAGACGAATCCCTTGCGTGGACAAGAACGTGCGGCCGTGAAGCCGAAAATCCGCGCGGTGACGGCGTTCGTGACTCTGGACCGATCGCAGTACCAGAAGCAGATCACGGACGCGGTGACGATGCTCAAGCGGGCGCGGACGATTTTCGAGTCGCGCGGCTATCCGGTGGAAACGATCCGGATCGCGACTCAGCCTTTTCCGGAATATTCGAAGGGGTTGACGGTGCAGGAGGAAATTTCGTTTTTCCGCGGACTGGATGCAATTGCCGCTCACGATGGATTCATTCTGGCAATCGGTCCGGCGATGTTGGACAAGGACAGCAGTGCGGCGGACGCCAATGTGCTGGGAGAAATTCTGGCCAGCACCAAAGCAATCAGTGGCACGGTGGCCGTTGCCGGCGACGATGGCGTGCACTGGCAGGCAGTGGGCGCGGCAGCGCGGGTGATGAAGCGCCTGGAAAATACGGAGCACAGCCAAGGAAACTTCCGTTTTGCGGCGATGGCGATGGTGAAACCCATGGGGCCATTTTTCCCCGCGGCATACAATGTTGGTTTCGGACACCAGTTCGCCGTGGGGCTCGAATCGGCGAACGTGGTGGCGGCAGCATTCAAAGATGCGCCGGACCTGGCGACCGCGCGGCAGCGATTGATTGACGAACTGGGCGCCGCGGCTTTCGATATCCAGCATCATGCGCAGCGCGTGGACATGGAAACGGGATGGCGCTATGCGGGAATGGATCTTTCGCCTGCACCGGCGGGAAATGTTTCCATCGGCGGGGCCATGGAAACTTTGACGCAGCAGCCGTTTGGAAGCAGCGGAACACTGACCGCCGCGGCAACGATCACGGCGGCGATCAAGAGCATTGCCGTGCAGCAGGCGGGATACTCTGGTTTAATGCTGCCGATTCTGGAGGATGCGCGTCTGGCGCAACGGTGGAACGAAGGGCGCGTGGCTGTGGATGCGTTACTTGCCTATTCGGCTGTGTGCGCTACTGGACTCGACACGGTGCCGTTGCCGGGCAACGTCACCGAGGAACAACTTGACCTGATGATTGGCGACATGGCGAGCCTGGCTGTGAAATGGGGAAAGCCTTTGACGGCGCGTCTATTGCCTGTGGCGGGCAGACAGCCGGGAGACAAGACGGATTTCACGGACCCAAACCTGATCAATGTAACCCTTCCACAAATGGGCCCAACGGAATGATGAAACACTTCTTCTTACTCAGGGATTGCAAGTCCAAACGGCTAAATCCGGGAATGGTGAATACATGAGGAATATTCGGAGAACTGGATTGATTATTTTTGTTATAGCGGGAATGGCGATTCCCAGCGTGATGGAGGAAACGGGAACGGTGGCGGCAGCGAAAGAAAACAAACGTGCGGAACAAATGTTGGGCCTGGGCACAGCGGTCAGCCAACCTATGAGCCCGGCATTTGCAGAGCAGGGCAAAACCGCACGGACAAACCCGTTCTTCGAGCCGAGCACGCTGCCGTTCCAGGCGCCGCCATTCGACCGGATCAAGGACAGCGACTTCCAGTCGGCGATTGACGAAGGCATCAAAAAGCAGTTGGCCGAGATCGAGAAGATTGCGCTCAACACTGAGCCGCCCACGTTTGAAAACACCCTCGTGGCCATGGAGAAGTCCGGACAGCTTCTGAGGCGAGTGCGACTGACGTTCGATGCTCTGAACGGAGCCAACACCGACGATACACTGCAGAAAGTGGACCAATACGAGGCTCCAAGGCTGGCGGCGCGTCGTGACGCGATCTACCTGAACGCCAAACTTTTCCAGCGTGTCCGGAAGATCTACGAAGATCGGCACAATTTGAAGCTGAGTCCCGAAGCACAAAAACTTGTGGAAGTGTATTACCACGATTTTGTACATGCGGGCGCCAAACTCCCGGAGTCCGAAAAAGCAAAGCTGAAGGAAATCAATCAACAACTCTCCACGCTGGAAAGCGCATTCCAGATCAAACTTCTGGCGGCAACCAAAGCCGCTGCGCTGGTGGTCGATGACAAAGCCAAACTGGCAGGGCTGAACGATGGCGCGATTGCTGCGGACGCCCAGGCAGCGGACAGCCGCGGAATGAAGGGCAAGTGGGTGATTTCTCTGCAGAACACCACGCAGCAACCATCGCTGCAGTCGCTGAAGAACCGTTCGTTGCGCAAGGAATTGTTCGAACATTCCTGGACGCGCGCGGAAAAAGGAGACGCAAACGATACGCGCGACACGATTGCGACGATTGCGAATCTGCGAGCGGAGAAAGCGGCATTGCTCGGTTATCCCGATTATGCCGCATACGTTCTGGAGGACCAGATGGCGAAGAATCCGGCGACGGTGGAATCGTTTCTGGGAAAGCTTGTGCCGGCGGCAAAGGCAAAGGCCCGGGAGGAAGGGAGAACAATTCAGGACGTGATTCGCGGGGATGGCGAGAAATTCACGCTCGAGCCATGGGATTGGAACTTCTACGCAGAGCAGGTGCGCAAGGCGAAGTACGACCTCGACGAAAACGAGATCAAACCCTACTTCGAATTAAACACTGTGCTGGAGAAGGGCGTTTTCTTTGCCGCGAACCAGCTTTACGGGCTGACATTCAAGGAGCGCAAGGACATTCCGGTGTACCAGCCAGACGTGCGCGTCTTTGAAGTGTTTGACAAGGATAGCTCGCCGTTGGGCTTGATGTACTTCGACTATTTCAAACGAGACAACAAATCGGGCGGGGCCTGGATGGACAATTTGGTAATCCAGTCCAAGTTGCTGGGCACGAAGCCGGTGATCTATAACGTCGCGAATTTCACGAAACCCGCACCGGGAGAGCCTGCACTACTGTCCTTCGAGGACGTAACCACGATGTTCCACGAATTCGGTCATGCCCTGCACGGATTCTTCGCGGATCAGGAATACCCGACGCTCTCGGGCACAAACGTGGCGCGGGACTTTGTGGAATTTCCCTCGCAGTTCAATGAGCACTGGGCGCTCTATCCCGCGGTGCTGAAGAACTACGCGATTAATTACAAAACCGGACTGCCCATGCCGGAAGAATTGGTGGAAAAGATCAAGAAGGCCGCCAAGTTCAACCAGGGCTACCGGCTGACGGAACTGCTCGCGGCAGCGCAGCTTGACATGCAGTGGCACACGCTCCCGGCCAGTGCGCCGAAAGAAAACGTGGACGAGTTCGAGAAGGAGGCGCTGAAGAGGACGCAACTCGATCTGCCGGATGTTCCACCGCGCTACCGTTCGAGCTATTTTCTGCACATTTGGAGCAACGGTTATGCGGCCGGCTACTACGCGTATTTATGGACGGAGATGCTGGACGACGACGCCTATGAATGGTTTACGGAGCACGGAGGAATGACCCGAGAAAACGGCCAGCGTTTTCGTGATGTGATTCTTTCGCGTGGACATACGGAAGATTATGGAACGATGTTCCGCGCCTTTTATGGTAAGGATCCGGAGATCGGGCCGATGCTGAAGTACCGCGGGCTGGAATCCGGGGGCAGCGGTCAGTGATCGACTTCAGGCGGTCTGACCTTTTGCGGGTTGCGGTATGCCCTGGAATTCCAGGGGAAGATGGGCATCCACGAGAGATGCACCGCCATCCACATCAATTAATTGACCTGTGATCCAACTTGCTTCCTCAGCACAGATCAAGGCGACCGCGTTGCCAATATCGGCAGGTGTTCCTAACCGCCGCATCGGCGTCCAACCGCGCTCCTGCCATTCGCGCAATCCGGTCTGAAATACTTCGGGGAGGCTGTCGAGCACACTGTCTTCCACCCAGCCGGGGCTGAGGCAGTTGACAGTGATTCCTCGGGAAGCCAGGGCAACGGCGAAATAGCGAACTAGCGCTTCCATAGCAGCTTTCGCGGCGCCCATGGCGACCCACGGCTGCCAACTGCCGAAGCGTCCGCCCGGTGCAAAGGTGATGGCGATGATTCTGCCACCTTCGGACATTAAGGAAGCGGACTCGCGCACGGCAACGAGAAAAGCCTTGGCCTGAGAATCCACTGCCGTGTCCCATTTGTCGAGCGTGATCTCCATCGCGGGCTGGTAAAACGTAGGGGCTTCCGGGCGAGCATTGCTTACGAAAATATCCAGGTTACCGAACTCCGAACGAACCTTCTCGAAAATCCCGTGCACCTCCTCGGGGTGGCATACATCGGCCTGCACCAAAAACCCGTCTGATCCAAGCTCACGAATCTTCTCAAGGGTAGATTTTGCAGCTTCAAAGTTCTGGTAATAATGAACCGCGACCTGTGCACCTTCCTTCGCAAGCTTGAGCGCGATCCCACGCCCGATGCCGCGAGAGCTTCCGGTGATCAGGGCCTTTCTATTCTTGAATGACATACGCACCTCCACGTACCGTCAGTGGGGCGGATGTTAGACCTCTCGCGGCAGACGGTCAATTGCTCGAAAGCCAATCCGTGGGTCCAGGACTACTCGTCAGAGTCGCCGGAGTCCACGGGGATATCAAGGCCAGCGCGGGCGAGGAGGCGGCGAAGCGCTTCTTCACCAGCGGCGCCGCGCTGAGTGCCGGCGATATTTCCATCGCGGTCGATCACCACATAAATGGGATAGGCGTTTGCCTGATACATGGCGGCGAGATTGGTGTCGTCCATGAGAACCACCTTGCAGGTGCGCGGATGAACGTCGAGGTACTTCTTCACGGTTTTCTTCGATTCCCCGACGTCAATCGCGAGAACGATCAATCCTTTGTCGGCGAAATCATGATTGATCCTATCCACGAAAGGCGCTTCATCGGCGCAGTATTTGCACCAGGTGGTCCAGAAGTCGAGGAGGACTACTTTGCCTTTGATGGAGGCGTTGTTGAAGGATTCGCCGTCGGTGGCGCGCGCGGTGAAGTGTGGTGCCGGTTCGCCGCCCGAGGCAAAAGCGATTGCGCCGAAAAAGACCGGCAGCAGGACAGAAAGAAAACAAGTTATCGTTTTGGTATGAATGGCGCGCATGGGTGTGTCAGTTCTATCGATGCCCTCTTAACACCCCTCATCATAAGGGACACGAGGAAGCGGGAACGATCTTGAAATCCGTGATGGGATGAAGTTCCCAGAGGGTGTGGGAGAACATCCCTTTTCTCCCGCGTGGTTCGACATCGCCGTTGGTTTTGAGGTGTGAGTCGTCGTAGAAAAGCTGGCCGGAAACGCGGACGCAGACAGCGTGAATCATGACGGAGCCGCGGGTGGAAGGCTCGTTGTTGCGCAACATTTTCGTTTTGATGTAATTGCGCACGGTGTCTGTGCGCTGCTTCACGTCGGGATCGTTCACGAAATCAGGTTTGGGGGCTTCGACGATGATGCAGTCGTCGTTCGGCGTGGGCTTGTCGGTAATGGTGCGGGCTTTCGTGCTGATCTGGATGTGATAATCGCAATCGTCCTCGGTGGCGACCAGATACAGCCAGCCGGTAGTCCGCAGGACGTCGCCCTCTTTGACGTTGAGCGAATTCGGGAACGCGGGTATGCGCGCTTTCTCAAAGTCGGCGTCATTGTTGGTGACACCTTTGGCAGGCGCCAGCGCAAGAAGATCGGTGAGTGCCACGGTCTTCGGGCTATCAACGTTCGGGTTCGGAGGAAGGCTGGTCTTGATGACCCAGCGTTCAGAGCCGGGACCGTTGCAGGTTTGGGCGCTCGCACCAGAAGCGGAGACGCCAAGGGCCAAAACGGCCAGAACGCCACAGACCATTCGGGGACTTTTGATGCTGAACATCGATGGACCTCGCCGAGATGAAATCTGGAGGGTATTAATTACAGAATGAATACTCCAGTGAGAAAAAGTAGTCAAGCATGAAAGCGATAGGCAACGACTCGACGGGATGGACGGAAGTGGACTAGGATGAGCGGAAGTTGTTCGGTCAGATCAGCTGCGGCCTTGACTATAAACAAAACTGTGGACAGCCGCGCCCGAACTAAACATGGGAATGACGGTGAGGAAACGATGGAAGCACAACTGAGCCTGGAATTTCTGCGGGTGGTTGAGAATGCGGCAATCGCTGCAGCGAGGACGATGGGATACGGCGATCGGCACAAAGCGGACGAAGTGGCTGTGGAAGCCATGCGCAAAACGATGGATTCGCTGCAGATGGACGGGACCATCGTGATCGGCGAAGGAGAAAGGGACGAAGCGCCGATGCTGTTCATCGGCGAAAAGGTGGGTCTGGCGACGCACGCGCCAAACGCGAACTTTCCGGCAGTGGACATCGCGGTAGATCCGCTGGAGGGAACGAATCTATGCGCTACGGGAGCGGCCAACGCGATCACCGTGCTGGCGGCGAGCGAGCGTGGCGGATTGTTGCACGCACCGGATCTGTACATGGAAAAGATCGTGGTGGGGCCGGCGTGCAAAGGCGCGGTCGAGCTGGATGCCCCGGTGGCCGACAATCTGAAAGCGATGGCCAAAAGGCTGGACCGGGACGTTGAAGACCTGGTGGTGATCGTGCTGGACCGCCCGCGCCACGAGAAACTGATCGGCGATATCCGGAACGCGGGAGCGCGGATCAAACTGATCGGCGATGGGGATTTGTCCGCGGGAATTTCAGCGGCCGTGATCGGGACTGGCGTACACGCGGTGATGGGGATCGGCGGAGCTCCGGAGGGCGTATTGACGGCCGCGGCGCTGCGCTGCCTGAACGGGCAGATTCTTGCAAGGCTGATGATTGCGAAACCGGAACACGCCGAGCGGCTGGCCAGGATGGGCGTCAACGATCCCAAGCGGATTTACGATACGCAGGATCTTGCCCCGGGAAAACGAATGATCTTTGCATGCACGGGCGTGACGGACGGAAATTTATTGCGAGGAGTGCGGTTTTTCGGAGAGGGGATCCGGACGCATTCGATGATCATGACGCAGGACGAGCGGCAGGTTCGGTTCATCGATTCGGTGCACCTGGAAAAAAGACCGGATGTGAAGGTGCGGTTCAATTAAGGAAGGGATTGGGAAAAAGGGACCAGGAGGCGAAAGAGTGGTCATCGAGATGCGCACCTATAAAACGAAACCGGGAATGCGCGCGGCATTTCTGGAGGTGTTTCGCTCGAAGTCCATCCCGGCGCATGAGGGAATCGGAATGAAAATTCTCGGTCCGTTTCTTTCCGTCGAGGATCCCGAAACCTTCTTTTTCATGCGCGGTTTTCCGGACCTGGCGTCGCGCGAGCCGATGAAAGCGAAATTTTATGAGGGAGATCTCTGGAAGCGTGAGCTGGAAAATATCCTGATGCCGATGCTGGAAAAATACGAAGTGGTGCTGGTGGAGGATCTCGATGGAATGGTCCAGTGGTGACCTGACGCTGACCTTGCCGTAATAACAAGTCCTTTCCTTTCCACGAGTTACAAACGAGTCTGCGAATCGTCCCGACCATCCGTATCATTATAAAAAAGTTAAGTAGACAATTGAAATCTGCCCATCGAATCCTGACCGGAAGAACAGGGACGCTTTCAGCACAGCGGGGTTGCATGGAGGGAATTCACGAGGCCAGCTATGCGATGCTGAAGCGAGAGGCGTGGGTGTGCGTGAGCACCCATCCGGGAGTTTAGTGATGGCTGAAGGTTCGGTTTCGGGTAGCGGTTCCTCTTCCTCGAAATCTTTGATGTGGATGACCGCGGCGCTGTTTGCAGGGATGGCAGTCCTGTTAACAGGAGGACTTTTCCTCGCGGGCCGCGTTGTGCGTTCCTATGGGATTCGCGCTTCGCTGGGCTCCAATACCGTCCAGACGAAGCAAGGAACGTACCGACTGGAGAGGGAAAGGGAGGTTGGACCCGCGGTGCCGATGTACCCGCACGCTTCCCTGGTGGTTCCGGGTGACGACGAGGCTGCCCAAGCCGCCAAAGACGCGCAAAACGGCATCGCGCGAGTGATTTACGAATCGGACGATTCCACGGAATTTATAGATAAATGGTATCAGGATCATTTGCCGCAGGGTTTTGAGCGGCACGACGCGGAAACGCCACGCTCGGAAATTTTAACGGCTGCGGGAGTACGCGACAACGATATTGCTTTCGATGCAACGAAGAACGGACACACCAGAGTCGTGGTGATTTCAGAATTGATGGGCGGCACCACAAAGATCTCGATTGTGCGTATTGAAAGGCCTGAACCAGCTGACTCCAATCCGGCTACTCCACAACAACCGTAGAACCTCAGAATCCGTCGTCATCGAAAAGAAAAATCACAGGAGCGCCTGGGCGCGCTTGACCGCCATCCGTGTGGCCAATCGTAATGATCGCGGACTTGTATCTCTCTCAGCGTGGAAGAAAATTTGCGTTCCGCGCGCGGGAATCCAGAAAAAATGGAAGAAACACAGCGGGATAACCAAGAGGATGCACCTTGGGTGCGAGGGTTCGCTTTGCGCGGCCGGCTTGTGCGCTTGGGGTACAGAAGTCCGGATTCATGGAAATCGTGAACGTAGGAGCATTGGCGCTGGTGCCACCTCCGCCGCCTGGCGGATTGGAAACAGTGCTGCCCTGCTGATCCGGAGAAGGCTTGTTGTAGACGGAGACAATCGCGCAGCCTTCGGTCTGAAGATAGTTGCTGTCCACTGTAACCTGGATAAGCGATGAAGTGATGCTGTCGGGGTTGAAAGTGTATTGCGATGGGCCAAAGTTCCAATAGACGAGGGATCCCCCGGTGGGATCGGAAGTGGGAAGGAAATTCGATCCGTTGATCATGAGAGTGAGGGAGGCGCTGCCCGGAGCAGTAATCGTGGGTGTGATGGAGGAAATGACCGGAACAGGATTGGGTGGGGGATTTATGATAAAGGCGACGACGTTCGAGAGGCCGTTGTCGGTCGAGCCCGAGTGGGGATTTAGGGTGTTGACGATGGCCGATCCGGGCTGCGCGATGAGCGCAGCGGGAACTGTAGCGGTCATGTAGAGGATGTCGCCGGAGCTGTCGGTTACCACGGTGGAAGCTATGGTTTTGCCATTCCATTGGACTACGGTTTTGGTGACGAACCCACTTCCCTGGACGGTGAGCGTAAAGTCCGGGCTTCCTGCGGCAATGGTGGAAGGCGAGAGGGTGGTGATCACGGCACCGGTGTTGTTCTGAAATGTATTCCCATAATCATTGCAGCCAGAAACGAAAGACAAGGCCGCAAGCATTCCCAAGTTAACTGCCGAAAACCGCTTCATGGAGACTCCCCTTCCAAACCCTGGCAAACCGCAGTGCACCTGCCATGCCAAATCGGCGACGAGATTAGGATGCACAATCGCTGCGGAGCGTTGACCCGCGCGAGAGGACTCCGGCGCGAGACCGGCTTGCCAAACCCCTGACCGATCACCCATGTCGCTGAACTCTCTAATCATTCCATTCAACCGGGGGGCAGGTCAATGAGAGGGAACCTTGGAGTCGGACGGCGACAACGGGGAATTGAGAGCTTCGAGGGACGCGCGCGCCAAAGCTTGAATGCGTGCTGCACACTCGGGGTCGCGAACGGGAACGGCCTGTGCGGCGCGGTAGGAAGAGATCGCCTGCGGATTGCGGCCGAGTTTCGCGAGCGCGTCACCCCGAAGGAGCAGGAAGTGCGGATTGGATGGATATGCTTCCGTCAGAGGAGTGATGAGCTGTAGGGCGCGGTCATAGTCTTGGTCGTATTTGATGGAGTTTAGTGCGAGATAGAAGGACGCGTCCTGCCGGGAGAGCTGGCCATTCGCGATGGCGGTTTCAAGCTGGCGAATGCCATCCTGCTTGCTTCCTCCAGGAATGCCCATGAAGAAGCGGAGGATTTTGGCGATCGTACCGAGAGTGTCCACATAGTAGTTGTAGAGACCCAAGCCGAAGTCCGCGTCGGCGAATTTCGGGTCTAGCTGAAGCGCCCTGAGAAATTGTTCGCGTGCGTGAACGCCTGCGCGTGCCACGTTGCGATTCTCCCCGCGAAGACCGTAGAGACGCGCAGCCAAAGCCTCACCCATCCCCGCATAAAAATGCATTGGCGCCGAGTCCTGCTTTTTGAGTTGGGATTCCGCGAGGGAGGTGACTTTCGCAGCGAGCTCGAGATAACGCTGATCCTGAGGAAGCTTGGGGCGGCGACGCGCATCGGTAAAGCCGTACTTGTACTCGGCTGAGGTGCACCAGATTTTCCACCCGAGGGCTTCGGCTTCGAGAAGGAAACCGAGAGGATCTTCGGGCCGGGATTGCTCGAGGCCCTGCGCTTCTGAGATGGCGCCGTCGAGGTCGAACGAATAGATTTTCTGTAGGATTGGCGCGGCTTCCGGAGCGTAATCCGAAGCGGCAACGCAAGGAGGACAGCAAGAGAGCGAGGTGGCCAAAAGGGTCAGCGGGAGCAAACAGACGAAACGCCGAGGCATGATGAAGAGTCCGCGAGAAGAAGCAAGCGCATTCACGATTTTCCCGAGATTATTCTAACAGCGCGATGAACAGCGGGAAATTCGAGAGGCATTTGGGCAAAGGGGAAGCATTTGCTATTCTCGGTGCGCGATGGGCGGCGTCGTAAAATCGCAAGGGCCACTCTTCGATCGAGTGGTCGGCCAGAAAGGGTCCGTGGCGCTGATAACCTCCGGCAGTTGTCACCGGGGGTGTGCCGAGCATATCGCCTCTTTGTAAACCTGCTCAGCGCTTCCAGCGTGCACTGAGCCTTCCTGCTGGTATGGTGTACGGGTACAAATCCATGTGCCAGTGGCCGCAAATCCAATAGGCAAGAGGTGAAAAGTATGGCCCTCGTCCCCCGTGTGCAAGGAAATCGAGCATTTTTCGCTGTAGCCGTCTGCATATCCTTGCTTTTGGCATGCGTTGCGTCGCCTCCCGCGAGCGGACAAAACCAAAAGAAGAAAAAGAACACCCCACCAGCGGAATCTCCCGCGGCACCTATCATTCCCATGACGGATGAACAGCAAATTGATTATTTGATTTCCGGGATGCTGGGTGCCTGGCAGATCGGTGACGCGGAGCGTATGCATCAGTACTTTTCCGACGATGTTTCCGTGGTCAAAAGCATCTGGGAGCCGCCGGTGATGGGTTGGGCTACGTACGCGCAACTCTACAAGCAGGAACGCAGTAGCATGGAGCAGGTGAGGCTGGACCGAAGCAATACCTTCATCTGGGTGAACGGGAACACGGCTTGGGCGTGCTACCAGTGGGATTTTTCAGCGGTAATCGGTGGACAACTGCAGGGCGCGCGCGGACAAACCACGCTGGTCCTCGTTAAAAAGGACACTCGCTGGCTGATCGTACACGATCATTCAAATGTCGTGGAGCGGGCCCAAGCGAGACCTGCGACCAGCCCAACCCCGGGCGTGCAGGAACCGAACCAACAGAAACCAGGGCGGTAGAATCGCCGGGAGTATCGCCTCCACGGCGGGCAGGTCAGAAGTTCTTCAATCCCTGGTAGAGCCAGAGACCCGCAGTAACCACCAGCAATGTACCCGCCAGGATTCCCGTCAAGAGAATCGGCCGGGAGAGCGTGTTGATCCTGCCGACAAGATCCCGCTGCTCCTTGGCCATGTGCTCTTCCGCTGGATCAATGAACAACTGATCGTCCTCGTGACTTTCCAGGAGATTCCGCCAAAGAAGAAGCCCTAAGAAGACGGCGGTGACGACTGCCCAAACGATGAGTAGGTAGAGGACAGGGCCCGAAAGCGTATAAGAATCCATGTTGACCTCCCACTGGATCCGGCCCACGGTGCCTGGCCCGCGACGGGTAGGCAAGGGGTACTGAGGCTTTCCTGAGGCGGAGTATAGCACCAAGTATTAAAAAAGCCAGTCCAGAGCATTTACGAAAATGATAAGGGTAGGAATCTCGGGGAAAGTTGCTTTGGGGCAGGGAAACCCGGTCAACTTCAAGGACGAAGAAATGCGAAAAGGGACTCTTGCGCCTGGGCCGCAAAAAAGGATTTCGCGGCGTGGGCGTAGCACAAGTTGCGGGGGAAGAGGCCGGCTGATAAAATTTGTCGTTTGCCGGGAGGCCTCTGGCCGTCGAGGGGAAGGCGGACGCAGGCACGGCAACCCCTCCAGAAAGAGAAACCGCACCAAGGCGGACTGAATCGCCTGGTCCCCTTCAGGCGAACGTCCGACCCAGGCTCCTGCGGAAGGGAGAAAACGAGTGGCAAAGTACGATGTGGCAATTATCGGGAGTGGCCCGGGGGGATACGTCGCGGCGATCCGAGCCGGAGAACTGGGATTGAAAACCGTGGTCGTCGAAAAGGATCCCTTCCTCGGCGGAACCTGCCTGCATGTCGGATGTATTCCCACGAAAGTGCTCTTGCACCACGCGGATGTTTACGACCATTTCAAAAATGCCGCCGAGCTCGGATTTGAAGTGAGCGGCCTGAAAATCAATTGGGCCAATATCCTCGAGCGCAAGGACAAGATCGTCAAAAAACACGCGAAAGGGATCGAGTTTCTCTTCAAGAAAAACAAGGTGGAGTGGGTGCAAGGCTGGGGGCGATACGATGGACCCGGACGCGTCAGCGTGGACAACAATGGGAAGAAGAGCACAATCGAGGCGTCCAATGTTTTGCTGGTAAGCGGTTCGGAGGCGCGTTCGCTCCCCGGAATCGAGCCGGATCATAAAACGATCCTGACCAACCGCTCGATCCTCGAACTCCCGGAGATTCCGAAGACGCTGATTGTGATCGGCGCGGGCGCCGTGGGCGTGGAATTCGCATCCATCTACAATTCCTTCGGAACGCAGGTCACCATTCTGGAAATGCTGCCGCGCGTCGTTCCCGTGGAGGACGAGGAGATTTCCGCGGAACTCGAAAAGGCGTTCAGGAAGCGGAATATCCAGATTCAGAACAGCGCGATGGTGGAAAGCGCGAAGATAGACGCGAAGGGCGTGACCGTCGCCTTCAAGGATAAGGACGGCAAAACGCAGACGCTGCAAGCTGAAAAACTGCTGGTGGCCGTCGGCCGCAAACCGATGACCGAAAATTGTGGTTTGGAAAAAACGAAAGCCCGAATGGAACGCGGATTCGTTCACACCGGCCCATTGATGGAAACGGACGAAAAAGGCCTCTATGCGATTGGCGATATCGTGGCGGGCATGCCGCAACTTGCGCATGCGGCAATGATGGAAGGGATCGTTGCTGTCACGCACATCGCCGGCAAGCCAACGCAACCAGTGGTGAAGACGCGGATCCCGAACGCGACATACTGCGAGCCACAAATCGGCTCGATCGGGCTCACGGAAAAGCAGGCGAAGGATGCGGGATACCAGGTAAAAATCGGCAAGTTTCCGTTTGTCGGAAACAGCAAGGCGACGATTCTCGGCAGCCATGGAGGTTTCATTAAGGTGGTGAGCGACGCGACGTACGGGGAAGTGCTGGGCGTGCACATCATCGGGCCGCTGGCGACGGAGATCCTCTCGGAAGCGGCGGCGACGCTCAACCTCGAAGGAACAGTTGACGACATGATGAACATGATCCACGCGCATCCGACGGTCTGGGAAGCGATGGGCGATGCGTTCGCAAGTGTGAGGGGATTGCAGATTAACGTCTAGCGGAAGGTCGAGCTTCGGGTGGACATTTCAGAGAGCAGAAACGTGCGCGCTTCCTTGGTGGTAGATCTGGGATTGCTGGGTTACGCCGATGCGTACGCATTGCAGAAGCGGATTGTCGAGGCGCGTAAGGCAGGATGGATCGGCGATGTCCTGCTTTTCTGCGAGCATCCTCACGTAATCACCCAGGGCAGGAACGGGAAACGGGAACATCTTCTGGCGAGCGAATCTGTTTTGCGGCAGAAAGGCGTGGAGTTTTTTGAAACCAGCCGCGGCGGCGATATTACGTATCATGGGCCGGGACAAATCGTCGGCTATCCGATTTTGAACCTGGGCGAAATCCGGCGCGACGTCGCCTGGTATGTTCGCATGCTGGAAGAGGCGATGATCCGGACCACCGCGGAATTCGGCGTCGAAGCGAAGCGCGTTGCGGGCAGAACCGGAATCTGGGTGGGCACCGGAGACTCCGAGGAAAAGCTGGGCGCGATCGGCGTTCACCTCAGCCGCTGGGTCACTTCGCATGGTTTTGCGTATAACGTCTTCACCGATTTACGGTACTTCGACTGGATCGTCCCATGCGGGATCGCGGACCGCAAAGCGACGTCTCTCGATAAACTGCTGGGACGAAGGGTGGCGCTTAAATCGGTGAAGCCAAAACTGGCCAGGCACCTCGCAGACGTTTTCGGGCTCGAGTTGCATGAGCGTTCGCGCGAAGAATTGATAGAGCTGCTGGAATCCGCAAAGGCTGAGTCGCTCGCCGCAGCCGTTCCGGAGCTACCGTCAGGGGCGGCCGTGCTGTTGGAGAAAGAATGAAGACCCGATTGACGCGCCAGCAGTACCTGGACCTTTACTACTACATGCGGCTGAACCGCGCCGTGGAAGACACCATGGTGAAGCTGTTCCGCCAGAACAAAATCGTCGGCGGACTGTATTCGAGCCTGGGCCAGGAAGCGGTCTCTGTCGGCAGCGCGTATGCCCTCGAGAAAAAAGACTGGCTCGCGCCGATGATCCGCAACATCGGGGCGCTGCTCGTCAAAGGCGTGCCGCCGCGCGACGTCTTCATGCAGCACATGGCGAAATACGATTCACCAACCAGGGGAAAAGACGGCACAAGCCATTTTGGCGACCTGGAGAATCTGCACATCGTTTCGCCCATTTCCATGCTCGGCGATCTGATTCCGGTGATGACCGGCGTGGCGATCGCGGGAAGATATCTGGGGCAGAAGATTGTCACGATGACATGGATCGGCGACGGTGGAAGCTCGACAGGAGTGTTTCATGAAGGGCTGAACTTTGCGGCGACGCAAAAGGCCGCGTTCGTACTCATTCTAGAAAACAACCAGTGGGCCTATTCCACGCCGGTGCGGCGGCAAGTGCCGATCGAGAATTTGGCGGACCGCGCGCGCGCCTATGGCATTCAAAGCTTTATCGTGGATGGAAATGATGTGGTCGCCGTCTATACGACCGCCAAGGAAGCCGTCGAGCGGGCACGCAACGGCGAAGGGCCGATCTTGATCGAGGCGAAAACATTTCGGAGGCTGGGTCACGCGCAGCACGATCCCGCGGAGTATGTTCCCAAGGAGATGCGCGCCTACTGGGAAGCGCGCGATCCGATTCTCCTTTATGAAAAATTCCTGACCGCCGAAAAGCTGCTGGACGCGAAAGGCAAAAGGCAGATTGACGACAGGCTGGAAGCCTTGCTGGCAAAGGAACGGGAATTCGCGGAGAATTCGCCGATGCCGCCGCCGGAGTTTGCCGAAACGGGCGTCTATTGCGCGGGCGACGATTGCCACAAGATCCGCGCAAAATGGGAACGGCCCCTCAGCGAAGTGACGCCACCGCGGTCTAGCGTGAAAGCCGTATGGACGGTTTCAGGGTTCGGCAGCGGCAAGAGTTCCGCGGGCGGAAGCGCGCCGATCCATTTTGGCGATACAGCAGCTCCGGCGGAAGAGAAATCTGCGGTTGGGAACGGCGCAACTTCAAAAGCGGTGAAAAAAAGGGCCAAGGCAGCGGCGGCTTCCGCGAATTCGAGAAAGGCGAGGAAGTAGGCATGGCGCAAGTCACCTTTCTCGAAGCCATCAAGCAAGCCATGTTCGAGGAGATGGAACGCGATCCCACAGTCGTGCTCATTGGCGAGGATGTCGGCGTGTATGGCGGCGCGTTCAAGACCAGCGAGGGGCTCCTCGAAAAATTCGGCTGGGAACGCGTGATGGACACGCCCATCAGCGAAAGCGCCATTGTCGGCGCTGCCTGCGGCATGAGTTACATGGGACTGCGCCCCATCGCGGAGATGCAGTTCATTGACTTCGTCGTGTGCGCGTTCAACCAGATCACGAACTTTGTGGCCAAGGGGCATTATCTGTGGAACGCGCCGGCCCCGATGGTCATTCGCGGACCGGCCGGCGGAGGCGTGCACGGCGGGCCGTTCCATTCGGCGAATCCGGAAATGTATTTCGTGCACACACCGGGACTCAAAGTGATCTATCCCTCGACGCCGTACGACGCGAAGGGCCTGCTGAAGGCGGCGATTCGCGACAACAATCCGGTTCTGTTCTTCGAGCACAAATTTCTCTATCGCCGCATCAAGGGCGAGATTCCCGAGGGCGATTACACCGTTCCCATCGGCAAGGCCGCAGTGCGGCGCGAGGGGCGCCATTTGACGATTCTTTCCTACGCGGCGATGGCGCATACTTCTCTGGAGGCAGCGGAGGATTTGGCCAAGGAAGGGATCGAAGCGGAAGTGATTGACCTTCGCACGCTGCTGCCGCTCGATGAAGAGACCATCGTGCAATCAGTGAAGAAAACCAACAAATGCCTGGTCGTTCACGAAGACACAAAGACCGGAGGAATTGCCGGCGAAATCGCGGCGCTCTTGTGCGAAAAGGCTTTTGGCGACCTGGATGGTCCGCTCGTGCGCGTGACGGCTCTGGACACTCCGGTGCCCTACGCCCCGACTCTTGAAGAGCATTTTCTGCCCAACAAGGAGAAGGTCCTGCACGCTGCGCGGCAATTGGTTCGGTATTGAGGGCGCGCCATTCTGGACGCGATCGGCTCGGATTGTAGAACATGGCTACGCAGCAAGAATGAATTTGCAATTTCCAGAAGTGAGGAGACAAGGCAATGGCTGTTGACGTAGTGATGCCCCAGATGGGGGAAAGCATTTTTGAAGGCACGATTACCAAGTGGCTTAAGAAGCCTGGAGACAAAGTGGAGCGCGACGAGCCGCTCTTCGAAATATCAACGGACAAAGTGGACGCGGAGATCCCTTCTCCCTCCGCGGGCGTGCTGAAGGAGATTAAGATCACCGAAGGGCAAACCGTGCCGATCCAGACGATCGTCGCGGTGATTGATGCCGCCGGCTCGGCGGCCGGCACTCCTGCGTCTGCGCCCACGCCCGCCAAAGCGGAATCACCGAAGCCTGCACCGGTCCACGCTGCAGCGGCACCTCCGAAACCCGCGCCCCCGCCTCTTACAGCTGCGCCCGCGCCCGTTGCCGCGGCTGCTCCCTCAAAGGACGGCGGCCGCATTCATTCTTCTCCCCTCGTTCGACGCATGGCCAAGGAACACGGCATAGACCTTGCCGGTGTGGCCGGAACCGGGGCGGGCGGACGCATCAGCAAACAGGACATCGAAGCCGTCATCGCGGCGAGCGGTCCCGGTGCGGCACCCTCGGCGCCGGCCTACGAACCGCCAACTCCGGCGCTGCGACCATCTGCAGTTCCTCCGCCGCCCGTCGCTCCTGCTCCCGTGGCAGGACCGGCTGGCCCGGCGGCGCATGGCACCCAGTACATTCCGGCTCTGCAATTGGGCGTGCCGCGCGAACGAATCTACTTCGGCAACTACGAAGTGCAGCCGATGTCCGTCATGCGCCAGAAGATCGCCGAGCACATGGTGGCATCGAAGCACGTGTCGCCTCACGTGTACTCCGTGGATGAAATTGACATGACCAAGGTTGCGGCGCTCCGCGCTAAGGCGAAGTCCGAATTCGAGCAGCGTTACGAAACCAAGCTGACATTCATGCCTTTCTTTGTGAAGGCTGCCGTCGCTGGCTTGCGCGCGTTCCCCACGCTGAACGCTTCGCTCGACGGCACAAATGTCATACTGCACAAGGAGATCAATATTGGCATTGCCGTGGCGCTCGACTGGGGCCTGATCGTGCCCGTGATCAAGAACGCCGATGAAAAGAATCTCCTGGGCATTCAGCGCACCCTGAACGATCTCGCGGAACGCGCGCGATCAAAAAAGTTGCGCCCCGAAGAAGTTCAAGAGGGCACCTTTTCGATCACCAATCCCGGCGTTTTCGGAGGTCTCTTCGGCTTGCCGGTGATCAGCCAGCCGAATGTGGGGATTCTCGGCCTTGGTGCGATCGAGAAGCGGCCTGTGGTGATTGACGATGCGATTGCCGTCCGCTCGATGTGTTATGTTACGTTGAGCTACGACCACCGCGTGGTGGACGGCGCCATCGCCCACCAGTTCATGCACAAGGTCAAGGAAACGCTGGAAAATTGGTCCGAACCGCTGGTTTGAGGAGCGCTCGCTGGCTCGTTTGCGGGAAGCTCCTTGGCTATTGCAATTGCGCCCTGAGTTTCGCTACCCAAACCGCAAAACCTTCCATGGGCACGGGTTCGATTCCGGAATCGCGCAGGGTGTCACGCACGAACCGGTGGCGTTCGTTCTCCGCTTGTAAAGCGACATCGGTGACCGCCAGAAATTCTGAAGCAAACGGCGCGCGCTTGGCGATGCGATCTGCGGTGTATGCGTACAGTTTGCAATCCCCCGGCGACCGCGTCACGCTCAGCGTTTGCACAAAACCTCGCGTGCCGTTCTTCCGGTAGCAGTAGTCTATGCGCATGGGATCGCCGGGAAACGTATAGGGACTCGCGCGCACGGCCCGCTCGATGCGCTCCCACAAGCGCGCCTGCCTCCACACTTGTGAGCAGTACCCACGAATGACCGCACGGCTTCCCGGAGCTCCCACGCGCACAGCCGCGCGGGGAGGCGCGACATGCTCCGTGTACAGCCGCTCGAGTTCTGCGTCCAGATCTTCGGCGTACACTCCCTTTTGCGGCGCGAGTTGCACCCCGTTTGAAAGCGTTTCATTCCACTTCTCGACGAGCGTCTGCACCGCCCCGTTCGCGGCCCGGGGATTCCCGATTCCAGCTTCCTTCAAGAACGTGGTGAAGCGGTCTTCGAGGTGATCCCGGAATTCCCGCAACGTGTCCTCGTTGGCGGCGGGCTGCAAACGCCGGATGCGCGCGAATTCGTCCTGCTCCTCGATCAGCCGCAGCCGCAGTGCCGCGGTTCCGGGGTCATACACCAGCACGCCAATGTTCACCCATTCGTCGCGGATGAGATCCGAGGTATAGCGAAGAATGTGGTAAACGAATTTGTCGTCCCTTTCCTCCGCAATCGCTCCAGTCACGGTTCACACCCAGTTCGGAAATGGCTGGCGTGTAGTCTGCTTCGCCGCCAAAACCAGTTCTGGTACGCGGGTTCTCCGGCGGACCAGTTGTTCCGCAAGCCGGTGAAGGGCATCGAGATCGTCCGCGTACCACTCCGGCGGAATTTCTCCGATGATTTCATCCAGCACCCTCTCGTTCATGCGTTTTTCCAGCCTTTCGATCCACGGGCCGAAGGATTCCCGCCCAGTTACACCCTCGTAGACGCGGTTGCGCGCATACAAACCGCGCAGCGGCGCATCGGGAAAATTCCATTCTCCGGCGTTAAAACAGAATCCCTGATCAATCATTACCGTGCGGAAGCCGGCCTCGGACAGATCCTGCCCGGGCTGGGGCTGCTGGAAAAAGAGCGTCTGCCGCCCGTTGGTGTTGCAGGTCCACTTGTCAAAGATCAGCATGCCCGCAAAATCGTGCAGATTCTCAACGTTTGAAAGCTGCGGATCGGGCAAAAAATCGTGCAGCGTGAGCCGGTGCGGATCGCCCGGAAATCGCGAGCCGAATTGCAGCCCCGCCTTGCAGGGGATGCGCGTGCGCGGCGTTTCGACACATAAATCCGGCGTCAATCGAATCAGATCCTCGCTCACATAAACGATCCCCGTCGGTGTCGTTGGAAGCCCCAACCTTGCCGCAAGCTTGGTTCCCAGCAACTCGTTCACCAAAATCCGTGGATGCTGCGGATTATTTTGGAACTTCACCACGTAATAGTGGCCGTCCGAGCAGCGCATCAGGTGCGCTTGCGCCCCGCCCCGCATGCGGCGTATGTGCTCGAGAGCACGCAACATAGCCAGGTATCCTAATCGTACGTCATCTTTCAGGCAAGAATTTGGGGCTTATTTCTCCGTCTTCCCGAAGTGGCACCACGTCTTGTGCTCGAAGGGGACCATTCCGTCCGCCGCATGCGCCCGGAGAGAAACCCCTCTGTGCAAAAAGGAGACGGCCCGCCTGCGATGCGGGCCGCCTTCGTCAAACCCTCACGATCCCGGGGTAAACTAACGCCGCTTCTTTTTCCTGGCGGCTTTCTTTGGCTTCTTCGCCGCCTTCTTTTTCGCCGGTTTCTTCTTTGCGGCCTTCTTCGGTTTTGCTTTCTTCGCCGCTTTCTTGGCGGGTTTCTTGGCCGCTGGTTTGGGAGCGGGGCGCGCGGCGGGAGCTTCTTCTTCCGGCTCCTCCGTGATCACCAGCTCTTCCTCTTCGGTCTCTACGATTTCATCTGCGTCCCCGCCCAACTCCTCGTCCTCCAGCGGCGACAGCTCGTTATCATCCTCGAAGTGATCCTTCTCGAAATCCATTCTATCCTCCCGTGGGGGAATCTTCTCCGGTTCGTCGGTGCGGGACTTCGTCCGGTTCGAGCCTGAACCGCAGCTCTGTCCTTGCGCGTTGGTATCGCATTCGAGAAACAAAGTCAAGAGAACTGCACACCAGGAAGGCCAACCGGATAAAATGAAGCGCCGCGTTTCCCGCTGGCTTGGAAAAAGCGGGGCGTGTCTGATTCCTACTTAACTAACACAAAACAAGGTAGTTAATTGTTCCTGGCAAGGGCGGATTCTGAGCTTGCGCGGGCTTTTGTGGACGTTTCGTGGCTCTTCTTCCGTCTTTTCCCGCTGCTCAAAGGTCTCGCTTCCGGAGGGCCGCCCAGCGTATAGATGCGCAGCACCATGCCGCGCCGCACGTGGTTCGTCCTTAAGTGATTCCATTTGCGAATTTCTTCGCTGCTCAGGCTGAAGCGGTCGGCAATTCCCTCGAGCGTGTCGCCACGGCGCACGCGATATCGCACCAGATGACGTTTGGTTTCGCTCACCGGCCGCGTCGCAGGAATAATCAGTTTCTCTCCGGGATCCAGGTCCTCGTTCTTCTCCAGATTATTTGCCGCGGCAATCGACTGTGCGGTCACGTGGTATTCCCTCGCGATCGCTGTCAGCGTTTCTCCCGGCTCCACGCGATGCCGCCTCCAGCTCACCCATTTATCGGGAGGAATGTCGGCAATCTCCGCCGAAAATTTCTCTGCCGTCCCTTGCGGCAGATGCAGCTCGAAGTTCGGATCGTCCGGCGTCGTCAAACGAAGCAGCGAAGGATTCAGCGCGCGCAGCGTGTCCACGTCCACGTCAATTGTTTCCGCAACCAGCCGCAGGTCAATCGGGCGCCCCGGCTTCACCACGTCGGTCGGAACCGGAGGGTCGGGATCCACTTCGATACCGTAGTGCGCCGCATCTTTCGCGATCAGAGTGAGCGCAATGATGATGGGTACATAATTTTTCGTTTCGCGCGGCAGCACGTTACGGCGGTACAGCTCCCAGAAATCCGCATAGCCCGTGCGCTCGATCGCTTTCTGCACGTTGCCGGGACCGCAGTTGTAAGCTGCCATGGCTAGATACCAGTCGCCGAACATCCCGTAAAGATCTCGCAGATGCTGCGCGGCCGCGCGCGTCGCTTTCTCCGGATCCTGCCTCTCATCCACCCACCACGTGTGGTGCAATCCGTATTCGTTGCCCCGCCATGCCACAAATTGCCAGATGCCGCGGGCACCCGCGCGCGAAAGCGCCAGCGGCTGGAACGCCGATTCCGCCTGCGCCAGATAAATCAGGTCCTGCGGCAAGCCTTCCTCGCGCAGGACGCGCGAGATCATCGCGCGATAGCGGCCGGACCGCCTCAGGCCAGTCTCCACGATCGCTTTCCCGCGCGGCGTTTGGAAAAAGTTCAAGAACGAAAGCACTTCGTCGTTTACCGTCAGAGGAAGGTCGTGCGAAGTGTTCTTGGCCGCCTCTTCGGCGCGCGCCTTGAGGCTCGGATCCACGGGAAAGGTCATCTCGGCGACTTCGTCAATCGCCGCCGGCACCGCCGGTGCTTCCTGAAAACCGTCCCCTGCCTGAAATGCCTGCAACTCCTCGGTATAGATCGTGTCTGTAACCCGGTGAAACAACTCGCTCAGCCTGGGGTCGCTGTTCAGGTCATAGCCGGATTCGAGCAGCCAATCCACGGCGTCATCAAAATCCCGCCGCGCCGAATCGAGATGTCCCGCCTTGTAGTTCTGTTCCCCGGAGGCAAATTTCTCTTCCACCTTTGCCGCCAACCAGGTGACGCCATCCGGAATCGGTGAGAGCAATACGGGAGGGTAATCCTTGGAGCCCGTCCACAAAGGCAGGAAACCCACTTCGGCGTCCGTGGGAGGTACTCGTGCCGCCGAAGGGGCGGGACGCAGCGCCGGAACCTGTGCCTGGACCGGCTTTTTGGCCGCATCCTCGCAGCCGCCTGCCAGAAACGCCGATAAGCTTATTCCTGCTAAAACCTGGAGCCGCCAGCTCATCTTTGTATGGTACGAACCCGCGCTTAGCTGGGTCAACGCTTTCCGGCGGGGTTGGGTTGACCAAATAACCACAAGAAGCCCGGCAGGCGGAGCCTTTCCCTGGCCGCAGATTGCGTGGCCGGACGACTCACAGCTATACGGCCGGTGCAACTTCAGGCTGGGACCACTCCTGCTGTTCCGGAAGGAGAGACTTTACGATGTCCTCCAGCTCGTGCGAACTCCGCACGTCGCCCGGAAAATTGTGCACGCTGATTTCCGCCACGGTCCCGTGCGCGGCGCGCACTCCCTGCAGCTCTTCTTGAAACCGCACCGCTAGCTTTTTTGCAGTCATGGAGTCCGTCTCCGGCATGACGATCCCGAAGAGAGCGGGCGAAAGCCGGTTGAGTGAGTCCGCCGGCCTCAACTTGCGAGAAATCGCTTTGGCGGTCTCGCTTCCCACTGCCGCCATGTCGCTCTTCTTGCCTGCTCCCTCTCTCGCCTTCAGCTTGACCAGCACCAGGGAAAGCGTCTTTTTCATCGTCATTGCGCGCCGGAATTCCATCGTCAGGCGGTCCCAGAACTGGTTCAAATCCGGCATGGATTGGAGCAAGTCTACGCTGGCCTGATGCTGCAGAGTGATATTCCGTTCCAGTTCCTCCAAAATTCCTTGCTTCAACTTCCTTACTGTCTTCTGATGATCCAGCAGATAAACAACAAAGAGAGGAACCAGCGCGCAGAATCCGAAAAACGCCGATCGCATCGTCCACTTGTTCCCCTCCGGGTGCAGGAACACTAGGGGATACATGAACACGGCCAGGCCGCCCGCCAGAATCAGAACAAAAACGATGAAGAGAACGGTCAGGTGCAGCTCGCGCCGCTCCAGGCGATCCAGTTCCTCGCGGTTAATCTTCGACATAGGAATCCACGCCGGCTCGAGACCCTTGGAAAGATATCTCGGCCTTCCAACGACGATCTTGGTGTTTTGGATTGCAGTGTGGCAATAGACCCGGGGTACCGTGTGGCGCAAGCAGCACTGTCCTCGCGCTGGGCCGGAAGGAGCCACAAAAAGAAAGCGGGCGGAGCGCCGAAACGCTCCGCCCGCCCGTTTAGCCAGTCCGTGGTTTACAGAGGCTGAACGTTGGAGGCCTGCAGGCCCTTGGGGCCGCGGACGACCTCGAACTCGACCGCTTGGCCGTCGTTCAGCGACTTGTAGCCATCCGCGACAATCGCGGAGAAATGGACGAAAACGTCCTCTCCGCTCTGGCGCTGGATGAAGCCAAAGCCTTTGCTGGCATTGAACCACTTGACTGTTCCTTGTTCTTTACTCACTTCAGTTATTCTCTTTTCAGATAAAGCTATCTGTGCCCCGCATTCCGGTTCCCGCCGTCCGCCGTTTCCGGCAGTACCTCGGGCGTCCGTCCATCTGCAGCTGCGTTCTGTGTTTCCGCGATGCGGGCACAAAAAAAGGCCGCGAGTTTGACCTCGCGACCGCTTCACAACTCCAAACGCGATACAAGAGCAACAAACGCAAAGACAGCATATCACAAGCTTGAGAAGAGCGCAAGAGGAATGCAAATTCACGCCTCGGGTGTGCCCTTGTTGATAAGACCGGCTTTCCGAACGGTTCGTTCGCCGATCAGTTCTTGCGCGTATAGCGGAAGACGTCGCTCTGGGCCTTGCCATTCTGCTCGAAGGTCCATTCTTGCGTCAGATGGTCCTTATCCACCATCATCAGCACTAGACGCACCATGTGCCCCTCCTCCGGGCTCCTCAACCCCGTCACGCGCACCAGTGTGAAATCGAACTTTTTCGTCGGGCCGGAGAGGGCAGCCGTCTGCATCTGCGGCTGGTTGCCTGCGCTGCAGTAGTGCGTCACCACGATGCGGTCTCCGTCCGCCGAGTACATGGTGATCATCTCCGCTTCTTTGGACGGCTCCATGCGCTCCATCAGCGCAGTGCCGTTGGAAACCAGCGTGTACGTCAGCTTCACCGGCGACCCGTTACCGCTGGTCCCTTCCCATTCGCCCACCAGCGGGATCAGTTGTGCAAATCCGGACGTCGGCTTGGCTTTGTCGTCTTTTCCAGAAGCATAAGCGCCGATCGCCATTGCCAATGGAATTCCCGCTGCCAGAAGACCCGCGAGTTTGATCCTCTTCATTTTGCCCTCCGTCATCCAGTGGTCTTTGGTAGAGGACCGATCTCCGGATAGCATACGCTGGACCCCCTCTTCACGCCACCTTCTGGCCAACCGTCTGACGTGCTTCGCATTGGGCCCGTCATCGTGACTCCTTCTGGCTTTGCGCGACAATTTGGCTCTTGGCCAAGCGGAAATCGCTCGGAAACTGGCTTGGGGGCCTCCTGCGAACGATGTCTTTAACCATTTGGCGAGCGGCGCAGCAAGACCTGGAAGCCGCCTACAAAATTGTCAAGGAATATTACGAGGCCGCCCATGTCCTCGCTCGAGATTCACCCAGTGAGTTCGCTCAGCTTTACTTCCCGCACGGCGCGGGAGTCTGGCTGGCACAAAAGGAGGACTCCATTATCGGCTGCATTGCTTTACGCGCATTGCCGGAGCACGAAGCAATTGGCGAAGTGAAGCGCCTCTATGTGCGGCCTGCTCACCGCAAAGGGGGAGTCGCACAAGCTCTTCTGGACGACTTGGAAGCTTACGCGGCCAGGGCAGGCTACGGCTGGCTATATCTTGATTCTGCTCCCGGCATGGACGACGCTGTTCGTTTCTACCGGCGCAATGGCTACGAAGAATGTCCCCGCTACAACCAGAACCCGCAGGCCGTAATCTTCTTGAGAAAAAAGATCTCGCTCACGTAAATCCTTGCGCTCGCCATTTGTGTGCTCCGTTCAGAGACTCAGAATCTTCTGTTCGAGAGCTTTGGCGATTTCCTCCGGCGCGCTTTCTTTCGAGAATTCCATCGGCTCGCCGATGTGGACAGTTACTTCCCCCAGGTGCGCCAATCGCCGCCTTTCCCGCTTCATCTGCCACACTCCATCCAGGCGCATCGGAACGATGGGCAAGTTCAGATTCTCTGCCAGGAGTCCGATGCCGGTCTGAAATGGGGCCATCCGGCCATCCTCCGAATTGTTCACCACTCCTTCCGGAAAAACGAGCAGGCTGTACCCGCGATCCACGGTTTCTCCAGCAAACCGAAAGCTTTCCCGGAAACCTGAGAACTGGGGCAATGGGAACACGTTAAACAGCGCCGTCACCAGGACATACCCGCTCCGGTAGGCCCATCGCTTCGCAAAAAACCACTCCTTTGGCGGCTTTCGCATTCTCTGCAAGGTTTCTCCGCCCATCGTGGCTGCCAGGCGGTGCCGAAACCGCGCCGGCAGCGCCGCCAGAATCAGCCCGATATCCGCCCGCCGGGTGATGTGGTTTGACACCACGATGACCGGGCCTTTCAGATTTTTCAGCTTCTCGCGGCCCACGATCCTCGGATGCGCGAGGATTTGCGTCGCCGGCCAAACCAGCGCGTAGTAAACCAGCAAGCGGAACCAGCGGACCGGTGTTCTCTGTGTCCATCGCGGATAGACGAATCTCAACGGCCCCGCCGCGGGCTCCTCGAGCAGCCTCTCGACATCCGCGACCGTTCGCGCCTCGGCAAAAGCGGTTTCACTCAGCTCCACGTTGTAGCGCTGTTCCAGCGCCGACAGCAGTTCCACCCGATCGAGCGAAGACAGACTCGCGAGCGGCGCATCACTCGCCATCCCCCCTCCGCGGGCAAACTGCGAAAGTATCTCCGCAAGCGAATCCGCACCGCCGGTCGCCTGCGCGACCCCTTCCGCCTGTTCGCCGAGCAGCTCCCTTGTACGTTTCGCAATCTCTCCAAGTCTTGCCTTCCCCGTCGGTGTCCGCGGAAAATCCGGCTCCGGCCATACAACCCACGTCCGCATCTTCTGGTATTCGGCAAGCCCCGCATTCGCGCCTTCCACCACCGCCTTGCCCAACGACTCCTCGTGCCCAGCCAGCAGCAGCACCACGCAGGGCTCGGCATTCCCATTCCGTTCGATGGGAATCACCACGCAGTCTCTCACGCCCGGTCGATTCCTCAATTCGCCTTCCAGATCTTCCGGATAGACGTTTAATCCGGCGGCAGTAACGATCACATTTTTTTTTCGTCCGCGAAATCGCAGATTGCCCTCTGCATCCAGTTCTCCGAGATCGCCCGTCCTCAGCCAGCCTTGCTCCTCCGCCGGTCTCAGCCCGCCTCTTTCCCAGTAGCCTGCCGATACATTCTCCCCGCGCACCAGGATTTCCCCGTCTTCCGCCAGCTTGAATTCCCGCCCCGGAAGGATTTTCCCCACCGATCCTTCCGCCGCCCGGAACGGGTGATTCAGGCTGATCAGCGATGCCGTTTCCGTCATCCCGTAGCCTTGCACCACCGCGTAGCCCAGCCTTTTGAAAAACAGTTCCGTCTCACCCGCCAGCGCCGCGCCTCCGGAAATAAACGCCCAGAATCTCCATCCGAATCGCCGGTGAATCCTCCGGAACCGCCACGCGCGTCTCAGGATTTCTTCGTCCTTTGCTTTTTCAAACCTCCGTGTGAACTTTTTTAGTTTCCCCTGTGTTTCGATCTCCCTCTGCATCCCGCTGCGCAACACATCCAGCATGCGCGGCACCGCAACGAGTGCGGTGGCTTTTTCACGCTTCACCGCCCGAATCATCTCCGCGTGCTGGTTCGATGGCTCGAATACGACCGTCGCTCCCAGCAGCGGCGGTACAAACAGCGTCATAAATTGCCCGAACACGTGGCTCAGCGGCACCAGCGAAACGAATCGTAAGGGATGCATCCACCGCTCGTATTTGAGATACGGCTGCATTCCCGCCTCGAGTGGCTCGAGATTCGCGAGAAAATTCCCGTGCGTGAGCACAACACCCCGTGGCTCTGCCGTCGTTCCTGAGGTGAAGAGAATTTGCGCAATCGTCTCGCGTGTCGAAGCATCTCCAGGGTCCGGATGATCTTCCTGGGAAGGAACCGGTCCCTGCGCGATCGGCGTAAAATCGTCGTAGCAGACTGACGGAATTCCCTCGGCAAGCTCCGGCTGCACGCCATCCCGCAGCACGAGCTTTACTCCCGCTTCCCGGATCGTGCGTTCCACGAAGTCGTGGCTCGCTCCCGCGTCCATGGGCACAACAATGGCCCCGCGCAACAGAATCGCCCAGAAGCACGCGATCCAGTTCGCCGAATTCGCTCCCCAAAGCAGCACCCGGTCCCCCGGCCCGATCCCTCGTCCGGCCAGCCCATGACTCCAGAACAGCGCCCAGGCCATGAGTTCCGCGTATGTCACCGAATGCCGACGGTACCCGCGCTTTTCCACAACAGCCACATCTCTCCCAAACCGCGTAGATTCGTCGAACAACGAGATAAGATTGCGCCGCGTCATGGGTGCCGGCCTATTGGCAGGATCCTTCGTTCCGATTGTAAGCCCTTCGACCGCAAGCGCTTGCTCTTGCCTTACGCTCAATCTCACCTCCGCGAAATGCGCCTCTTGTGATTTCTCGTGGCTCTTGCTTCCGCCTCTTACTTCAGATCCTCCTATTGCATGAGGCACCCCGAGTGCCACCGAGGAACAAGGTGATGCATCCAACTGAAATCCCGCTCCATGATTCCCGGACTTGTCGGGTACAATAATAGAGCGTGAGTGCAGGCAGTAATTTTCGGACTCCGATGAGAGAATTGAGGCGGGTTTAGAAGCATTATGCCGGTTCCGATTTCACAAGCTTGGACGGTCGCCACATACGTCCTGAAACAGAAATTCCAGGGACGTAAGCGCTATCCCTTCGTGCTCATGCTCGAACCACTTTTCCGTTGCAACCTGGCCTGCGCCGGTTGCGGCAAAATCCAATATCCCGCGCACATTTTGAAGAAAGAACTTACTCCGGAAGAATGCTTCAAGGCCGTCGAGGAATGCGGCACTCCGATGGTTTCCATCCCCGGCGGCGAGCCGCTGATGCACTCTCAAATTGACAAGATCGTCGAAGGCCTCGTCGCCCGAAAAAAATATATCTACCTCTGCACGAACGCGCTCCTCCTCAAGGAAAAACTGCATCTCTTCAAACCTAGCAAGTACCTGACATTTTCCGTCCATGTGGACGGCCAGCGCGAACATCACGATTTTTCCGTTTGCCGCGAAGGCGGCTACGATCAGGCCATCGAAGGCATCCGCGAAGCGGTCAAGCGCGGTTTCCGTGTGACCACCAACACAACCCTCTTCGACGGCGCCGATCCCAAGAGCGTCCGCGCCTTCTTCGATGAAATGATGGAGCTGGGGGTCGAAGGCATGATGCTCTCTCCCGGCTATTCTTATGAGAAAGCGCCCGATCAAAAGCATTTTCTCGGTCGCGCGCGCACCCGCCGCCTCTTCCGCGCCATTTTGTCCAATCGCAAGAAAGCCTGGCAGTTCAACCAGTCGAAATTGTTCCTCGAGTTCCTGATGGGCAAGCAAAATTATTCCTGCACGCCCTGGGGCATGCCGACCTACAACACTTTCGGCTGGCAGAAGCCTTGCTACCTGCTCCAGGACGGCTATGCCGATTCCTTCCAGGAACTCATTGATAGTACGGAATGGCAAAATTATGGCACCGAATCCGGAAATCCCAAATGCGCCAATTGCATGGTCCACAGCGGTTACGAAGCTTCGGCCATGAATCACACCTTCAGCGGGCTCTCCGGACTTTGGGCCGCAATGAAGGCAACATTCAAAACGACTTATGCGGATCCTGACGCTGCTGCGATGCTGATCGAACCCGTTCGGCCCGTCCACGCCTGCAATC
>Ga0335079_10000366_pt1 | contig 52572 bp, 35 predicted proteins | sample Lox_Sample_33_FD_206719 | JGI IMG/M metagenome (GOLD analysis project Ga0335079, IMG submission 206719) | Soil microbial communities from Loxahatchee National Wildlife Refuge, Florida, United States - Lox_Sample_3.3 | ecosystem: Environmental > Terrestrial > Soil > Wetlands | place: USA...
CCGGCGAATCTGAATTCGCCCGAGCAGACCGTGATCTCCGGCGCGGCGGCGGCGGTAAAGCGCGCAGTCGAAATCGCGTCGCAAACGGGCGCAAAACGCGCGGTGATCCTGCCCGTATCCGCTCCTTTTCATTGTGCGATGATGGCTCCCGCCCAGAAGCGCCTGGAGCCGGAACTGCGCGCGGTGGCTTTCGCGGCGCTGCACTTCCCGGTGGTCACGAACGTTGACGCGGAAACTCTGACGTCCGGCGAAGAAGCTCGCGACGCGCTGATCCGGCAGGTCACCATGCCGGTGCGCTGGCTCGACTCGGTGCACGAGATGATCGAAGGCGGCGTCACCATTTTCGTCGAAGTCGGCCCGGGCAAGGTCCTGTCGGGCTTGCTGCGGCAAATCGATCGATCGGTGCGCTGCTTCAACGTCGAGGACGCAGCGAGCCTCCAATCGACGCTGGACAAGATCGCGCAAGCGCGGGTCGAGACTCCGGAATCCTGAATCATGTTCTCGCTCAAAGACAAAGTCGCCCTCGTCACCGGCGCGTCCCAAGGCATCGGACGCGCGACGGCTCGCGCGCTGGCCGAAGCGGGAGCGAAGGTAGCGGTTGCGGCGCGCAACGAGCAGCACCTGGCGTCGCTGGCCGCGGAAATCGCCGCGGCCGGCGGCGAAGCGCTCGCCGTGCCGATGGACGTGGGGGATGCAGCCCAGGTGAGGAACGGCTTTCAGCAAACGCTTGCGAAATTCGGACGGCTCGACATCCTCGTGAACAACGCCGCAATCACGCGAGACACTCTGGCGCTTCGCATGAAGCTGGAGGATTGGGAAGCAGTGCTGCGCACGAACTTGACCGGGGCGCACTTGTGTATGCAGCAAGCGATGGGAGCGATGCTCAAGCAGCGATCGGGGCGCATCATCAACATCAGCTCGGTGGTGGCGGAGACGGGCAACGCGGGCCAGGCGAACTATGTCGCATCGAAGGCGGGGCTGATCGGATTGACGCGCGCGATTGCGGTTGAAGTCGCGTCGCGGAACATTACCGTGAACGCCGTGGCGCCGGGGTTCATCACCACGCCGATGACCGATCCGCTGCCCGCGGAGCTGAAAGAGAAAATGAAATCGCTGATTCCGCTCGGGCGCTTCGGGACCGACCGCGAAGTGGCAACCGCCGTCGTGTTTCTCGCAAGCGACGAGGCCGGATATATCACGGGCCAGGTTCTGGGCGTGAACGGCGGCATGCACATGGGCTAGGCTGTTTCTTCGAGGCGAAGCCGCAATGTCGATCGAATCCTATGAAGAACTTATCGCGCTGAAGGAAGTGGGGCGGATCTGTCATCTGGCGCTGCGCGCGATGGCCGCGTTTGTGAGTGCCGGTGTGACGACGCGAGAGATTGCGAACGTGGGCGCGAAGGTGATGCGCGAGAATGGAGCGCGTTCGGCGCCCGCAATGGTTTACGGATTCCCGGGCGAGATTTGCGTCAGCGTGAACGACGAAGCCGTACACGGAATTCCCGGCGAACGGGAGATTGAGCCGGGCGACCTGGTGAAGCTCGATGTGACGTTCGAGAAGAACGGCTACATGGGCGACGCGGCGATCACGGTTCCGGTCGAACCGGTGTCCGTGGAGGCGCGGCGGCTGGCGCTGTGCGCGGAACGAGCGTTTCAGCAGGCGATGCGCGTGGCAAAGGCGCAGCATCGCGTGAGCGAAATTGGCCGCGCGGTGGAGCGCGAAGTGCGTCGGAGCGGATTTTCGGTGATTCGCGCGCTCGGCGGCCACGGCATCGGACGCACGATTCACGAGCCGCCCAGCATCCCGAACTACGACGACTTCACGGCGCGCGAGCGGCTGACGCCGGGACTGGTGATTACGGTCGAGCCGATTATCGCGATGGGCGCGGGACGGTCGATGACGGCGGCGGACGGCTGGACCGAGCGGACGGTGGACGGCAGCCTCGCGGCGCACTTTGAGCACACGATCGTGATCACGGAGAAGGCTCCGATTCTTCTCACGGCTGCATGAGGCTCCCGGCCATTTAGCGTGCGGAGTTGACCGCAAATTGCGCGGCGAATAGAATGGCGGGTCCGAAACGTGCTATAAAGTTACGGCATTAAACACGGGGGCGACCCCCGCCTCTCGAGCGGCACCGGGGACTCAAGATCGCCAAGAGCGGAGGAACAATCAGAATGGCCAGCGTCGAAGAACGCGTGAAGCAGATTATCGTCGAGCAGCTTGGTGTGGACGAAGGCGAAGTGACGGCAACCGCTTCGTTTGTGGATGATTTGGGCGCCGACTCGCTCGACACGGTCGAGCTGGTGATGGCTTTCGAAGAAGCTTTTGGCATCGAGATTCCGGATGAGGACGCGGAGAAGATCGCCACGGTGAAGGACGCCATCGATTACATCGAAAAGCACTCCAAGAAATAACTCGCTGGGTCGTCCCATCCTGAAGAGGAGAATGCCGTTTTGAATCGCCGAGTTGTCGTTACGGGCGTCGGTCTGGTCTGCGGATGCGGAATCGGCACCGACGAAGTGTGGCGCAACCTGCTCGCGGGAAAGAGCGGAGTCGGTCCAATCGCGAATTTTGACGCGACCGCATTCGACTGCCGCATCGCCGGTGAAGTCCGCAATTTCGATCCGCTGAACTGGGTGGAGAAAAAAGAAGTGAAGAAGATGGGCCGGTTCATTCAACTGGCCCTGGCGGCGTCGGACTTCGCGATGCGGATGTCCGCGGTGGAGGTCACGCCGGAGCTTGCGCCTGCCACAGGCGTTTATATCGGCTCGGGGATCGGCGGATTCGACGTGATCGAGCGCGAGCACACGAAGTACATGCAGGGCGGCCCCGGGAAAATTTCTCCTTTCTTCATTCCCGCTTCCATCGTGAATCTCGCGTCGGGACACGTTTCGATTCGCTACGGCGCGAAGGGCCCCAACTCGGCGACCGCGACGGCTTGCTCCGCCGGTGCTCACGCGGTCGGCGACGCGTACAAGATCATCCAGCGCTGCGACGCGGAGGTGATGATTGCGGGAGGGGCCGAAGCGGCGATCACTCCAATGAGCGTGGGCGGTTTTGCGGCGATGCGCGCGCTTTCGACGCGGAACGACGAGCCCGAGCGCGCGAGCCGTCCTTTCGAGGCGCAACGCGACGGCTTCATCATCGGCGAGGGCGCGGGCGTGCTGGTTCTCGAGTCGCTGGAGTTGGCGCAGCGGCGCGGCGCGAAGATATTGGCCGAGGTTGCGGGCTATGGAATGTCGGGAGACGCCTACCACATCACGCAGCCGGCCGAAGGAGGCGACGGCGGGTATCGCGTGACGCTCGCGGCGCTGAAGGACGGAAAGATTTCGCCGGCTGAGGTGGGCTACGTGAACGCGCACGGGACTTCGACGCCGATCGGCGATGCGATCGAAACGACGGCGCTAAAGCGCGTTTTCGGCGAGAACGCGAAGAAGGTCCCCATCAGCTCGACGAAATCGATGACGGGACATCTTCTGGGCGGCGCGGGCGGACTCGAGGCGGGCATCAGCGTGCTTGCGCTGCGGGACCAGATCCTGCCGCCGACCATCAATTACGAAACCCCCGATCCCGAATGCGACCTGGACTACGTTCCGAACCATGCCCGCAAAGCCGAAGTGGTCTACGCGCTGTCGAATTCGTTCGGGTTCGGCGGCACGAACGCGTCGCTTCTATTCAAGCGATGGGACGGCAAGTAGGCGGAGACGACCTTGAAAATCGGAGTTTGCATCAAACAGGTTCCCGCGAAGGATGCGCCGCTCGCGATCGTCGACGGCGCGGCGTGGATTCGTGAATCGGACATCGGCTTCGAGACGAATGAGCCGGATAGCTTCGCGCTCGAAGAAGCGCTGCGGCTGAAGGAAAAGCACGGCGGCGAAGTGGTCGCGATTTCGATGGGCCCGGATCGCGCGAAGCAAACCATCAAGGAGGCGCTCGCCAAGGGCGCCGATCGCGGGATCCACGTGGCCGACAACGAGTTCTTCAAGTTAGACCCGCTCGCGTCGGCGCGTTCACTTGCGGCCGCTGTTCAGACCGAAAATTTCGATCTCATCCTCACCGGGCTTCAGAGCGACGATCAGGGCTTCGGCCAGACGGGCGTGCTGCTCGCGGAATTGCTCGGGCGCGCGCACGCGACAATCATTATGGCGATCGAAGTGACGGACGGGCGGATGAAGCTGAAGCGCGAGCTCGAAGCCGGATGGTTTCAATGGGTCGAGCTGCCGCTGCCCGCGGTGCTTTCGATTCAGTCGGGCATCAACAAGCCGCGGTACGCGACGCTGAAAGGCATCATGGCGGCGAAGAAGAAGGAAATCGCGATTGTGGACCGCAAGTCTTTGGGCGTGCCGGATGCGCCGACGCAGCGCGTCGAGAGAATCTACGTTCCGCAGAAAACCAAGAAGACGGAATTCATCGCAGGCCAGCCAAAAGAAATTGCGGCGAAGCTGGTGGAAAAGCTGCGCCATGAGGCGCGGGTGCTGTAGCCGCACCGGCACATTGAGAGCAGAACAGTGAAGATCCTTCTGATCACCGAGCAGCGCGAAGGCAAGTGGAACAAGGTCTCCTTCGAAACGCTTGCCGCCGCACAGCAAATCGCGTCGCAGACGAAGGCGAGCGTGTCGGGCGCGGTCGTCGGAAAGGGTATTGCGCCGCTCGCGGATGAACTGGCGGGCTTTCAGCTCGACGAGGTGCTGCTCATCGAGCATGACCTGCTCGCGCAGTACACGCCCGACGGACTTTCGCTCGCGCTGCGGCAGGTAATCGAAGGCAGCAAGCCCGACCTCGTACTGCTGCCGCACACGTACCAGGTTCGCGACTTCGCGCCGAAGCTGGCGGCATCGCTCGGCAAGGGAATGATCGGCGACTGCATCGCGTACCGGCATGAAAACGGCAAGCTTGTTTTCGTCCGGCAAATGTTTCAGGGCCGCACCGCCGCCGACGTGGTGTTCGCGGGCGAACCGCCGTGGATCGCGACGTTTCAGGCGGGAGCGTTTCGCGCGGACCTTGCCGCGAAGCACGCGAGCGGCAAAACGGCCGTCAAACCGGTCAGCGTGGACCTGAAGCCCGAGCAGATTCGCACCAAGCCGCTCGAGCTGTTCCGCGAGGCGAAGCAGGCAGTCGATCTGACGCAGGCGCCGATCCTGGTTTCGATCGGGCGTGGCATCAAGGCGCCGGAGAATATCCCAATGGCGGAGAAGCTGGCGAAGCTGCTCGGCGGCGAAATTTGCGCCTCACGCCCGATTTGCGACGAGGGCTGGCTCCCCATGGACCGCCAGATCGGCAGCTCGGGCCAAACCGTGGCGCCGAAGCTCTACCTAGCGCTGGGCATTAGCGGCGCGATCCAGCACGTCGTGGGCATGAAAGGCTCGCGCACGATTGCCGCCGTCAACAAGGACCAGAACGCACCGATTTTCGAAGTCGCGGATTACGGAGTCGTCGGCGACCTCTTCGAGATCGTCCCCGCCCTGATTGAAGAACTCGAAAAACCTCACTGACGTTGCGGGTTCTCACCCGCCAAGCTCGCGTAGCAGTTGCTTCCTGCCCGGGCGACTGTCCGGTTTCGCCACGGCATCTCCCACTAGCGCGCAGCAATTGATTTCCGAACTCGCTACGTTCAGCCTAACTCTCACATAAAAAAGAAGTTACGCGCGACTAGCGTTGGCAAGCGATCTGCCGACCATCACCTGGAATCTCCTGCCTTTAGCGATGCAGCGGTTTCTTGTCAGGAGGCTAGCATGGCGGCTCTGCTTCAGGACCTTCGTTACTCCCTTCGAACCCTGCTGAAGAGTCCCGCGTTCACGATCATTGCGCTCGCGACGCTGGCTCTCGGTATCGGCGCGAATACCGCCCTGTTCAGCGTCGTAAAAGCCGTGCTCCTGAATTCGCTGCCCTACCGCCAGCCCGACCGTCTGGTGACAATGGCCAAAGCCGATTCCGACACGCCCAACCCGACGAACACCTCGTTTGGCACCGTGGAAGATTGGAAGGCAAGAACTCGATCGTTCCAATCGATCGCTTTGTATCGAGGATGGGGACCGACGGTAACAGGCAGCGGGACGCCGGAGGTGCTTCGCGGGCTGCGAGTCACGTACAATTTTTTCGACACGCTGGGGATTCAGCCCGCTCTTGGGCGCGGTTTTCTGCGGGAGGAGGACAGCCCCGATCGCGCGAATGTGGTCCTACTCAGCCATTCATTCTGGGTGCAGCGGTTTGGCGCAGACCCCAAGGTCGTCGGGACGACGCTTGTGCTCAACGAGGTGCCGTTCCAAATCGTCGGAGTGTTGCCGGAGAGCTTCCAGTCACTTTCGTTTGCGGCGAACGGCAAGCCCAGAGATGTTTGGGCGCCCCTAGGATACAACCTCTCGCTCCCCTACGCGTGCCGCACGTGCCAGCATCTCCGCTGCCTGGCGCGGCTGAAGGACGGCGTCAACGTCGGCCAGGCTCAGGCGGAGATGCGATCCATCGAAACGCAACTCGCGCATGAGTTCCCCAAAGAATATCCGGCAGACGCGACTGTAATCGTGCGGCCGCTGCGCGAGACCTGGGTCGGCAAAGTGCAGGCTGCACTGTGGCTGCTCCTGGGCGCGACCGGATTCGTCCTGCTGATCGCCTGCGCCAATATCGCAAATCTGCTGTTGACGCGAGCGGCTTCGAAACGCCGCGAGGTGGCCGTTCGCACTGCGTTGGGGGCGAGCCGCTGGCGGATCGCGCGCCAATTGATCACCGAGAGCGTCGTGCTCAGCTTGCTGGGTGGCGCAGGAGGCGTTCTCCTCGCTATTTGGGGTACATCCTTTCTGGTCGAGACGGCTCCGTCGGCGATTCCGCGACTGGGCGATGTGCACTTGGACGCTCCTATACTTGCCTTCTCGCTGCTGTTGAGCTTCGCGACGGGCGTTCTGATGGGACTGGTTCCCGCGTTTCAAGCGGCCCGCCTCGACCAGCGCGAAGCGCTGCAACAGCAGGGGGGGCGCGGTATGGTCGGCTCGTCAAGGAGCCGCATTCGGAGCCTGCTTGTCGTTTCCGAGGTGGCGCTGGCATTCGTGCTTACGGTCGCATCGGGCCTGTTGCTGAAGAGCTTCGTCAGCGCCCTGAACGTCAATCCCGGCTTTGAACCGCGCAATCTCTCTACCGTCGATTTCACGCTCTCGGGCACTCAGTACAACGACGACGCGCAGGTGATTCGAAGAGAGCGGGAGGTTCTCGCCCGCGTCAGCGCGCTTCCCGGCGTGCAGGCGGCCGCTATCGTAAGCGTGCTCCCGGGCACAGGCTCAATGGGCAATTGGGACCAGAGAGGCTTCATCGTCCAGGACCGGCCCATGCCCGATCCTGAAGTTCCCAGCGTCGACGCCTACTTTGTGAGTCCGGATTACCTGCGCACGATGGGGATTCCGCTAAGACGCGGCAGGGACTTCACCGCGGCAGACGCCGAGAGTTCGTCGCTGGTCGCACTCGTCAGCGAAACGACCGCCCGGCAAATGTTCCCGGACAGGGATTGTCTGGGCAAGCGAATTCAGTTGGGCAGCAGGCATGACGATCAGCCGTGGGCCACGATTGTCGGAGTCGTCGACGACATTCATCATTACGGCCTCGATTCCCCGGTCACGCCGCAAGCCTATCTTCTCTATTCCCAAACTTCGTTCAGCGCGCCGAGCTTGGTGATTCGCAGCACGGTCGGGTTACAGGCCCTGATGCGGGGGGTGCGAGAACAGATCTGGGCGCTGGACAAGAATGTTCCGATCTCGACTCCGTCCATGATGACCGAGATTCTCTCGCAATCGCTCGCACAGCGGCGGTTCACGATGTCGCTGCTCGCTGGATTTGGAGCGCTAGCCCTGCTTCTCGCGGCGATTGGAATCTACGGCGTCATGTCGTACACCGTGGCGCAGCGAACCGGCGAAATCGGTATCCGCGTGGCGCTTGGGGCGCAATCACGAGACATACTGAGTCTCGTTTCGCGCGAGGGGATGCGGCGCGTCGGACTCGGCTTGGCCGCCGGGCTTGCCGTTTCGCTCGTGCTGATGCGCATCCTGTCGAGCCAGCTCTTCGCCGTGAGTGCGGTGGACCCCGTGACGTTTGGCATAGTGATGGTGTTGCTTGCGGGCGTGGCGCTGCTGGCCTGCTACATTCCGGCGCGGCGGGCGACGCGAGTCGATCCTCTTGTAGCCCTGCGCTATGAATAAGAACTTTTCGTTTCGTCAGATCGTACCAAGGAAGAGCACCGAGGCTACGGGCGCGGCAGTGATTGTGCGAGGAATCGAATCGTGAGCAATCTCATTCAAGACGTGCGTTACGCTGTTCGCGTGCTGTTGAAATCGCCCGGGTTTGCCGTGATTGCCGCGCTGACCCTCGCGCTCGGCATCGGCGCGAACACCGCCATTTTCAGTCTCATTGATGCCGTGATGCTGAAGACGCTGCCCGTAAAAGATCCTCAGCGGCTCGCCTTGCTCTCGTGGGACACCAACAAACGGCCGCCGAATTTCGGACAGACCGGCGGCGAATCGCGCCTTTCATTTTCGTATCCGGCTTTCGAGCAATTTCGGCAGAGCCACGCGCTTTCCAGCGTCTTTGCTTTCGTGCCGCTCGGCTTCACTCCGCAGAACACGACGGTCAACATCAACGGCGAACCGACTCTGGCGAACGGGATGATGGTGACAGGGAATTATTTTCCCGGGCTCGGTGTAACACCCCTGCTGGGCCGCGGGATTGACGACGCCGACGAACCGGACGGTGCCGCGCGCGTCGCCGTGATCAGCTATGCCTACTGGACGCGCCAATTCGCCCGCGATCCTTACATAATCGGCAAGAACGTCGCTCTGAACGGAATCCCCTTTACCATCGTCGGCGTCACTCCGCCGGAGTTCTACGGCGCCCAGCCCGGCACGGCGCCCGACATCTGGATGGCGTTTGCCGACAGGCCGAACCTGCGCCCCTGGGGCTCGGAACCGTATCACGGCACGTCCGTTTTCACGGCGGGCGATTGGATTTGCCTCAACATCATGGCCAGGCTCGCTCCGGGAGTCAGCCGTTCGGAGGCAGAATCGCAGCTCGACGTGATCTTCCGTAATTTTGTGACTTCCGCCTGGACGCCGGACAAGCCGGATCAGGTTCCGCACCTCAAGCTCGAGGCCGCGGGCCAGGGGCTCAACGATCTCCGCGAAGGCTTTTCGAAGCCGCTCGAAGTCCTGATGTGGGCGGTCGGACTCGTCCTGTTGATCGCCTGCGCAAATCTGGCCACTCTGCTTCTGGCGCGCGCAACGGGAAGAAAGAAGGAGATCAGCGTGAGGCTCGCGATGGGCGCTTCGCGCTCGCGAATTATCCGCCAGCTCTTGACCGAGAGCCTCCTGTTGTCGCTCGCCGGCGGTGCGCTCGGTTTTCTCGTTGCCGGGTGGGGAACGCAGGCCCTGGTCGCCATGATCTCGACCGGTGAAAATCCCATGGTGCTCGACCTCCGGCCCGATCCGCGCGTCCTCCTGTTTACTGCGCTCGCTTCCATCCTCACCGGAATTCTGTTTGGAATCGCGCCGGCCTTTCGAGCCACCAAAGTTGATCTCGCTTCGGCCATAAAGGAAACCGCCGCCAACGTCACCGAGGGTCGGCGCGGCCATCTTCTCGGTAAGGTTCTCGTGGTCGCGCAGGTGTCGGCTTCTCTGGTCCTGATGATTGGCGCGGGGCTCTTCGTTCGGACTCTGCAGAACATGCAGAACAGGAGCCTCGGTTTCAATCAGAAAAGTCTCTTGCTCTTCGGCCTCGATCCGACGCGCGAGGGATATCACGGCGAGCAGCTCGTCGATCTCTACTCGGGGCTGCGGACGCGAATCCAGGCCTTGCCGGGAGTGAAGAACGTCACTCTGTACGAGTTCGCGCCTTTGACGCAATGGTCCAGCAACAATGACCTCTACATCGAAGGTTCGAGCCGTAAGGTCCAGAGTCGCATGGCGCGAGGAGCCACCGTGGGCCCGGATTTCTGCGCCACGATGCAGATTCCCGTCTTGCTCGGCCGCGACATTCTCGACAGCGACACGGCGAGTTCGCCCAAGGTAGCCCTCGTGAACGAAACTCTCGTTCACCGCTTCTTCGACGCCAATGAAAATCCGATCGGACACTTTTTCACCTTCGGCAGGGCCAACGGCAAGCTTCGCTTTGAAATTGTCGGCGTGGTGAAGGATGTGGAGCTCACGGACGTGCACGACCACGGGCGGCCCAAGGTTTTCTTGCCTTACGCGCAGGTGCCTGACCGGCTCGGCACGATGTTCTACGAAGTGCGTACCGCCGGCGATCCGACGAGTCTCGTTTCTGAAATTCGCGACGTCGTCCATCAGGCCAATCCCGATCTGCCGTTGATGAACGTCCGCACGCAAGTCGAACAGACCGAGGAAGCACTCACGCACGAGCGGCTTTTCGCCCGCCTTTCGAGTTTCTTCGGCTTGGTCGCGCTCTCGCTCGCATGCATCGGCCTGTATGGGACGATGGCCTACGCGGTGACGCGGAAGACGCATGAAATCGGTATTCGCATGGCGCTCGGCGCCAAGCCCAGCGACGTTCTCGGCATGGTGATCGGCCAGGGACTCAGTCTCGCCGGCCTAGGAGTGCTCATTGGCATCGCGGCGGGCATCGGCCTGACGCGATGGATCGCGAGCATGATGTATGGCGTGAGCGCGACGGATCCCGTCACGTTCGCGGCCGTCTCCATTCTCTTGATTCTCGTCGCGTCGCTCGCCTGCTACATTCCGGCGCGCCGTGCGATGCGAGTCGACCCGCTGGTTGCTCTACGCTACGAATGAGGCTTGGGCTTGAACGAGCGAGGTGAACGATGAATCAGCTCTTGCAGGATTTGCGCTATGCGATTCGCATGCTCGCGAAATCTCCGGGATTCACGGCCATTGCCGTGCTCACGCTCGCTTTGGCCATCGGCGCAAACACGGCGCTCTTCTCCGTCGTCAACGGCGTGCTCCTGAATCCTCTCCCGTATCCCTCGCCCGACCAGTTGGTGACGATCCACGAGAGCAAGCCCAATTTCGCCACCGGCTCGATCTCCTATCCGAATTTCCTCGATTGGCAGAAGGAGAACCATTCGCTGTCCGCGATGGCCGTTTCGCGGCCCTCGTCGTTCAGCCTCACCGGCCTTGGCGATGCGGAGCAGGTACAGGCGGAGTTCGTCACCTCCGATTTCTTTCCGGTACTCGGCGTGAAGCCCGCAGTGGGCCGCATCTTTGTCGGCTCGGACGACCAGGTCGGCGCGGCTCCCGTGGCCCTCATCAGCGCGGGCTTCTGGAAGCGCAAATTCGGCTCGGCGCCGGACATTGTGGGCAAAACGCTCACACTCGACGGAAAGGGCTACAGCGTCGTCGGCGTGATTCCCGCGAACTTCAATCTCCTGCTTGGCAGCTTCAGCCCGAGCGAGATCTATATCCCCGTGGTTCAGTGGAGCAACAATTTGCTGTTTGACCGCGGCGCCGGGCTCGGCTTTCACGGGATCGGCCGGCTGAAACCTGGCGTTACGATCGATCAGGCGCGCGCAGATTTCGCGGACATTACGCATAGTCTCGCGGGCGCCTATCCCGAAGTCGATAAAGGCATTGGCGCGGCCCTGATTCCATTGCGGATGTCCATAATCGGGCGTACCGAACGGTTTCTGCTCGTGCTGTTTTGCGCGGTCGGCTTCGTGCTGCTCATCGCGTGCGTCAATATCGCCAATCTCCTTCTGGCGCGATCGAGCGGCCGTGCGCGCGAATTCGCCGTCCGCGCTGCGCTGGGAGCTCGCAAGTCGCGCCTCATCCGCCAGCTTCTCACCGAGAGCGTTTTGCTCGCCTTGGTCGGCGGTGCGTTTGGTTTGTTGCTCGCGAGCTGGGGCACACGGACGGCCCTGGGAGCGCTGCCTGCCGCCCTGCCGCGGGCAGACGAAGTCGGTATCGACCCTCGCGTCCTGCTGTTCACCGCGGGGGTCACATTGTTGGCGGGCATCCTTTTCGGGCTTGCTCCCGCAATCAGGGTTTCCAGGACAAATCTGCAGGACAACCTCAAGGAGGGCGGCCGCGGCGCGAGCGGCTCGCGCCAGCGCACGCACGGCATTTTGGTGGTCGTGGAAACGGCGCTGGCTCTGGTTCTGCTGATTGGCGCCGGACTCATGCTACGCAGCCTCGTGCAGCTTTGGAACGTCGACCCCGGCTTCAATCCTCGCAACGTCCTGACCTTCGGCTTTTCCCTTTCGCCTTCGATGCGGAAGGCGAGCCCGGCCGCAATTCGCGCCGCGTTTCGCGACGTCGATGGTGCGATCGCCGCCACACCGGGCGTGCGGGCTGTCTCGATGAGCTGGGGCGCATTTCCTCTGAGCGGAGACGACGAGTGGCTGTTCTGGTTGGAGGGCCATCCCAAACCGACGACTCGAAACGAAATGAACTGGGCTCTCGAATACGTCGTCGATCCCGACTATTTGAAGGTGATGGGAACGCCGCTTCGCAGCGGCCGCTTCTTCACCGCGCAGGACGACGAGCATGCGCCGAAGGTCATCCTGGTGGACGACGTCCTGGCTCGCCAGTATTTTCCGAATGAAAATCCCGTTGGCAAACGCCTTTTCCTCGAAACGGGCGACGGAACCATGGAAGCCGAAATCATCGGTGTGGTTGCGCACGTGAAGCAATGGGGGCTCGATAGGGACGATACGGAGCGTCTCCGGGCTCAGCTCTATTTTCCGTTTATGCAGTTGCCCGATTCCGTGATGGCTCTCGCGCCGTTTGGCATGCGCGTCGTCGTGCGCACCCAGGCTGTGGAAGCCGGTGTCGTCGATTCGATCCACCGTTCTGTGCAGCAGATGAACAGCGAGCAGGTGATTTACGAAGTTCAGACCATGGAGGAGATTATCTCCAGCTCCATCGCCAGCCGGTGGTTCTCCATGATTCTCCTGAGCGTGTTTGCCGGCCTGGCGCTGCTGCTTTCGAGCATCGGCATCTACGGAGTGATCTCCTATCTTGTCAGCCAGCAAACACGCGAGATTGGCATTCGCGTGGCGCTTGGCGCCCAACGTGAAGACGTTCTCCGCATGGTTCTGGGCCGAGGCGCGAGAATGACCTTGCTGGGCATTGCGATCGGGATCGCGGCCGCGCTCGGCCTGACGCGCCTGATGGCAGGCATGCTCTACGGCGTCCAGGCCACCGACCCGCTGACCTTCGCCCTGGTCGCGTTGGTACTCATATTCGTCGCGCTGGCCGCGTGCTACATCCCTGCTCGGCGGGCGATGCGCGTCGATCCTCTCGTGGCACTGCGATATGAATGAGGACCGGCTCGTCGCTTCGCGCTACGAGTAGCAATTCGTCGGGCCCTATTTCTGTCTTCAGAAATCGGTGGAGATTCTTGGGGGTGCGCTGACGCGCACCGCATTCAGCACGGCGACCAGGTCGATAATCTCCTGCGCGATCGCGCCGCCGATCGGAGGCAAGTACCCGAACGCCGCTGCAATCATTCCCAGAAAGCTTAGTGCCATGCCTCCCACGGCGCTTTCCAGTGCGATTCGCCGCATGCGGCGGCCGATGTGCATCAATTCGTCGATTCGGCTCAGCGAGGTCTCCAGGACGACTGCGTCTGCCGCTTCCGACGTGATATCGCTCTTCACTCCGAACGCCACGCCTACCGTCGCGGCCTGCATCGCCGGCGCGTCGTTCACGCCGTCGCCCAGGAACATCGTCGGCGAGCGGCCTGCCTCTGCTCGAACGATTTCCACCTTCTCTTCCGGGCTCTTTGCCGAATAGATCTCCTCAATGCCGACCTGTTGGGCCAGGTGCCGGACCTCGCGATCGCGGTCGCCGGAAACAATCAAGATCCGGCTCACATTGTGGCGCGGCTTGAGATGACTGACGAAACGCAAGCTATCGTGGCGAGGGGCATCATGGAACTGGAGCGTGGCTGCGTATTCGTTATCCAGGAATACCAGGCACTCCAGCCCGGGCACCACGGATGGCAGGATGATTCCTCTGTCCGCCACGCTCGACCGGCCCGTTAACCACACTCTTCGGTTGCCAACCCGGCCGCAAAGGCCCGTCCCGGGACGCTCGCTGATCTCCGACACCGGTTCCGCATCAAGCTTCGCACTGCGCGCCGCCTCCAGAATTGCGCCGGCCAGCGGATGCTTCGAGTAGCTCTCCAGGCTGGCCGCCAATCGCAGCACATCGTCCGAGTGGAACCCAGGTGCGCAGACGATCTGAAACAGCGTGGGCTTGCCGTACGTCAGCGTTCCTGTCTTGTCGAAGATCAACGTCCGGCATCGGTCGACCTGTTCCAGCGCCGCGGGGTTCTTGATGATGATCCCGCGGCGCGCAGAACGAGCGATAGCTCCAATCACCGCAACCGGGATGGCGATCAACAGGGGACATGGCGTCGCGACCACCACGGTGGCCAGGAAGCGGTGCGACTCTCCCGTAATGGCCCACGCGAGCGTGGCGATTCCCAGCGCCACCGGCGTGTACCACGCGCCGAGCTGGTCGCCGAGCCGTCGCATGTGCGGGCGCCGCTGCTCCGTTTCCCGCATCACACGCATGATCCGCGCATACCGGGAGTCAACGGGGAGTTTCTCGGCGCGGATCTCCAAGGCGTTTTCCCCGTTGATTGAGCCGGACAGCACTTCGGCGCCGGGAGTCTTTCCGATCTCGAACGGTTCCCCGGTCAGGTAGGCTTCGTTCATCCTGCCCTGGCCGCCGATGACCACTCCGTCCACTGGGCAGATCTCGTGGGGGAAGACGGCGAGTTCGTCTCCGACCGCGATCTGGTCGAGCCGGATGTCGCGGATGGAGCCGTTCTCCTTCCGATGTGCGACCTCCGGCACGCGCCGCGCAAGTGCGTCCAGCACGGACGACGCTCGGCGCGTCGCAAGTTGCTCGAGAGCCGTTCCGCCGGAGAGCATCAGAATCACAATCACTCCGACCAGGTACTCGCCGAGCAGAACCGAAGCAACGATCGAGATTCCTGCGAGATGATCGGACCCAAATTCGCGCGCCGCCAGTTTGCGCACCAATGACCAGATGAGTGGTACTCCCCCGAGGACCAGCACCACAAACAGCGGCGCCTGCCAGAAAATCTTGGGAACGTGCGCGGCGTAACGCAGAAGCAGATGGGCGACGATGCCCGTTATTGCCAGGATCGCGATGGCGGCCGGCTCTCGCGCAAGGAGCGCCTGCGGTGCCGTCGATTCAGGCTCGCAAATCGTGGTTGCACTGGGTTCCGCGATCGAAGTCTGGAGCTCCATACTTGTGGCTCGCACGTACGACCGCTGGACGCTCGGCGGCCTTCGCCGCAAGCCTCACAGAGTTACCATGATACGCGGCCGTATCCTTCGCACCGTTGTCCCCTGTCACGCACGGCTGTGATACAGGTCACCTCCAGAACCGCGCTCGCTGCACCTTCGACACTGTCCCTTTCTGTTGACGTACTCTCTTGGGAACTGACCTGGTGGTATGATGCACCCAACCGGAGGGCGAACCATGCATCGCGCAATTCTCTCCTTTCTTCTTCTTTTGTTTGCCAGAGTGTGTCTGCCCGCCCAGGACGCATCGAATCCTGTGTCTCAGGCCATTTCACAGGGCGACCTCTACTTTTCGAAGCACCAATATGAATTGGCTTTCGACGCTTATAACAAGGCCGACAAGCTCTCGCACCACACCTCCGCGGTCTGCTATCTCAAGAGAGCCTCGCTCGAACGCAAGCTGGGAGGGTTCTCTTTTGCCTTGGATGACGCGAAGCGCGCTGAGAAAGCCGCCGGAGACGACAAGTCCGTTGCCGTCCGGGCGCACGAACTTCGGGCGGCGTTGCTTGCGCAAATGGCCGGAAAGCCCACTGACAAGAAGCTAAAAGAGGCGGAAGAAGAGCTACGCCAGGCCCTCGCCCTCGATTCCACGCAGCCCCTCGCTCACTACGATCTCGGGATGGTGCTCCTCAAACAGGAACAGGACGCTGAGGGTGTCGCTGAATTGAAGACGTTTGTGTCCTTGCCCGGTGCGGATCCGAAGACTGTCGCCGAAGCGCGCCGCACCATCGCGAATCCGATTCGCGGCCGGGAGCCATTTGCTCCGGACTTCTCGTTCACCACCCCCGACAACCAGGACGTCTCGAACGCCTCCCTCCGCGGCAAGGTTGTGCTTCTCGATTTCTGGGCCACGTGGTGCCCGCCCTGCCGCGAATCGCTGCCCGCCATCCGCAATGTGGACAAGAAGTATACGGGCAAGCAATTCCAGTTGATCAGCATCAGCGGAGACGACGACGAAGAGCTCTGGCGCACATTCACTGCGGCGCAGCACATGACTTGGTCGGAATACATCGATCTTTCTGGCGATGTTCAGGAAGCGTTTAAAGTGGACTCCTTTCCGACCTACGTCGTCCTCGACAAAGATGGAGTCGTCCGCTTCCGTCAATCAGGCTTCGGGGAGTCAACCGAATCCGATATCGAAGACGCGATCAACAAAGCCCTGAAGCGTCCGTCCGACCCCTCGCTCGCGGCAGCTGCCGGGGAATCGGCGCCGGCGGAGACGCCGGTTCCTCCCCTACATGCTTCGTCAAGCGCCGCACCCCCAGCTGGCAACGCGAACCGCAAAGACGAGGAGGCTGACGATGTTGCGTCGCCGCTCTCCTCCGGTATCGACGCGGGAACTATTTCAGGAAACACCTATAAGAACGACGACCTTCAAATTGCGTACGATTTTCCGCAAGGATGGATTCCTGCAAGCCTCGAATCCCTCCACAGCCTGAATGCCCGCAAGGAAGCGGCCATGCGGGTATCCATCCTGCAGCAGCATCCGGAGCTCGCCAGCTCGATTCATCTCGGCGTTCCGCAAGTCCTCCTCTATGTGTCGCGGACCGGGCGCGGGGACGCCGAGCGCCCTTCGGTTCCATCATTGAGGATCAGTGCTGCACGCACGCGGCTCGACGACGTAAATCTCGACACTTTCGATCAGCTCGTCAAGAACATCGCCGTGGCGCAGAGCTTGAAGATTGTCATGCCCGCGTCGCAATTCACCGTCAAGGGCCACAATTTTGTCCGTGCCGACTTTGCGGGGTCGGGCGGCAGCTCAAGTTATTATCTCTCGTACATTCAATCAGTCTCGGGCGACTATATGCTTACGATCACGATGCTTTCGTCCTCACAAGCGGAGCTAGACAAGATGGTCGCGTCTCTTCAGTCCATGGTCATCAGCGACGAATGACAGCCGCTGAGACCTCCCGAAACGAACTCCGTTTCGATTTTCAGCTTCTGCTAAGATGGCGGCATGGCTCCGGCCGAATCTCAAAATCAGCGCGAACAACTCGATGCGGACGTACTGATCGTGGGTGCCGGACCCGCGGGCCTCTCTTGCGCGCTGCATCTCGCGAACCTGATCGAGCAGCACTCACAGGCCAAGAAATCTCCGCCGCTTTCGACGGAGAATGTCTACGTCCTCGAGAAGGCCCGTGAAATTGGCGCGCATCAGCTTTCCGGCGCAATCATGGACCCGCGCGGTCTTCGCGAGCTCGTTCCCGATTTCGAGAAGAGCGCGCCGCTCGACACTCCCGTCACCGGCGACGCCGCGTACTTCCTCACGGCAACAAACTCGTGGAAGCTCCCGATCACGCCCCCGCCGCTTGCCAACCACGGAAACTACGTCGTCTCGCTGAACAAGCTGACGAAATGGCTCGGCGGTCTCGTCGAGAAGAAAGGCGTGAACATCTTCACGCAGTTTGCGGGCAAGGAATTGCTGTACGAAGGCGACGGCGCTGCCGCCCGCGTCGCGGGCGTGCTCACCGAAGACAAAGGCGTCGACAAGAACGGCAAACCGAAAGACAACTTCACGCCGGGCTACGAATTGCGCGCGAAGGTGACAGTGCTGTCGGAAGGGCCGCGTGGTTCGCTGGTGAAGGAAATGGTGAACCGCCTCAAGCTCGACGGGCTGAACCCGCAGGTCTACGGTATCGGCATCAAGGAATTGTGGGACGTCCAGCCCGGGCGCATCGAAACGGGATTCGTCGCGCACACGCTCGGATGGCCGCTCGACTCCAGCATGTATGGCGGCGGCTGGATCTATGGCCTCCGTGACAACCGCGTCTCGCTCGGAATGGTCGTGGGCCTCGAATACCACAACCCGCTGTTCGATCCCCACGAAGCTTTTCAGAAATTCAAGACGCACCCATTCGTGAAACGAATCCTCGAAGGCGGAAAACTCGTCCGCTACGGCGCGAAAACCGTTCCGTATGGCGGTTGGTATTCGATGCCGCGAAGCTCCGTTGATGGCGCGTTGATTATCGGCGATTCGGCGAGCCTGCTGAATTCACAGCGCCTCAAAGGCATTCACACCTCCATCAAGAGCGGGATGCTCGCCGCCGAGACAATCTACGAAGCGCTCTGCGCCGGCGACACTTCGGCAAAAGCACTCGCGAAATATCGGGAGAAACTCGAACAAAGCTGGATCAAGCAGGAACTGTGGTCCGTGCGAAATTTCCATCAGGCGTTTCACGGCGGCTTGTGGACCGGCTTGTTTCACGCCGGAGCGCAGTTCGTCACCGGCGGGCGCGGGCTCGTCGATCCGATGCGAACGGAAGCGGGATACCAGGAGTACGCAAAGCTGAACCGCGATCGAACCCTCGTCGATCAGTCAACGCGCTTCAAGGGCGACAACAAGCTCACGTTCGAGCGGGTCACCGACGTCTATCACTCCGGCACGCGCCATGAAGAAGATCAGCCCTGCCATCTCGTCGTTCTCGATCCGGATATCTGCGGCGATCGCTGCGTCCGCGAATACGGCAATCCCTGCCAGTATTTTTGCCCTGCGGCGGTGTACGAAATGACGCTCGACAAGGGCGCGCCGAAGCTGAAGATCAACGCCTCAAATTGCGTGCACTGCAAGACGTGCGACATCGCCGATCCCTACCAGATCATCAATTGGGTGCCGCCGGAGGGCGGCGGCGGCCCGAACTACGAAGGAATGTGAAGCCCGCCAAGCTCCGGCGCGAGGCTCTCCCTACGAATTGCTGCCGAACAGAAACCGTCTGAACTTCCCCCAGAAACCTTTCTTCTGGCCGCCGACTCCTTCCACGGGTTGTGGCTTCGAGCGGGCGTCGGCTGAAGTCCGCGGCGCATCGTCTAAGGCGGGCGGGTCCACATGGCCCGCGAATTTCCATTCGGGCTCGACCTGAACCGTGCGGATCAGCAGGACCATGTCGGCACCCGGGCCCGGCGGAGGGGCCGGCGAATTCGCCGAAAACGTCAGCGGCGGCATGACGATCTTGTACGTCGGCATGGCATCGGTCGGCGGAGGCGGCGCGGGAGTTGCGGCCTTGGGTTGCGGCGCGATCGGATGCGCCTCGTTCGCGTGCGCCGGGATGCTGAATTCCACGTCCGGCTCGGGCGCTGCGTCGGCGGAGTTTGTGGCTGCCGGCTGCGGTGCCTGCGCAACGTGCGCGGGAGCCGTGAGCCCGAGAGATGGCAGTGGCGAAGACGCCGCCTCGTTGTGAGCCTGCATCGCTAAGCACTGGCAGCTTCCCGGCGCGCCCGCGACCGGCACGAGTTTCCCTTGGGCCAGCGAGAATTCTCCCGCCTGCGGAACTACGAGCTTCTCCCCGGAAAACTGATTCTCGAGCAGCAACGCGCCGCTCGCGGCCAGCACGCACAGCGAATCGTCCAGTTCGAGACCTACGGTAACGTCGCGCGGCGCGCCATTGATGTCGATCGGCGTGGCAATGATGGTCGGCGTGAAGATGCGCAGGTTCGTCGAAGCGGGAAGCTGCACGCGCGCCCGCCCGAAATCGAGAGCCAGCGTGATTGCGTCCCCCGATTGCAACAGCGTGAACTTTGCGGGACCGCAAATGTCCACCTCGCCACCGGACGTCAGCATCAGCCGCGCGTCGCCCGAGTGGACCGTCACAATATTGCCATTCGAGATGGTCCCGCTGTTTTGCGCCGCGCTCGGCCCGCCGGATCCGGAGCTGATCGACACGTCGTTGCCTTCGATATGCGCAATTACCCCTTGCGCTTGGTCCGCGCGGACAAGCGAGCCGCCCGCAAGCAGCGCAAGCAGCAAGACCAGCGCCCGGCAAAGGCCCGCCGCGCAAGGTCTTCTTGTGGCAGTACGGCGCTCGAATTGGGGCTCGTGGCCCATGGGAGTCCTATACTATACAGCAGTGGATAACATCTCGACATCGCCGCCGCAGCTCGAAGGCCGGGACGCCGGACCCGCCTCCAAAATCCGTATGCCGGAGCTTTCGCGCTGGCGCCGCATGCAGATTCCGGTCATCGCGGCCTTCGTTTATTGGGCCGTGCGGCTCATCGGGCCGACGCTTCGCTTCGACGTAATCGGCGTTCACAACGCCGTGCAAATCCGCGAGGACGGCGAAAAAGGAATCGGCGCGTTTTGGCACCGTTGCATCTTCCCGGCCGCCTGGATCTGGCGAAATCGTGGCATCGTCGTGATGAACACCGTGAACTTCGACGGCCAGTGGACGCGCCGCGTGATCGAACGCCTCGGTTTCGGCACCGCGCAGGGCAGCTCCAGCCGCGGCGGAATCGAAGGCCTCACCGCAATGGCGAAGCGCCTCGAGGAAGGCCGCCACGTGGGGTTCACCATCGACGGCCCTCGCGGGCCGCGCTACGTCGCCAAGCCGGGACCCGTCATTCTCGCCCGCCGCACGGGGGCGCCCATTTCCGTCTTTCACATCGGCCTGAAGTGGGGCTACACCTTCAAGAAGTCGTGGGATCTTTTTCAGGTGCCGATTCCGTTTTCGCGCGCGGTGATGTTCGTGGCCCCGCCGATTCGCGTCCCGAAGGGCGCGGACAGCGAAACCATGAAGCAGAAGCAGGCGGAGATGCAGGCGGCGCTGGAGCGTGTCCGCGACCTCGCGGAATCCTGGTTCAAGCTTCCGGGATGGCAGCGCGACGCGATTCGCGACGAGTGGCGCGAGAAGCCCCCCGCCGACTGAACCACTCATGTTAGGGAGAACGGTGTCATCCCGAACCCAGCCGCGTTGTCTGCGGATGGCGGTGAGGGATCTGCTTCATCATTCCATCGAGACGAGAAAAACTCGCTAGCCTTCGCCGAGTTTCACCGGCACGTCCACCTTTTTCCCGTCGCGGATCACCGTGATCTTCACCGTATCTCCGGGCCGCGCGCGATTCAGCAGAAGGTTCAGGTCGGACTGGCTGCCCACCTTCTCCCCGTTCACCGCGATGATCACGTCGCCGCCGATTCGCAGCTCGCGCAAGCCCGCCAGGATTGCCCGGCTCCCGCCACGAAGCCCCGCGCGCGCCGCGGGTCCGGACGGATCGACGCGCTCGATCAACACTCCCTGCTGAACGGGAAGGTTCAGCGCGTCGGCAAGGTTCGGCCAGAGCGTGCGCCCCTCCGCGCCGAGCGTCGCCCGTCGCACCCGCCCTTGCGTGATCAAGTCCTCCGCCACCCGCTTCGCCGTGTTGATCGGAATCGCGAAACCGATGCCCGCGCTCGTCCCTGACGGCGAGACGATCGCGCTGTTGATGCCGATCACTTCCCCGCGCGAATTCAGCAGCGGCCCGCCCGAGTTCCCGCGGTTGATGGCGGCATCGGTCTGAATCGCTTCGTCGATGAACGTATTCTCCCCGGTTTGCACCGTGCGCCCGAGCGAGCTCACCACCCCCGTCGTCAGCGTGCTTTGAAATCCGAACGGGTTCCCGATTGCCAGCACGCGTTGGCCCACCAACAGGCTCCGCGAGTCGCCAAGCGGAAGCGGCGTCAGCTTCTTGCCCTTCGTGTCGATCTGCAGCAGCGCGATGTCATTCAGCGTGTCCGCGCCGAGAAACCGCGCCTTGTACGTGTTGTGGTCGCCGAACGACACCTCGATCGTTTGCGCTCCCTGCACCACGTGATTGTTCGTCAGGATGTGGCCGTCCGTGTCGATCAGGAACCCGGAGCCCGCGCCCTCCACCGGAACCGGGTTGAAGAAGAAATCGTACTCCACCGTTTTCGTCAGGATGTTCGCCACCGAGGGCGACGTCTGCTTGTAGATGCGGACATTCTCCGCCTCCGTCGCGTCGAGTCCCTCTTCGGTCGCCGCCACGGGTGTAACGGTAGGCACCGCAGCCACCGACGTCGGCCCGCGCTGCCCGTAGCGCGAGCCTGCCCAATACGCGCCGAGTCCGATCATCAACCCGATCGCCAGCAGCCGAAAGGCTCGTCTTCCTGCTTGGGACGCCATAGCGCAACCCCTCTCGCGCGGCGACAATGCGCGCAGAGCGAAAACCATCTTGCTAAGAAATACGCGGCAGCCTCAGGGATTGTTTCGGCCGGCCGCCGCCAGTTGTTTCAATTTCTCGACCAGCGCTTCCACCTGCCGCTCGGTCTCCGTCATCGATTTCGAGCAGTCGATCACGTCATTGGCCAGCCGCCGCTTCTCGTCGATCGGCATCTGCGCCGCGATCCGGGCCTGCGCTTGCTCGCCCGAAAGCTCGCGGGCTTCCAGCCGCGCAAGCTGCTGCTCCGGCCGGCACCAGCAAACGACGACTCGATCCAGCTCCTTCTGGTAGCCAAATTCCAGAATCAGCGCCGCCTCGACAAACGCAAACTCGGGCCCGCCCGGCCGGTCGAGCGCCGCGAACCATTTTCGCACCACATCCAGAATGCGCGGGTGAAGAATCGCGTTGAGCTTCTTGCGTTTCGCGGGGTCGGCAAAGACAATCGCGCCCAGCTTGCCCCGGTCCACCACCGCGCCGGGACCCAGGATTCCCAGCCCGAACTCCCCGATCACTTCGTCGTAGGCGGCCTGCTCCGGCTCCAGCAATTCGTGCCCGATCGGATCCATCTCGAGCACCATGCAATCGCGGTCGCGCAGCATCGCCGCCACCGTGGTCTTCCCGGTTGCGATGCCGCCTGTCAGCCCGATCTTAAGCATGGTGTCGCGTCACGATCGCGATGCGGTGGCGACGGGCTTGCGCGTCCCGCGCCTCATCCGCGCAGCTTTGACGGTGTTGCTCATCAGCATGGCGATTGTCAGCGGGCCCACGCCTCCCGGGACCGGCGTCAATGCGCCCGCCGTGTTCGCCACATCGGGATGGACGTCGCCCACCAGGACCGATCCCTTCGTGCGAAACGTTTCGAGCTTCTCGGGAAATTTCGCGAAGATGCGCTCGGCTTCCGCGCGGTCCGTGATCACGTTTTGGCCCACGTCGATCACCGTCGCGCCCGGACGGATGTAATCAGGGGTCACCATCGCGGCGCGTCCCATCGCCGCCACCACGATGTCCGCGCGGCGCACCGTCTCCTTCAGCTCGCGCGTTTTCGAATGGCAAATCGTCACAGTCGCGTTCGCGTGCACCAGCAGCAGCGCCATCGGCTTGCCCACGATGTCGCTGCGGCCCATCACGACGGCGTTCGCGCCTTCGATCGGAATCGCGCTCCGCCGCAGAATCTCCATCACGCCCGCCGGCGTGCACGCCACCAGATTCGGCCGCCCCGCAACCAGCTTGCCCACGTTGATCGGATGAAATCCATCCACGTCCTTCGCCGGATCGACCGCATCCAAAATCGCCTTTGCGTCCACCTGGGCCGGCAACGGCATCTGCACCAGAATCCCGTCGACGTCATCGCGCCCATTCAGTTCGGCGATGATCGCCGCCAGCTCGCCCGTCGGGATCGAACCGGGCGGCGTCAGCAGGAAACTCGCAAGCCCCAGCTTCCCGCTCGCCGCGATTTTGCTGTTGACGTACAGCTTCGACGCCGCATTCTCACCCACCCGCACCGCCGCTAGCCCCGGGCGCACTCCCGCCGCTGCCAGCGACGCAATTTCGCCCGCCAGTTCAGCGTAAATTTGATCGCGGATGGCGTTCCCGTTCAGGATTCGCGCTGTCAAAGGGAGCCCTCGGTGCAATCTTTGCTTCGGAACCTGCCATGATAGCACACGGCATTTGCGCGGCGTTTGCGCGCCGTAGGCAGGCGCGCCCCAATCGTGCTAGTCTCCCACGCCAACGCAGCTCGCTTGTAAAGGGAGAACAGCATGAAGCAAATCAAGAGGTTCAGCCCCCTGTCCGTTATGAAGATGGCGGCGATCTGCTACGCCGCGCTCGGGCTCTTCGAAGGCCTTCTCGTCGCCCTCGTTTTCTCGGCCATTGGAGTGGCAGGCCGCGAGGCGACCGGTATGCCGCGATTCTTTGCGCCGCTTTTCGGCGTCGCTTCCATCGTCATCTTCCCGATTATGTTTGCGGTGATCGGGGCGATTGGCGGCGGTCTCGGGGCCGTGATTTACAACGTGGCGGCCCGCGTCGTCGGCGGCATCGAAGTCGAAGTCGAGTAGTTACCTCTCTAAGTCCTCTACTTCGACAACCTGTCCTCTAAGCACACCACGACCCCCGATTTCATCGGAGGTCATGGATGTTGTTTCTTGTTTACCGCTGCGGTTTGCCCGGCTTCTCGGGTTTGTGCTCGTGGTCGTGGGAGTCGTGCGGCGTCGTGGCCTTCGACGGCTGCGATGCATGCCCGTAGTCGTGTGAGCTACCATTGCCGTTCGTGTGAACCGTGTTCGGATTCGAGTGCACCGTCGCGTTGTTCGGGTTCCCATACGAATGCGTTCCCGAATTGCCCGAACCGTTTGAGTGAACCTCCGCCTCCGTATGCGTCGGCGGATGGAATGTATTCGGGGCTCCGTGAGCCGCCATCACGTCGTGGCCCGTAAATTCACCCGGTCGTGCTGTCGCAGCCACTGCCGGGCGGCCATGATTTTCGGAGTAAAAGTTTGCGTGGTTCGTGCTCGAATAGTGCTCGTGCTGCACTTGGACTTCTGTCGCGGGAATATGGCGTTCGTGTTCCCACGACATCTCCGCGGCCGTAGGATGAGCCACCACGCCGCCCTCTCCGCCGTTATAGCTCACACGGGCCACGCCTCCCTCACGGATCACCGTCCGGTCGACGTACGTCGTGTGAATCACTCTCGTGTCCACGTGCATCACCGCCGTGTTGTACGCGAACACCCCATGCTCCCAGCGTCCACCGACAAACCCCACGCCGGTGTACCCGTACCCATAATTGATCCCGCCATAGAATCCAACGTGCGGTCCCCAATAACCTGCGTGCCACCGGTACACGCCGCCGCCCCATCCCCAGTATCCGGGCGTCCACAGCATCCCGACCGGCGCCAGCACCCACGTGCCGGGAACCCAGTAATAGCCTGCATCTCCGTATGCCCAGTATCCCGGCGTCCAGATATAGCCGCCTCCGGGACAAATCGGCTGCTCATACACCGGCAGCGGCGGCGGGCCGACCCGCACCGATATCCCGACCGAAATCTGCGCCGAGGCCGTCATCGGTAGGCCCAGCAGGGCGACTATCAGAATTGCCAGCACCCCAAAAGCGATCCAGTGAGTTCTGCGCATCGTGGCGTCCTCCCAAAGTCCTGCTCCAAAATAATACGCCGGTTGTAAAACCCCTCGCGGCCCGCAAAGTTGCGTTGTGGCCTCGCGGTTAACGTCCCTCGACTGGCCTTGCGTACAGGTCTTCGCGCTAACCTCTATGCTTTTCTTCGGATTGTCCTGGTTATAGGACTACTACCGCGATTTTGAACCTGTTCAGCTGCTTCGTTCTGTGCTAGCGTGGATCGTTTTTATGCTCGACAAAATTGACAGACCACATGAGATGGCGAATGATGACGCTGGCAACCGGCCGCCGGGCGCTAATCTATACGCCGAAGATTAGAAATGACCCTAACTTATAGAAAACAAACGACGGACCTACGTTCTAATCTATACTTCGGCGCGCCCCAACGCGTCTTAAGAGATGGCCCCTCTTCGAGCCACTCACTACTGGCGACTCGCCACTTCTTCGTCTTAATCGATACACGAGTGGAAACAGAAACCGCTGTAACTTATAGAAAACAAAGGACCGGGATCGATTCAAATCGATACAAATCGCGAGGCCTCTCGCTTCGTCGCGATCTCCCCACGGCAAACCAGAATCTATGACCTCCAGCCTCCCATCCATCGTCATCGTTGGCCGGCCCAACGTCGGCAAGTCCACGCTTTTCAATCGCTTGACAGGCACGCGCCGCTCCATCGTCACCAATGAGCCCGGCATCACCCGCGATCGCATCTACGGCACCGCCGAGTGGGAGGGCCGCCCTTTCGAAGTCGTCGACACCGGCGGCATCGTCCCGGAAGACAAAGCCGGCATCCCCGGCGAAATCCTGCGGCAAGCTCGCGTCGCGATCGACAAGGCGACGCGCGTCGTGCAGGTCGTCGACGGTCGCACGGGCCCGATGCCGCTCGACGCCGAACTAGCGCAGCTCCTGCGCCGCGCCGGCAAGCCGCCCGTCATCGCCGTGAACAAAGTCGACACCGCGAAGCAATCCGACCTTGCGGCGCAGTTCTACGAATTGGGCGACGAGGTCTTCCCAATTTCCGCCGAGCACGGCATGGGCATCGATTCGCTGCTCGACGCGCTGACGTCTGAGTTCGCGCGCGGCGAGGCGCCCGCCGCCGAGCCCGACGTCAACATCGCCATCATCGGCCGCCCGAACGTCGGCAAGTCCACGCTGCTGAATCAGCTTGTCCGCGAAGAACGCGCCATCGTCTCGCCGGAATCTGGCACCACGCGCGACGCCGTCGACACCGTTGTCGAGCACAATGGCAAATCCTATCGTTTCCTCGACACGGCCGGAATTCGCCGCAAGGGAAAGACGAGACTCGTCGCCGAAAAATTGAGCGTCATCATGGCGAAACGCCATCTCGAGCGCGCCGACATCGCGTTGCTGGTCGTCGACGCGTCCGTCGGTGTCACGTCGCACGACGCCACGATCGCCAGCTACGCTGAGCAGTCGGGACGCAGCGTCATCGTCGTGATGAACAAGTGGGACCTGGCGCTCGAAGCCGCCCGTGAAAAGTCTTCGCGAGAAAAGAAGCACGGCGGCAAGGGCGAGGGCGGAAATCCGAACAAATTGCTGTCGGAATACGAACCGATGGTTCGGCGCAAACTCAAATTCATCGACTACGCACCGATCGTGTTTGTCTCTGCGCTCACGGGCGAGCGCATCGAGAAGCTTTACACCCTGATCGATCGTGTCGCCGAAGCGCGCAAGCGCCGCATTTCCACCGGCGAACTCAATCGCTGGCTCACCACCGTCGATCTCGACCGGGGCACTTCTCCCGCGAGCCGCAAAGTCAAAATCTATTACGTCACCCAGGCCACCGCTGCGCCGCCGACTTTCGTTCTCTTCACCAATCAAAAGCTGCCGCTGCACTTCAGCTATCAGCGCTTTCTCGAAAACCGCCTGCGCGCCGCCTTTGATTTCACCGGCACTCCCATCCGCTTTACCCAGCGGCTCAAGAAGGCCGGCTCGCGCCACGGTTCCGGCGAACGCCGCCGCCGCGAGAAAGCGCCGTCGCATAGGGGTTGACATGGCTCGAAATCGGCCTACGATACAGAAAAGATATGGCCAGTGCCGCTCATGCTCCGTCCGATTTGCCGGAGAAGACGCTTCTGCCAATTTCGGAAGTCAGCCGCCTGACTTCCACCAAGAGTTTTGTCCTGCGTTACTGGGAAACCGAATTCCCTACCCTTCAGCCGGTCAAGGCCCCCAACGGACGCCGCCTCTATCGACGCGAGGACATCGAGACCGTTTTCGAAATCAAGCGGCTCCTCTACGACGAAGGCTTCACGATCGCGGGCGCCCGCAAGCATCTGGCGGAACGGAATGGCGGAGCCGAGAAGCCGGCGCCTCAATCGGCCGCCTCGGCGCCGCGCCAGGAGCATCGTTCGCGCGCGCACCAGAAATTCCTTCTCGATTTGCACGAGGAACTTCTCGCCATCTTGACCCTTCTCGAACGCGAGTGATACGCTCGTTATTGCTTGAACGCGTCGGGACGTGGCGCAGCCTGGTAGCGCGCACGCTTGGGGTGCGTGAGGTCGCTGGTTCAAATCCAGTCGTCCCGACCACTTCTCACTTTTCACCATCCCTCGAACTGCAGGAAATTCCATGCCGAATATCCTGATTACCAACGACGACGGAATCCACGCTCCCGGCCTGCGCGCTCTCATCGAGCCGCTCAGCGAAATTGCCGCCGTCACTGTCGCCGCGCCGTCGCAGGAACGGAGCGCCGCCGCGCAATCGCTCACGCTCCGCCAGCCGATCTATTGCGACCAAATCGCGGACCGCGAGTATGCGGTCGAAGGCACGCCGGCCGATGCCGTGATCCTCGCCTTCAACACCCTGCTCAAGGAGAAGCCCGACCTCGTCGTCTCCGGCATCAATCGCGGCGCCAACGCCGGCGAAAATGTCTACTACTCCGGAACGGTCGGCGCGGCGATGGAAGCGGCGATCAACCGCGTGCCTGCGATCGCGATTTCGCTTGCGTATCGCGGCAAGGAAGTGGATTTTACGGTCGCGGCGCGGTTCGCGCGCACGCTGGCGCCGCTCGTGATGAAGGAAGGGCTGCCGAAGGGCGTGCTGCTCAACGTCAACGTGCCGCAGGATTGGAAGGGGTCGGTGCGATTCACTCGGCAGTCGTCAAAAATCACGCGCAATCTGCTTCAGCCGGGCACCGATCCGCGCGGACGGCGCTACTTCTGGCTGCACGAACAGCAACTCACCGAGGCCATCGATCCGGCCACCGATCAGGGCGCCATCCGCGAGGGCGCGATTTCCATCACGCCGCTCGTCCTCGACCACACTCACACCGCCTCGCTGAATCATCTCTCACACTGGGCGAAGCTTCTCGAAGACGCCTCGCGCCGCTGACATGCACGCCACAATCGGGTGGGGAGAGGCGCCGGACGCGGGCGCGAGGCCGAAGGGCGTCCTCGAAATCGAAAAGCGGAAATTACCGCGCGGCCGCCGCCGATTCGCGTTTCAAATCCGCCGCGAGCAGACGATGGAAAAGATGCTCGCCCGCTTCACGCCGCACCGAAAGCCTTCCCGCCTGGTACGCGCGCGAGCCGAGGCCGCACTGCACCCCGTCGCAAATCACGATGTCTTCTTGCTGCACGCGCTCGCTCACTTCGATGCTCTCGCGAATGTACGGCATCTGCGAGGCTTCGGTGTTGCCGAAATAAAAGTCGAAGATCACTTCGCAGCGGTCTACGGCGAGCGGAATCACCAGGTTCGTGTCGAGGTAGCCCTCGTACCAGTTCAGCATGAAGTTCGGGTACTGCCAGAAATAGAACGCGCGTTCGCCTTTGCGCGTGGCCGCGGCGCTCACTTCCGAATCGCTGTCCACCGCCACCGGGCTCGATTGCACGCAGCACCGGTCCACGTTCTCGATCGTGTAGTTCTTGTAGTCGAGCACGCTGTTCAAGCCCTTGTGCATGTGCGGAACGTGATAGCCGCCGTCGAGGAAATTGTCGACGTACACCTTCCAGTTGCATTGCAGCGTGTAGCTCCGCCGCTCGACGAACTTCAGCTTTTCGAATCCGAGCGGCCGCGCCAGTCCCACGAGCGCTCCCAGAAAATCCTGCAGCGGCGCCGCCTGCGAATCGAGGTCGACGAAAACGAAGTTCTCCCACGCCTCCACGCGTACGGGAACCAGCCCGTTCTGCGCGCGATCGAAATTCCGCACGCCCTCGAATTCGGTCATCCCGCGCAGCTCGCCTTCGAGCGAGTAGGTCCATCCATGATAAGGACACCGCATGTGCTGCGCTTGGCCGCACGGCTCATTCATCACGGTCATCGCGTGGTGCCGGCACACGTTGTAGAAGCCGCGCAAATTCCCGTCGCTTCCGCGAACCACGACAACCGGTTCGCCCGCCACCGTCGCCGTCGCGTACTGTCCCGCCGAAGCAACCTGGTCCGTGCGCGCAATCGCCTGCCACGCGCGCGAAAACACATTTCGCCTTTCAAGGTCCGCGACGCGCGCGTCCGTGTACCACGACGCCGGAATCGTGTATGCCTCGGCCAGCGGCGCCGAATCGTTGTAGCTCGCCAGGATTTCCTTGAGCGTCTGCTCCATGCAATCGTTCCTATGCGAGATTCGAGCCGCCGCGCGGCGGTATGCCCGCGAATGGCGGCTAGAAAAGATACCTCCGATTTGTTTCCGGCGCGAGCGGACTCTCACCGCGCACCGCGCCAACCGAGCGCGGACGTGACGCTTTCAACATGCCCGCGGCACCACTCCGCGCGACGCCCTCACCCGCCCGCTAGACTACCGAGTTGCACGCTCACGCGAAGCCGCCGCTCTTTCACACGGCAAGCCGCTTCGCGCTGAAACGAACATGGCACAATCTCACGCCAATTCCGCCGCGCCAGCGAGTCCCTGGATCTACGCCCCTTGGCTCGACCTTCTCGTCGGTTGCGGAGCGTGGTCCGCCCCGCTGCTCGCCGTCGCGATGTGGCTCACGCCTCGGTACGCGCACGGCTGGGCCGTCGGCTTTTACCTGCTGGCCATCATCTTCAACTATCCGCACTTCATGGCCACGGTCTACCGCGCATACCACACGCGCGAAGACTTCGAGAAACACAAAATCTTCACGCTGCACATCACGCTGCTTCTGGTTCTGACGGGGATCCTCCTCCACGCTTCGTACCGTCTTCTGCCCTGGGTCTTCACGCTTTACATCTGCTGGAGCCCCTGGCACTACACCGGCCAGAACTACGGATTGCTGATGATGTTCGCGCGGCGCAGCGGCGCACCGATCGCGCAAAGCGAACGGCGCTGGTTGCGCGCCGCCTTCGTGGCGTCCTACCTGATGCTGCTCGCGAGCTTTGAAACCGGCGGTTCGAGCGATCCGTTGATTCTCTCGCTGAGCCTTCCGGCAAAGATCACGTTGCCCGCCCGCATCCTCTTCGGCCTGGCGTTCGCGGTCTTCGCATTCCTCGGGTTTCGGCGGCTCGTCCGCGAAGGCGGAGTTTCAAAGATGGTCGCGCCGCTCACGCTCCTGGTCACGCAGTTTCTGTGGTTCGTTTTGCCGACGCTCGTCGAATTGCGTTCCGTGTACCAAATCCCGCAGACGCGCTACAGCAGCGGAATCCTGGCGGTGATGCACTCGGCGCAATATATATGGATCACGAGTTACTACCAGCAGCGCGAAGCGCGCGCCGCGGGCCAGTCGCGCTGGCGCATGGCGGCGTATTTCGCCACGCTCGTCGCCGGAGGAATCGCGCTCTTCATTCCGGGGCCGTGGCTCGTGAGCTACCTCTTCCACTACGACTTCACGACGAGCTTTCTGATCTTTACGGCGCTCGTCAACATCCACCATTTCATCCTCGACGGCGCGATTTGGAAATTGCGCGATTCCCGCGTCGGGTCGCTGCTGGTCGGCTCGGGAAAGGCGCAAGCTCCCACGCCGGCTGCGAGCCCTGCCGCGTCGCAAGTTGCCGCCTCCGCGCGGCGCTCTGGCTGGCGGTTTCTCTCCGCTCCAGCGTTTCGCATTTCCCTCGCGGGCTTGCTTTTCCTTTGGGGCGGGGTGGATCAAATCCATTTCGCTCTCTTGAGCGACGACGGAAACCTTTCGTCCCTTGAGAGCGCGGCGACCATGAACCCTTACGACAGCATGCTCGAAGCGCGGATTGCGTCGGCGGAGACGCAAGCGGGCCGCCGCGATGAAGCCGTGGCGGCGCTGACGAGCGCGGTGGAGATCAATCCACACAACGCGGCGCTGCAGCACGCGTGTGCTCGCGCGATGATCGAAGACGGGCGATATGAGGAAGCGTACGAACATTACCAGAAGATGCTGAGAGAATTTCCGCGAGACGGCGATGCTCTCGTCAACTACGGCCTGCTTGCGGCGCGGCTTGGCCATCCCGACGAAGCCCTGGGTTCATGGCAGAAAGCTGCGGAGGCAAATCCGAGCCAGCCGAACGCGCACCTTTATCTAGCGGAGGCGCTCGATCAAAAGAACGACCGTGCCGGCGCAATTCCCCACTGGCAAGCGTTCTTGCGGCTCGCGAACGCGCACCCGGATGATCCTGCCGCGGCGCGGTCGACTCGCATCTCCGCCCAAGTTCAACTGGGCGATGACGAGGCCCTCGCGAACCACAATCCCGAGGCGGTCGCGCAATTTCAGGCGGCTGTCGCGGCGGCAGAAACTGCAGGAAACCCGAAGCTCGAAAGCCTCGCGCTGGCGCATTTGGCCGACCTGCAGGAGAAAATGGGCGAAGCGAAAGGCGCCGCGCATTCCTACCAGCGCGGCCTCGCGCTCGACGCCAAGACCGCCGATCCGCGCAGCGAAGCCTTCGACTGGTTCAACTATGGGCAATTTCTGCGGCGCCGCGCACAGTCCGAGGATCTCGCCTACGCCTGCTTTCTGAAAGCCGCGGAATTGCTGGCCGGCGCCGGGGACGCGGATCTTGCCACCGTGGAGCCTGTTCTTCGCGAAAGCGAGAAGCGTCTCGGCAAAAAAGCTCCGGCCGCGAAAAAAGACCTGCCTCAGTTGCTCGCGCGCGCCGCAGACCTTCCGGGGAATTTCTTCTGATGAATCCCCGCGAGCCTTCGCTTCGTTCCTGTGGCAGAATGCTCCGCGCTTGATATTTCAGCCGGGCGGCGATCATGACAAAACAAATCCATCTGACTCTCTTCGTGATTCTCTTCGCGGTGACAGCCGAATGCGCGGCAGCGCAGCAGGCAAAGCTCTCCACGGAGCAGCGCCGGCAAATCGAAGACGCCGTTTCAAAATTCATGGCCTCGAGCAGCGCACCTGGAATTTCCGCGGCGCTGGTTGAAAACGGCGAGGAAGTCTGGTCCGGCGGGTTCGGAATGGCAGACCTCGAACACTTCGTGCCGGCCACGCCGAGCACTCTGTATCGTCTCGGTTCGGTCTCCAAGTCCGTTACGGCGACAGCGGCGATGGAATTGTGGGAACGCGGGAAGATCGATCTCGACGCGCCGGTGCAGAAATATTGCCCGGCGTTTCCCGAAAAGCCGTGGCCGATAACGACGCGCGAACTGCTCGGTCATCTCGGCGGAATCCGGCACTACCGCGTGTCCGAAGGCGCGCCCGTGAAGGACGACGCGGAGATCAACAACACGCAGCATTTCGACGATCCGATTTCGGGCGGATTGCAGTTTTTCGCCGGCGATGCGCTGGTAGCACAGCCGGGAACGAAGTTCCACTACTCGACGCAGGGTTACACGCTGGTTGGCTGCGCCATCGAAGGCGCCTCGGGAGATAAGTACGTCGATTTCGTCCGCGAGAATGTTTTCCAGCCTGCCGGCATGGCGGCGAGTCAAGTGGACGACCACTACAAGATCGTCCAACATCGCACGCGCTTCTATCAGAAGAGCAAATCCGGAGCCGTCGAGAACGCGGACTTCCTCGACTCGAGCTACAAAATTCCCGGCGGCGGCTGGCTTTCGTCCGCCGATGACTTGGCGGAATTCGAAATCGCATTGCTGAACGACCGGCTGATGAAGCGCGCGACGCGCGACATGATGTGGACGTCCGAGAAGACTTCGGACGGCAAATCCACCGGCTACGGATTCGGGTGGGGTACGGGAACCGTTGCGGGAGTCTCCACAGTCAGCCATAGCGGCGGCCAGCAGGGAACGAGCACATACATCATCATCGCGCCGGAACAGCGCGCGGGTGCCGTTGTGCTCATCAACATGGAGGATGTTGGTGCGCACGCGCTCGCGGCGGATCTGCTGAAGATTATCCTCGGCGCGCCTCAGGGCAATCCGGCGGTAAAATAGCTGCGAACAAAACACTCTTGACGAGGGGGAGAACACACGTGGCAAACTATCGCGCGCTCGAGCAGCGCATGACGAAATCACTCGGCTTGACCAAGCGGCCCGTTGCCGTGAAATTTCAGGCGGCGCCACCGGCCGGAGTCGCGAAGTTCTTAGGCACGGAGCCTTCGGGCTGCAGTTTTTGGCGTCTGGCTTCGGCGGGGCAGACCCTGTATACCGTTCCGAGCGATCACTACAACTGCCCGATCGGAAGCTACACACACAACATTTCGTTGCCGCCGGAACGCGCGAAGGAGCTCGATCAGACGCTCGGCCTGATGGTGCAGATCGGGTACGTGAAGATGGAAGAGGTGCCGGGCATTCCGCGCCTGCCGCAGACGCCCGGCGTGGTGGTGTACGCGCCGCTGGGCGACGCTCCCGTCGACCCGGACGTGGTGCTGTTCGCTGGTCCGGCCGCGCAGATGATGCTGCTGAACGAAGCGGCGATTCGCGCGGGCGTTGCGGCCCAACTTCCGATGCTCGGACGCCCGACTTGCATGGGCCTGCCGGCCGCGATGGCCCACGGCACGATTGTCAGTTCGGGCTGTATCGGGAATCGCGTCTACACTGGGCTTGGCGAAGGCGAAATGTACGCGATCGTTCGCGGCTCCGATCTGGCGCGGCTCGCGGATGAGCTCGAAGTTGTCGCGAGCGCGAACGCTCAGTTGGCGCAATATCATCAATCGCGGAGGGAATCGCTGGCTTCCGCCTAGGCCCGCCTGCCCGGGGATTGCCGTCGAGCGAACGAATCACCTATGTTATCCATGCGAGGCTGCAGAACTTCGATCATCCGTTGCCTGGCCGCTGCTTTCTTCACCGTACTGTCTCTCTCGCAGGGCGCGTCGGCGGACACCGAGTATTATCGGCACACGTTCTTCGACAACAGCAACATGCCCGACTCTTATTTCTACAGCCAAGGGAAGGCGGTCGCGCCCAGCGTCCTTCAGCTTCAAGGCCAAAGGATGCCGGTCGATTCTTCGGTTTTCTTCACGCCGCCGAACTCGCTGCGCCTTTCGTGGATGTCCGCTCCGGGCGGGGCGTGGGAAGCTGAGGTTCGCGTCGTCGACTTTCGCAATCGCGAAATCCTCTTTTATGGCGATGCCCTCTATCTGTGGGTTTATTCGCCGGCGACGATCGCCGCCGTCGATCTTCCCGATGTTCGCCTTCTCGATACGAACCGGAATTTCTCCTTGCCGCTGCATCTGGGCGACTTTGTGGCGGGTCTCGCTGCCAGGAAGTGGACCCGTGTTGCGATTCCGTTCTCGCGAGTTTCGACCGGTTCCGTGGACCGCTTTGATCCGCACCGCCTGCAGGCTGTAATTTTTTCGCAAAGCGCGGCCGACCGGGTCAAGCACACGCTGTTGGTCGACGAAATGCGGATCGATCCGCTTGAGAAGCAGACGACGGTTTCTTCGCGGCTGCTCGTTCCACAGCACGTGAGAGCGGCGGGCTACGAGCGTCACATTGACGTCTCCTGGGATGCGATCGATGACGCTTCGCTCAGCCGTTATGTTATCTACCGCTCAACGGACGGCCACGATTTTCGCCCCATCGGAATTCAGGTTCCCAGCATCACGCGCTACGAAGACTTTCTCGGTGAGCCGGGAAAGACCGCATCGTACAAGGTTGCCGCGTCCGATCGTTCCTATCGCGAGTCGCCGCTTTCATCTGTTGCGCGGGCTTCGACTCGCGTGATGAGCGACGATGAATTGCTCACCATGCTGCAGGAAGCCTGCTTTCGCTACTACTGGGAATCCGCGGGAACTCATTCCGGCATGGCGCGCGAGAACGTCCCGGGCAACGACCGCATCATCGCGACGGGCGCGAGCGGCTTTGGAATCATGGCCCTGGTCGTCGGAGTCAATCGCGGATTCATTTCTCGCGAGGACGGCCTCCGCCGACTCACGAAGATCGTCACTTTTCTCGAGAAGGCTCCCCGCTACCACGGCGTGTGGTCGCACTTCATGGACGACGCCACCGGCGCGAGCCTTCCCGTCTTCGACATGTTCGACAATGCGGGCGATCTGGTGGAGACGTCGTTCCTGATGGAAGGGCTGCTGACGGCTCGCCAGTATTTCAACGCCAACAACGACGCGGAGCGCTCGCTCGGCCGAAGGATCTCGCACCTCTGGGAAACGGTCGAATGGGATTGGTACCGCAAATCTCCTCAGGGCGATGCCCTCTACTGGCACTGGTCGCCCGCTTGGTCGTGGTTCATCAATCACCGGATCGACGGATTCAATGAGGCCATGATCATTTACCTTCTCGCGATCGCCTCGCCGACTCATGGCGTTCCTGCGAGTCTTTACTATTCGGGTTGGGCGAGCCCCGGAGGCGGCTCCTACGCGAACGGCAAGACTTATTTCGACATCAAACTCGACGTCGGCTTCGACACGGGCGGGCCGCTCTTCTTCACTCATTATTCCTACATGGGCTTCGATCCGCACGCGCTCACGGACCGCTACACGAACTATTTCGACAACAACCGGAATCTCGCCCTCATCAATCGCGCGTATTGCATCGAGAATCCCGGCCGTCACAAGGGTTATGGGCCCGATGACTGGGGACTTACCGCGAGTGACGGACCCTCGGGCTACGTCGCGCACGCTCCCGATGCGAACGACGACGACGGAACGATGACGCCCACGGGCGCGCTCGCTTCGTTTCCGTACACCCCCGAAGCATCGATGGCGGCGTTCAAACACTTCTATCGCGATCTTGGAGATCGTCTGTGGGGCGTTTACGGCCCGCGGGATGCGTTCAATCTCGACCAGAACTGGTTCGCGCCGATCTACATGGGCCTCAATCAGGCGCCGATTGCGGTGATGGTGGAGAATTATCGTACTGGACTGATCTGGAAACTCTTTATGTCGAATCCGGAGATACGGCCGATGCTGGATCGAATCGGCGAGCTCTCCAAAGGGCAGCATCCCCAGTGACAAATTTGCCTCGGCCTTGGAGTCCGGTCGGCTCGCGCACAGAACCGGTTGACACCTCACGGACAGTCATGTTAAGAGAATTGACCTATTAAAACGATTTAGCTACATGCCAAGTCAGCCGCCCACCCAACGCCGCCGCGCCGCCGCAACTGCTTTGCTGTCGTTGCTCCTCGCAGTTTCGCTGGTCCTGGCGTCGCGGGCATCGAAGGCCTCCGCTCCAGCGCAGGGTGTGATCGTGATTGACGCATCCGCTCCGGCCCACAAATTCCCTCATTTTTGGGAGGAAATGTTTGGCTCGGGCCACGCAATCCTTACCCTGCGCGACAGTTACCGGCGCGATCTGCGCGAAGTGAAGCAGGCAACAGATTTTAGATACGTCCGGTTCCACGCCATCTTCCACGACGAAGTGGGCATCTACGACGAAGACACCGAGGGGCACCCCGTCTACAACTTTTCTTACGTGGATCAGATTTACGACGGCCTTCTCGCCAACGGCGTCCGCCCCTTTGTCGAGCTCAGTTTCATGCCGAAGAAGCTGGCCTCGCAGCAGATTCTCCAGGCATTTTGGTACAAGCCCGTCGTCGCGCCGCCGAAAGACTGGAATAAGTGGGACGACATGATTTCGCAGTTCGCGCAGCATCTGATTGCGCGCTACGGCATCGACGAAGTCAGCCAGTGGTACTTCGAAGTCTGGAACGAACCGAACCTGGACTTCTGGGGCGGGAATCCAAGGCAGTCTACGTATTGGGATCTCTACGATCATACGGTGCGGGCGCTGAAAGCGGTGAGTTCCCGCTTGCGCGTCGGCGGACCGGCGACGGCTCAGGCCGCGTGGGTCGACGCCTTCATCGAACACTGCCACGCCAACAATGTCCCAGTGGACTTCGTCTCCACGCACGTCTACGGGAATGATCGGTCCGAGGACGTATTCGGGACGACCGAGGAAATTCCGAGGAACGCGATGGTGTGCCGCGCGGTGGCGAAAGTCCACAAAGAACTCAAGGCATCGACGATGCCCGATCTGCCGCTGATCTGGAGCGAGTTCAACGCGAGTTACATGAACGAGCCGGCGGTCACGGATACGTCCTACATGGGCCCGTGGATGGCCGACACGATCCGGCAATGTGACGGCTTGGTCGACGTAATGTCGTACTGGACATTCTCCGATGTCTTCGAGGAACAAGGCGTCGTCAAGACGCCGTTTTACGGCGGCTTTGGACTGATTGCCGCCGGCGGGATTCCCAAGCCTGCTTTCAACGCATTCAAGCTGCTGCACCGGCTCGGCGACGAGCGAATCGAGGTGAACTCGGATTCCGTGCTCGTCACACGTAAGAAGGACGGATCGCTGGTCGTCGCCGTGTGGAACTACGCTCCGCCGGAGGAAGCGGGCGTGCCGAAGACCGTGACCCTCCAGTTCAAGAATGTGGATCCAAACGAAGCGGCGATCTCGATCGTAGATCCCGCGCACAGCGACTCCCACACGGCGTTCGAGAAGATGGGCTCCCCGCGCTATCCCACGCAGTCTCAAATCAAGGCGTTGAGGCAAGCCGCCGAGCTGCCACCTCCCACTGTGCGGAAAATAGAAGGCGGCAAGTTGACTCTTGCATTGGCGCCGCACGAACTGGCGCTGATCGAGTTGAAGTAACCGGTCCGGCCAAGGAATTCCCTTCGGAAAGGTTCGGGAAGGAAGACGGCGCGGCTCTGTCTATAATTCCTCGCAGCCCAGCGCGCAGGTCGTCTCGCGGACAACGAGTTCAGGGGCGACGGTGATTTCTTTCGCTCCGGGACGAGCCGAGGCCGGACGGATTCCTCGTAACACGGTTTCTGCGGCGATTGTCCCCATCTTTCGGAGTGGTTGCCGAACGGTGGTCAAGCTCGGATTCTGATAGGCGGCGCTCTGGATGTCGTCGAAGCCGACCACCGAGACGTCTTCCGGGACGCGCAGCCCCGATTCGCGCAGCGCTCGAATCGCTCCCATGGCCGAAATGTCGTTGAACGCGAAAATCGCTGTGAAGGGTTGCTGCGATTTGACGAGTGCGGTAGTCACGTTGTAACCGAGGATCGGCGACGCCTCGTCTCCTTCGAGTTGGACCGTAAGTTTTGGAGAGACGCAAATTCCCAGCTGCGCCGTGGCTTTCAGAATGGCGTTCCAGCGGACTTCCGTATCGGAACTGAAGGCCTGGCCCTTAATGAACGCGATATTGCGATGGCCCAGACCGACAAGGTGGTTTATCGCCAGGTTCGCGGCAAGTTCGTGGTCCAGGACCACATTGACGACCCCGGGGGCTTCGTTATGACCCGACACAGTGACGACTGGAACGCGCAGCCGATGATGCCACGGCGTGTCGACCGCAATGATGCCATCGACGGCGCGATCGAGAAACAGCCTGGGATATTCGTCGATCAGGTCGGCGCGGTGGCGATGGCTGGCGACGAAATAGAAATAGCCCGCTTGCAGGAGATGATCCTCGATGCCGCTCAGGACCATCGTGGCGTAACCGTCGCTGACTTCGGGGACGATGACTCCGATCGTGAGGCTGCGCTGCATGCGCAGGGAGCGCGCGAAGAAATTGGGGCGGTAGTTGAACTTGCGCGCCGCGGAGAGAATCAACTTCTTCGTCTCCTGTGAAATCGTATCGGCCACGGGCGAGCGATTGATCACGACGGAAACTGTGGCGGGAGACAGGCCGAGGCGGTCGGCCAGCTGCTTCAAACTCACCGACCGGTGCGAGGCTCGCGGATGGCGCTTCGGAGTTTTCTTCGGCGGCACGCGCGGGAGTCTCCCACAAACCGGGTGCGGCGACAAGACATCTCTGAAAAAAGGGCTTGACCGCAAACGGACGCTTATGGTTAATTCGCGTAATCGGGTTGGGGGAGTTAAATCGTTTTAGCTTCGATTTAGACACGACAAGCCGGGGGAAAATGCCAGGCTCGCGTGTTCCTTGAGGGGACATCCTCCACGATGAGGAGCGTCGCATGAATCTCGGCAACTGGCTGGTTCGCACGATCGGGCTCGTTTTCACTCTTCTTTTCGTCGCTGTCGCCACGCAAGCCCAATACCGCGCCGGAATCCAAGGCACAGTCACCGACCCGCAAGGGGCAGTCGTCTCGGGCGCGAAAGTGACGGTTACGGCCAAAGACACGGGCCTATCGCAGGAAGCGACCACGGACGCGGGCGGCGTGTACAGCATCAATCGTCTCGCCCCCGGTCTCTACACAGTGACCGTAGAGAAAACCGGCTTTCAGAAAAAACTCGTAGACAACGTCGACGTGCCCGCGGAACAGGTGACCGGGTTGAATGTTTCGTTGGAAGTTGGCCAGGTGACCGAATCCGTCACCGTCAACGGGTCGGAGCAGCCGATCATCGATACGGCTTCCGGAACAGTTTCAGGCGCACTGACGACCACGGAAATTCAGAATTTGCCCTCGGTCGGGCACGATCCATATCAGCTGCTCAGGCTGACGCCTGGTGTTTTCGGCGACGGTGCCGAAGGTTCGAGCGGGGGCGGTCAGACACTGCCCGGACAAAATCAGCAAGGTTCGAATCCAAGTTCAAGCATTTACATGACCGAGAACCAGCCCGGCATAGTGGCCGATGGCGCGCGGAACAACGGTAACAGCTACCAGATCGACGGTGTCGAGGTGAACAGCCTTACGTGGGGCGGGTCGGCGCTGATCACTCCCAACGAAGAGTCTGTGAAGGAAGTGCAGGTTCAGGCGAATCCTTATGATGCGGAGAATGGGCGAGGCGCTGGAGCTCAGGTTCTCGTAGTTTCTCAGAGTGGCACGAATAACTATCACGGCAGCGTCTTCATCCGGGCTCACCGTCCAGGTCTGGATGCCTATCAGCGCTCCGCCGGCCCGAACCTTCCGGGACCTCAACGCGACAACGGACGATTCAACTCGATCGGCGGCAGCGTGGGTGGGCCAGCGATCAAGAATCGACTGTTTCTCTTTTTCTCCTACGAAACCCTCCGAGAAAACAGCCTGAATACCGCGAGCGGGTGGTACGTGACGCCGCAGTTCTATCAAACGGTGGCGGCGGCCGCACCGAGCAATATCTCGGCGGAGTGGGCGAAGCTAGCCGGGGTTAACGCATCCTTCAGCGCGATCAACACCGGACTTACCACGTGCGCCAACGCCGGCCTCACGGAAGGGACAGACTGTGCCACTCTTTCGGGTGGTCTGGACATTGGTTCTCCCTTGACAAGTGCCGCCGGAACGCCGGATCCGACGTACGGCCAAGCCGGGACCCCCTTTGGAATCGGCAACGGGTTAGACGGCTCACCCGATGTATTCAACGTGAACACGCTGAATCCCACGCAAGTCGTCGCGACTCAATACAACGGCCGCGCCGATTTTCAAGCCACCCAAAACGATCTCGTCACCTTCAGCATCTATTGGACTCCCAACGACACTACCGACTATAACGGCCCAGTTCGCCCGACAAATCTCTGGCATTCCGATCGCTTGAACTATGCGGGCACTCTCTTGTGGAACCATACCTTTACACCTACGCTTATCAACGAGGCTCGCGCAGGCGTGACGCGTTGGTGGTTCAATGAACAACAGTCCAATCCGCAGATGCTGTTCGGGTTCCCGGTTGGCAACATCAATAATGTCGGAAACGTGGGACTTGTTGGGCCAGCCTTCGGTCCCCCCGGACCTGGGATTTTCTATCAAACTTCATACAACATCCGGGACACCGTAACGAAGGTCATGAACAGCCATACCATCCGGCTCGGCACCGACATCTACAAGGACCAAGTGGAAGACACCGCCCTCTGGGCCGGTCTCCCGCCCTCCTATCAGTTCCATAATCTGTGGGACTGGGGCAATGACGCCCCATTCCAGGAGTCGGGCGCGTTTGATCCCCGCACGGGAAATCCAACCGGCGTCCAAAAGTATATTCGTTCGAACATTTTGGCATTCTTTGTTCAGGACGACTATAAGTTGAAGCCGAACTTCACGCTGAACCTGGGCCTCCGCTGGGAGTACTTCGGGCCCATTCATGAAAAATACGGCAATCTCGGAGTGGTTGATCTTGGGACTAGCAGCAACACTCTCACTGGGATCAATCTGAAGACCGGCGTCGATGCCTACAACGCGAGCCACAACAACTGGGGTCCGCAAATCGGCTTTGCATGGAGCCCGAATAACATCTTTGGTCACCCGTTCAACAACAGATTCGTTCTCCGCGGCGGATTTGGCATCGGCTATACCCGGCCGCAGGAAGCAATCACTCTAAATGGCCGCCTCAATCCACCGGTTGTGATTCAACTCGGCAACCTTCAGCAGTCTCTGGGACAGGTTGTGTATGCCGCGTCAAGCTCACCTAACAACATCCTCGGGTTTCCACCCAATCCCGCTGCCGTCGAAACGTTTGGTTCAAACGGCTTGCCTACCTGCGCTCCCGCGACGTGCGGTGCGATCAGCCTGACGGCGTTCGATCATAATCTGTCTACACCTATCGTGTACCGCTACTCGGCGCTCGGGCAGTACGATCTCGGCAACCACTGGGTCGCCACTGTTGGCTACCTGGGAAGCGAAAGCCGGCACTTCTTCCGACAGATTAACAATCTCAACTGGCTGTATCCGAATAACCTCAATCCGGCGGTGGCGGGCGTGGACTTCTACACAAACGACTCCTCCGGTCACTACAATGCGGTTTACTTCGAAGTTCAGCACCAGTTTTCTCACACGTTCCTGATCGACGGCCAGTACACCTACAGCAAGTGCATGGATCACGGTTCACAGGATTACTACAGCGACCCCTACCCCTTCGCTCTCTCGGCCGCTCTCGGCCCGTGCGACTATGATGTCACCCACAACTTCAAGGCATATGGCGTGTGGTCGCCGCGCATTTTCCGGGGCGACCACGACTGGAGAGAGAAGGTCCTTGGAGGCTGGGAGCTCAGTGGCATCTACGAATTCCACACCGGATTCCCGTGGACCGCATTCTTGAACGGTATTCAATACGGGACTACGGGGGACACCTGCAGCCTAATCTACGCGAACAGCAACTTCTGTCAGGCGGAGCCAGCTGCCTATCTTGGGCATGCGGGAAGCAGCAGCAGTAATTCCGCGTTCGAAGGGAACTATGGGAATTTCCCGCAACTGGCTAGTGCGAGCGGAGTGGACGGCACCAACGCCTATTTCACCATGCCGTCTTTTGCAGCCAACGGAATGCCGTCTGCGCCTGGAGTGCAACGGAATAACTTCCGCGGGCCACGCTACCAGGACTTCGACTTCACGCTCGGCAAAGACTTCGGATTGCCCGCGATGAAAGTCCTGGGCGAAGGAGCAAAGCTTTCTTTTCGCGCCAATTTCTACAACCTGTTCAACACTTTGAATCTTGCGCCGCTTGGGAACCCGCAAAACATAGCGAGTAGCATCCAAGTGGATCCGAGCACCGGTTTGGTCACATCCTTCACACCCAATCCATCATTTGGTCGAGCCTCGAACATATTGGCCGCACGCGTGATCGAAATGCAGGCGAGGTTCAGCTTCTAGCTTGCGCACGCGCGCTTAGAGTTGCCTCCTAGGGCAAGAAGCAGCCCGAGAGTGAGCCGAACATTTGCTCATTCTCTGGCTGCTTTTCCGCTTAGACTTGTCTTTGTGAACTTTCTGGGAATCCTCGGTTGCTCCTTGATTCGATTCGACGAGAGGCTGCGTCATCGAACTGTTCCCGTCTTTTCGTGCCTCTTGATTCTTGCAGTAGCTCTTACCGCGATACCAACTAGGGCCCAGGCTGGCCCTTCGTCCTCGCCGGCTAGTTTTGCCGATCTGTCCACTCGGGCAAACACGGCACGAGACGCCAATCGACTGGAGCTCGCGGTTGGCTTGTATAGGAGGGCGTTGGCTTTGCGTCCTCGATGGGTGGAAGGCTGGTGGTCGTTAGGCACAATTGAGTACGACCAGAACGATTATGCGAGCGCGGCGCGCGCGTTTGAGAAAGTGAGAGCGCTCGATTCGAAGGCAGGAACGGCGAGGGTTATGCTCGGGCTATGCAAGTTCGAACTCGGCCAAGACGACAGCGCGCTGAAATACATCGAGGAGGGCAAGGCGATTGGCATTGCCGACGACCCGCAATTGTGGCACGTGATGCTTTATCACGAGGGCGTGCTGCTGCAGCGGAGAGGGAGATTTGAAAGTGCGCAGGAATCACTCGTCCGAGTATGTGCCGACGGAGTGGAGGATGACAACGTGACGCGGGCGCTCGGAATGACGGCGCTCCGCATGAGCGGAAAAGACGCTCCCGTGGAAGGATCGCCGGGTGCCAGTGTTGTTTCAGGCGTGGGTCGCGCCCAATGCATGGCCGCACGAAGGAAATTTGACGAAGCGCGGGAGAACTTTGCAGCGGTGGAGAAGAACTATCCTCAATATCCGAACCTCCACTACGCCTACGGAAGATTCTTGATCGAAGTGAACGATACGGCGGGTGCGGTTCAGGAGTTTCAGCAAGAGATACAGAATAATCCTGACCACATTTTCGCGCTTCTGCAAATCGCGGCGGTGAAGTACCGGGTCGACTCCCAAGGAGGATTGCCCTACGCCGAACAGGCCGTAAAACGGAATCCGCAGATGCCGCTGGCGCATTACCTGTTGGGGCTCTTGCTCGTCGACACTCACGACTACGCACGCGCGGTTCCGGAATTAGAAACCGCTCAGAGAGCGTTTCCGCAAGAGGCCAAGGTGTACTTCGCACTCGCTGCCGCATACGCCCACACGGGGCGGCCAGACGAGGCCGCCCGGGCGAAGGCGACCTTCCTCCGTCTGAACCAGCAGACCGTAGCCGCACCCAACGTGTACGGACAAGAGCGGCCTGGAGTGGAGCGCGAGATGCTCGGCAAAGAACCCGAAGCCAGGATTCCTCAACGATGAGAGCAAGCCCCTGCGCAGCAGCCAGCCGAGCAGAGAAAGCGAAGCGATGAAGCGATTCTCGCGCCGCGATTTTCTCCGATTGCTTGGCACTTCCTCGGCCGAAGCCTCTTTTCTTTTGGGCAATTCTCGGATCGTCCGCGCTCTGGCCGGCGACCACGTGCGCCAGGGTTCGCAGCGCTCCTCCACGCCGCTCTTTGACCTGGTTGCACCCTCGGCAAGCCGAATTTCGTGGGAGCATGTGAACGGACGGTCTCCCGAGTACTTCCTTCCCGAATCGACTGGTGCCGGGTGCGGCTTCATCGACTACGACAACGACGGATGGATGGACGTTTATCTCGTCAACAGCGGTAAGTGCGATTTCTATGATCCGAAATCGCCGCCGCGGAACGCACTGTACAAGAACAACCGGGACGGCACTTTCACGGACGTGACCGAGAGCGCGGGCGTGCAAGGCGGCGGATACGGCATGGGCGTCGCGGTCGGGGACTACGATGGTGACGGAATGCCCGACCTTTACGTGACGCAATACGGCCGCAGCATTCTCTACCACAATAATGGCGACGGGACATTCACGGACGTCACGGAGAAAGCGGGAGTGGCCGCGCCGGGATGGTCGTCAAGCGCCGTCTGGTTCGATTATGACAACGACGGACGGCTCGACTTGTTCGTGTGTCGCTTTGTGGATTTCGACAAATCGAAAAACAAGTTCTGTGGGAACGAACAGACGGGCGAGCGCTTTTACTGCGTCCCGCGTGTCTACGCGTCGACCCGGAGCTGGCTCTTCCACAACAATGGCAACGGCACTTTCACAGACGTTTCTCTCGAGTCGGGAATTGGCAAAGTGCTGGGCAAGGCGTGGGGTGTGGTCGCGACAGACATCAACAACGACGGGTTGATGGACCTGTTCGTTGCGAACGACACCGTTGCAAATTTCTTGTTCCTGAATCGCGGCCACGGGCGATTCGATGAGGTTGGGTTCGATGCCGGCGTAGCGTACAGCGAGGACGGCCGGGCACGCTCCGGCATGGGAGTGGACTCCGCCGATTACGATCAGGACGGGTGGCAGGACCTTTTCGTAACGAACGTCGATCAAGAGATGTATTCGCTCTATCACAACAATCACGACAACACGTTCGACGATGCAGCGGAGTCGATGGCAATTGCGCGGATCACGCGCCTGATGAGCGGCTGGGGACTGAAATTCTTTGACTACGACAACGACGGAAACACGGACCTGTTCATCGCGAACGGCCATCCCGACGATAAGATTGAAGAACACTCCTACAACGTAAGTTACAAGGAACCGCTGCTGCTTTTTCACAACGAAGGCAAGACCCTGCGCGACGTCAGCGACACTGCCGGCCCGATTTTCGACCAACGATTCGCGGCGCGCGGCCTCGCGATCGGCGACTACGACAACGACGGCGCTATCGACGTCCTGATCGCGGTGAACGGCGGTGCGCCTCTGCTGCTGAGAAACAGGGCGGCGCTTGGGAATCACTGGTTGGGAGTCCGCCTCGTGGGAAAAAAAGCGAACCCGGACGCTATCGGAACACGACTGACATGGCAGGCCGGAGATCTGAAGCGTTCGCGATTGAAGGTTGGCGGCGGGAGTTACCTCTCGGCGCACGACCCTCGCGAAGTGCTAGGCATCGGGCCGCGAACGAAAATCGACCGCCTCGAAATTCGCTGGCCTGCGCCGAGCGGGCATACCGACGTGTTCACGGATCTTGCCTTGGATCGCTACGTAACAATCGTCGAAGGTTCAGGAATCAAGTAAGCCCGTCACGCCGCAGGCTCCTCTTCATCCTGCGGCTGCCGCGGCGCGAGCCTGACGAGGGTTCGTCGATCCAGTCGAACGATCGCGTGACGGCTTTCTTCCAGAATCGAAAAAGATGATCGCGCGTGCCCTTCTTCATTTGAGGTTGCCACGTGCGATCGACGGCCCAATGTGAACGGAGCTCTTCCGTATCCTTGAAGAAGCCGACGGCGAGGCCGGCGGCGTAGGACGCGCCGAGGGCGGTGGTTTCGCGGACCACGGGCCGCACAACCGAGCGGTTCAGGATGTCCGCCTGGAATTGCATCAGCAGCTCGTTTTCCACCATGCCGCCGTCGGTGCACAGCACATGGAGCTTGATGCGGGAGTCAGTTTCCATCGCTTCGACGACTTCGCGAGTTTGAAACGCGGTCGCTTCGAGCGCCGCGCGAGCCAAGTGGCCCTTGTTCGCGTACCGCGTCAAGCCCGCGATGACGCCGCGCGCGGCCGCCTTCCAGTACGGCGCGTACAGACCGGAAAAAGCGGGCACAAAGTAGACGCCGCCATTGTCGTCGACCGTTCGAGCGAGCGCCTCGATGCTCGAACTTTTGTCGATAATTCCCAGGTTGTCGCGCAGCCACTGCACGAGCGCGCCGGTGATGGCGATGCTGCCTTCGAGGGCGTATTGAGCCGGCTTGTTTCCGAGTTTGTAGGCGACCGTCGTCAACAGGCCGCTCCTCGATTGCACCGGCTTGTGGCCCGTGTTCATCAGAAGAAAGCAGCCGGTGCCGTAAGTGTTCTTTGCCTCACCCGGCTTGAAGCATGCCTGGCCCACGAGCGCCGCTTGCTGATCGCCGAGAATCCCGGCGATGGGGACATCCTTGATGGAGTCGATGCGCGCGTTCCCGTAGACTTCGCTGCTCGATCGAATCTGTGGCAGCATCGCTTCCGGGATTCCATACAGGCGAAGAATCTCGCGATCCCACGAAAGGGTTTTGAGGTCGAGCAGTTGCGTCCGGCTCGCGTTCGTCACATCGGTGGCATGAATGCCGCCCGCGGCGCCGCCCGTCAGCTTCCAGAGAAGAAACGTGTCGATGTTTCCGAAGACCACGTCGCCGGCCTCGGCCTGTCGGCGAATTCCCGGAACGTCGTTCAGAATCCAACGAAGCTTCAGGCCGCTGAAGTAGGTCGCGAGAGGAAGACCCGTCTTTTTGCGGAAGCGGTCCTGGCCGCCGCGGCGTGAGAATTCCGCGACGGCATCGGCAACGCGCGTGTCCTGCCAGACAATCGCGTTGTGGACGGGACTTCCCGTCTTGCGATTCCAGACGACCGTCGTCTCGCGCTGATTCGTGATCCCGATTGCCGCGAGATCCTTCGGACGAAGCGCCGCTTTTGCCATCGCTTCGGCAATCACTTCCTGCGTGCGACGCCAAATTTCCTCCGGGTCGTGCTCCACCCAACCGGGCTTCGGATAAATCTGCTCGTGCTCTTTCTGGGCCGAGGAGACAATGCGGCCCGACTTGTCGAACACGATGAAGCGCGTGCTCGTGGTCCCTTGATCGATTGCTCCAACGTAGCTCGGCACGCTTCACCTTCCCTTTCGCGTCATTGGATGGAACCGCCTGCGTCCGAATCCGGCTCGGGCTCGAGACCTGCGAGCGCGAGCAGCCGATTGATCCGCGCGACATACTCTTGCACGGCCGCGCGCGTGCGGTCTGCCGGCCATGAAAACTCGCGCGCAAGAATTGCGGCGACCACCGGTGCGGCGTGAATCGCCAGGCGCCAGCTGTATAGCTGAATTCCGAGCCGGCGGAAAAGAACATCCTCGATGGTGACGGCCATTTCTGTTCGCGCCGCGTAAGCCACCTCCGCGCCGAGTGCGGGGAAACCCGAGATGACCGGTTTGGCGAGTTCGGCGTTCTCCGCGGCAAGCTCGAGGACGCGAGGGGCGGCGGTGCCAAACCTCTCGGCGAGATGACGAGCCACGGCATCGGCGATGCCGAATTCGCCGGCGAGGTGCTGGGAGTAGCCGGGCGCGAACCCCTCCGAGCCGGCAAGCGGCCGATTCCTCGTGGGAGACGCTGTTGGCTGAACGCCGAGATACTTCTGGACGGCGTCGACGGTGTCCTCGGCCATGGCGCGATAGGTGGTCCACTTGCCGCCCATGATGCTGACCAAGCCGCTTTGCGAATCGATTTCGACTTCGTGGTCGCGCGCCAGCTTCTGCGTGCCGCAGGAATCGCCGGCGCTGACGAGAGGGCGCGCTCCGGCAAATCCGCTCACGATCTGATTCGGCGTGACGGGATTGACGAGGTATCGATTCAGGTGGCACAGCAGGTACTCGACTTCGTCTTTCGTCAGATGGAGCTCGTCGTGAACCGAAACTTCCTGCTCGGTGGTTCCGACGAGCAAGCGTCCCATCCACGGCACGGCGAAGAGAACGCGGCCGTCTTCCGTCCTTGGGATCAAGACGGCGTCGGCGCCGGGCATGACCTCCAGCGGCAGAAGGATATGAGAGCCTTTGCTGAGCCTCATGCGGGGAGCTGCGCCGGGAGCAGCAAGTTGGCGGAGCGTGTCGGCATACGGGCCGGTGGCGTTCACGAACGCGCGCGCCCGAATCTGGAAGGTGCTGCGCGTGAAACGATCCTCGGCTTCGCAAGCGGCCAGTTTTCCTGCGCTTGACTTTTCGAATGCTATGACGCGCGCGTAGTTCAAGGTTTCGCCGCCGGCCCCGGTGAATGTTTCGACGAGCGCGATGTTGTAGCGCGAATCGTTGAATTGGCCATCCGCGTAGGCGACGGCGCCGACGAGGCCATCGGGCTTGAGCGCCGGGATGCGGCGCAGAGTTTCTTCGCGTGAGAGGAAACGGCTCGGAGACAACCGGGCCCGGCCGGCAATCCAGTCGTACATTTTCAGGCCGGCGTCGAAGTAGGCGGCGTCGAGCCAGCAGAAGCAAGGAACAAGGAACTCCATCCGGCCCGCGAGGTAAGGGGCGTTCCGCAGCATCGAGATGCGCTCGTGAAGGGCGCAGCGGACGACGTGATACTGCTTCGCGTCGAGATCCTTGACGGCCTGTTCCAGGTAGCGCACCCCGCCGTGGACGATCTTCGTGGAAGCGCTCGATGTGGCGCCGCCGAAGTCGCCCGCTTCGAGGAGGACCGTCTTCAGGCCGCGGAGCTGCGAATCGAGCGCGCAGCCCGCGCCCGTGGCTCCGCCGCCAATGACGCAGACGTCGAACGATTCGCCGGCGATGGCGCGCAGAGATTCGGGGCGAGTCTTCATGGGAGGAGAACTATGGAAGCAGAGGACGGAAACTGAGGGTGAGGGGTGCGGGGCGAGGGGCGAGAAGGCGACGCCGAGCCCGAGAAGGCGTGGAACTGTATATTAGACATGGGGTCGGGCCTTTGTTTTCAACGAGTTAGCCCGATTTCTAATCGCGCAACTGTATATTAGAAACCTGCGACCCTTCGCTTTGGCTCTGGGTGAACCCGCGATCCGTGGTCCGCGACCCGAGAAGAAAAACCCACCGACGGATTCGCCACAGGGGGACAGAGACGCAGGGACGGGGAAGAAATATGGGCGTTGACGAAACCGCGTTTCTTGGCGAATAGAGAGGGGTGCAGTCGTTTGTTTTGAATAACTTACGGTGGGTTCTAATATTCGAATTTGGCGATTAGAAAAGCAGTGGCGAGTGGCTCCTCGATTCTCCCCGGGGCAGGCCAGTGTCGAGCGAACCCAAAGGCGGCCTGCTGCCGTCCTGCCAATCATCGTTCCCTCCTTGTCTCTAGCGTAGGGTTTTCAAGTACAACCCCTGAAACCCGACTGAGCGGACGCCAGGATCGTGTGTGTAGACACACGCCTAGCACCGCCCCCGCGCATCCGCATATGCGGACACACAATCAATTATTCCTATTTTTGAGGATAAGTAATTATAGCATAGTAAACACGGATTGTCAAGAACTAGTACTTGCGCGGACGCTTTCTCCTTATTTCTCAAGCAGTTCCAGTTTCCTTTGCTTCCAGAGTCACGGGCCTCAGGTCCGGAGACAAGAGGTGAATGAGACCGAGGGCGAGGATATAGGCGAAGCCCGCCATCAGGAACGGGATCCTGTAGCTGCCGGTCCATTCAAGGACGTAGCCGACGATCTTCGCTATTAACATGCCGCCAACGGCCCCCGACATTCCGCCGATGCCCACTACGGAGGCGACCGCCCGGCTGGGGAAGACGTCCGACGGCAGCGTGAGCAAGTTGCAGGAGAATCCCTGATGCGCCGCGGCACCGAGGGCAACAAGAAGGACGGCGGTCCAGAGCCCGCGCGCCCGCGAGGCATAGATGACCGGAAGCACGCTTAAGGCGCAGACGAGCATCGCAAATTTGCGCGCCGCGTTGACGGTCCGGCCGCGGCGAACCAACAGCGACGAGAGCCAGCCGCCGGCAACGCTTCCGACGTCGGAGATAACGTAGATAACCATGAGGGGAATCCCGATCTGCATCAAGCTCAAGCCGTGCTTGCGCTGCAGAAAGTCGGGGGCCCAAAAGAGGTAGAACCACCAGATCGGGTCGATGACGAATTTTCCCGCCACGAAGGCCCAGGTCTGGCGGTGGGGGAGCAGGCTGAGCCATTTCACCCTGGTGCGCGGTTCCTGGGGATCGCTGCGAATGTAGGCTAGCTCCTCAGGCGAAACTCGCGGATGTTCTTCCGGCTTTCGGTAGAACGCGAGCCACAGGACGACCCAGAGAAATCCGAGCGCGCCCGTGAAGACGAATCCCGCCCGCCAGCCCCAGCGGATCGTGATCCAGGGAATGATCAGCGGCGTGACGATAGCGCCGATGTTGGTGCCGGCGTTGAAGATTCCGGTGGCGAGCGCGCGCTCCCGGGCGGGGAACCATTCGGAGACGCTTTTGATGCTTGCGGGAAAGACTCCCGATTCGCCGAAGCCGAGGGAAAAGCGCGCGACGACGAAATCCGAAAGCGAGTGAGCGAGGGCGTGGCCCATCGACGCGACGCTCCAGAAGATCATGGCGGCGGCATAGCCGACGCGCGTGCCGAGGCGGTCGATGAGCCAGCTGACGACGAGCATTCCGAGGGCGTACGCGGCTTGAAACGCGAACACGAGGTTCGCGTAATCGATTTCACTCCAGCCGAGGTTGTGCTGCAGGGTGGTCTTGAGGACGCCGAGAATCTGGCGGTCCATGTAATTCTTGGTGGTGCCGAGGAGAAGGAGAGCGCAAATCACCCAGCGGAAATAGCCGACGTTCGCGGCAAGCTTGGAGCCCAGGGAACCGCCCGCGGCGCCGGCGTCTGCCGGATCGGCGGGCACTTCGCGATTCATCGAGCGTTTCCTGGCGTCATCGGCATTTTGTGCCCGAGTTCGCTACTCTAGCGGAGCAGCGCGGTAGCGGACCACAAGAGCGGCGCCTGGCCGTGAAGGTCGCCGGTGTTGCGCGCGCGCGCAAGATAGTAATTCAGATCGTTCTTCTTGCCGGTGCCTTCGCAGACGTTGCGGAGGTCTCCGTTCGGCTCAATATAGGTGACCAGACCGAGCCAGGCTTTTCGCGCGGCGGGGCCGTAGGGCTTCTCTTTGAGCCAGCCGTTCTTCACTCCGGTAACCATGGCGAACGTGAACATCCCGGAGCCGGAAGTCTCCGGCCACGCTTCCGGATGATCGAGCAATTGCTTCCAGAGGCCGTCTGTTCCCTGGAATTTCAGGAGCGCGGCCATCATGCTCTTGTAGCCCTGCATGATTCGGGCACGCCGCGGATGATTTTCCGGCAGCGATCGCAAGAGTTCCGTCATTCCGGCGGCGACCCAACCGTTGCCGCGACCCCAGAAAAACGGGGCGTCGGCCGCGTGATAGAAGAGGCCGTTCGGCTGCTGGAGCTTGTCGAGGTAGGCGGCCATCTCGACCGCGGCATGGTCGAGATATGCGGCGTCGCCGGTGGCGCGATACGCCTGAACCTGCGCGAGCGTGATCATATACATGTCGTCGATCCAGAAGCGCGTTTGCTTGGTGAGGCCGTCGGGCAAAGGGTCCTGCCATTGCGCATCGGCGAGGCGCTTTCCGAGATCGAGGTACTTCGGGTCTTTGGTTTCGATATAGATCTGGAGCGGGACCGAGGCGAAGACCGTGAAGTCCACATGGACGGGCGCGGGAACGCGGGAGGTGTCCGCAGCGAAAAGGGGATCGAAACGCTGGATCAGGCGCGATGTGAGTTCCTTGTTGCCGCTCACGCCGGCGAAGGTGAGCGCGCCATACCACGCGACGCTTTCGGGATATGTTATCGGCCCGGAAGCCGTGTTGTTTCCGGCGTACGGCGGCGGTCCAGCGAGGAAGCGCTCCGCGACGCGTTGACCGATTTCCCGAGGCGAGGTTC
>Ga0335079_10000367_pt1 | contig 52556 bp, 51 predicted proteins | sample Lox_Sample_33_FD_206719 | JGI IMG/M metagenome (GOLD analysis project Ga0335079, IMG submission 206719) | Soil microbial communities from Loxahatchee National Wildlife Refuge, Florida, United States - Lox_Sample_3.3 | ecosystem: Environmental > Terrestrial > Soil > Wetlands | place: USA...
CGGGCGGGCGCCCCTGGATGCTCGAGCAGATCGCGGAGATCGTCGGGCGCTGGCGGAAGGAACTCCAATTCGAGCGCTGCGGCATCGGGTTCGGGGGGCCAGTCGATTTCGCGGCGCAGCGCGTGGTCCTGTCCACACACGTCTCCGGCTGGAGCGGCTTCGATCTTTGCGGTTTCATCAGCGAGCTCGCGGGGGCTCCCGCGGTGATGGACAACGACGCCAACGCCGGCGCGGTCGGGGAAGCCGAATTCGGCGCCGGCCGGGGCTGCTCCCCGCTTTTCTATATGACGCTTTCCACGGGGATCGGCGGCGGCATTTATGACACGGGCCGGGTGTGGCGAGGCGCCGATTCCTACGGGGGCGAAATCGGCCATCTCACAATCAGGCCCGATGGTCCCGAGTGCCTGTGCGGTGCGCGTGGATGCTTCGAGCGGCTGTGCTGCGGATTGTGGCTGCAACGGGATTACGGGCGGCCGGCTAAAGAATTGATGCAAAATGCCGATTTTGTAGATAGATACGTGATTGATCTTACGCTCGGTTTGAAGGCGGCGATTATGTTACTCAACCCGCAGCGAATCGTGATCGGCGGCGGCATTGCCAAGGCTGGCGACCGGCTGTTCGCTCCGCTTCGCCGGGAGCTCCGACGGCAGGTCACAAGTTGGTCGGCGGCCCGAATCGACTGTGCGCCGGCGCAACTTGCCGACGACAGCGTTTTGTACGGAGCGCTATCTTTAGCCAGGGGCCTATGATACATCCAACTGGGACTATTACCCAGGACTGCCGTTCTACGGACCATAGGTACCCATTACATGTGCCCTTTAGAACAGGTATGGTACCCGAAATCATTGAGTGCGCGTCCCTTAAGTGAGTATGCTGTCGTGTGAGGCGTAAATGCCGGTAAAGCAGTTGCTGAAAGACAAAGATCGGAAGTTCCAGCTCCTGTTTGAGGAACATCCCCAGCCGATGTGGGTGTTCGACCCGGCAGAACAAAAGGTCCTCGAAGCCAATGCGTCGGCATGCACGCTGTTCGGCTATACGCGGGAGGAATTCCGTGGCATGCCGATCCAGGTCATCCGAACCGGGCCCCAGAGCTACCGCGCGGGTTCCGGGCGGGTGATTCACGTCGATACCGACGCGCACGCCATCGACTACGGGCACCGGGCAGCGGAGCTGGTGGTGCTGATGGACGTGACCGAGCATCACAAGCTGGAGGAGCAGTTGCGGCAGGCGCAGAAGATGGAAGCCGTCGGTATGTTGGCCGGCGGGGTGGCGCACGATTTCAATAACCTGCTCACCATCATCAACGGCTACAGCCAACTGATCGTCAACAATCTGCCGGGCAACGATCCGAACCGGCAGTCGGCCGAGCAGATCATGAAAGCGGGCGAACGTGCCGCGACCCTGACGGGCCAATTGCTCGCGTTTTCCAGGCGGCAGGTATTGCAGCCGAGGGTCTTGGAAGTCAACCGGCTGATCGGCACGCTCACCACCATGTTGCGGCGCCTGATCGGTGAGGACATCGATTTGCAGCTTGTGCTCCGTGAAAACCTGGGACAGGTGAATGCGGACCCCAACCAGCTCGAACAGGTACTCATGAACCTGGTAGTCAACGCCCGCGACGCCATGCCGGGTGGCGGCACACTGACCATCGAGACCAGCAATATCGACCTGGACGACAATTATGCCGGCGCACACGTAGGCGTGAAGGCCGGGCGTTACGTTCTCATCGCGGTGAGTGACACCGGAACGGGGATGGACGAAAGCACCAGGGCCCACGCCTTTGAACCGTTCTTCACCACCAAGGCGCCGGGCCGCGGCACGGGCCTGGGATTGTCGACGGTTTTCGGAATCGTGCGTCAGAGCGGCGGGTCGGTGGATATCTACAGCTCTCCCGGCAAGGGCACATCGGCTAAGGTATACCTGCCCCGTGTGGACCAGGCGGCACTGGCGCCTGCCGAACGGCGTCGTGCCCGGGCGCTCAAAGGCGACGAGACGATTCTGGTCGCCGAAGACGATGAGATGGTGCGCAGCCTTGTGAAGGAAACGCTGGTGCGCCACGGATACAACGTGTTGGATGCATCGGGCGCGATGGACGCGCAGAAGATCTCCGATGTCTATCACGGCGATATTCACCTGCTGATCACGGACGTGGTGATGCCCAAAATCAACGGCCGCGATCTCGCCGCTCGGCTCATGAAGGGGCGTCCGCAGCTCAAAGTGCTCTTCATGTCCGGCTATACCGACGGCGCGGTGGTCAACAACGGCATCCTGCGCAAGGAAGTGGCTTTCCTGCAAAAGCCATTTACGCCCACGGCGCTTGCCGAAAAGGTGCGCGAAGTCCTGGAAGGCAGCAACGGCAGGACCCGCGGCGCCGGCGAATAGCGGAACTCCCCGCCCGGCCGTCGCGTATGATTCAGGCAGGGGGTCCGATGCGTCTCACTTCCTTATTGCTCTTTGCGGTTCAGGGTCTGCTGGCTCAACCCGATCCGCAGATCCTTGTGCACCACACTTTCACCGGCGACACCTCGGGCTGGACTGTGCTGGGACAGGGCGGCACCGTGCGCGCCACGGGGGGAGCGCTCGAATTCACTTACGAGGTCAAGCCGAAGCGGTTCGCGCTGGCCGTGCTGCCGGCTCCCCCGGATACGGTGCGGCTCAAGCGGCTGCGATTTCGAGCTAAGACCGATCACGACACCGCGCTGGCGGTGCTGCTCAGCGAACGGAAACCCGGCGGCGGAAACTACGTCGCGATGTTCTGGTCGCCCGCCGGGACATGGCAGACCATCGAGCTGGCGACAGCCGATTTTTCGATGTCGGATGGCGCGAACGATCCGGTGGACGCTGACGGCAGGCTGGACCTCGACCAGGTGGAGGGAATCGGGATCACCGACGTGGCGCAGTTCTTCGTTTCGCAGCCGGAGAATCCCGAGACGCCGATCGCCATCGACCATGCGAGCGGCGCGCACACGCTGCAAATCGCGGATTTCGAGATGCTGGGCGGAGCTCCCCCGGCCGCTCGCCCGCCGCTGGCGATCGATCGGTTCGATCGCGGATACCTGGAGTGGGTGACGCTGGGGGCGGTCAAACTCCGGCTGGCGCCCGCGGGAAATCCGCTCAAAGAGGGCGCGCTGGAAGCCGCCTACGAGCAGACCCAGGGCCGATATGGCGTGCTGCTGCGCAGGCTGGCCCAGCTTGATTTATCGAGGGCCACCGGCGTGGCGTTCGATATCGCCAGCAAGGTTGACGGTACGGTGATCGTCTCGCTCGAGCTCAAGAACGGGCGCCGCTTCAATCAGACCATCTACCCGCCGCCCAATAGCGAGGTGTTCCACGTGAGCTTGAAATTCAGCGATTTTTCCGGCGACGGGAAACTCGATCCGTCCCTGTTGAAATCCATGGCGATAACCGATGTCACCGCAGCCGAGGGCGGACGACAGCCCAATACACTGTGGATCGGGAGGGTCCAGGGGATCGGGAACTAGAGAGGTCCGCGGACTACTGTTTTTTCGATGCCGGCTGCGGCAGTTGCTCCACGGACACATCCGAAAAGATCACGGTGTCGGACGCATCGGCCTTGTGCGAGCAGACGGCCAGTCCGGCGAGCACCGGGTTGCCCAACGGGACCTGGGTGTGTCCCAGCTCTTTCAGCTCCGCACCGTCCTTGGCGAAGGAGACGGTGACCGAGCTGCCCTGCTTTACCAGCTTCAACTTGAATTTCGCCGGGCCGTCGAAGGGGAAGTCCACGGCATTGGTGATATCGCCCTTGGTGTTGCGCCACTGAATGCCCGGCATGCCGTTTCCGTGGATGACGATATCGACATACGGCGAGTCCGTATCGAGGGTCTTGCGCAGCATGATGCCGGCCTTGCGGTGCTCGACGCCTTCGCCGAGAAATTGCATGGTGGCCGTGATAACGAAATTTCCGGACATTTCGCGCCAGATGTACTGGAACTGATCCTCCTTGGCCCAGATGTTGGCGCCGGCGCCGGTGATCCGGTATTGAGCCTTGGCGGCATCGAATACGGCCGCGCCCTTGATTGCGGGATCCCCGACATCGCCGGAGTTGGTGAAGGCGCCGAGGGCTCCCTGGCCGAAAGCGGAGGCCGCCGCGAGGCAGATAAGGAAGAGTCCGCGCATGGTAAGGACGATTATACGTCGGCAAAGACACGGAATCTTCGCGCGTAGCCCGGACATTGACCTCCCTGGGTTTAGATTGGAATGAGGAGGGGTATAGAGAATCGGCGCCATATAGCGCTTGCCACCATTCTCTTTCACGGTCTGCTTCGCCGCATGGGGCCTGATCAGCGCCTTTGCCACGCGTTTCCGAGAACTATATCGCTTGAGCCAGTCAGAAACGGCGTTTCTGGTTGCCGTGCCAGTGCTGCTCGGCGCGCTGGCCCGAATCCCGATGGGCATGCTGACCGACCGTTTTGGCGGGCGCACCGTATTCACAGCCCTGATGATCGCCGTCGCGGTGCCGGTGTGCTCACGCCGTCGCAGGCTACCTATTCCGGCCTGGTGGCAATTGCATTCATGCTCGGCCTAGCCGGTTCTTCGTTCGCCATCGGGGTTGGATATGTCTCGCGTTGGAGCGCTCCCGAACGGCAGGGCGCCGCCCTGGGCATCTACGGCTTGGGAAATGCCGGCCGCCATGGCGCCGTTTGCGATGCTGTTAGCCTGGCCGGCAATCCTCCCGTTTAGCGTGGGAGCGCTCGGCTGTGCGGCATTGCTCGGTCTGGGGAATGGCGCGGTATTCAAGCTCGTGCCGCAGTACTTCCCGGGCCAGACCGCGACGGTTACCGGATTGGTGGGAGCGATGGGCGGGCTCGGCGGGTTCTTCCCTCCCCTGCTGCTCGCGTTCTTCCGCGATCGGCTGGGTGCTCTCTGGCCCGGGTTCCTTTTGCTTGCCTTTTGCTCGCTGGTTTTGTGGTGGGCCAATCATCGCGTCTTTGTGCCCCGCCAGCAGAATATGGAATTGGCGCTGCCGCCGGACTTCCGGCGAACCGCCGATCGCCTCCGGGCCGGGGCCTGGGCCACGCTGTGGACGGGCCTCCTGTTTGCCGCCATCGTGGTGGGATCCCGTAACCTGGCGTACTTGGAGCCGGCCCTGGTCATCTACACCTTTGCGGTCGTCTTCGCTACGTGGGCCGTGGTGTACCACTACAACGTTTGGCTGGAAAAGCCGCCCACGCGGGGTTTACTGGGATCGAGGCTGGGAGCTTTTCCGGAGCCGGGGAGTCCTGCGTAGCCTCGTCCGCGTGGGAGCGCTCGAGCTGACGCACCTGGCGGCACAACGGTTCATCGCTCGCCGCTCCAGACTCCGGTGGTGGATGCACCAGTGTCTGCTCTGGGGCTGCCTGACGGGGGTGGCGATCACGTTTCCACTGGTCTTCGGGTGGATTCACTTTCGCAGCGCGCCCATCGACCAGTTCACGTATGTCATCTACCGGTTCGGATTTCCGGCTGGCGCCTTCCACCTGAAAACCGTCGGTGCGCGGCTCTTGTTTCATGGCCTGGATGTTTCCGCGGTCCTCGTGTTGGCAGGCATCGCGCTTTCTCTTTGGCGGCGCATGACGGAAGAGGGCGCTCGCACCGTCCAGCACGTCGGAATGGATTTCCTGCCGCTGATCCTGTTATTCGCGATCTCGGTGACCGGCCTTGCTCTCACCGTTTCCGAAGAGTGGCTGCGCGGCGCCGGCTACAGCTTTCTGGCTATTCTGCACGCCATCACCGTGATTGGCGCACTGCTCTATTTGCCGTTCGGCAAGTTCTTTCATATTTTTCAGCGGCCGGCGCAGCTTGGCGTCAAGCTATACCAGGAGGCGGGCCAGCGGGACGAGAGCGCCGCCTGTGCGCGGTGCGGCGGGCGGTCCTGCCGCGGCTCGGTTTCGACTACCGTGTCCCCGGACCCGCCGGGTATTGGCAGGAACTCTGCCCGGCCGGCAAACGCAAGACACTGTCGGTCGCACAATTGCGCTTGAAGGAGGACGCTCGCGGCTAAGCCGCCGGTTTCGTTGGACGACCTGAATCTCCGCTTCGGCCCTCATGTGAACTAAGTTCCGCACGGAGGATGGCAGGATGAGTCGCGGAATCCAGCCGAGCGTCTGGTCAAGACACACTGCTGTTTCTGCGGCCAGCAGTGCAGGATTCAACTGAAGGTCCGCGACAATCGGGTCATCGGGTTCGAGCCCTGGGAAGACTTCCCGTACAACCGCGGCATGCTGTGCCCGAAGGGCGTCAAGAGGTACCTGCAGGGCAACCACCCGGACCGTCTGCTGGACCCCCTGATGCGCACGGCAAGCGGGTTTCAGCCGGTCGGATGGGACGAGGCGCTTGCATTTACCGCGCGGCGCCTGCGCGAGCTGCAAGAACGCTACGGACGCGATGCCGTCGCGGTATATGGCGGCGCGTCGCTGACTACCGAGAAATCGTATCTGCTGGCCAAATTCGCCCGCGTGGCGCTGGGGACCCGCCACATCGATTACAACGGCCGGTTATGCATGGTTTCCGCCGGCACCGTGCGCACCGAGGTGCCCACCACGGTGGACTTCTCGCTCTTCAAGAACTTCCAGATCCACGAGAAGTTCAAGCTGCAGTTCCGCGCCAATGCCTATAACCTGGCGAACACCCCGGTCTTCGGCGGGCCCAACACCACGAGCGGCGTGATCGGCATCGGGCAGGTGAACGATCCGCGCATCGTGGAGCTGGCGCTGAAGTTGAACTTCTGATACGGCCGTGCGCTGTCGACAGGTCCTTCTCGCGGCGGCCGTAGCGCTGCCCGTTCTGTGCGCGCCGCCCCGCGACCCGCTCGAGGCCGGGTTCGCCGATCCTCCGCCGGAAGCGCGGCTGCGTTGCTACTGGTGGTGGCTGAACGGTAACACCGATGAAGCCGCCATCACGCGCGACCTGGAACAGATGCGCGCCAAAGGGTACGACGGCGCGCTGCTGGTGGATGCCAACGGAAGCGAGCAGCAGCGCAACCGCATGGTGCCGGCCGGGCCAATGTTCGGCACGGCGCGGTGGCGGGAGCTGTACCGGCACGCGCTGAAAGAGGCCGGCGGCTCGGCATCGAAATCAGCCTCAACATCGAGAGCGGATGGAATCTCGGCGGGCCGAATGTGAAGCCGGAGCACGCGGCGAAGCTGCTGACGTTCTCGCGCGCGGTGGTCCGGGGTCCGGGCGAGGTACGGCGCGCTTTGGATCAGCCGCCGGCCAGGGACGGCTTCTTATCGCGACATCGCGGTGCTGGCGTACTCCCTGCGCCACGGCGAGGCAATGCCCGCGCGGCCGGTCTCGCTACTGGCGCTGAAGACCGCGTCGCGGGAAATGGGCATGTCGGCGCCGAAGACCACGCCGCTCCTGGAGGATATCGCAGCCGAACCGGGCGAAGAGGACGCGCGCGTGAGCGAGGTTCGCGACGTCACGGCCGGTCTGGCCGCGGACGGCACGTTCACGTGGCAGGCGCCGGCGGGCGAGTGGGAGATCCTGCGCGTGGGATATACGGCCAACGGCGCGAGAGCCTCGACCCGCTGATGGCGGACGCGAAGCCGTACCTGGGAAAGGCGCTGCTCTACCTGGTCACGGACAGTTGGGAGCTGGGCGGTGTCAACTGGACTCCGAAATTCCGCCAGGAGTTTCGCGCGCCGCGGCTATGATCCGCTTGCGTATCTGCCGATCGCGGCCGGACGAATTCTCGACAGCCGCCAGACGAGCAATCGCTTCCTGAACGATCTGCGCCGCACCGTCGCGGACCTGGTGATCGACGGGCACTACCGGCCGTTCGCCGAGATGGCCGCGCGCTACGGCCTGGGGATTCATCCGGAATCGGGCGGGCCGCACGGGACCCCGCTGGACGCGCTGGAGACCCTGGGCGTGAGCACGTTTCCGCAGATGGAGTTCTGGGCGCGGTCGGCGACCCATCGGGTGAAGGACGAGGAACGCTTCTTCGTCAAGCAGGGATCGAGCGAGCCGCATACCTATGGCATAACCCTGGTCGCGGCGGAAGGCATGACCTCGATCGGGCCGCAGTGGGAAGAGGCGATCTGGAACAACCTGAAGCCGATCTTCGACCAGGCGGTATGCGAAGGGTTGAACCGCCTGGTCTGGCACACGTTCACATCGTCGCCGAAGGAGGCAGGGCTGCCCGGGCAGGAGTATTTCGCGGGCACGCACCTCAATCCGAACGTGACGTGGTGGAACAAAGCGGGCGGATTTCTGAGCTACATCAACCGCAGCCAGGTCCTGTTGCAGCAGGGCGTGTTGGCGGCGGAGTGCCGCCGGATTTCGAAGGTCCGGCGGAGATGGACTACGTGCACCGGCGCGCCGGGACGACTGATATCTACTTCGTGCGCAGCGGGCGCGAAGAGTCCCTGGATGCGGAGATCACGCTGCGCGTGAAGGGCAGGACGCCGGAACTCTGGCAGGCCGACACGGGGCGGATCGAGGACGCGCCGGCATGGGAGGCGACGGCGGACGGGCGGACGCGGCTCTGGCTGTCGCTTGAACCGTACGGCAGCGTGTTCATAGTGTTCCGGCGGTTGGGCGCGGCGGGGCGGAAACCTGTTCCACGAACGCCTCTGACGGCGCCGGTAAACGGGCCATGGACGGTCCGTTTCACGCCAGGATGGGGCGCCCCCGCGCAGGCGACTTTCGACAAGTTGATTTCGTGGAGCGAACACGCCGACGCGGGGATTCGCTACTTCTCGGGCACGGCGCGGTACGCGGCGAAGGTGAATCTGCCGCCCGGGCGCGAGTGGACGCTGGACCTGGGCGAGGTGCGCGAGATCGCCGAGGTGTGGCTCAACGGAAAACCGTCGGCGTGTTGTGGAAGAAGCCGTTCGCCGTGGCTCTGGGCGCGGCCGCGCATGCGGGCGAAAACGAGTTGGAGATCGAAGTGGTCAATCTCTGGCCGAACCGGCTGATCGGCGATTAGCACCTGCCTCCGGAAAAGCGGCTGACCAAGACCAACATTACGAAGTTCACGGCGCAGTCACCGCTCATGCCGTCGGGACTGCTGGGACCGGTAGTAGTCCGCTACTTCCAATAGCGCGCTACCGGAATCGCACCTTCACGTCCGGCTTGTTTTCCAGGTGCGTGGTATCGACGAATCGCACCCGCGCCGGGTTGGAGTTCATCACCACCGACTGCGTGTGCACACCGTCTCCCGTGAACCGCACGCCCTGCAGCAGATTGCCGTCGGTGACGCCGCAGGCGGCGAACACAATATGCTTGCCCGGGGCCAGCTCGGGCGTGGCGTACACGTGGTCCACGTCGTGGATGCCCATCGACTGCATCCGCTCCCTCTGGGCATCGTCCTTCACCACGAGGCGGCCCAGGATCTCGCCGTTGAGGCAGCGCAGGGCGGCGGCGGTGAGCACGCCTTCGGGCGCGCCGCCCGAGCCCATGACCGCGTGCACGCCAGTGCCGGCCACGCTGGCGGCGATGCCCGCGGAAAGGTCGCCGTCGGAGATCAGGCGGATGCGCGCGCCCGCCTCGCGAATGTCGGCGATCAGTTTTTCGTGGCGCGGCCGGTCGAGCACCACCACCACCAGGTCGTCCACGCCGCGCTGTAATCGCCGTGCGATGGCTTTCAGGTTCTGTTTCACCGGCGCGTCGAGATCCACCGCGCCCTTGGCTGCCGGCCCCACCACGATCTTCTCCATGTAGCAATCCGGCGCGTGCAGCAGGCCGCCGTGCTCGCTTGCGGCAAGCACGGTGATGGCTCCCGCGCCCCCGCTGGAACAGAGGTTGGTGCCTTCCAGGGGGTCCACGGCGATATCCACTTCCAGGCGGGCGCCGTTCTTCGGTACGCCGACCTTCTCCCCGATGAACAGCATCGGTGCCTCGTCGCGCTCGCCTTCGCCGATGACGATCGTGCCCTGTATGGGCAGCGTGTCCATGCAGCGGCGCATGGCCTCTACGGCGGCCTGGTCGGAGGCCTTGCCGTCCCCCATGCCCATGGTGCGGGCGGACGCGATGGCAGCGTCCTCTACAACGCGCAACATTTCCAGTGACAGGTCGAACATGTGTTAGCTTTTCTCCTGATGGCAACTCATACGGTTCTGGTGCTGACGGCAAACCTGGCCGACAAGGATCTGGCGCTGCTCGGCCAGCTTCCGCCGGGAACGGACCTGGCGGTGGGCACGTCCGCCGAAGCCTTCGAACACCTGGCGGGCGACGCCGACGTCATTTTCAACTGGTCGGGAAGCGGTGCGCTCTTCCGCGAAGTCTTCCTGATGAGCCCGCGGGTGCGCTGGGTGCATTCGCGCTCCGCCGGCCTGGACGGCCAGTTGTTCACGGAGCTGGCGCAAAGCCCGGTGCCGTTCACCAACGGGCGCGGTGTCTTCAGCCAGTCGCTGGGCGAGTTTGCGCTGGCGGCAATTCTCTTCTTTGCCAAGGATCTGCGGCGCATGGTGCGCAATCAGGAAGCCGGCCGGTGGGAACAGTTCGATATCACCGAAATCTCGGGCCAGACGGTGGGGATTGTAGGATATGGCGATATCGGCCGCGCGGTGGCCACCCGCGCCCGCGCCATGGGAATGCGCATTTTGGCGATAAGGCGCCACGGGCCGCCATTGTACAACGTTGACCCCCTGGTAGACCACTTCTACAGGCCCGGCCAACGGCTGGAGATGGTCCGCCGCGCACACTATATCGTCGCGTCGGCGCCGCTGACCGGCGAGACTCGCGGCATGATCGGCGGGGCCGAGTTCGCCGCCATGCGGCCGGAGGCGGTGGTGATCAACATTGGCCGGGGACCGGTGATCGACGAAGCCGCGATGGTGCGGGCGCTCACAGAAAGGCGCATTCGGGGCGCCGCGCTCGACGTGTTCGACCAGGAGCCGCTGCCCGATGGGCACCCGTTTTACAAACTCGACAACGTCCTGCTCTCGCCGCACTGCGCCGACCACACGCCGGATTGGACCGCGCGGGGCATGCGGTTCTTCCTGGCGCAATTCGAGCGGTTTGATAAGGGCATGCCGCTCGAAAACCTGGTCAAGAAGGAGTTAGGGTACTAGCGTGGGTAGGTTCTGGCCTGCCCTGCCCCCTCCGGTGATATCTTAAACAAGGTAGAGGAGGTCAGCTCTCGACATGCTGCTCACTCGGGGACTCGTGACGTTTACGTGCGCCGCGGCACTGATCTGTGCGCAGGAGACGTCAAAACGCGAATTGACCGCGCGCGAGTTGTTCTACGCGGCCACGCAAAAGACTACCAAACCGGCACAACCGGCGGCGGCTCCAATCAAGACCGACACGTCGAAAACCCCGCCGAAAACCCAGCCCAAAGACATGGTCCGGCCCGTCAGGACTCAGCCGAAACCGGTCGAGATCGCCAGGACAAACACCCAGGACGCAGGAGTCCGGATCATACCGACCGCCGCACAAACCGCCCCCATGCCTGCCAATGGCCAGCCGCCGCTCGGTCTGCGCATCAATGTCATGCGGTACAACGACAATGGCTCGACCGTCGACGTGCCCGCGGATACGACCTTTCACAGCGGCGACCGCATCCGGCTGAGCGTGGAACCCAACGCCCAGGGCTTCCTCTACGTCGTCAACCAGGGCACCAGCGGCACATGGAGGACGATGTTTCCCTCGACCGAGATCGAAGGCGGGGACAATCGCGTCGAGGCGATGCGCCCCTGCGTGATCCCGCCCGGCAAGCACGTCTTTACCTTCGACGCCACCCCGGGCAAAGAGATCCTCTTCGTGGTGTTTTCCCGCCAGCGTGTGGCTGATCTCGAGGACCTGATCTACTCGCTCAAGAGCGGGAAGAAGACGTCGGAGCCGGAAACAGCCCGGTCGGACCGCACCCTCATCATGGCCGCCAATATCGGCGACCCGACGATTGACCGCCTGCGCAACGCCTATTCCCGCGACCTGATTATCGAAGCCGTAAGTCCGTCGACACCGGGCACGACCCAGGAGGCCGCCGTGTACGTGGTCAACCCGACCGGCAGCGAGGATTCGCGCGTGGTGGCCGATATCAGACTGGTGCACCAATGATCCGAACGGCGGCTGCGCTGGCGCTGGCGTTGCTTTGCTTCGGGCAAAGCCGCACCATGAAACAGGGCCCGCACCGCATGGAGATCACCCTGGAGCGGCTGGAAAGCGATTCCTGGCGCGCGATCGACCCGGGGCTGGTGCTGGCACAAGGCGACCGTGTGCGCTTCCGTTACCACACCAATTTCGACGGCTACCTCTACGTGACCAATATGGGCACCAGCGGCAGGTACGAACAGCTTTTCCCCCGCGAAGAGACCGGGCAGGACAATCGGGTCGCGGCATCGACGGAATATCAGGTGCCGGCCACCAACACGGCTTTCCGGATTGCGGGTCCGGCAGGCCACGATATCGTGTACTGGATGGTGAGCCCGGCGCCGCTGAACGAGGGAGCGCCGCTGCGGCCTAAGGCGCCGCAGCCCGCGCCGGCCGCTCCCAAGACGCTCATTCCGCGCTGCGACGATTCCATCCTCCGGGCGCGTGGAGATTGTGTGGACCCTTCGGCCGGCCCGAAGCTGATTCCGCGCGACGCGCAGATTCCGGAGAATCTGGCCGACGCGGCCGGCCGCGGCGCACGCGACCTGGTGTTCATGCAGGAAGGAAAGGCGGCGGTCATTTCGTCTCCGGCGCCGCTCACAGGGCCGGTGATCTACGAGTTCCGACTGGCTCACAAGTGAGGACTATGCGGCTGGCACTTTTGATCCTTTCCGGCTCGCTCGCTTTCGCGCAGCAGCCCAAGCAACAGCAGCGCGACCTGAAGATCGAGAAGGTCGATGAGACGGCGCCTTCGACCACCGGCTTCTCCATCCCGCGAAGCTACGCAGTGATCGTCGGCATCAGCCACTACAAGAACCTGCCAGCGAACATGCAGTTGCAGTATGCCGAACGCGACGCGCAGGCGATTTACACCATCCTGATCAGCGCCGAGGGCGGCAATTTCAAAGCCGAGAACGTGCGGCTTCTGACCGGCGAAAAAGCCACGCTGGCCGGGCTCCGCGCGCAGATCGACAACTGGCTTCCGGGAATCGCCAAAAGCGACGATCGCGTGCTGATTTACTTCGCGGGCCACGGATTTCTGTTCGGCGGCAAGGGCTATCTGGCGCCCTATGATTTTGACTCGAGCCGGGTTGCCGAAACAGGCTTTCCGATGGACGAGCTTGGCTCTGTCATGGGCGGGAAGATTCAGGCGAAATCGAAAGTCCTGCTCACCGACGCGTGCCATTCCGGGGCAATCTCGCCGGAAGATACGGAGAACCTGAACCAGCGCCTCACCAACCTGAATAAGAGCCTGTTTTCGCTCACCGCCAGCCGCGCGCGCGAGCAATCCTTCGAAAGTCCCGATCTGCGCGGCGGCCACGGCGTGTTCACGTATTACGTGGTCACCGGCATGGAGGGTGAGGCCGATACCAGCGGCGATGGCGTGGTCTCGGCCGATGAGCTGGCCGAGTACGTCCACACGCAGGTGCGCGATTACACCAGTGGAAAACAGAACCCGACCTCCGACAAATCCAACTACGATCCGGAGATGCCGCTGGCCTACATTCCATCGCACGCCAAGCCCGCCGCCGCGCCGGCGCAGAAGTTTGGCACGCTGATCTTCGAATCGAACATGGACGACGTGGAGCTGTTCATCGACGGCCAGTCCCGGGGCGTGCTGCAGAAAGGCAAAAGCTTTGCCGTTCCCGGCCTGGCGGCGGGCGAGCACACCATCAAGGCGGTACACAGCGGCTATGAGCCCGATGGACCCCGCCAGCAACTGGTGTATCCGGGGCGCGAGGACACCGTCAGCATAAAAATCCTGATCCCGCGGCGCCGCAACAAGGCTGCGGCCGACTTGCTGGACGAGGGGATCAAAGAGTATCACAAAGGCAACGAGCAGGGCTACCGCAAAGCCGCCGAGGTGCTGGACCGCGCGCTGCAGGTCGATTCGAACTATAGCCAGGCGGCATTCTACCAGGGTCTCGCCTACAGCGCCCTGTTCGACTACGACAAGGCGAAGGCGGCGTACGAAAAAGCCATCGCGATCGACCCAGGCTACCTGGAGGCGCATGCGAACCTGGCCGGCATGCTGTTGGACACGGGCGACGTGGACAGCTCCATCCGCCATCTGAACCTGGTGCTGCAGCGGCAGCCGGACCACGCGGTCGCACTGACGCTCGTGGCGCAGGCGTACCGTTTCAAGGATCTCTATCCCGAATCGATCGCGGCGGCCCGGCGGTCGATCGCAGTGAATCCGAAGACCGCGGAGCCGCACCTGTGGCTGGCTGACAGCTTGCGCCTGAGCGGCAAAGTGGACGAGGCGCCCGCCGAATACCAGCAGTATCTCAAGCTGAGCGATTTCGACAGCAAGCTGGGCGGCAAGCTCAACTACTACGTGCTCGGTTCGCTGTTTGCCATGGGCCGCAAGAAGCGCGTGGCCGAGCGCGACATCTGGAACGACTATCACAACATGGCCTACTACGGGCAGTGCGAGTGCGAGCGCCGCACCGGCAAGCTCGACGAAGCCATCCGCGACTGCCAGCGCGCGCTCACCTTCGACCCCAAGGACTTCTTCTCTCACTACACGCTCGGACTCGCGTTCATGACCAAGGCGAACAAGACGCAGAGCATCGCCGAGCTCGATCCCGCGCTGCGCCACTTCCAGACCATGATCGCCCTGGCCCCGGACGTGAACGAGGCCAAATACGCGCGCAAGAACATCGCCGCCATCGAGGAAGTGCTCAAGCAGGTGAAGTAGCCTCGTGGGGCAAGGTTCCCGATCTGCCCCGACGCGATATCATACCCTTGCATGCGTAAACTCCCGTATCTGGCTTTTCTGTTCGTGTGCCAAATCCGCCCCGCGAACAACTTCGCCCTCACCATCGACAACATCATGCGCGGCCCCAACCTGGTCGGCTACGAACCATCGGCAGTCCGCTGGTCCTACGACTCTGCCACTCTCTATTTCCAATGGAAGCAGCACGCGGACAAAATCATCGCTCCCATGGATACCTACGTCGTCAATCGGGACGGCGGGGGCCTGCGCAAGCTCACTGATGACGAGATCAAGCTCGTCCCTCCCCTCGGTGGCGACACCAGCCGAGATCATCGCTTGACCGTCTACTCCAGCGATGGTGACCTGTTTGTCCACGACAACACCACCGGCAAGACGCAGCAGATCACCAGGACCACCGATCCCGAGCTGAACCCGCGTTTCACTCAGGACGGAAAGCGGATCGCGTTCACGCGCGGCGGCAACCTCTACCTAATGTCGCTGGATGGGGGATCGCTGGTGCAGCTTACGGATATCCGGAGTGCAACTCCACCTGCCACTCCTACCGCCGCACCGGCTGGCGGACGTGGTGGACGAGGCGGCGGACGCGGCGGCGCGGCGCAGGAAACCGCCGTCGAGCAGAAGGGCACCGAGAGCCAGGAGTACCTGAAGAAGGAGCAGCGCGAGCTGATCGAGGTGGTTCGCGATCGCGTCGCGCTGCGCGAGGAGCAGCAGAAGAAGAACCAGAAGAAGAACCCGCGCAAGCCCTTCACGCTGCAGGCGCGCCAAAGCGCCAGGAACCTTCAGCTCACTCCCGACGAGAAGTACGTGATCGCGGACATTTTCGAGACCCCGGCAGCGCCTGCCAAGAACACGATTGTTCCCAACTACGTCAGCGACAGCGCCTACACCGAAGACATCCAGGGCCGCACCAACGTGGGCGACAGCCAGGGCATATCGAAGCTGGCCGTGATCAACGCGGAGACGGGCGAGGTGAAATGGGTGGATCACGGGCAGAAGAAGGAGATCCAGCTCGGCATGCCGGTATGGAGCGAAGACGGCACCAAGGCCGTAGTGCCTGGGCGCGCCGCAGATAACAAGGACCGCTGGATCTTCGCGCTCGATCCCGCGACCGTCAAGATGCGGGTGCTGGTCAACCTGCACGACGATGCATGGGTTTCGCAGGGTGCCAACGTCCTCGGCTGGATGAAGAACGATCGCGAGGTGTTCTTCGTCGGCGAACAAACCGGGTTTGCGCAGCTCTACGCAGTTCCGTTCGACGGGAGTGCGCCGCGCCCGTTGACCCATGGCAAGTGGGAAGTTCTCAACGTGCAGCAGTCGCGCGACAAGTCGAAGTTCTACCTGGTGGCCAACGCCGACGGCCCCGCTGATCAGTTCCTCTACGAGCTCGCGGCCGATGGAGGCGAACTAGCCCGCGTCTCCAGGCAGCCCGGCAAACACATCCCCGTCGTTTCTCCAGACGAACGCTGGGTCGCGGATATTTACAGCCACACCAACCGGCCGCCCGATCTTTACGTGCAGGAATGCCACCCGGGAGAGGATTTGAAGCGCCTGACCACTTCGCCTTCGCCCGAGTTCTCGCAGTACGCCTGGCAGGATGTGCCGATAGTGATGGTGCCGGCGCGCGACGGCGTGCGGGTTCCGGCGCGCATGTTCAAACCGGCGAACTACAAGAAGGGCGGCCCGGCAGTGATCTTCGTGCATGGTGCCGGTTACCTGCAGAATGTCGATCACAAATGGTCCACTTACTACCGCGAATATATGTTCCATCACATCCTGGAGGAGCGTGGATTCCTCGTGTTGGACGTCGATTACCGCGGCAGCGCCGGCTATGGCCGCGACTGGCGGACGGCAATCTATGAGCACATGGGCGGCAAGGATCTCGACGACATCGTCGACGCTGCCAAATACGCCGTCTCGGCGCATGGCGCCAGTCCAAAGCGCATCGGACTGTACGGTGGCAGTTACGGCGGATTTATTACCCTGATGGCGATGTTTACCGCGTCCGACACCTTCGCTGCCGGCGCCGCTCTGCGTCCGGTGACCGATTGGGCCACTTACAATCACGGCTACACGTCGAACATTCTGAACACCCCTCAAGGCGACGCCGAAGCGTACCGCAAGAGCAGCCCGATCTTCTTCGCTGATGGTCTAAAAGGCGCGCTGCTGATCTGTCACGGCATGGTGGATACCAACGTGGAGTTCCAGGACACCGTCCGTCTCGTGCAGCGCCTGATCGAGCTGCGAAAGGAGAACTGGTCTGTGGCGCCCTACCCGGTGGAGGACCACGGATTTGTTCAGCCCAGCAGTTGGGCCGACGAATACAAGCGGATCCTGAAGCTCTTCGAAACGGCTCTGTAAAGACTGCCGAAGTCGGTTCTACAAGGAATCAGCGGCGGGCCCAATAGCGGTCCCGGGCCTGCACTACCAGGCCTTTTCTTTTGGTGCTGAGCTGGATGTGGCGGAAGCCCGGAATGCTCACCGGCTGGTCCGAGACGTAGCCGATGCTGTACTGGCTGCGCAGTTCCTCCTGAATCACGTCGAAAATCTGGTCGATGCTCTGTCTTTTGGAGACTTCGAAGAAGCCGCCTCCAGTCTCCTGGGCCATGCGGGTCAGCGGACGCCGTCCGTCGGGGCTGCCGAGGAAGCCATATGCTCCCGAATCGGAGAACAAAATCGAGTAGATCAGCGTATCGACGCGCTGGGCAGCATCGATAGCTTCCGCGACCGTCGACTCGCTGCCGGTATCGACGCCGTCGGTCAACAGGATCAGCGCCTTGCGTCCCTGCTGTTTGGACATGACGTCCTGCGAGGCCGTGACCACGGCGTCGTACAGTAGGGTGCCGCCGCCTGTTTGAGCCTGTAACTGGGTCCGCGTCGGCGTGTCCACATAGGCCAGCGCGTCGTCAAGCTGGCGGAGCGACGAGGTTAGCGGCAGGCGGAGAAAGATCCGGAAATCGAACTGCAACAGGAAAACCTGGTCTTGGGGGCGCAGCACGACCTCCAGGAACCGGAAGCTCGCGCCGCGCTCCGCATCCAGCACGCGGCGCTGGCTCATGCTGGTGTCCACCATCAGGCCGAGGGTGAGGGGAAGGCCACTCTCCCGCGCGAAATACTGAACCGTCTGCGGGCGCTTGTCTTCGTAGAGGAGGAAATCGTCCTTGGTGAGGTCGCGGATGATCTTCCCGCTCCTGTCGGTAACGGTGGCGAGGACATTGACCACCTTGACGTCGGTGGAGAAGGTGGGAATCTCCTGCTGGGCTCGGAGGAATCGGATGCCGAGCAGGGATGCCAGGACCTGACGCCGGGAAAACCGCATACCGACACCAGCAGGATAGCACCAGCGCTTGACAATAAGCCTTCGGTAGCCGTTCTGCCTGCCGCCAGAGGTGAACCCGACGAGTTGGCGGCAAGGTACCGACCTGATATCCAACGGATGCCCAGTAGTACTAGAGGAACTCCAAACCTCATGAATTTGGTGGTAACATCGATAGGAGTTGTTCGTGATGAACTTTTTCGGGGGGACTTGTGAAGTCTAATATCAGGTTACTGCCATGGTTGGGTCTGGCCTTGTGCTCGACCGGAATGCTACAAGCCGGCGTGATCACTCAGACGCTGGGCGCCAGTGCCGGCATAGCCAATGGCGCAACCGTGGGCACGGGCACGTGGAACACTGCCGTGTCTGGCCATGCGGCACCCTTCAACGGGTTCATTGGCTCGGACGTCAACGGGCCTAACTTTTCCGCCTCCTGGACGTTTAACTACGGCGCCATCGCGGAAACCATCGTCAGCGCCACTCTGGACGTCGGCGTGTACGACCTCGACTCTGCCGGGACGGGTAACCAGGTTGCTTCCTACGCAGAAGGTGCCAACGATTTGACCAGTCTGCTGAACGCGGTATCGGAGGCATTGCACGGCGGTACCGGTGCGGCGGGCAGCGAATACGACATCCTCAGCATCACTTTGCCGGCCTCGACGTTCACGAGTCTAGCCCTTGGGAATCCGACGATCTCGCTGGCCTTTGCCGCACCGGGTCTGGGTGTTCTGGGCGAGACCAGCTTCAATGGCGGCGGGATCGACTTCTCCACCATCACGATCACAACCCAGGCAGCGGGCACCACTCCGGAGCCGGCAACTTGGATGCTGCTGGCGGGTGGAGCCGCGGCTCTAGCCGGGCGTCGGTGGCTGCGCCGCGCCTGAATCGGCGCCTCCCGACTCCAGTAACCAATAGACCCCTTCGTCCTTCACCGGCCGGAATCCGAGGCGTGCATACAGGTGCTGCGCCGGGTTGAACTTCTCCACATATAAGCTGACCTTCTTCCCCGACGCCGCGGCTTCGGTCAATAGATCGCCGAGGATGCTGGCGCCGATCCCCTGGCCGCGGCGCTCTGGAACCAGCGTGATGTCCAGGACGTGGATATCCTCGAGCGCGCGATCCACGTAAAACCTGCCGATCGGCTCTTCGCCGTCGCAGATCAGGAGATAGAATGCACCTGGGTAGTGCTTGCGGTAATGCGCCGTCTGCAACTCAAACTGCGAACGCAGAAAGGACTCGATTTCCGCGGCGTTCCACGAGACCATTCGCATCTCCTCCATACGGGTACTCGCATAAAGCCGGTAGAGAAACTCCTGGTCTTGTGGAAGCTCCTCGCGAAACCGAATGTGCTTCAATTCCGCGACGGGTATACTCCGTTTAGCGCGATGCAGAAGCTGACCACCAGATATGGTTGCAGGTTGGAGTGCGGCTGGCCGCCGACCATCGAAGGGTCGTTCATCGTCGCTGGCGAGGCCGCGGTAGGGGCGTAGGGCGCGTCGCCGTTGTTCTCGCGACACCAGTAATTGTTCACTGGAGTAGAGACCCCGCCAGCCATCGTGCCCAAACAAGAGACCGTGTGTGTATGGGCGGGCATCTCACCCATGATCAGGGTATGGGCCTGCTCCCCGCCAACCTGGCCGAGGGCGAACCCGCTCGCCTGCGAAATCGCCACGCGTCCCTGGAGATTGGGCAACTGAAAGGTGGTGACCCCATTTCCGCCATACGTCGTGCCAAGCAGCGAAAACAGCGCGGTGTTCTGCTGAATGGACAGTGTCTGGCCGTTGCAGAACGCGTAATTGCGCGGCGGGAAGTTGAAACCAAACAGTCTAATTTCACCGATAAAAGGCTCAGCCATCGATCCGTTCCTCCGTTAGTTCCTGGCGGGGAATATTCCCTGCATGGCAATGCAGTAACTCATGGTCAAGTAAGGCTGTATGTTGTTGTGGGGCAGACCGCTGCCCTGGACCGGGAGATGTCCGGCGTTCATATGTGAATCCGGCGGGCCGGGAGAATAGAGGTTGTTCCCTCCGGCATCCACGGCAGGAATGTTGCCAGCCGGGCTGTAAGAATTGCCGTTCTTGGAGTTGCAGGCAAAGAGGTGGTTGTGGGCGGGCATCTGGGTCGTAGAAAGGGTCACGGTCTGGGTTCCGCCCACCTCTCCAACTGTGCGGGGAGTCAAACCCGGGCCGTTCCCCTGGCCGATGGCCACGTTCCCCTGGAGGTTGGGCAAGGCAAAATTCGAAGTTCCATTGCCTCCATATTGTGTCCCCAGGATGGAGAATAAAGCGGTGTTCTGGCTGATCGGCAGGATCTGTCCGTTGCAGAAGGCCCAGCCGCGCGGCGCGAAGTTATACGGGAATACACGAATCTCTCCCAGGAATGGGCTAGCCATAGATTAATCTCTCCTTGCAGTGATTTCAGTTCTCATGCTGGCGCTCAACTGGTCTAGTTTCGCGCCGGGAAGATACCAAACAAACAAATGATGTAGCTGATAGCCAGGAAGGGCTGCATATTCGCATGCGGCTGGCTGTTACCCACGGTTGAGACCGCCGCCGCGTTCATGTTCGCGTCTGCCGCCGCATTGGTAAACTGAGCCACGTTTCCGCCGGGATCGGTCGCGGGAAAACCATTCACAGGGGTATCGACGGTCCCAGCCAGGCTGGCCACGGCGGCGTGGTTGTGAGCGGGCAGTTGAGTGGTCACCAGAGTGACGGTCTCGGACCCGGAGATCTGGCCGATCACGAATCCGGTGCCCTGATGCATCGGCACCCGCCCGCGCAGATCGGGGAGTGCGAAGGTGCTTTGGCCGTCGCCGCCGTAAGTCGTACCCAACAGCGAGAACAACGCGGTGTTCTGCGAAATAGGAATCAGCCGGCCATCGCAAAAGGCCCAGTTGGCGGGCGCGAAGTTTCCGGCGAACATCTTGATTTCACCGATATACGCTTGAGATGCCATCGGTTCTCAGTCTCTCCTTTCAACCTAGCCGAAGATTACTTCGTAGAACATTCCCGTAGGGTCGGCCGCCTCGTACTTCGGAGCAGTTACGCGAGTCACCAGCAAGTCGGCCGATTCGCACGTTGAGTGCGCGAGCCGGTGCAGGCCGGGTCCCAGCGGGGGCTGATCCTTCATCACGAGGAAAAGCGAAAACGGCTCCCGGCGAAGCGCGGGCGAATTATGACCCCGCTTCACCTCGAGTAATTGCATGCGGGCGGGTTCGAGCGGTGCTTCGCCGTTGGCCGCGGGCCGCTCGAAAGTGATGGCCTGGCCGATGAACGGCTCGAATAGTTCCGCCGTTAAATCCGCCAGTCCTGTTTTTTTCCCCTCGGGCACAGTCTCTATATCATATGCCTTTTAAGCCAGGAATCCCAGATTTGCGTCACTATTTATTCCAGGAAAACTCCGGCGCAGCTCATGATCGCCTAACCCGGCCCAGCCGGCAACCGTGGCCAGGTAACGATCCCGCGAGGTAGTCGGGACCCATCCGCCTTCGGCATCCCGTGCCGCTGTGGTCATGTCCGGAAAAATCCCGTAGATATCGCCGCCGAGAACCGCGCCTCCCATGACGATTTGGTGATTACCCCATCCGTGGCCTGTGCCGCCCATGCCATTCGGTGAGAGCGTCCGGCCGAATTCGGAGTCGGTGTATACCGTGACGTCCTTCGTAATGCCCGATTCCTCATTGGCGGCGAAGAGGGCAGCCATGGCCGAGCTTAACTCGCGGAAGAGCGCCGGCTGGAGTTCTCCTTGCGAGCGATGCGTATCGAAGCCGCCCATGCCGACCGTCAAGATGGCACGGCGAACTCCGCGCGATCGCGCGCTTTGGATCAGCGCTGCGGCTTCGCTGAGGGCGCGCCCCAGGCTGGTAGGTGGAAACTGCGTGCGGAAGCGGATCGTCGCGGCTGTATCGGCCATCTCCTTCCGATCGGGCTCAGCCAGGCTGCCATCGAGCGGCAGCATGCTCGCTCCGTGCGCGGTGGTCAGCGCACGCCCGGCGTCGGACACCGTGATCCCCGCCTTGTCCGCGGCGAATGCCGGTGTCAGGTATCCTCCGGACAAAAATGCCATCGATTGGTAGTTGTGCCCCGATTCCGTCGGTCCCGGGCGCGGCGATCCCACATTTGCAACCACTGCCAGGACGCCGCGGCTATAGAGATCGCGAATCTGCCCGAGAGCCGGATGAAAGCCGTATTCGCCAGTGTTCTTGACGGCGCGTACGGGAAGTAACTCATCCGCTGGCACTGCAAGGCTTCCGCGGAGTTTCGCGTAAGCGGCATATTGCGCGCTGTCGAGCGGGACCATCATGTTGCTGCCGTCGTTTCCGCCAATCAGGTAGATACCCACTATAAAGCGGTCACTGGCAACGGCTGCATGAATGCTCGACAGATTCCCGGCTAGACTCGCTGCTGCCAGCGATCGCCATCCCAGACTAAGCAGAGACCTTCGGCTATGAATGTGATTTTCCAAAGGACTGAACCCCCTAAAGTGCGATCAGATGATTTCATTCCCCTCGGCGGGTGCTAGAATTCACCTTAGCCGTTACAGTGTAAGGCACACATTAGCGCAAGGTCAAAGAAAAATCGCCCTAACTGGTACCATGCGTAAGACTTCTACACGGATTAGTACTCCTCATTGATGACCACCACTCTACAGTTTCCCTTCCGGTTCGATTCCGGCCGCTTGAGAGCGGACCTGGCCCGATTCCAGGCGGATGGCTGGGTGCGCCATTTCAACACGGCGATTTATGAGGGCGATTGGAGCGCCCTGCCGCTCAGATCGATCGGCGGGCAGGTGAACCAGATTTTTCCGGATCCCACTGCCAGGAATTTTGAGCCGACGGAGATCCTGCGGCACTCGCCCTACTTCCAGGAGGTGCTGGACACGTTTCGGTGTCCTTTGCTGGCAGCACGGCTCTTGCGCCTCAAGGCCGGGTCCCGGATTCGCGAGCACACGGACTACAAGCTGGCCTTCGAAGATGGCGAACTGCGCCTGCACGTGCCGGTTCAGACCAACGACAACGTGGAATTCTACGTGGCGGGCGAGCGGGTGATCCTGAGGGAGGGCGAGTGCTGGTACGTAAACACCAGCCTTCCTCACCGCGTGGACAACCTCGGGCAGACCGATCGTATCCATCTGGTGATCGATTGCGAGGTCAACGATTGGCTCCGCTCCTTTTTTCCGGCGGAGTCATGAGCGACTTCGAGCGCTTCCGGGCAATGGCCGTGGAGGACCAATGGCTACTAGAGCGTTTGCTTGCCGAAACGGAGGAGGACTGCTTCGTCGGTGCCGTGACCGGCGCCGCCGCTGAGCGTGGCCTGGTGGTGACTACCGAGGAAGTGCGCGCCGCGCTGGAGACTGCGACCCGGTCGTGGATCACGAGGCAGGCCCGGTGATCGGGCTCGACGGCTGGATTCCCCTCGGGTTCGACTGGGACGGCCCGGCGCCCGAAGTCGACTGGTGTCATCTGGGCGGAATGCGATTCACGGAGCCGTTCTTCGAGAACACCATGAGGCGCGCCATGGAGCAGCCGGCGCGTGTGCTGTTCCGCCAAAAAACCACGGTCGACATGTTGGAGGAGCGCGCCCGCAATCATCCTGGAATTCCACCCACCGGATTCGTCTTCCACATGTCGCGATGCGGATCGACGTTGATCAGCCAGATGCTGGCGGCTTCGGAGGAGAATGTGGTTATCTCCGAGGGGTGGCCGATCGACGCCGCGATCAGCGCCGATCTGCGGCATCCGGAGATCACGGCTGAGGAGCGCACGCGATGGCTGCGCGGAGTGGTCCATGCGCTGGGGCAGCCCCGCCTGGGAACCGAGCGGCGGTACTTCGTGAAGTTCGACGCTACGCACACGATCGATCTGCCGCTGGTGCGCCGCGCGTTCCCCCAGGTGCCGTGGATCTTCCTTTACCGCGACCCGGTGGAGGTGCTGGTCTCTCAGTTGCGGCGCAGAGCTGCGTGGACCATGCCCGGGATCGTGCGTGTCCGCGGTGTGGGGCTGACGGCGGCGGCATTCGCCGAGCCCGGGGAGTACGTTGCGGATCTGCTGGCGCGGATCTGCGAGTCCGCGCTCGAGGCGGGCTCTGAGGGAGGGTCCATGTTCGTGAACTACCGCGAATTGCCCGGTGCGGTGTACGGCAGGCTCGCATCGCACTGGGGCTGCCCGTGGTACGAAGGAGAACTGCAACGCATGCACGTGGCGGCAATCCGCGACGCCAAGCAGCCGGAACACGTCTTCTCCGCGGACAGCGATCGCAAGCAGAGCGAGGCCGGCGAACGCGTGCGGGAAATCTGCAGCCGGAAACTGGGCCATCTCTACCGGCGGCTCGAAGGCCGTGCGAGCGTTACAGCGCGATGAGCGGCCTGGAACAATTTCGATCGCTGGTATTCCAGGACCGGGACCTGCAACGCCGGCTGCTCGGGGAGCGCGAAGCAGAGGCGTTCCTGCGATTGGTTGTGGAGACCGCGCGCGAACGTGGGATCACGGCCACCGTTGAGGATACTCGCGCGGCCCTCCGGCAGGCGCGCAGAAGCTGGCTCGAAAGGCACGTGCTATGACGCCGGACGAGTTGGACGGCTGGATTCCAGTCGGCTTGTTCTGGGAGGGCGGGCGGCCCGTTGTGGAATGGAGCTGCTTTTCCGGCGTTCGCTTCACGGCTCCATTCCTCGATCTCGAAATCGAGGATGCGATGCGGCATCCTTTCCGCCTGCTGTTCCGGCGGCGCACGGCCGTAGCGGTTCTGGAGGAGCGCGCGGCTACGCATCCGGGAATCCCGCCTGCCGGATTCATTTTCCACATGTCGCGGTGCGGCTCGACCCTGATGGCGCAGATGCTGGCGGCCTGCGTAGAGAATGTCGTCGTCTCCGAAGGCTGGCCGCTCGATTCGGTGCTGCATGCGGACGCGTGGCATCGGGAAGTCACGGCCGCCGACCGGCGTCGCTGGCTGGAGGCGGTGGTCTGCGCGCTCGGACAGCCGCGAGCGGGCGGCGAGCGCCGGTACTTTGTCAAATTCGACGCGCGGCACGCGCTCGATCTGCCGCTGGTGCGGAGCGCATTCCCAAAGGTGCCATGGATATTCGTTTATCGCGATCCCGTCGAGGTCATGGTCTCGCATTTGAATGAGCCCACGCTCTGGACCGCGCCCGGTATCGTGCCGGTCCGCGGCATGCCGTGGCCTGGGGACGGAAACGGCGGCGGCATCGACTATCCGGCCCGGGTGATCGCGGCGATTTGCGAGGCGGCGCTGGCGGCGATGGATCAAGGCGGCGGCCTGCTGGTGAACTACACTGAGCTGCCTGGTGCGATGTTCGGCTCGGTGTCGGCCCACGTCGGCTGCACATGGAGCGTGGAGGAAGTCGCGGCGATGCGGTCGGCCTCGATCCGCCATGCCAAGCGGCCGGGCGAACCCTTCTCGCCCGATAGCGGCCGAAAGCGGCGCGAGGCGGACGCGCGCGTCCGCGATACATGTGACCGAATTATCGGGGACGTCTATCGCAGGCTGGAAGCCAGGCGGGTGGCGCTACTACTCTGACCGGAGCATCGCCGCAGGGTCGATGCGGACGGCCCGGATCACGGCCGGCAGCGCCGCCAATAGCGACGCGGCTACAATCAGGATCGCCGGCAGCGCGATGGTGGCGGCATCACCGGGCCTCACCTGGTAGAGCAGTGCTTGTACATATCGCGCCGATGCCAGCCCTAGAACCAGGCCGGCGGCGGCTCCCGCGAGCACCATCTTCAGCGCGTCGGAGGTTAGCCGAACCACGATGTCGCCGGCGCGCGCCCCGATCGCCATGCGAATGCCGATTTCGCGCCGGCGCTGCAACACGGAGTAGTCGAGCACGCCGTACAGACCGATGCCGGCGAGAACCAGGGCCACAAACGCGAAGAAAAGGCCCAGCATGGCCAGCAGGCGTTCGCGGACCGCAGCCGCCTGGTTGATCTGGGCCTGCGCGCGGATATTGGTCACGCGAAATCCGGAGCGCGACCGCGGCACCTCCATGCGCAGGGCGGGCGCCAGCTCGAGCGGGTGGGCGCCGGCCGTGCGGACGACGAAGGTGCCTCGGCCGATAGGCCGCAGCTCGCCGTTGGCATCCACCGTCGGAAACGGAATGTAGGCGGTCGGCCGGATGGGAAGCCGCAGCCTGTCCCTGGAGCGGGCGTCGCGGATGAAGCCCACGATTTCGAATCGAGCGCGACCGCCTGCGGGCTCCACTCTCTCGAAGAATTTGCCGACCGGATTCCGTCCATCGAAATACTGTTTGGCGAAGGCCTGGTTCACGATGGCGACCCTGGGATTGGCGTCGTCCGGCCGGAAATCGCGGCCGCCGAGTAGCGGAATCCTCATGACATCTGCCCAACCGGGCGACACGCTGACGAAATCCGAGAAGACCTCGCCGGGAGACGCGCCATCGATGGAAATATTGCCCACCGCGCTCTCGCCGCTCATCAGCGGCCAGCCGATCAGAGCGACTTTTTCGACGCCGGGTACACCCCGCAGATGCTCGGCCACCTGGTCCCAGAAGACCGGCGCCTGCGGGCTGGACGTGACGGTTTCCAGATTGAGAACGCGTCCGGCGGAGAAGCCGGTGGGCTGGTTGGTGAGGCGCTCGAAGGTGCCGGTGAACAGGCAGGCGGCGAAGTGCACCACGAAGCAGAAAGCCACCTGAAGGACGATCAGCGCATGCATGAGGCGTCGCCGCAAATGCGGATCTTCGCCGCCGCGGAGAGCCCCGGCGGGCTTGACCGCAGACGCACGCAGGGCCGGCGTCAAGCCGAAGAGGAGGGTGGTGGCCGAGGCCATCGCAAAGCCAAAGCGGGCCACGCGCCAATCTGCAGGCAGGATCAGCCGAACCGGGTGGTCGCCAAAGTTGATCCTGCCGACGATGAACGGCGCGGCCCACCACGCGAATGCCGCCCCGGCGGCGGTGGCGAGAAATGCAATCCATGCGCTCTCACACAGAACCAGTTGAATCAGCCGCGTCCGGCCGGCGCCGATCGAGACGCGGAGCGCCATTTCGCGGGCCCGGGCGGCTGCGCGGGCGGTCATCAGGTTTGCCACGTTGGCACAGGCGATCAGCAGCACCAGCGCCACCAGGATCGCCAGCGAGACGAGCGCCTGGCGGTAATCCCGCTGCAGGTTCGAGCGGCCTGCCGCGGCCGGTTCGAGCAGCAGCCTCTCCTGGAACATCCGCTCCCGATCGCGAGCCGACTGCGTAGGGAAGCCTTTCACCCGCTCTTCCTCGATTGCGCGAAACACGGCCCGCAAATTGTCCCGAAGCGGCTCGACCGCGACACCAGGTTTGAGCTGCACCAGTGCGCGGAGCCAGAAATTGTTCAGGCTCGCGAGTGTGCGCGGGTTTTTCATCGCCATGGGCACGAAAACGTCGGTCACCCAGCCGGTTTCGGTGCCGGTGAACCGCTCTTCCGCGACGCCCACGATCTGGTACAGGTCGCTGCCGAAGCGGAAGGTGCGCCCGACGATCGAAGGATTCTTCGCGAAACGGCGGGACCAATAGTCGTAGGAGATCACCGCGTAGGGGCTCGCGCCCGGCGCACGGTCGTCGGGCTCCCCGAGCAAGCGTCCTAGGGCTGGACGCAGCCCAAAGGTGCTGAACATCCAGCCGGAGACGTACTGCAGGTTGGCCTTCTCCATGTCGGAGTCGGCCCCATAAGTGAGATCGATCGGTCCGCTGTACATGGAGACCGCGATCAGCTCCGCGCGATCGCGCACGGCGGCCCGCATACGTTGGAACATCGGATAAGAACAACTGTCGTACGTCAGGAGCGCTCCATCGGTGGCCGAGGGAGATTCGTACGCGACCGAGTAGAGCCGTTCGGGGTTCGCCACGGGCAGGGGCCGCAGCAGCAGGGCGTCGACGATCCGAAACGACGCGGTACAGGCGCCGATTGCCAGGGCGAGGGAGAGAACCGCCGCGGCGGAGGTCAGCATGTTCTTCATGAGCTGGCGCCACCCGAAGACTGCATCGGCGCGGAGGGAATCGAGCCAGGGGATTAGGCGAAGCTCGCGGCTTTGTTCGTGGAAACGCAGCGAAGACCCGAGCGCGCGGCGGGCTTCGAGGGGATCGCGGCCCTGCCGGATCGCTTCCTCGATGTGAGACTGGATCTCCTCTTCGATTTCGCGGCCCAAGTGCTCGCTTCGAAATACGTTGGCAATACGCGACCAGAGGGACATGGCGGTTCTCCTTATTCGGACCGGAGTATGGCGGACGGATCGATGCGCACGGCGCGAACGATCGCCGGGACGGAGGCCAAAAGCGCTGCCGCCAGGAGGATCGACGCCGGCATGGCGAGCATCAGCGGGCCGCCTCTTACCTGGTAGAGCAGCGATTCGACGAATCGGGTGAAAGCCAGGCCCATTGCAACTCCGGCGCAAGCGCCGCCGAGGACCACGGGGAACACGTCCAGCGTGACCCGCCGGGCCACGTCGGTTGCCTGCGCCCCGATGGCGATGCGGATGCCGATTTCGCGGCGCCGCTGCACGACGCCGTAGTCGAGTACCCCATAAAGTCCAACGGCCGCGAGCAGGAGCGCGACACCCGCGAAAAAGAGCGCGAGCACGGCCAGAAGCCGCTCGCGGACCGTGTGGCTCAGGTTGATCGCAGCCTGGGTGCGGGTGTTGCTGACGCGGATTTCGGGGCGCGTTCTGGGAATCTCGCGGCGCAGGATCGCGGCCAGTGCAAGCGGGTTCGGACTGGAGGTGCGGACCACAAAGGTTCCCTCGCTGACCGGCCGCGGTGCACCGGTGGAATCGACCGCATGCATCGGAACGAAAGCCACCGGCAGGATGGGTTCGCGGGGGCTGCGGTAGCGGATATCGCGCACCAGCCCGACGATTTGATACCGCATGGTGCCCGTGCCCGTGCCTCGCTGGAAGAATCTGCCCACCGGGTCGGCGCCGTTGAAGAACGCGTCCGCGAAGCCCTGGTTGACGATGGCGGCGCCGGGAGATGTATCGGCCGCGCGGAAATCGCGGCCGGCCGCGAGCGGAATCCGCATGGCGTCGAGCCAGCCGGGCGAGATATAGCGGAAGTACCCCAGCGTCTCGGTTGAAGGCGCACCGTCGATCGAGATGAAGTTGTTTCGCGAGTTGCCGCTCAGCAGTGCCCAATCCGCGAGGGCTGCGGTCTCGACGCCGGGGAACGTGCGCAAGTGCTCGGTAACCTGGTCCCAGAGGGCGGGCAGCACAGGATGGGCGGCGACGGTATCGAGGATCAAGAGACGCTCGGTGGAAAAGCCCGTGGGCTGATTCACGAGCTTGTTGAACGTGGCCCCGAAGAGGCCGGCGCCGAAAAGCACCAGGAAGCAAAAGGCGACCTGCGCGGCGATCAGGCCGTGCATGAGGCGGCCGCGCCATCGCGGGTCGGTGCCGCCTTTCAGCGTGCTGGTGGGATTCACGGCGGCGGCGCGCAAGGCAGGCGCCAATCCGAAAAGGAAGGTAACCGCGATGGTGAGCGCGAGCGCGAACGCGAGCACCCGCCAATCAGTGGGGAGGGCGAGGCGCGCCGGATTGTCGGGAGGGTTGATCCGGGCGACGACAAAGGGCGCGGACCACCATGCAAACACCGCGCCGGCGGCGGCTGCGAGAATAGCGAGCATGGCGCTCTCCACCAGCACGAGCTGCACCAGGCGCAGCCTTCCGGCGCCGATGGAGACGCGCAGCGCCATTTCGCGCGCCCGCGCCGCGGCCTGCGCGGTCAAAAGGTTGGCGACGTTGGCGCAGGCGATGAGCAGCACCAGGCCCACCAGGACGGCGAGCGCTGTGAGCGGCAGCCGAAGGTTGTGCTGCATGCCGGAAGCGCCGGCGGAAGCGGATTCGAGGTAGAGGGTCTGGTTGAGGAAGTTGGCCAGGCGCTGCTGAGAGAAGCCCTTGAAGCTCTTCGCCCGCTCCATCTCGAAGGCCAGCGCGACCGCCTGCAGCTTGTCGCGGAGGGGTCCGATGGCGGCGCCGGGCTTCAGGCGCGCGATCGCCCGTGTGACGGTCGCGTCGTCGCGGGTCACCCAGGGATTCATCATGCTGGGGACGAAGATGTCCGTGAAAGTGCCGGTTTCGGTCCCGGTGAAGGGCGGCTCGACCACTCCGATGATTTGATAGACGAATCCGCCCATGTGGAACGTGCGTCCGACTGCCTTGGGATCGCCGCCGAAGCGGCGGGACCAATAGTCGTGCGACAGTACGGCGTATGGGTGCGCGCCCGGATGGAGATCGTCGCTTTCGGTGAAGAGGCGTCCCAGTTCGGGGCGGAGACCGAAGGAGCCGAACATCCAGCCGGAGACGTTTTGGACGTAGGCTTTCTCCATCTCCTGATCCGAGACGAAGGTCAGGTCGGTGGGCTCGGTATGGCCGATAGCGATCAACTCCGCATCGCTCTTGGCAGCAGCCCGCATCTGGCGGAACAGCGGGTAGGCCCATTCGTCGATGCTTGCCGCCTTGCCCTCGGGGCTGATACCGCGGCGCCCGACGTCGTATAGCTGTTCGGGATGGGCCACGGGCAGCGGCCGCAGCAGTAGCGCATCGATCAGGCGGAATGCCGAAGTACAGGCGCCTATGGCGAGTGCGAGCGAAAGGACCGCGGCGGCGGAGGTTGCTTCTCGTTTGAGGAGCTGGCGCCAGCCGAACACGGCGTCGGCGCGGAGCGAATCGAGCCAGGGGAGAAGGCGCACGTCGAGGCTCTCTTCGCGCAGTTGCAGGGCGGGTCCGAGTGCGCGCTGGGCCTCGGCTGGATCGCGGCCCTGTCCGATGGCCTCCTCGATGTGCGCGGCCAGTTCTTCATCGATCTCGCGGCGGAGCGCGGATTTGCGAAAGAGATTCGCGATGCGAGACCAGAGCGGCATATCAGGCGGTCCTCAATACGCGGTTGACGGCCAGGTTGACGGCGGTCCAGCGCGATTCTTCGGCGGCAAGCTGTTTCCTGCCGGCGGCGGTCAGCTCGTAAAGCCGGGCGCGGCGGCCGGTGTCCTTGGTGATCCATTCGGCGCGCACCCAGCCGGCTTCTTCCATGCGATGCAGGGCAGGGTAAAGCGAGCCCTCTTCGGCGCGGAGGACGTCGTCGGAGAGATCCTGGATCGCGGTCATGATGGCGTAGCCGTGCAGACGCGGACGCCGGGAGAGGATCTTTAGGACCAGGAGGTCGAGAGAGCCTTGCAGGGAATCGGGTTTGGGCATACTCAGGTCTCTAAGTACATAGACGGCTGGGTAGAAGAAAAGGTTGGGAAAAAATCCGATCGGTACAGAACCCCGAAGAACCACCACCCGAGCGCGTTATTTCAGAATTGAGGATATGCCGCACCCATTTTAGGAACTTCCCGCCCGATTATCCGTATCATTAAGGCAAATGAGCCGTTCTGTGACCCCTGAGCGGCCCATGAGGAACCATGATGAAGCTTGCCATCGTATCCGCCCTCACCCTAATCCCCCTTTGGCCGGCCGCTGCCGCCGACCCCGGAATCACCACCCGCGACAAACTCTGGATCGCGTCCAAAATCTATGCCAGCATCGAGAGCCGCTTCGGCCACTGGCAGGCCATCCCCGGTTTCGACCTCGACAAGGCCTACCAGGCGTACCTGGACCAGATCGCCGCCACGGACAGCCGCCGCGACTTCGATCTAGCGACCCTGGCCTTCGTGGCGCAGCTCCGCAACGCCCACAGCACGTTCTCCGACAGGTGGCTCGGCGCCACCAGCCAGTTGCCCGGCTTCTACCTCTGGTTCGAGGGCGGGCAGTGGGTGGTGCAACGCTCCGGCCGCCCCGGCATCGAGCCCGGCGAGGTCGTGGTCGCGATCGACGGCAAACCCACCGGCGATTTCGTGGCGGAACGGATGAAGTACATGGCGGCTTCGAGCGACCGGGGCCGTCGAACCCAGGTCTTCTTCTTCTCCCCGCTGTGGCCGCAACAATTCGAAGTCACGCTCGCCGGCGGCAGGCGCGTCCCGATCGACCGCTCCATCGAACCCGTTGCTTCGGGGTCATCGCGCATCTGGGTGTTCGCCCCGCGCGGCCGCGCTCCCGACGACGTTGCCTATCTCCCGATTCCGACATTCAATGACCCTCGCCAGGAGCAGAACGCCGTAGCCTTTCTGAAAGCCCACAAGGATGCGCCCGCCGTCATCGTCGACCTGCGCGGCAACGGAGGCGGAAGCACGCCTGAGGAGCTGATACGCGCGATCATGGATCGCCCCTGGCCCGGCTGGATCGAATCCACGTCCGTTCTTTTTCCTCTGTTCCGGACCTACGGCGAGCGTTTCTCGCCGAAAAACGCCGCGACCAATCCGCGCGGCGAAGGATACCTGGAGGCCTTCGCGGAATACTTCGGCCATCCGTACATGATGGCTCCGGAGCCAATGCATTCACCCGAAAATCCCGTATTCACCGGCCGCGTAATCCTCATCGCCGACCTCACCTGCGGCTCTGCCTGCGAGGATTTCGTCATGCCGCTGAAGTATTCGGGCCGCGCCACCGTCGTCGGCGAAACTACGTCCGGCAGTTCCGGACAGCCCTACATCTACGACTTTGGAAACGGCATGACGTTTCGCGTCGGCACCAAGCGCATGTATTTTCCGGACGGTTCGGAGTTCGAGGGCGTGGGGATCAGGCCCGATATCGAGGTCGTCCCCGCCCCGGCCGATATCAAGGCCGGCCGCGATCCCGTGCTCGAGAGGGCTGTCGCGCTCGCTCGCGCGCGCTAGCCGGCGATGTCGCGCGCGTCGTCCGCCGCGGGCGCATCCTGGGGCAAGGTGCGCTGAACTCCTCGTCCGCGGCCCTTCGTGCGCTGCGCCGTCCGCGCGATCACGGAAATGCAATCCGCGAGATCGAGGCCGACGCGAACCGCATCCTCGCTGCCGGCCGGCGTCGCCAGCGGCCAGCGCGCCAGCGGCACTTCCTTCCTGTATACGCCGACCCCAGGGGGCCGTTGCGGATCCAAGCGGAGCCGCTCTGGCGGGTGCGACCGTGACAATCGTCAACACCGGGACCGGGTCGAAGCGCGCCGCGGCCACAGACGACGCCGGCCGCTTCAGTTTTCCGCAACTGAGACCGGGATCGTACGCGGTCAAGGCCGAGGCCGGAGGATTCGAGCCGCAGATCAACCCGGCGGTCTTCTCGGGACTGGGACAGAGGCAGAGCGTCAACTTCACTCTGAAACTGGCGGCAGCCAGGGATGAGGTGACCGTTACCACCGAGGCTGCCCTGGTGAATCCGGACAATCCGAACACGGCCGCGACGCTGAACGGGCCCGCACTCGAAAATCTCCCCAATCCCGGGGGCGACATGACCTACCCGTTGCAGTTCGCGCCGGGCGCCTTGATGAACACGGCCGGAAGCGGCAACGATTTCATCGGCGGCACGAACGGATCTGGCAACGTCCTCTCGTCCTCGGCCTGAATTCCATCGCCGCGCTCACGGTGAATACGCTCTCCTGCACCGTAGACCAAGGACGATACGGGGCCTCCCAGGTCAACTATGTCACCAAGTCTGGCACGAACCGCTTCCACGGGAATCTCTACGGACTCTGGAACGGATCGAGGATCAATGCGGCCAATTTCTTCACCAATGCGACGCCGGGAAATCAGAAACCCCGCTCCAACGTGAACCATTTCGGCGGCAGCCTGGGAGGACCCATCCTCCACGACAAGCTGTTCTTCTTCTTCGACAGCGAATGGGTCCGCATCGCTCTGCCCATCGTGTCAGCGGTCACGGCCCCCACCCCCGGCCTTCCAGCAATACGTTTTGCAACAACTGCCCCTGGGCGGCACCGATTCCATCACCGGCTCAACCTATCGGCCCGCGCCGCAACTGGTTCCCTTCTACCAGAAGATGTTCGGTCTGTACCGAAGCACCGCGGGAGTACCTCTGGCCGTTCTTGGCCAACCACGGTCCTGCGCACCGGCTTCGGACTTTTCAGCGATATCCTGCCGGGGAGCATCGTGGATACGGTCGGCGTCAATCCGCCGTATTCGCAGACCTTCCCAACTCGCCACCGGCGCCAACAGCCACTACCATGCGCTGCAGACTACCGTGGAGAAGCAGCTCGCGCGCGGCCTGCAATTCCAGGCGAACTATACATGGAGCCACTGCATCGACACGGTCTCCAACGGCGGATTCCTCCCCTTCTCGGCTGGAGGCATCCTGTCGCCGATTCCCGGCAATCTCCAGCGCGACCGGGGGCCCTGCGATTACGACGTCCGGCACAATGTCACTGCCAGCTACACATATCAGCTTCCCGTCCGCGTGCGCGGAACGGCTCGCGGGCGACGCTCCACGGGTGGCAGGCATCCGGATCGGTGTTCTGGCGCAGCGGCCTTCCATTCTCGGTGTTGAGCACGCCCTACTCCGCCAATGGAAACGGCATCGTCAACGGCAGCTGTCCTCCGTTCGCCAGCGTGACCTCGGGAGCCCCGCCGCGGCGGCGACAGCTCTCCTGGGATGATCGCACTCCAGGCGCGGCTTGAATTCTAGGCTCTTGAGGTACACACTGGCTTGCATCCGAGGAGTCGGTGTGTTAACTCGATGCTACAGGAGGCTACAGCAATGCGGTTGCTCGCAGCGATTTTGGCGTTCGGGGTCCTGGTATCCTGCTCGTCGGCGCCATCCGGGCCGGAGAAGGGTACGCCTGCGTTTTACTGGCAGGCGGCGAAAGAGACGTTCACTGCGGGTGACAACATGAAGACCTTGGAGCACCTGGACAATCTGCTCGCACCGGACAATGAATATTCGGCGAAGGCGCTGCCGTGGTCTCTGGTGGTCACCGCGGGGCTGGCTACGGGATACGCGGAACTTGCCGACCGGTACGATGTCGGGGCGAAGGCGAACAAGACCGACCCAACATGGTTCCGGCGGCGGGTAAGCGAATACCGTACGCAGGCGAAGCAACTCAGTCTGCAGTTCGCGGACCGGTTCGCCAAGATCGGGCAGGTCAAAGGCGACACGCTGGCCCTGGCATTCGGCTACCCGAAAGGATCGGCGACGCCGTCGCCGCAGTTGACGCGAGTGGCGAGTGGAATTGCGCTGCCGCAGGCGGATGTCGATCTGGCAATGTCATACACGCTCCAACGTGATGTCCTGCTGGAGGCCTGCCGCGCGGCGGGGGCGCCCGATGATACTGCCAAAGGGGAGGCGGTTCTCAAGGATCCCGAGGCGAAAGTCCCACGGCCGGTCTTTATGCAAGCCATGGCACAGACGCTGTACGACCTCTCACAGATGTACACGCCGATGAAGGCCGACGATCCCGACAAAATGAAGATTTTCTGCGAGCGGGCGGACGATGCGCTGAAGGGTGTGCCGGAATCGAAGGACACCAAGGCGCTCGAGGCCAAGATCCAGAAGGTGCTCAAGAAGAAAACGTAGGTCAGGGCCCATCCGTACTGTTAAGACAATTTCATCGAGTATTTTTTGAAAGCCAGGTGTTTGGGGGCTTATGGGATGCAGGGCTGGGTTAAGCCTCCTGATACTCGTTGCGGCCTCGGCGACCGCGCAGGAAACCGAAATCGGAGCTCCGGATTATTACGCCGTAGAGCATCCGGAATGCACGCTGTTCGGGCCCAAACACAATCAATTCCGCGCACACCTACTGGGTGCGGCTGGACCGACGCCGCACCAGGCCCAGGTCAGCGCCATGACCAGCGCCGTGGCCGCCCTGCTGCCTCCGCCGGCCGGGAACCGGACTTACGCCTTCGACACACGGTTGCAGGCGGCCCAACCGGGCAGCATCGATTCCTACATCCTGGGAGCGCTGGCCGCGGCGGGCATTCAGCCGGCGCCTTTGACAACGGACTACGAGTTCATCCGCCGCGCGACGCTCGACCTGACCGGCCGCATTCCGACGCCGGCGCGGGTTGCGGCCTTCGTGGCGGATTCTACGCCCAACAAGCGCGCCAACCGGGTGGACGAGCTGATCGCGCGGCCCGAGTGGATCGACAAGTGGACCATGTGGTTCGGCGATCTTTATCAGAACAACTCGCAGAACTCGCAGATCCGGCGCTATCCCGACGGAGTCAAGGCGTTCAACGACTACATCCGTGCGGCGCTGGCGGCGAACAAGCCCTACGACCAGTGGGCCACGGACCTGATCACCGCGACCGGAACCAACAGCTACCAGCAGGGCACACTGAATCTGATCGCCGGAGGCGTGGTGACAGGCGGTCCGATCCAGGATGATTTCGACCAGCAGACGGCGAACATCGCCGACATGTTCCTGGGGCTTTCCCACGTGAACTGCCTCTTGTGCCACAACGGCCGCGGACACCTGGATTCGCTCAGCCTTTGGGGCAGCCAGACGACGCGATACCAGGCGTGGCAGTTGGCCTCGTACCTTTCGCACACCCAAGCGTCGCGGACGCCGGTTGCCGGCGCTGCCGGCGGCAATCCGTACTACTGGGGCGTGAGGGACAATACTCCGGCGGCCAAGACCGACTATCCGCTGAATACGACCACCGGCAACCGCCCGGCGCGGCAGCCGGTGGGCACGGAAGCGAACGTCGCGCCTTTGTACATTTTCACCAACGATTCTCCCGCCAAGGGCGAGAATTACCGCGCAGCGCTAGCCAGGGGGCTGATCGCGGACCCGCAGTTCGCGCGCGCGACGGTGAACTACATGTGGGCCTACTTCTTCGGCGTGGGGCTGGTGGACCCGCCCGATCAGTTCGACCCGGCGCGCCTGGATCCGGACAATCCGCCGCCCGACCCGTGGACGCTCCAGCCCTCTAACCCCGCGCTGCTGAATTCGCTCACGCAGCAGTTCATCGCCAACAAGTTCGATCTTAAGTGGCTCATGCGCACCATCGTCAATTCGCAGGCATACCAGCTTTCGTCGCGCTACGACGGCACCTACGACCCGTCATGGGACTCGCTGAACGCGCGTCATTTCGTGCGCCGCCTTTGGAGTGAGGAAGTGCACGATGCCATCGCGCAATCGAGCAATGTCCTGCCGAGCTATAACGTGGCCGCCAACGGCACACTGACGTGGGCGATGCAGTTCCCGGAGCCGCTGAACACTCCTTCCGCGAACAATGCGGTGACGCCGTTCCTGGACGCTTTTTTGCGCGGCAATCGCGATGACCAGGTGCGCTCGGGCGACGGCTCGATTTCGCAGGCGCTCGACCTGATGAACGATCCGTTCGTGATGAGCCGGACCAAATCCACCGGGCCTTCCACCAGCCTGCTGGTGCAGAACCTGAACCAGTCGAACACGCAACTGGTGAATACGCTGTTCATGGCAGTGCTCTCGCGTCCGCCCAACGCCACCGAGCTCGGCCAGGCGGTGAACATGTTAACCACGGGGACGCGAAGCCAGTCGGCGGAGAATCTCCTGTGGGCCCTCTACAACAAAGTGGATTTTGTTTTTAACTACTGACGGAGGCAAGTATGTGCGGGTGCGAGCGCGTGAAAAAATTTCTGAAGAAGCATCCCTATCAGCACAAGACCTTCTTCGAGCGCCCGGACATCAGCCGGCGGCGTTTCTTCGAAATTCTCGGAGCGGGAGTGACCGGATCGTATCTGTTGCCGAGGCTTCACGCGCAGAGCGGCGGCGCCACCACCAGCGCCGGTGTCACCACACAGAATACTGCCAAGAACGTAATCTTCATCCTGCTTACCGGCGCCATCAGCCACACCGACACGTTCGATCTCAAAGTGGTGAATGGAGTCACACCCACGAATTTCCAGCCGAGCATGGTCAACGGCATCAATTGGCCCACGGGCCTGCTGCCCAAGATGGGCGTGCTACTGCCGAGCCTGTCGCTGGTGCGTTCGATGCAGGCGCATGCGCTGGTGCACACGCTGGCCCAGCACTGGACGCAGATCGGGCGCAATCCGGCGGCGGCGCTGGGCAACATCGCGCCTAATATCGGGAGCGTGGTAGCGATCGAAAAAGATCCGCAGCGCCAGCCCGGCCAGGTGTTCCCGACATTTCTGGCGTTGAACTCGGCGGCCTGCGTGGGCAACGGGTATTTCTCGGCCACGTACGCGCCCTTCAAAATCATTCCCGCGTCGGCGGGGATTCCGAACACGAGCAATCCCAATGATCCGCTCGGCTCGGGCGGGCGCTTCAATACCATGTTGGGCGGCCTGCATACCCTGGACGATCCGTTGCGCGTGAACTCGCCCTACGGCAAGCCGCTGGAAGACTATGACGCATTCTACACGCAGGCCAAGGCCATGATGTACAACTCCACTGTCGAAAAGGCATTCTCCTTCACCACTGCGGACAGCCAGCGCTACGGCAGCAGCGGTTTCGGCAACGCTTGCCTGGTGGCCAAGCAGGTGCTCGCGGCCAATCAGGGTACTCGGTTCGTGCTGATCAGCTTCGGAAGCTGGGACATGCACCAGGATATCTACGGCCAGCAGAATCCCAAGGGCAACAACATGTACACCATGGGCAAGCCGCTCGACGACGGCTATTCGGCGCTGCTCAGCGACCTCTCGGCCAGCGGGCAGTTGAGCTCGACCCTGGTAGTGATGGTCGGCGAGTTCGGCCGCACCGTCGGGCCGCTGACGGCGGCGGGCGGCCGCGACCACTGGCTCCAACAAACCGCGGTGTTCGCCGGCGCAGGCGTCAAAGGCGGCAAGACCATCGGTTCAACCACGTCGGATGGCAGCCAGACCGCCGATCCCGGGTGGTCGCGCGGGCGCAGCATCAATCCCGAAGATATCGAGGCGACCATTTACTCGGCCATGGGGATCGACTGGACCACCGTACGGCACGACGATCCCTTCGGGCGCGGTTTCGAATACGTACCCTTCAGTGACCAGGATCTCTACGGGCCGATCAACGAGCTGTGGAGCTAGCGCTCCGGGTGTAGTATGTCCCTATGCCTGAAGTCACTCGCAGAGGGTTTACTCTATCCATGCTCGGCGCTCTGGCGGCGCGCGCTCAAACTTCCGAGGACCTGGCGGAGCTCAGCCTGGCCGAGGCTTCCGCGCGACTTCGCGGCGGGCGCGTCACTTCCACCCAGCTTACCGAGGCCTGCCTGGCACACATCGCAACCTATAATCCCAAGCTTAATTGCTTCATCACGGTCATGCGCGAGCAGGCGCTGGCGCAGGCGCGCGGCCTGGATGCGGAACAACGCGCCGGCAGGCTGCGCGGACCATTGCACGGAATCCCGATCGCGCTCAAAGACAACATCGACACCGCGGGCGTCCGCACCACGGCCGCCAGCGCGGTCTTCGATGATCGCGTGCCTTCCGCCGATGCCGAGGTGACGCGGCGCCTGAAGGCCGCGGGAGCAGTGCTGATTGGCAAGACCAACCTGCATGAGTTCGCCATGGGCGGCACTTCGGCCACCAGCTACTACGGTCCTGTGCGCAATCCATGGGCCCTCGACCGGAATTCCGGCGGCTCATCGGGCGGCTCGGCGGCGGCGGTCGCGGCCGGCCTCTGCTATGCGGCGCTGGGCACCGATACCGGCGGCTCCATCCGCACGCCGGCCTCCTTCTGCGGCTGCGTGGGTCTGAAGCCGACCTACGGGCTGGTCTCGATTCGCGGGATTATCCCCCTGGTGGTGTCGCTGGATCACTGTGGGCCTCTGGCGCGCAGCGCGGAAGATACCGCCATGGTGCTGAACGCGCTCGCGGGCTACGACAAGCTGGATATCGCCAGCGTCGAGCACGCCAAAGAAGACTACGTGGGCGGAATGAAGCAACCGGTCTCGGGTCTGCGGTTGGGGATTCCGCGCGCGCCGTACTTCGACCTTCTGGACGAGGACGTGGCCAAGTGCGTCGAGGAGGCGGTCGGCGTGCTCGCGAAGATGACCAGAGGCGCCAAGGATGTGACGCTGCCCTCGACGCGCGACATCACGCTCGGCGGCGAGACCTTCGCGTATCACGAGGAGCTGTACTCCCATGGCGCCGGCCGCTACCAGATTCCCACGCGCCGCTCGCTGCAGAATGCCGGCAACGCCAAGGCGGCGGAGTACGTGCGCGGACGGTGGAAACTGGAACTGCTGCGGCGCACCATCGACGATGCATTCGACGATTTCGACATCGTGGTGCTGCCCACGCGCCGGCACACGCCGCGCACCATCGACGCCGCCATCAAACGCGAGGAGAGCGACAAACCGCGCAATCCGGAGTTGGAGAACACCGGCCAGTTCAACATGTACGGGATTCCGGCGATCTCAGTGCCGTGCGGATTCACGTCGGGCGGGCTGCCGGTCGGGCTCATGATCGCGGGCCCGCGATTCTCGGAGTCGCGCGTGCTGGCGTTGGCGAGCGCCTTCGAGCGCGCGAGCGAGTGGCATTCCCGAAAGCCGCCTTTGCAGCCGGGGATGCCGGTGCCCGCGCTGGCGAAGACGGACGATCAGGAGTAGGAAGAGGCGTCAGGCGTCAGGCTTCAGAAAGCCATAGCGTCCTTCTTGGCTTCAACCTTTGCCGGATCCACGCCGGGAGCTTTCAGCACATCGTGCCAATCTTTGTAGGGGCCATTCTGGTCGCGATAAGTGACGATGGCGTTGGCCTCGGGCACCGAAAAGCCGAGCACGACCTTGATTTCTTCCAGCGGCGCGCTGTTCATCTGCACCTTGGCGTCCTTGCCGAAATTGTTCAGCATGTAGGCGACGATGACCTCCACCTCGGAGGATGTCGCCTTGGCGCCGCGGTCGACCATGTCGCTCACTGAGTCGCTCCACTCGTCGGCATCCTTGCGGACCTTCCGGAAATTGGCCACGCCGTGGCATTCGAGGCAGACCTTCACCACGGCGTCCTTGCCGGGACCTTCGGGGAGCAGCTTTACCTCTTGCGGGTCGGCCGCGAGCAACAACAGAACCCAAACAAGATTCACTTCGTCCCCCTCGGGATGGAACACCCGACGCTGTGCTGAGCGGCAACCGGAACCTGCCGTCCGGCCAGTACCGCATCGAGATCCTCGCGGACGTAGGCTTCGGTCGCCTGCGGGCGCGCCTTGCCGAAATCGACCACCCGGTTGTCGATCGGACCCAGATACAGCAGCTTACCTTCCGGCGAAAGGATGGCAGCCTGCGGCGTAATGGTGGCGCCGACGTGCCGGACCAGAATCTGTTGCGGATCGAGCAGCAGCGGGAAGCCGTAGTGGTAGTCCCTGGCGTACTTGGCGGCGTCGGTCTCGCGCACCGACGGGTCGGCTTGCACGGCGTAGACCGCGACACCGCGGCCGGCGTAGGCGTCGCGGATCCGATTCATCTCGGGGACATAGCTGTTGCCGATGGGACAATCGATCGTCACAAAAAAGAGGACTATGGCCTTTTGCGCCGCCCATTCGGAAGGTGCGTGCATCCCGCCCTGGGTATCGCGAAGGTGGAATTGCGGCGCGCCGGCAAAGAAAAGCAGCGCGATCAGTATTTTTCCAGTCATCCCTGTAAATCCATTCTCGCACCGAGATGCGTATACCGGTCAAATGGGTACGAAGGCATCAGGCATCAGGCGTCGGGCTTCAGCTTGGCTATTGTGCGCGGCAGCGGCCGCGGCGCATCCGATGGGGAATTTCAGCGTGAATCATTATGCAAGGTTTACGCCGGTCCCGGGAGGGGTGCGGATCCGGTATGTGCTCGATCTCGCGGAGATTCCCACCTTTGAGTTGATGCAGGATTGGGGCTCAGGGACCGATCCGCAGCGGAAGACAAAGGAACAAGCAAGCGAGTGGGCATCGAAGCTGGTGGTGACGATCGGGGGGCGGCGTGCCGCGGTGCGCGTGGAAAAGGCCGGGATTTCGATCGCGGACGGGGCGGGCAATATGCCGGTCGCGCGCATTACAGCGGATTTGAAGGTCGAGGGGGCGGGGAAGCTTCGGTATGAAGACCGTAACTACGAGGAGCGGGCGGGGTGGAAGGAAGTTGTGTTGCCGGGCAGAGACGATCGCAGCCGGGAACTGACCGCTTATCCGCAGGACCCCATGATTGCCCCGCCGCAGGATCTCGAGGCGGAATTTGTGGTGAGAGGGGAGTCGCCGGTTTCCAGCGAAGGGCCGCGGATGGACGACACAAAACGACTGTCCACCCCACAAACTCCGGCCCTGCCTGCGCCCCAAGGCATCGTCGTGCGGGGAGATTATCTGTCGCGGCTTCTGCATCGCGATGAGATCGGATGGGGACTCACACTGATCGGGATGGTAGTCGCATTCGGACTGGGCGCAATCCATGCGATGTCACCGGGCCACGGGAAGACCATCGTGGCGGCGTATCTCGTCGGCTCGCGCGGCACGCTGAAGCACGCGGCGTTTCTCGGCGCCATGGTCACGTTCACCCATACCATCAGCGTGTTCTTCCTGGGATTTGTCACGCTCTTCCTTTCGAAATACGTGCTGCCCGAGCGTCTGTTCCCGGTGCTGGGAGCGATCTCGGGCCTGAGCATCGTCTGGGTAGGAGCGACCCTGTTCTTCCGGAGATTGCGCGGCCGTCACCACCACCATCACGGGCCCGGCGGCCACAGCCACGTGCCGGAAGGGGAAGTCACCACGGGGTCGCTGATTGCGCTCGGCGCGAGCGGCGGCATGGTTCCTTGCCCCTCTGCCCTGGTGCTGCTGCTCAGCTCGATTTCTCTCGGGCGTGCCGGGCTGGGATTGATCCTGCTGGTGGGATTCAGTGCGGGCTTGGCGACGGTACTGATAGCGATCGGAGCGGCGGTACTGTTCGCCGCCCACCTGCTTCCAGCCGGTCAAAAAATAACGGGCAGCAGGACCTTCCGCCTGCTGCCCGTCGCATCTGCTGCGATGATTACCTGCGTGGGGCTGGTGATGACCTGCGTATCGCTGGGCATCCTCCGGCCCCTGGGAATCGGGTGAGAATCAGAACGTGATTTTGGCGCCCACTTGAATGCGGCGCGCCGCCCGGAAGCTGCTGATCTGGCCGAAGTTCGTGGCCGTGTTGTTGAGGCTGGCGAACCCGCTTGGGTTCGCCCAGTTCAGCGTGTTGAAGGATTCGCCGCGCATTTGCAGCTTGAAGCGGCCTTCCTTGCTGAGATTGAAGTTCTTCATGATGGACGCATCCAGGTTGAAGAACCCCGGCCCGATGGTTACGAACGGGCTCTCGTTGCCGGCCCGCACCACACCCTGAGGCACGGCAGCGAAGCACGCCGTGTTGAACCAGCTCATCCCGGTGCTCTGGATCGAAGCGGCATACTGGTGCGGCGCGTTCTTGTTCGGATCGCAAATCAGGTCCGGCCGGATGCTGGACGGACCGCCGTTCCCGATACCCGAGCCCGCCGGGTCGACACCGGAGGTGGTGATTCTCTGGGGCTGGCCCGTATAGGCCGTGAGAATGCCGGAAACCTGCCAGCCGCCCAGCAGGATATGCTGGACGCTCCTGCCGGTCTTGAAGAACGGCAGGTTGTACACGTAGTTCAGAGTAAAGACCTGCTTCCGGTTGAACGCGGCCAGGCTGTACTCGGTATCGTGTCAGTTGTAGCTGTTCTGGGGCGCGTTGCTGCGGTCGGAAGGATTGTCGGTCAGGACCTTGGAATACGTGTAGGCGAAGTCCAGCAAACCGGCCGCGCCGAAGTTCTTCTTGAAGTGAATTTGCAGGGAGTGGTAATTGGAGTCGAACGCCGATTCGATGCCAGTGAAGGCGTTGAAGCCCTGGAACGGCCGCACGGCGTTGATGCGTGGCCAGTCGGACGAAGTGAACACCGTCGTTCCGGGACCGTTGGCGGTTCCCGGCGCGCCGGTGGTGTTCTTCAGCCCCGCAGCCAGCGCCGCTCCCGCGGGCGCCTGGTTCATATCCACCGCGCCAAGCAGGTGCGTACCTTTGGATCCGAAATAGCCGACCTCCAGCACCGCCCCCGTGGGAAGCTGGCGCTGGATGTTGAAGCTCCACTGCTGGGTGTAGGGAACCCTGGCGGGGAGTTGCGTAGAGCGCGGGGCCAGAACTGCCGTCGCATTCGGCCCGAGAGCGCTGTTGCCCGGCGTACCCGAAGTCACGTCGTTGAAGCCCGCGTTGGTGTAAGTCACGCTGGCAACATACGGCGGATTGACGAAGATGTTCTGCTCGTAGATGCCGAACAGCGTGGAGTCGTAGTAAATCCCATACCCCGCGCGGATCGAGGTCTTGCTGTCGCCGAAGGGATCCCACGCCAGGCCGACGCGCGGGGCGAGATCCTTCCAACTGTCGTTGGCGATCTTGCTCCCGTAAGGCGAATTCTTGCCGGCGATGATGATCCCGTTGGTCTGCCAGTTGGCCGTGCCGGGGATCACGTTGCCGGTGGTGGGATAGATCTTGGGGGCCGCGGCGGGACTGTAGGCCGTAGGAGAGAAATTGCTTAAAATCCCGTTGGTTTCCGTGGGCTGCCCGAAGTAGGAGCAGCGCACACCGGCGTAAAGGGTCAGCCGCGCGTTCACTTTGAAATCGTCCTGCGCGTACACCTCGTGCTGCCAGGCCCAGATATCGGGAGTCACGTCCATGGAGTTCTGGGTGAACGTGCCGACGTTACCCAGCAGGAAATTGGCCCACGCCTGCTGGAAGCTGGAAGTGCCTGTGGGAGCGCCGGCGTTCGAGAACGCGAAGGTTCCGGTCGCATTGCCGTTGGCGTTCTCGGTCTTGTTATAGCGGTTGCCCTGATAACCGAACTTTGCCGTGTGCCGGCCCCGGATCCAGGTCAGGTTGTCGAACCAGGCGTAATTCCGGTTGTAGTCGACGTAAGGTCCGTTGCCGATGATGCTCGACATGCCCGACACGGTGAGCGTCGGCACCACGCCGAGTGGATTGGCGAACGGTTCCTTGGGGTTAATGTCCGGGCTATTGCTCTTGGCCGTAAGTCCGGTTGGCTCCGTGAGGATCGCGCTCTGCGAGAAGTTGAACCCGGCATCGCTGATCAGCGACGGCCGGACGATGTTGACGGCATGAGCTACCACGCCGCGCCCCGGTGAATCGGTGTTGGTGTTGCCCGTTCCCGGCACGTTGGTTCCCAGGAACAGGCCGCCGGGCTCCTGTGTCGGAATGTCATCGATGGTCATGCGGCCCCACACGTTGAACCGTTCGCCGAAACTGTGATCGACGCGCAGCATTTCCTGCCGGCTGTTGAACACGCTCTTTACCGGATAGAAGCCGGATGTCGTGGTCACGGTGGTGCTGCCGCTGAGCAGCGGCAGCTTGCCGAAAATGTCCTTGATGTACGCTGCCGAATTGGGGTTGATCAGGTTGGCGGGTATCTGCGTCACCGGCGTGGAACCCGACGGGCAGCCCGTGAGGGTGGTGATGCAGACCGGTTGCAGCATCTGGCCCGTCAGCATGCCCGTGGTCGGCAGGGTGGGATTGAACGTGGCGTAGGTGATGATTTTGCGCCACTCCTGCGAGTAAAAGAAGAAGGTCTTGTTCCGGTTCTTGTTGTAGCCGGGGAAAATCACCGGGCCGCCGATGGTGAACCCGTAGTCGTTCCAGCGCACCGGCGGGATACGCGCATAGCAGGTGCTGGTGAAGTTGGTGCTGCAGTTATTGAACGGGCTGGCGCTGTCGTACAGGTTGACCTTGTTGGCGTTGTTGCTCCAGGTGTTGGCGTTCAGATGTCGTTGCGGAAGAATTCGTAAACGCCGCCGTGGAACTGGCTGGTGCCGCCTTTGGTGACCACGTTGATCTGGCCGCCGCCGGCGCGTCCTGCATCGGCAGTATAGAGGCTGCGCTCGACCTTGAACTGCTGGATGGCGTCCACGCTGGGGTAGGTCTGAAGCGTCTGGTTGCTGCCCCGGTCCACGTTGTCGGCGCCGTCCACTGTCCAGTTATTGACGAGTTGCGCGCGCCGTTCACGGAGAACGGGATGGTGTTGGTGGCGCCGCCGGGAGCCGTGTTGCCCACGTAGAGCCCGTCGTACGCATTCGGCGCCACGCCGGGCATCAGCGCCATCAACTGCTCGTAGTTGCGCGCCGCGAGACTCAACTCTGTAAGCTGCCGGCCCTCGATCGTGGTGGCGCTGGCTGGCGTGCCAAGTTCTACCGCTGCCGCATCGGCTCTCACCTCTACGGTCTCGCTGGTGGATCCGACCTCCAGTTTGATATTGATGCGCAGGTCGTCGGATACGTTGAGTATCACGCCGGTGCGTTCCTGCGTCTTGAAGCCGGAGGCTTCGACCTTAATCGCGTAGATGCCCACCGGGATGTACGGCAACCGAATACGACCCGGTGCTGTCGGTGTTGATGGTGCGGACCACCTGGTTGCGGTCCGAGTTCGTAATCGTGATTTTGGCGTTCGGCACCGCGGCGCCGCTCGGGTCCAGAATCATTCCTCCGATACTGCCCGTAATGTCTTGTGCACAAAGGATTAGCCCGCTGGTCACCACCAGCAGGCACAGGCCGAGCACTCGTCTCATATATCCCCCAAAGCCAATTCGTTACAGCGTGATTTATAGTACCGCGAATCAACCACCGTTGTGGAGGGGAATACCTTCTTTACGGAAATCAGTAGGGATAAGTCAGTGTACGCCGGCGGCTTCTTCCATCGGGACGAACGGGCTGATCAGGTTGCCCTCGCCGTCAAACTCGACGTCGATAGCGGCTTCCAACTCGAGGGCGGCGTTCTTTTCGAGCTCGGCGCGCATATTCTCGCTCACCGCCAGCCGTCCGAGTTCCATGGTGTTGCGGATCCAGCCGTAGGTTACCTCGCTCAGGTCCTGTCGTCCGACGGTGGGCGCCACGCGCTCCAGGCACTCAAGGTCGGTGGGGAAGTGAATCGGCGTGCGAATGGCCGCGGGTGTATTTGCAGTCAGCGAATTGATCCAGGTTGGCTCCCAGTTGATGCGGTTCACCAGGCGGTCCGTGACCACATCGGCCATACCCATGCCCACCGCGCTGTTGTAGGTGTGCTCACTCAAATTGCGCACGAAGATGCGTTGGAACTTCGGTGTGTTGGGCCAGGGATTGTACTCGCCATTCACCCCGCGATTAGCCACCTTGGTGTCCATCCCCGCGCCCGAAATATTCTTGCCGATCTCGTCCATCACCAGAATATCGAGATCGAACGGGATCCTCGCCATCCACGATTTCACCAGCGCCAGGTTCTCTTCCTCACGCTGCTCCATCACCTCGACCGGCACCGCGTCCAGCTTGGCGGTATTGTGGTTGGCGTCTTCCAGGATCGCCAGTCCGCCCAGAATCTTGCCCGATTGGAGCACCTGCCGCCCCACGCTGCGGATCACGCCTTCCAGCCCCATCCCGCGATATGCGTACGAGTGATAGCGCTGCGCACCGGCGAATTTGCCCAGCCCGATGGCCATCATTTTGAACAGGCCACTCTCAATCTTGCCTGCGAAATCCGTGTGCCACTTCACCCGGCCCACCAGCATCACACCGTCGCTCTGGTAGGCCATCTTGTCCATGAACGCTTCGATGCCTTCCGCGGTCTTGCCGAGCGAGACCACCTCGAGCTGGCTGATCAGCGGACAGCCCATGCCGGCTTCCGTGATCCCATAGTGCGCCAGCACGTCCGCCTGCCCTTCAGCCGACGCCGCGCCGTGGCTTCCCATTGCGGGGAAGATGAAAGGATGCATGCCCTGCGATTTCCAGTAGTCCACTACATTGCGCACAATCGTGGCGATATTGTGGATGCCGCGGCTGCCGACGCCGATCGCGACGCGCGATCCAAGCTTCAGCCGGCCGGCGAATCCGCTGGCGCCGAGCTGCGCGCGCACTTCGGCGGCGACATCGGGAATCTTGCGGTCGGGAAACTTCTGGCGGACAACGAGAAGGCGGGGAAATGGCATAACGCGCCTATTTTAACGCGGTGTGCTGCCCGCCCGCTCAGACCGCGCCGCGCCTAGCCTTCTCCCCACTGCGCTTCCAGCATGCGCGAGTATTCGCCGGAAGCGTACAGATCGAAGCGGAAGTTCGCCGACGTGATGGTCAGGTGCGGCTGCGAGTCCATGTAGCAGCGATACAAATAATCCGCGTAGCGGTGGTAGCCGCGCAGAAATTCCTCCGCCAGCAGCCCGCACGGCGGTGGATCTGCGAAAACCGCGTTGATGCCGATGGCGCGCGCGAAGATTGACGAATAATCCGAGACTCCCCATCGCACCAGCTTGTCCCGCACCAGTGCCGGCGGGCAGCCGATCAGGAGCCCTGCGAAACTCTGCCGCCGCACATCTCCCGCGGCGGCAAGTTCCGGGATTCGTTCCGCCCAATCGGCACATTGATCGATCCAACGGAGCACATCCTTTCCCAGGAAAAAAAGCATGCGCAGCTCGCTGTACCGTCCGCCCAGCAAGCGGCGCTTGAGTTCATCGGCGTCGCTCCCGTCGCTGGGAATCAGGCCTGCGAGCATGAGTGCGGCCTTCGAGTTGTCCAATAGGGCCGATGGCGAGACCCGTTCATTGAATGGGTGCAGGATCAGGGGCGGCAGCTCCCACACCGTGGCTCCTAAGGTTGTCGTGGGCGACATGTTCCTCCACGTTCTGACTTATCGACCGGTACCCGCAAATCCTCAGGGCAGCGCCCCTTGCTTTCTTGTAACCCCTTCAGATCCATAACAAAAGAGAAGCTAGCGATAACGTACTGTACAGTCCTAAACTGGTTTTGGGTTTGGTTCGCGAAGAATGTTCCGATTAGTGGTTAGGGCCTTTCGCACCGAGGAGCGTGGGCAGGATTTGGCTGAATACTGCCTGCTCACGGCCTTGGTGGCGTTAATCGCAGTTGCGATCTTCATTCATTTTTCGGGCGGAATTCAGGCTGTATGGGGTTCCGCCAACAGCGCACTCGTTGCCAGCGACGGCGCCACCAGCGGCGCAACCAGCTCTACAACGAGCTCGACAACCAGTTCCGGACAGCACTAGGCTATTCGGTCCTCAGAGCCTCGATGGGCGCGATCCTGAGCGCTCGGCGCGCAGGCACTAGCGTGGCCGCGAACGCCACCCCCGCCAACACCAGTGCCACCGCGATAATCGTTGCCGGGTCGGCGGCATGGACGCCGTACAGCATGCCCGTCATGAGCCGGGTGAGCCCGATCGAAGCCGCCAGCCCGATCGCCAGGCCCGACAAGACAGGAACCATGCCCTGCGCCACCACGACTTTCATCACCTCGGCCCGGCCCGCGCCCAGCGCGATGCGAATGCCGATCTCGCGCGTACGTTGCGCTACCGCGTAACTGATTACCCCGTAGATCCCGACAGCGGCCAGCAGCAGCGCCAGACCCGCGAAGATCCCCAGCAGCAACATCGACAGGCGCCGGTCTGCCATGGAATCCGAGACGATGCGGTCCATGGCCCGCGCTCCGTAAACGGGCTGGTCCCCGCCGGTCTCCAGGACCGCCGAGCGCACCGCGGGCAATGCCGCCAGCGGATCGCGCGCCGTGCGTACCACGAAGATGCTGCCTTCGGCCATACCCTTCATGAATTGATCCGGGATTTGCGATAGCGGCAGGTAAAGCTGGCTGCGGACCCTGGCCGTGGCGTCGCTGTCCAGTCCCCAGTGGCTCACGTGCCCGGCAATACCCACGATCTCCATTGGCACGGAGGCCTCGGGCCCGAGAGCGCCGCTCAGGTCCGCGATCACGAGACTCCTGCCCAGCGGGTCCTCGCCCGGGAATATCGTGCGCGCCAACACCTCGTCGATCACCGCGATGTGGGCGCCCCTATGCATGTCGCGCTCCTCGATGTAACGCCCGCGCAGCAGCGGGATGCCCATGGCCTTGAGGTAGCCGGGGCCCGTGGTGTAAAGCAATGCCCACGACATGTCGCCCTGAGATGTCGGGCGGGGCCGTCCGTTCACATAGAAGGGAATTTCGTTGTCGTTGCCGGCCAGCGGAATCAATGTGGACACCGCGGCGTGCGTCACTCCGGGCACCGTCTGGATGCGATCCACCGTCTGGCCGAGAGTCTGGAGGATACGGGCGCTGCTGCTCGTGTTGGCCGGCGACAGGCCCGCGGAAAAGGTCAGGACGTGGCTGGCGTCGAATCCCGGATTGGTGTGCGAGAGGCTCCACATGGTGCGCAGCATCAGGCCGGCTCCCGCGAGCAGCACCAACGCGGCCGCCACTTCCGAGGCCACCAGCACGTCGCGCAGCCGGCGGTGCCCGGTCGACGAACCACGGCTGCCCTCCTTCAAGGTCTCGTGCAAATCCGTGGTGGAGACGTGAAGCGCCGGCGCCAGTCCGAAAATGATGCCAGTCAGAAGCGCGACGCCCAGGGTGAAGGCGAGCACGCGCCCATCGACCACGATATTCTCCATGCGCGGCAGGCCGCCCGGCACGGCCGCCAGCGCGGCCTGCGTACCCCAGCGCGCCAGCGCCGCTCCGGCGATACCGCCGGCGAGCGCCAGCACCAGGCTCTCGGTGAGCAGTTGCCGGACCGTGCGCCAGCGTCCGGCGCCAATCGCTGAGCGGACGGCGATCTCCTTCTGGCGTGTGGTAAAGCGGGCCAGTTGCAGGTTGGCCACGTTGGCGCACGCGATCAGCAGCACGAATCCCACCGCGCCCAGCAGAACCAGCAGCGAGGGCCTGACGTTCCCCACGATTGTATTTGCCAGTGGTGATACTTTGACACCATGCTTCGCGTTGGACTTGGGATAGGCTTCGGCCAGGCCGGCGGCGATGGCGGTCATTTCCGCTTGCGCCTGGTCTTGCGTCACGCCCGGTCTGAGGCGCCCCAACACGTACATGCCCGGGTGCATTTCGCGCGACCGGGCCAGGATATCGTCCCACTGTTCCAGGAGCGTGTAGACGTCGGCCTTGCCTTCGAACTGAAAGTCCGCCGGGACGACGCCCGCGACGGTGTAGCTTCGCCCGTTGAGCCTCAGTTGCGTGCCGATCACCGCCGGGTTCGATCCAAACCTCCGGCTCCAGAGGCCGCCGCCGATCAGGATCACCGGCGCGGCGCCGAGACGGTCCGCCTGGGGATCAAAATCCCTCCCCAGTGTGGGGTTGTTTCCCAGCACGCGGAAGAAATTGGCCGAGACCATCTTCCCGTTCAGGTGCTCGGGCTGGCCGCTTCCGGTGAGGTCGTAGTCTTCCCACCGGACCGAGGCCAATCCGTCAAAGCTGCGGCCCTGGGCTTTCCAATCCAGGTAATTCGGATATGCCACAGACATGGTGCTGAAGTCCGGCGAGCTCTCGCTGAGACGCACCAGGCGTTCGGGATCATGGTAGGGCAGCGGCTCGAGAAGCACGCCGTTGACTACGCTGAAAATTGCCGTATTGGCGCCAATTCCGAGCGCCAGGGCAATCACCGCCACCGCGGTGAAGCCCGGATTCCTGGCCAGCATGCGCAGGCCGTAACGGAGGTCCTGGATCAGGGGCCACATGCGCTGTCTCTTCTGATTCATACGCAGGCAGCGGTGCGATGTTCCGACAATCGCCCGGCTCTTTTCCTCAGCCCTTCGGGGCGGTGAGCCCGCGCTCCTGCGAAGGCTTCGTGCTCATGCGCCTCCTTGTTCAACGCCAACCGCCACCAGTTGGCCCTCTCTTCGCTACAGGGCGATTCTCGGCAAGGGGCGCTGCGGCGGACCTTGTATGACGGAACCATCCTCGATACAGGTCGGCATTCCGCGCGATCGGCGTGAACCGGGGATCGGCGACGGGCTGGTTCCAGCGCATCACGCCACGCGGGTTGCTGGCCGCGTTGCCCGCAAAACTGTTGGCGTTCAGTTTGTCGTTGCGGAAGAACTCATATAAGGACCCGTGCTGCGCGTTGGCGCCGCCCTTCAGCACCGCGTTCACCACCGTGCCGCTGCTGTGCCCGTACTGCGCGTCGTAGGTGTGGGTCTGAACCGTGACCTCTTCGACGGAATCGGGCGAAGTCACAAAGCCGACGTAGATGGCCGCCGATGCCCGCTCCTCCGGCGCGTTGGGAATGCCGTTCAGCATAATCTGGTACTGGCTGCCGATGCCCTCCGAGGACATCTGCGCCGACGCGCCATCGTAGGGGTGCCCGAACCCGCTCGCCTGCGATGTCGTGTTCAGCGCCGTGTACATACCGGTGGCCAGGCTGGAGAGCGTATAGGTATTGCGGCCCATGATGGGCAGGTCGCGCGCCTCGGTAGTATTGATGGTCTGGCCCATCGATGCGGTGGCGGTCCGGAGCTGCTCCGATTCCGCCGCTGTGGCAGCGACCGAAGTAGCGGTGTTGCGCGCCTCAATCTGGACTTTCGGAACCGGAGCTCCCGAAGTGTCGGTGACGGTTCCGGTAAATGGTGGCCCTGAACTCCCGTCCAAACGCGGCAGTGGCCAGAAGGCCGGCAAACGCCAGCTTACAAAACGTCGACATGGACATCGCGAGTAACCTCCGCGCGCAGCGCGCGTGTTCGACTCCCTAAGTAACTCCCTTCACTTCCCTCGACAAGGTATTCCAATGTCTCCACACGTTTCCAAACCGTTTGCAAGCGCCTGCGAGGCGTTATAATCCGGGTCGTCTTCCAGAAATGGTATCGTCCGAGCCCCCAGTTTCCGAGAACGAGAAGCGCGAAGCTCTGGAGGCGGTTCTGAACAGCTCCACCTTCGCCCGATCTGCTCAGCTTCGGGCCTTCCTCCGCGACGTTTGTGAAATGGATCTCGCCGGCCGCACGGCAGAGGTC
>Ga0335079_10000368_pt1 | contig 52492 bp, 44 predicted proteins | sample Lox_Sample_33_FD_206719 | JGI IMG/M metagenome (GOLD analysis project Ga0335079, IMG submission 206719) | Soil microbial communities from Loxahatchee National Wildlife Refuge, Florida, United States - Lox_Sample_3.3 | ecosystem: Environmental > Terrestrial > Soil > Wetlands | place: USA...
CATAATCAGAAACCAGTCGATAATGGTCCAAATTCCGAGACCGCCGCACGTCAGCAACTTCGCGACCCCGAGCCCCGTATCGCCGAGGAGGAACCGGTCGACGCCAAAATGTCCGACAAGGACGGAAACTACCAGCATCATCATCGGATCCTTGAGACTGATTGCCTGAAGCTGGATCATTTTCGATTCGTCAAGCTTCAGGAGCTTCTCGCGTATTGCAGGAAGCTGATACCCCTCAAAATATTTGCTGTAACTCATGAGAAACATGTCCACATGCTGCTGATCCATGAGCGTCCCTTTCTCTGTGTGTTATGAGATGCATCAACAATGAACGTTGTCTGTGGAATTTTTGGAGAACTGATTCGAGCCCGAAATGTCCTCATCCATTTCATCAACAATCTGCTGATCATCTGTTCGGGAGGATGGATATCGAGCGTGAAGAACGATGTGATCGACAAGAACTGTCCGGTCTGACGGGTTGAGATGAATGCGTATCACCCCTCGGCTGATTTCGCCTATTGTATTGATTTTTCAGGCAGGAAGCAAACCGTGGAATGCGTAACCGTATCGACGGGAAGGAGCTCACCAGCGGTAGGCAATGCGGACGCCATACGTTCCCTGGCGCGCGGCAGGTTGAAGATCGAGAGAGGCATCAGGGAAATTGATTTTTTCAACTAACCGCGTGCCAAAGATCCCGACAATGCCGCCGACAAAACAATCGCTCATCCAGTGCATCCGTTCCATCACGCGGCTGATGGCCACGCCGGTTGCAATCGAGTACGACGTATACGAAATCCACGGTGTGTGGTACCAGTCCGCAATGGTGGTTGCGGCGGAGAACACCGTGGCAGTATGGCCTGATGGGAAGGCATCGTAACTTCCCATGCCGGTAAGGGGGCGACGATGAAAATAAGAAAATGGTCCATGCCACAGTCCTCGGGGAGCGGTCGCGGCGTTTGGCTGCTCTCTCCCGAAGAGGAGCTTTAAGAATTGCACGGCGACGCCTGTTGCCGCGAACGATTCCAGCCCCACTTTCCCCAGCTGAACCGCATCGCCGTTGTTGAACAGAAGACCGTATCCAACATACCCGCCGAAGAGACCGGCGGAATATTTCCCATCACCGAAATTTGTAAGGAAGGGACTAATCGTCTCAAGTGCACGACTATGATGCCGCCACCGGTCGAGGACGTTGTACGTTTGCTGGTCCGTTTCGATGAGCCCAACGGTCAGCGCAGTTGCCCCGGCGACGAAGTAGACTGGCCTGATGGACAAACCGGAAGAAGGATCGGGAGTGTCAGGTCGCGGATGAATCGTTGTGTCGGTCGCGAACGAATTGCTCCGCTCAGTTGTGCGCGGAGAGAGATCCGACGAGCTTGAGAGAGAGGGGAATGTGCTGAGCAGCACGACAACAGCCAACGGAGCAGATTTCATCGGATCGTTTTCTTAATCAAAATGAACAGATAACTCGTGTGATGAGCATGCAATCTGTTACTGGAAAGATAACTTATTGGCGAACACTTTTCAAGCGGGCGACGCTACCGCTCATCTGCGCTGGGGCCGTACATGCCGGGAATGGGAGTTCCGGTCAGACGCAGATACACCGAGATCTGCCCGCGGTGGTGAATGATGTGGTGAAGACCGCGCTGGATCATTTCCCATCGTGGATATTCAAAAATAAGCTGCCCTTTGTTCAGTGCCTTCCAGGGCACTTTGAGCTGGGTATCACTTGCCCTGGAGATCGCCGCCTCGGCGTTCGCGAGAGCCGCGGTAAATTCATCCATGATCTGAGCGTGTGATTCCGGGATCACGGGCTTGTAGGGAGCTGTGCCAAAATCATATTCGGTGGATTCGAGATACCTGACCATCCAGCGAGGAAGCTCGGCGATATGCATGCCCAGGCGGCCGAGCGACATCGACTTTTCATGCGGTTTCCATGTCAGCATGGCGGAAGGTATCCGCTCAAGAATCTTTTTCGTGCTGTGAGATTCCCTTTGCAGATTTGCAACCAGTTCCTGTGCGCGGTTCATTTTGAATTCTCCCCTTTCTGTTCAGTACGGGTGTATCCGGACCCGCACACTGCGACGGGTAGAGCCGGACAAGGTACATACTTTCGAGTTCATGCAATCTGAGTTCTGGCTACGCGGATTTTCCATGGCTTCCCGTTGGCGGCATGGACGTGCCGAGAAGGAAACTGAACGTCGTTCCGTTTCCCACCTCGCTGATGACTTCGATCCTGCTTCCGTGTGCCTCGACAATATGCTTCACGATGGCAAGACCAAGTCCGGTCCCGCCGGCCTCGCGGGAACGCTCCTTGTCGACACGATAAAAGCGTTCGAAGATTCTGGGCAGATGTTCCGGGCTGATCCCGACCCCCGTGTCTGCCACACTGACGCGCACTCCGGAATCGCTCCGCGCGGCAGAAAGACGGATTGATCCCTGCGTACGGTTGTACTTGATGGCATTATCGATAAGATTTTCCAGGACCTGCTTGAGCCGCTCCTTATCGCCGAAGACCTGCAGGTGATCCGGCTGGTCGAGAGTCAGATGGACCTTGTGTTGGGCGGCAAGGGGCGACATTTCCGCCGCGACCTGACCGAGAAATTCATCAAGCGCGAAATATCTGAAGCTGAGTTTCATGTCGCCCGACTCGATGCGCGAGATTTCAATGAGGTCGCCGAGGAGCGTGTTCAAACGTTGTGTGTTGTGCAGGGCGCGTTCCAGGAACGTGCGGTTCACTTCCTTGTCATCGACCGCTCCGTTGAGGAGTGTCTCCAGCATTCCCTGAACCGCAAAGATCGGGGTGCGCAGTTCATGCGAGACGTTGCCGAGGAATTCAGTGCGGACACGCTCGAGCTTCTTCAGCTTCGCGATGTCCTCATTCAGCCGATCGATCATCCCGTTGAGTGTCTGCGCAAGGTGCCCGAGCTCGTCCTGGGAAAGGACCGGGATGCGCTGATCATAATTTCCCGAACGGATTTCCTGTGCGCGCAGATCCATGCGCTGAACAGGTGCCGCAAGACGCCGGGAAAGGAAAATTGAGATGATGCTCACGATGACCAATACGATGCAGCTCGCAATGATGATTTTTGATTGAATTGCCGCCATCATTGCATTCACCTGCGTGAGCGGAATTCCCACACGCACGAATTCGGCTCTCGACATCCCGGTGGCCTGCGGAAGGGGGGTGGCAAGGATCCTTGCGAAGTAGAGCATGTCCAGATGAAGTGTCGCGCTCTGACGTGTATTGCTTCCGCCCCCGCTCTGGAGGGCCTCCTGAATCTCCGGTCGTTGGAGATGATTCTCTACCTGGGGAAGCACCTCCTGCCCGAGTTCCGATTCGAAAATCACCGTTCCGGCAGAGTCGATGAGCGTTATCCGGATGCCCGCGGAATGTGCGAACGACTGGATCGTAGTATACGTCTCCGGAGTTGCCGAGGTGAGTGTGCGGATCATGAATTCCGCTTCGTGGGATTGTGTCTTCAGCTCGTCGAGGATGCGCGAGCGGAAATAATCATCGAGCGTGATCGTCGAGAAAATCCCGGCGATAACGATGACGCAAAACGAAAGCAGCAGGAGTGCAATCGTGAGTTTGGTTTGAATGCGCATTGGCTGCGAAGGTCCTTTTCCGGTTGGATTGTACCAATAATGTCGCCGAAAAGCAACGTGGAAGGGATCGCTGTCCGCAGAACCCCGCGGTTGAATTTCGCATAATATTTCGCTACATTTTCTCGCTCAAAACTCAGTCGTCCATTTCTTTTTACCTATCATGCGTCTCGACAGATTGATCCAGGTACTCCTTCCTCACGACGAGAAATTCTATTCCTTCTTTGAAGAATCCGCACAAAACCTCGTGAATGCGGGGCAGCTTTTGCCGGAGCTCCTGGCATCAAAAGACCTCGACCGCGAGCTTGTCCTGAATAAGATCCATGACCTCGAGCATTTGGGTGATACGGTGACACACAAGATCTATGCAGAACTGAACGCCACCTTTGTGACACCCTTCGACCGCGAGGACATTCATCTTCTGGCATCCGCGCTCGATGATATCATGGATTTCATCGATGGAAGTGCATCACGGTTTATTCTGTACAAGATCCGGAAATATCCTGAGGAACTGCCGAAACTTGTCGAGATTCTTCAGAAACAGGTCGGCGAGCTGCAACAGGGTGTAAAGATGTTACGGGACTTCCGAAATGCGGGACCACTTCAAAAGGTCCTCGAAAAGGTCAATGAATACGAAAACGAAGCCGATACCGTCTTCGAACACGGTGTCGCAAATCTCTTCGAGCACGAGAAGGAGGCAATTCAAATCATTAAGCTGAAGGAAATTCTTGTCGGACTGGAAACGGCAACAGATAAATGTGAGGATGCTGCCAATGTTCTTGAGTCCCTCCTTATCAAGCACGGCTGATCGGACCTTCCACCCCTTGCCATGCTTGTCGTCGTCGTCATCTTTATAGCGCTTATCTTCGATTTCCTGAATGGCTTTCACGATTCGGCGAATTCGATAGCGACCGTCGTTTCGACGCGCGTCCTGACGCCGCGGAAGGCAGTCGTCTGGGCCGCATTCTTCAATCTCGTTGCGGCATTTCTCTTCGATGTGCACGTCGCCAGAACGCTGGGCAGCGGCCTTGTGGATATCAACGAGGTGAACGCGTATGTGATCATGTGTGGTCTCCTCGGGGCAATCGTCTGGAACATCATTACCTGGTACTTCGGATTGCCGACCAGCTCGTCTCACGCGCTCATGGGTGGCTACGGCGGGGCTGCAATTGCGAAAGCGGGTATCGGCGCGATCATCTTCTCCGGTTGGACGAAGACAGTCCTGTTCATTTTTATTGCACCAATGATCGGAATGATTCTCGGGTTTGCCCTCATGGTGATTCTCATGTGGCTCTTCCACGGGAGACCCTCTTCCAGAGTCAATGGGATGTTCCGGAAGCTCCAGCTCTTCTCTGCCGCACTCTACAGTCTGGGGCACGGAACCAACGACGCCCAAAAGACGATGGGAGTCATCACCGGACTTCTCGTGACGGCCGGTTTTTTGAAGGTCTTCGACGTTCCGTTCTGGGTGATCCTGATGTCGCATTTTGCCATTGCCATGGGTACACTCTTCGGAGGATGGAGAATTGTCAAGACGATGGGTCAGAAGATCACGAAGCTGAAGCCGTCGGGAGGATTCTGTGCCGAAACTGCAGGCGGACTGACGTTGCTTGCCACGGCCTGGGGGGGCATACCCGTGAGCACGACACATACGATCACCGGTGCCATCATGGGTGTCGGTGCAACGAAGCGATTGTCCGGTGTGCGGTGGGGAGTTGCGGGGAATATTATTCTAGCATGGATCTTGACGATCCCGGCGTCGGCGGTTGTCGGCGCGGTCTGCTATCGGGCAGTTGCGTTCTTCCTTTGACCGTCGCTTTGCCGGCTGCTACTTTTCCTGAAACCTGTATCCGATTCCCTTGATCGTTTCGATGTACTCCGCGAACATGCCGAGCTTTTCGCGAATCTTCCTGATGTGAACGTCGACCGTTCTGTCGACAACCCGCACATCGGTTCCCCAGATCGTATTCAGAAGGGTTTCACGGTTGACGACCTGATCGAGGTGTGTGGCGAGATAGGTGAGGACTTCAAATTCCTTTTTTGGGAAGAAGACTTCCTTCCCTGCAACACGTACGCGGTGTTGTGCGGGAGAAATTTCTATCGACCCGACGAGAATCGGCTGTCGTGATTCGGTACCCTGTTCGCGGCGCTCCCGCTTCCGCAGCACGCTCTTGATCCGGGCAAGAAGTTTCGGAATGCTGATCGGCTTCACGATGTAGTCGTCAGCCCCCAGCTCAAGTCCGAGAACTTCATCGATATCCGCACTCTTTGCGGTCAGAAAGATCACCGGAATCTCCGCGGTCCTGGGATGTTTTTTCAGCTCCCGGAGGACTTCCCAACCATCGAGCTCAGGCATCATCACATCCAACAAAATAATATGCGGCTGAGATCTCACCTGATCGAGTGCCTGCTTACCGTTGCGCGCGGTGAGCACATTATATCCCTCTTTGTGGAGATTGTATTTGATGAGGTCGATGATGTCCTGTTCGTCGTCGACGAGGAGAACGGTTCTTGATCCCATATTCACTGTCGCTGTTTAGCTAACTCATATTGTTGCAGCTGTTCGAGGCGTCGCGAGACCAGTTCATGGAAATGTGCCCAGCGTTCCCCATCGTGCCGGTAATATTCGAGTGCTGCGTTGACCTGCTCCGGACGGAACCTATATTGTTGTGAAAGCGTGTCGAGCCGGCGCACGGTTGTCAGCGAATCGGCTGCCTGAATGTCTCCCTCATTTTTCAGGATGAGCCGATCGGCATAATACCTCACGAACGCATCTTCGGGAAGGGGAGGTGGAGTCATCCTCGCGGGGGAGCACCGGAGGCCGACAACGAGTGCGATCGCAAGTTCCAACAGTAAGAATCGCCTCATAGTTGCCCATTGTACGCAGAAACCGGACAATTTCCAAGCTTCGGGGAGTTATGAAATTGTTAAGCAGATGCGTGGGGGAGGAAAATTTTCAGAAAGTGCGTGGAATTTTCTGCACCGCACCACAAATGCAAGTAAACATATTACACAGGTGCTTGAGAAGAAGTTGTGTTTTTCTTCAAGGGTGATGTGGATTAGGGTAATAAAAGGCGAAGAAACCCGTCGTAGAGAGCGTGCGACGGGTTTTTTGTTGATATCCGGTTCCGCCCAAGTGTCGTATCCTTGACTTTCAGTACCATTCTTCGTATTATAACACGCCAACAATTTCGTTTTTCTTCCTTTTTTTTCAATCCGCAGGAGAGTTATGGCTACAACGGCAGATTTTCGCCCGGGTATGACAATACGGATGGATGGTGATTTATGGACTATTGTGGAATTTCAGCATGTCAACCCTGGCAACTGGCGTGCGTTCGTGCGTGCAAAATTGAAGAGCTTGAAGTCGGGTAAGGTCATCGAAACACGTTTTCGTGCAGGAGAGGCAATCGATCCGGTTCGCATTGAGACCAAGGAATTTCAGTATCTCTATCATGACGGTTCGGGTTATGTCTTTATGGACAAGGAAACCTATGATCAGCTCAGCATCGAGGAGCATACATTGGGGGATGGCGCAAGATTCCTGAAAGAATCGGAAACCGTCGAGATTGCATTTAATGGAAGCGATATCGTGAGTGTGGAGATCCCTATAACCGTTGAGCTGCAGGTTGTTGAAACGGTACCGGGTGTCCGAGGGGATACTGCGACGGGTGCACAAAAGCCGGCTAAAGTCGAGACAGGGGCGACGGTCAATGTCCCGCTCTTCATCAATGAGGGGGATAAGATTAAGGTCGACACGCGGACGGGGGATTATATCGAGCGCGTGAAGGCCGCCTGACGGCACTTTCGGATTCGGTCGTAATCCGCAGTTTCATTCCATGTATCATTGTCCGGAGAACTCATGGATTTAGCGTATTTAAAAAAACTTGTGCACATTGTTGAGCGGAGCAGTATTGATGAGATTGAGGTTGAAGAGGAGGGATTGCGTGTTCGTGTTGCAAGGAATCTTCACGGGAATTCCTCCGCTGTTCACACTTCTGCAGCTGCCCCGGTTGTAAGCACATCTGCCGTTTCCGTTTCTCCTGCTTCTTCTTCTGCCGCCGCCTCCGCTCCGGACAAGAAGTATCACGAAGTCAAGTCACCGATTGTCGGCACATTTTACCGGGCTCCTGCGCCCGATGCCGATCCCTACGTTGAGGTCGGCCAGGTCGTTCAGCCCAAGACTGTCTTGTGTATCATTGAAGCGATGAAACTGATGAACGAGATTGAATGTGACGCTTCCGGCAAGATTGTGAATATCCTCGTCGAAAACGGCAAGCCGGTCGAATACAATCAGACGCTCTTCCTCATCGAGCCGCAATGAATGTTCTTTCCGCAACAGATTCTCTCCAGGATCGCGCAATCACCAATCACACGCTGACGTGTTCAATAAAGTTCTCATTGCAAATCGGGGCGAGATAGCACTTCGCGTCATCCGGGTTTGCCGGGAACTCGGGGTTCGAACGGTCGCGGTCTATTCCGAAGCCGATCGCGATTCCCTTCATGTCAAGTTTGCCGATGAAGCCGTCTGCATCGGTCCCGCACCGAGCAAAGAGAGCTATCTTCATATATCGCGGCTTCTGTCCGCTGCAGAAATCACCAACGCCGATGCGATCCATCCCGGTTACGGTTTTCTCGCGGAGAATGCCCAGTTTGCGGAGATCTGTGCATCCCAGGGAATGAAATTCATCGGGCCTTCGCCAGAAGCGATTTCCGCTATGGGGGATAAAGCCCTTGCCAAGGAAACGATGAAGAAAGCCGGCGTACCGGTGGTCCCGGGAAGCGAAGGCATCGTCAAAGACATCAAGCAGGGACTCGAAATTGCCGCAGCGATTGGTTTTCCCGTAATGGTGAAGGCATCAGCAGGCGGCGGCGGCAAGGGGATGCGCATCGTGAATACGCCGGAGGATTTTGAGAAGCTCTTTCAGATGGCGAGCAATGAAGCGGGAGCGGCGTTCGGGAATTCCGACCTCTACATCGAGAAGTTCATCGAGCAGCCGAGGCATATCGAGATTCAGGTGTTCGGCGACCAGCATGGGAATGTGGTCCACCTGAACGAGCGTGATTGCAGCATCCAGCGACGCCATCAAAAACTCATCGAAGAGTCGCCGTCGCCGGTTGTCGACGTGGCTCTTCGCGAGAAGATGGGTGCGGCGGCAATCAAAGGTGCCAAAGGCGTAAAGTACGAAGGAGCCGGTACCATTGAATTCATTCTGGATACAAGCGGCAACTTCTATTTTATGGAAATGAATACGCGCATCCAGGTCGAGCATCCCGTGACCGAGGAGATTGTGGGATTCGATCTCATCCGGCTGCAGCTTCAGGTGGCATCCGGAGAACGGATCCGGAAGAAACACTTTCCGACGAAGGGTCATGCGATTGAGTGCCGCATCAATGCGGAAGATCCCGAACGCGGCTTCCGGCCGGCACCGGGAGATATTCGGAGCTTTCACATGCCGGGAGGGTTCGGCGTCCGCTGCGATACCCACTGTTATGCCGGCTACCGCATACCGCCATACTACGATTCCCTGATGGCGAAGCTCGTCGTTCATGCTCCGACCCGCGATGAAGCCATCAGCAAGATGGCAAATGCGCTTGAGGAATTCACCGTGGAAGGAATCCCGACGACAATTCCATTCCACCGCCGGGTGATGCAGAACGAAGCATTCCGGCAGGGCAATTTTGATACATCGTTTATCGAGAAGCATTACAACAGGGATGAACAAAACAACTCAGGAAAGCCAGGCGTATGACATTTCCAGAAAATCTGAAATACACGAAAGATCACGAGTGGATTCGTGTCGAGGGAAATACCGGGGTCGTCGGCATCACCGATTACGCTCAGGGGGAACTCGGCGACATCGTCTTCGTGGAACTTCCCCAAAAAGGGAAAAAGCTCAAGCAGGGAGAAAGCTTTGGTTCGATAGAAGCCGTCAAAGCAGTCTCGGACCTCTATTCACCAGTTTCCTGCGAGATCCTTGAAGTCAATGCGGCTCTCGCAAAGAACCCCGAAGTGGTAAACAAGGAGCCATACGGCGGCGGCTGGATGGTAAAAGTGGCAATCACCGGTTCCTCCGAGCTGGCCCAGCTGCTCGACGCAAAAAAATATCGGGAGCTCGTCGGCAAGTGAGTCGGAGACGTGCCTCTCCCGTCTGAATTATCTGAATTGATACCCCTATGACTGAATCCGATGTGACACGAGAGCGCTTTCTCGACAGGCATGTTGGACCTGGCGAGAACGATATATCCGAAATGCTGAAGGTCGTCGGCGCTTCGACCCTCGACGAATTCATCGAGAGCGCTGTCCCGAAACAGATCCGATCGCACGGACCGATGAAGTTGCCGCCTGCTCTGGGCGAAGAAAAAGCGCTCCATCTGCTGCAAAGCATCGGGTCGAAGAATCACGTCTACCGTTCCCTGATCGGTATGGGATACTCCGATACGATTGTCCCTCCCGTCATTCAGCGAAACATTCTGGAAAATCCCGGCTGGTACACGCAGTATACTCCCTATCAGGCGGAAATTGCCCAGGGCCGGCTGGAGGCGCTGCTGAATTTCCAGACGATGGTCATCGATCTTACCGGACTGGAGATTGCCAATGCTTCCCTGCTCGACGAGGCGACGGCTGCGGCAGAAGCGATGATCATGTTTTTCGGGATCAGGGAACATCCTGCAGGCGGAACATTTTTCGTCTCTGATTCCTGCCACCCTCAGACGATCGGCCTCCTCCAAACCCGTGCGAAGCCGCTTGGCATCCGCGTCGTAGTGGGGGATCACCACACGTATGAATTCTCGACATCGACGTTTGGTGCTCTCGTCCAGTATCCTGCGACAGATGGTGCGGTATACGATTACCGTTCATTCTGCAGGCGGGCGCATGAGGCCGGCGCGCTCGTCGTTGTTGCTGCGGATCTTCTCGCGCTCACATTGCTGACGCCGCCGGGTGAATTTGGAGCCGATGCCGCCGTTGGTAATACGCAGAGATTCGGGGTACCGCTCGGTTATGGTGGACCGCATGCCGCATATTTTTCCACGAAGGATGAATTCAAGAGACACCTTGCGGGCAGAATCATCGGCGTGTCGGTCGACGCTCGTGGAAAACCCGCCCTGAGAATGGCACTTCAGACACGTGAACAGCATATCCGCCGTGAGAAGGCGACATCCAATATTTGCACCGCCCAGGTGCTCCTTGCAGTCATGGCAGGAATGTACGCGGTCTATCACGGCCCCTCGGGACTCCGACGCATTGCCGAGCGAGTACATGGTTTCACCAGGATACTTGCCGCCGGGTTGAATGAGCTGGGGTTCACTCCCGTCCATGAGGATTACTTCGACACCCTTCGCATAAAATGCGATGCCGGAATGAGAGAATACCTCCAGTCGGCACTTCATTCAAGAAAAATCAACGTCCGCTGGTTCGAAGACTCGTCGTTCGGCATCTCACTCGACGAGGTGACCACACCCGAGGAGATCGATTCCCTCTTCGAGATCTGCGCGCGCAATCACTCGCAGAAGCCCCGCGTCAAGGATATTCTCCCAAAAGTCAATTCGGGCTACCGTGGTGCGATGAAGCGCTCGTCCCTTTTCCTCCAGCATCCGGTTTTCAATACCTGCCGTTCCGAAACGTCGATGCTCCGGTATATCCGGTCGTTGGAAGAGAAGGATCTCTCGCTGACCGTCAGCATGATTCCGCTCGGTTCGTGTACCATGAAACTCAATGCTACCGCGGAACTGCTGCCGGTGACATGGAGGGAATTCAACAACATCCATCCGTTTGTTCCCATCGAGCAAGCCGAGGGATACCGCGAGCTCTTTCACGGACTCGAAGCGATGTTGAAGGAAATCACGGGCTTCGCTGCAATCTCGCTCCAGCCGAATTCCGGTGCTCAGGGAGAGTACACCGGTCTGCTTGTCATTCGCGCATATCACGAGTCACGCGGCGAGAGCGCACGTACCGTTTGCCTCATCCCTTCGTCTGCTCACGGTACAAATCCTGCAAGCGCGGTGATGGCAGGGATGAAGGTCGTCATTGTTGCGTCAAATGCCGATGGTACAATCGATATTCGCGATCTAGAGGCGAAAGCGACACTCTATGCGAAGAACCTCGCGGCGCTGATGGTGACCTATCCTTCCACGCATGGCGTCTTCGAGGAAGGGATCAAAGAGATTTGCAGTATCATCCACCGTTGTGGAGGTCAAGTCTATATGGATGGTGCAAATCTGAACGCCCAGGTCGGATTGAGTAAGCCAGCAGAACTGGGAGCCGACGTCTGTCATATCAATCTCCACAAGACATTCTGTATTCCGCACGGAGGTGGTGGACCGGGTATGGGACCGATCGGCGTGGCAAGCCATCTCGTGGCGTTTCTTCCCACACATCCTGTTGTGATGATGGACGCAGTTTCCGGCATTGGCCCCGTCTCTGCCGCGCCGTGGGGAAGTGCCGGGATCCTGATGATCTCCTGGATGTATATCACGATGATGGGCGCAGAAGGTCTGACACATGCCACGAAAATGGCGATTCTCAACGCGAATTATATGGCCAGCCGTCTGGAAAAATATTATCCGATCGTTTATCGTGGGACAAACGGACGCGTAGCCCATGAGTTTATTATCGATCTCCGGCCGATAAAGGAAAGTGCGGGTATCGAGGTGGAAGACGTGGCGAAGCGATTGATGGATTACGGTTTTCATGCCCCGACAACATCATTTCCTGTCCCCGGGACATTGATGATCGAGCCGACGGAGAGTGAGACGATAGACGAGCTTGACCGCTATTGTGATGCACTCATCTCAATCCGGGAAGAAGTGCGCGCGATAGAACAAGGGACGTTCCCGAGGGATAATAATCCCTTGAAAAATGCTCCGCATACCGCAGAGGTCGTTGTGAGCGATCACTGGAACTTTCCGTATTCCCGCGAGCAGGCCGCGTATCCCGCGCCGTGGACGCGGACCAGAAAATTCTGGCCTTCGGTTGCAAGGATCAATAACGTCTATGGAGATCGAAACCTCATTTGTGCCTGTCCGCCGGTAGAGGAATACTCTGCCGCGGAAAAGGAACAGTAGTCCCGCGTGGGATTTCTCTCCGGGAATTTCTGATCCGAGGGAATTGAACTCCATCCGAACCTCGACCCCAGTTCGATAGCTTACATACCGGCACGGTATCCGGTTCTGGCAACTGGTCCGAAGATTTTGTACTTTTTTCCATCCTGTTCGTCCACCGTTTTTGAATTCTGGCATGCAGCACTCGGAACTTATCCTCATTCTTGATTTTGGCTCCCAGTATTCCCAGCTGATAGCCCGGCGCGTTCGTGAGCTGGGTGTCTACTCGGAATTGCATCCCTATCATCTCTCCGTCGAAAGAATCGTTGCACTCAATCCCAAAGGGATTATCCTTTCAGGGGGACCTTCGAGCGTTTACGACCCCGGTGCGCCGCATTCTGCGCCGGAGATTTTTTCGCTCGGCATTCCGATTCTCGGCATTTGTTATGGTCTCCAGATGCTCGCGTATCAGCTTGGCGGGAAGGTCGATACGTCGGCAAAACGCGAGTTCGGCCGGGCAGAGGTGACAATCGATGACGAGAGCGATCTTTTTGCCGGGCTCAACGGATCACGCGGACATGCATCGACGACAGTCTGGATGAGCCATGGCGACGCCCTCACAAAATTGCCTTCCGGCTTTCACCGGCTCGCGCATTCCTCCAATTCCCCCATCTGCGCTGTGGGAGATGCGGGGAGAAAGATCTATGGCGTGCAGTTCCATCCAGAGGTGGCACACACGGTTCAGGGTCAGGAGATTTTAGGGAACTTCGTCTTCCGTATCTGCCGGGCAAAAGGACAATGGAACGCCGGATCGTTTGTAGACAATGCCGTGCGCGACATTCGTTCGACCGTAAAGGATGCCAACGTTATCTGTGCCCTGAGCGGAGGGGTGGATTCGTCCGTCCTCGGGGTCTTGCTCCACCGTGCCATCGGCGGTCAGTTATACTGCATCCATATCAACAATGGTCTCATGCGGAAGAACGAAAGCGAGAACATCGTGAAGTTGTACCGCGATACCTATAAGTTCAACATCGGATATGTCGATGCAACAGATCTTTTCTTGGATCGGCTTGCCGGGGTGATCGATCCGGAAAAAAAGAGAAAAATTATCGGCAGGACATTTATCGAGGTGTTTGAAGAAGAAGCAAAGAAAATCGGGAGGGTTAGTTTTCTTGCACAGGGTACGCTCTATCCCGATGTGATTGAATCGGTATCATTTCGCGGACCTTCCCATACCATCAAAACACATCACAATGTCGGCGGTCTGCCGGAACACATGAAGTTCACGCTCATTGAGCCGTTCCGCGAACTCTTTAAGGATGAAGTGCGCGCGGTCGGGAGAATCCTCCAGCTGCCGGAAGAGTATATCACCCGTCATCCGTTTCCCGGCGCCGGGCTAGCCGTGAGAGTCCTCGGTGATGTGACGCCGGAAAAGCTCCGTGTTCTCCGGGAAGCCGACGAGATTTTTATCGATGAGATCAGAAAAAGCGCACTGTACGAGTCTGTCTGGCAGGCATTCTGTGTTCTTCTTCCGGTCTACTCAGTCGGAGTCATGGGAGATCAACGCACCTATGAGAACGCCATCGCCCTGCGTGCGGTGAAGAGCGTTGACGGGATGACCGCCGACTGGGCACGTCTGCCGTACGATCTTCTCTCAGCAGTTTCCAGCCGAATCGTCAACGAAGTCCGGGGCGTCAATCGCGTCGTGTACGATATCAGCTCGAAGCCCCCTTCCACGATCGAATGGGAGTAGACCGGCCCCGGCATTCAAACCGCCGTTGCTACTCCATGGTGAACGTCATCTCCTTGAGGACGGCGCCGGTCTGATCGGAGACGCTTACACTCCATTCACCGATAGTTGCTACCGTCTTTGAAGCCCACGTTCTCCACGGGCTCCCTCCGATAAACAGCTGCGTCGGATATGTCTTCTCGCCATGTTTCCAGGTGACAGTAATGGAATCGCCGCTTCCTCCCGTGACGTTCAGCCAGAGGTATGCTTTCGAACCGACCGGAAACGAAGTCTCCTCGTCGGCAATCATCCGGTCCTGTATAGATTTTCCCAGGCGGGCATCGGTCATCTGGATGCCCCCGGCATTTTGTCCCTGCTGATCCTGACTCCGGGAAACAGGGGCACAAATCATGATCACAAAAAGGGCAGCAACTCCCAGTTGTGAAATGTGCTTCATGAGATTTCCTCCTCGATGATGCTGGAATCCGGGTTTCCTTCAATAGGTAATATCGAATGCATGCCGTTTCTTATTCCACATATACGTGTGGATGCCACCCCGGATCGGCCGGTCGTTCACTGACTCGGTATAGTTCATGACAATCTTTCGCAATGATCCGTCATCTGCTCGCTCGACGTACCGGTTGGTAGAGTAGAGCGTTGTGGAGTCGTGGCCTGCCTCGATATGGTTCACCTCTTTGCGGTAATCGAGAATCGATGCGACGGGCGTGACGGAATGAGGATCAAGGCGGTAATAATGGAGGTAGTGCTCTTCGATCGTCCGGGTTCTTCCGCAGCACGGATTGTCGTTGGAAAGAGAGGAGATAACGCTGACCAGAGGTGCATTATCGACGGAAAGTGTATCCTCGTACATCGCTACACGGGAGAGTTCGTTGCAGTCCTGGCATTGAAGACCGAACGGGAGCATCGTCATTGTTGTTGAAGAGTGTCCGACGGTGAAGACTGCCATCCGTTCGTCGTAATAGTGATCACCGAATCCCTTCGCATTGGAGTAGCAGGTATAGACGACGAAGACGTGAATGATGCTGTCCGGCATGGTCTTGATGTAGATGGTCCTCGGGGCGAGTGATTGAGTGCCCTTTGCGTCCTTTCCCCACAGGTCGACCATGTTCTTGCAGCCCGTCCGGTATTCTTTCGGGAGAAGTGAGACCACGAGATTTCCGACCTTGTCGTCGAACACATCGGCGATGTCGCCGAGCGACGCAAAAAACTTTCGCAGGGTTTGATGATTCCTGCCCGTGATTGTCGTGACGACTTTCTTTTCCGGCAGAATTTGAGCGGGAGATTGCAGAGCAAAACAGAAAAGAAGGAAGCAGGAGCTGAGAACCGTAACGGCGTGATGGCGCATTGAAATCATGAATTCCTATCCTCAGAAGTTTGATTCGACTTTACGAATATAAGAATAATTCAAGAGAAATCCGGAAAGGCGTGACTGGGGCAGGCAAAAACTAGTCCGGCAACAGGATCATTGCAATTCCTGTTGCCGGCGATTATGAGATCACTCTGTCGAACTGCGGAATCGCAGCGCTCAGGAACAACCCGATGTCTCTCCGCAGTTGCGGCACTTGTAGCAGCTTCCGCTGCGGATCATGATACTTCCGCACTGGTGGCATGGCGGGGCGTCGGACTGCGTTTGAAAAACCTCGCGCTCTGCTTTTTCCCGGCTGGGTGCCGTCGCTATCTTCGGGGATGAAAGAGATCCGAATTTGCCGTCGGTTTGCTCATCTCCCTCTCCGGGCATGTCTTCCGCCGGGATGAACTTCTTGCCGAGCCACCGGAAAATATAGTCGAGGATCGACTTGGCGAGAGGAATGTCCTTGTTGCCGGTGAATCCACTCGGCTCGAAACGCATGTGCGAGAATTTTTCCACGAGCACCCGCAGCGGGACGCCGTATTGCAATGCCATCGAGACCGAGGTGGCGAAAGCGTCCATCAGGCCGGAGATTGTGGATCCTTCTTTCGACATGGTGATGAAGATCTCGCCGGGAACACCGTCTTCGTAGAGTCCGACGGTGATATATCCCTCGTGTCCCCCGATGGAAAACTTGTGCGTGATTGCCTGGCGTTCGTCGGGCAGCCGCCGGCGAATGGCTTTCTTCTTACCCGATGCGATCTGCTCCAGGCTGGTATTCAACGGCTGCGTCCGTTTGCAGCCATCGCGGTAAATGGCAATGGCTTTGAGACCGAGCCGCCATGCTTCGATGTAGGCATTCGAGATATCCTGTGCGGTGACGTCCGTCGGCATGTTGACGGTCTTGGAGATCGCGCCGGAGATGAACGGCTGGACTGCAGCCATCATCTTGATATGTCCCATGTAGTGGATGGAACGCTGCCCCTTTGCCGGTTTGAATGCACAGTCGAACACGGGGAGATGTTCTTCCTTGAGATGCGGTGCGCCTTCGATCATATCATTCTTGTCAATCGAGGCGGTAATGTGCTCGATCTGTTCGTCGATATATCCCAATTTTTTCAGCGCGAGGGGAACCGTCTGGTTGACGATTTTCAGCATCCCGCCGCCGACGAGTTTTTTGTACTTCACGAGGGCGATATCGGGTTCAACGCCGGTCGTGTCGCAGTCCATCATGAAGCCGATCGTGCCCGTCGGGGCAAGTACCGTCGCCTGTGAATTGCGGAAGCCATATTCACGTCCAAGAGCATACGCGTCATCCCAAACCTTGCGGGATGCCGTAAGCAGGTCGCTCGGGACGTGCCGGTCTTCGATCCTGTCTGCCGCAAGGCCGTGCATCTTCATGACCTTCAGCATCGGCTCGCGATTCCGTTCGAACCCGTTGAACGGGCCGATCTCCTTGGCAATACATGCGGACTGCTTGTACGCCTGTCCGGACATGAGGGCTGTAATCGCCGCGGAATAGGACCGCCCTTCGTCGCTGTCGTAGGCAAGACCGCGTGCCATGAGCAGCGCGCCGAGGTTTGCATATCCGAGACCGAGCGGACGGAAATTGTGGCTGTTCTCCGTGATCTTCGGCGTCGGGTAGCTGGCGTTTCCGACTTCGATTTCCTGCGCCGTGATTGTAATATTCACGCCGTGACAGAATGACTCGATATCGAACTCCCGGTCCTTTGACACGAACTTCATGAGGTTAAGGGAAGCGAGATTGCACGCTGTGTCATCCAGAAACATATACTCACTGCAGGGGTTCGAAGAATTAATCGGTGCCGTGTTGGAACTTGTGTGCCAGTTGTTGATCGTGGAATGAAATTGCATGCCGGGATCGCCGCAGACCCATGCCGCCTCCGCGATCTCTTTCATGATCTGGCGTGCCTTGTAGGTCGTCATCGGGTGCCCGTCGTGAACCGCGTGCGTCGTCCAGTCCTTGTCGTCAATAACAGCATGCATGAACGCATCCGTAACTCGTATGGAATGATTTGCGTTCTGATAAAAGACCGAATCGTATGCGCCGCCGGGGACGTTGAATCCGCCGTCGTATCCCGCATCGATAAGCGTCCAGGCCTTCTTCTCTTCTTCCGATTTGCACCGGATAAAATCCATAATATCGGGATGATCGGCATTCAGAATAACCATCTTCGCCGCCCGTCGGGTCTTGCCGCCGGATTTGATCACCCCTGCAAAGGCATCATATCCCTTCATGAATGAAACCGGACCGGATGCAGTCCCGCCGCTGGAAAGAGATTCTCTCGAAGAACGCAATGTCGACAGATTGGATCCTGTTCCGGAACCCCACTTGAACAATCTACCTTCGGTCCGTGCGAGTTCCAGAATCGAATCCATCGTATCTTCAACGGAATTGATGAAGCAGGCGGAGCACTGCGGATGTTCTTCCACTCCGACATTGAACCAGACCGGACTGTTAAACGCCATGTACTGGTTTACCAGAAGGAATGTCAGTTCTGCGTAGAATGTCTCTGCATCCTCCTCGGAAGCGAAATAATTCCCCTTCTTACCCCATTCCGTCATGGTTCTGGCAACCCGGTCTACGAGCTGCCGGACGCTTATTTCGCGCTGCGGGGTACCGATTTTTCCATGAAAATACTTCGAAACGACCACATTTGTAGCGGTCATCGACCATGACTTCGGGACTTCGACATTCTTCTGCTCGAAGAGTGTTTCCCCCTTTTCATTGTTGATGGTTGCAGTCCGAAATTCCCACTCGATGTTGTCAAACGGGTGAATTCCCGGAGTGGTGAAATAACGCCGGAACGTCAAACCCTTCTTTTCCGGAGTCCTTTCGGATCGTGAGGGGGTTGACGCTCCGACATCTTCTCTGCCACCAAGAATTGCCATCTCGGGATTTGTCATCTATCTGCTCTCCTTGCTGAATGCAGTTGCCTGAAATGTGATCACCTCATCGTGTCCCGACAGCAATGAACTGTCGCAGTCCAGGTGAGGTCTGTGTTCTTCGGAAAGTTCGATTTTCTGGAATAAAATACCGCCGAATTGTCTATACTCGTCCAAATTCTGCTTCCTCTACAATTTTAGTGTTATTGGCGGGAACACTAATCTGTCGTCCTGCCCCCTTGGTAGAACGACATTGGGTGAGAATATATACACTTGCGGTAAAGAAGTCAAGAAAAAAATGATTAAAATTTTCCTGAGTGCTGAAATGTCACACCGTAAATTTTTTTCCCAGAGAAATTTGCATTAGATTCACTCACTCACAAGTGACTCATTTTACAAATCTTGGAGTAAACTCGCTGGAATCAGAATTCCACATCGGAAAAAAATATTGAAGCTTTTGGCATGATTTTATTTTTTGGTAACTTCTGCTGAAACTCGTCATTGTCCATGAACCAGCAGCTTTCCTATACGACAGTTGTTGAGATGTTCGACGCTGTCACGTCGGAATATCGAACTGACCCGAATCCCGTGCTGATGTATAAGGCAGAGGGTGAATTCAAGGGGATCACCTACGATTCGCTGAGGTCGCTTGTCTCCGATTTTGCGCTCGGTCTTGCTGCACTGGGGGTGAATAGGGGAGATGCTGTTGCGATCATTTCCGAGAATCGCCCGGAGTGGGTCATCGCCGACATGGCGATCATGAAGCTCGGTGCGATCAGCGTTTCGATTTATCCGACACTTACCGCGAAGCAGATTGAGTTCATCCTCAACGACGCGGGAGTCCGGTATGTGGTCGTTTCAAACCCGTTTCAGCTTGCGAAAATCATCAGGATTCTCCCTGCAGTCCCACAGCTCAGGACGACGGTGATTATTTCCGACAAGAATGGAACGGCCGAAAGCAATGTTCTCACCTATTCTCAGGTTCTCTCGCGGGGAAAAGAATTCGCGGCGGTCCATCCGGAATATCTCTCGGGCGAACAAAAGAAAATCAGTCCGGAGGATATCCTTACGATCATCTACACATCCGGAACAACCGGTAATCCGAAGGGTGTTGTGCTGACGCACAGGAATCTCGTGAGCAATATGCGCAGTTCGGCAACGTGTATCCCGTTCAATCACGATGATATCGTTCTTTCATTTCTCCCGCTCAGTCATTCGTACGAGCGCATGGGGGCATACTACACGGTGATGTCCCTTGGTGGCCGCATCGCGTATGCAGAAAGCATCGAATCTGTCCGCGAAAATCTCCTTGAAGTTCGTCCGACCGTTGTGACCACGGTGCCGCGTCTCTTCGAGCGCCTCTACAACCGATTGATGGTACAGGTAGAGCAGGGATCTTCCTTCCAGCGTAAATTCTTTGCGTGGTCAGTACAAGTCGGAAAGCGATACCACTCCGCGAGCAGGGCAGGCAAGGTCGCACCGTTGCTCGCACTCGAATACAGAATTTCGGACTATCTCGTCTTCCGCAAGATCCGGGCGCGCACCGGGGGAAGGATCCGGTTCTTCGTCTCGGGGGGAGCGGCACTTCCGCGCGAGCTCGGTGAATTCTTCGATGCCATCGGTATTGTCATTCTTGAAGGATACGGGATGACCGAATCCTCTCCTGTCATCAGCGTGAACCGGATTGATGATTACAAATTCGGCACGGTGGGGAAACCGATCCCGGATGTTGAAGTTCACATTGCCGGTGACGGTGAGATTCTTGTGCGGGGGCCCAATGTCATGAAGGGGTACTGGAATAATCCCGCCGCCACGGCCGAAGTGATCGACAGGGATGGATGGCTGCACACAGGCGATATCGGCCACGTTGACGAGGAGGGATTTCTCACCATTACCGACCGGAAGAAACACCTGTTTGTGAGTTCGGGGGGGAAGAATATTGCTCCGCAGCATATCGAGGACCTCTTCCTCCAGAGCCGTTTCATCGATCAGTTTGTGCTGATCGGCGACGGAAAAATGTATCTCACAGCGCTCATCGTCCCGGAATTTTCCGCGGTCAGGGAGTATGCTGCCCGCCATGGGATGACGTACGAGAATCTGGATGAGCTCACCGCGAAGCCGGAGATCACGGCACTCTTCGAAAAAGAAATTGCGGAGATCCAGAAGCATCTCGCAAATTTCGAGCGCGTCAGAAAATTCACGCTCCTCCGGAATCCCTTGACGATCGAGAACGGTGAAATCACGCCGACGATGAAAATCCGGAGGAAAGTCGTCGAGGCGCGTTTCCGGGACGCAATCGAGAAGATGTACCTTGGTGTGCGATAAATTGGTTCTTGACTCTTGGGTGAAAATTGGCTATCATGAATGAAATTTTTCCTGCGGAATCATGATTTTCACATTGTTCTTCAAGAAGGCGAGGCGCCAATGAACTCCACATACACCCTCGCGGTCGACTCACGTGCCGGGATTGCATCCGAAGGTCTCTGGCTGCGCAGTAAGGCCTGGGATCTGACATTCATCAGTCTCAGCGCCGCGCTGGTTTCCGTCCCCATTCTTACATTTCTATTTGCGAACGAGGCAACACCGTACATCAATTCGTTTCTTTCCGCGCTCGGCATCCATTTTACATGGGACGCCGACGCAAGCCGTAACCTTGTCAACGGCATGATCGCACTCTTCATCGGCGGTCCCCATATGTACGCCACGTACACGCGTACTGCCCTCGACAAGAACTTCTCGCGAACACATAAAGGTCTCCTGTTCGCCTCATTGCTGATTCCGGTGGGGGTAATATTTCTCGGGGTGAATTATTTTCAGGTTCTTATCACCTTTTTCTTCTTCTGGGCTTCGATCCATATTATTCATCAGGCGGCATTTATCGTCAATTGCTACAACGAACGGCTTCCGAAACGGGTATCCTGGTCGTCGCGCCTCATTGACTACGCCGTGCTTTTCACCGCGCTCTATCCCATTGCGACGTATAAATTCGTCCACGAAGATTTTTATATCGGATCCAACAAAATTCTCTATCCGGACTTCCTCAGGACGGAATATGTGTTCTATCTGGTGACCGCAGTATTTCTCGGTGCGGTCGTGCTGTTTGTCCTGAAAACCATCAACGAAATCCGCACCGGAACCGCTAGCTATCCCAAAATTCTGCTCATCTCCCTTACCGGAATAGTGGCATTTTTCATCCCTGCATTTCCAAACCTTGATGTCGCGTTTCAGGGATTCAATGCCTGGCACTCGTTCCAGTATCTCGGACTGACCTATTATATCAACCGCCTCCGGCACGAGCGGGGTGAGATCGGGACAAAATTTATCGACAAGATATCGGAGAACGGCAAGACCTGGCAGTATTATTTTTTCAATGTGGGTTTAACTGCCGGTGCGGTAACCATTATCGCCCTGCTCATCTATCTGAAGCCGTATCTCGGGCTCTCGTTCGACCAGTGTTATTATATCGTCGTGCTTTCCTTCCTGCTCATGCACTATCTGCACGACCATGTTCTCTTCACAAAACCGGAAGAGATTCTCCTTCAATAGCATGTGAGCGTCAACGCGCTCGGGGCCCAATTCTTCTTTGCGAATTGGGCTTTTTTATTCGTACTTTTCGTGACACATGGACAAGTCGGAAAAATTTCTTGACCGCAGCAAAGCATGGCTCGAGGGGTTTGCTTCCCGTCCGCGTGCTCTGTGGCTTTTGTTTCTTGTCTCGTTCGCGGAGGCGTCGCTCTTCCCGATTTCGGTAGACGTACCGCTCATTGCACTCGGTGTCTCGGCACCCCGTAACGGTCTCCGGCTCGGCTCGATTGCCACGCTTGGTTCCTTTCTCGGCGGATACCTCGGATACTGGATCGGGCTGGCCTTTTACGAGCGGATCGGCTCGCCCCTGCTGGAGCTCTACGGGCTCTCGAGAAATTTTGCCGCGCTTCTTGCGGTGTACCATCAGCACGGTATCGGAGCACTCATACTCTCCGGATTCACACCGCTGCCGTATATTTCCTTCACCTATGCCGCCGGGTTCAACCGTACACTCGATCTGGGAATGCTCACCGTTGGTGCATTCATCGGAAGAACGCTCAGGTTCTTTTCGATCGGCGTGCTCCTCTATGTCGTCGGACCGAAAGCAAAAGGATATCTCGAAAAATATTTCAGCGTTGTGGCTGTTTCGTTTGTCCTTCTTGTACTGGGAGGGATTGCGCTATTTCGATGGCTCCTCTAAGAAATCGGATCATCCGTCGTGTGAGTCTTGCACGCGCACTCTCAAAACTCGGCGCGGCTTCGCGTGCAGAAGGTGCGCGCATGATCGAATCCGGACGCGTGACATTGAATGGCCGAATTGTCTCCAATCCTGCCGTCCGCTGCGCGCCGGAAGTTGATGTTATCCGCCTCGACGGCAAAGAAGCAATAAAACCCGCGCGCGAATATATCATGCTCCACAAACCGAAAGGTGTCGTAACCACGCGTTCGGATGAAAAAGGACGGAAGACTGTCTACGATCTTCTCGATATCGTCCGCGGCTGGTATTTTCCGGTCGGCAGACTGGATATGGATAGCTCAGGTTTGCTTCTTCTGACCAACGACAATCGGCTCGGAGAGCTCCTGACGAATCCACGGTCAGGAATTCCCAAAACATATATTGTGAAACTTGACAGGAAAATGAGAGATGAAGATGTGTCGACGATGCGCAGGGGATTGAGTGTGGACGGCGAGACGTTTCTGCCCGCAAAGGTCAGATTGCTCGACGGGACCTCGGCGGAGATCATCATTCATGAAGGAAAGAACCGTCAGATCCGCAGAATGTGCGATGCTCTTGGCTACAAGGTCATCGAACTCATGCGCACACGGATCGGCAGATTGTCGCTCGGAAATCTTCCGCCGGGTCATTGGAGAAAGCTGAGTGCGGAAGATCTTCAATTGGTCACTTCGGAACCCCGAAGGGAGAAAGCATAGACATGGCAATCGTGACTGCAACCCTGGTGGAGGTCTGCATCTTCTCGAGAAAGAGGAGAAGAGTCCGTTACCTTCTTCTTCGTCGGTCGAAAGACGAGAAAATCTATCCCAATCTCTGGCAGTTTGTCACCGGATCCATAGAAAAGGGTGAGAAGGCCTGGCAAGCCGCGGTCCGGGAGTTCAGCGAGGAGACCGGACTGAAACCCAAGTCCCTCTCGGTCGTACCATATGTGAATTCCTTTTACGATCCGGGGTGGGATTCGGTGAACCTGATGCCTTTTTTTGCCGCTGAAGTTGAAGGAGACCGGGATCCCGTTCTTTCCGATGAACATGAGAGTTTTGCGTGGCTTCCATACGAACGCGCCGTAAGCCGACTTGTCTGGCCCGGGCAGATACGAGGCCTGGAAATTGTTCACCGCTTCATTTCGCTGGGGAAGAATTCGGAACATATCAGGCGGGTGTTTTGATTTGCCTGATGTCAACCAAACTGCGTTTCCCCCGGTCTAAGAGGTAACAACTCCTTTTTCCAGGATCTTGAGGGATTTTCTATGAAAAACTTCGCGCTGCGGCTGTTCGTCCTTCTGTCGTTCGTGCTCACCATTTCGACGTGGGGATGCTCGCGTCAGCTTCATAATCATGTCTACGTTCTCAGTGACAGGTCAGAACGCAGTTGGCTCGGGGTTCAGCTGGAGGATATTACCTCAAGGTTGAAGGAGCGCAAAAATCTGACCATAAGCGAAGGTGCGTATGTGAGCGACGTGGTGGATGACAGTCCTGCCGAGCGTGCTGGAATCGAAGAAGGGGACGTCATCGTGAAGTTCGATGGCACCGCGATCACGAACAGCGACGACCTCATGCGTGCGGTCCGGAAGACTCCGCCCAAGAGTGAAATTAAGATCGAGGTCTTGAGAAAGGGGGATCGCAAGACACTGTCCGCCATACTCGGCAGACAGCGCTCTCCGCAGGCGTTCTCGTATCATTTTGAAATGCCGAGGATTCCCGCTATTCCGCGTATCCCGAGAATTCCGCGGACTCCGTTCCACATGTATATGAATCTTTCCGAAGCGGATGAGGGGCTCACCCTTCAACCGTTGACCAAACAGCTTGCGGATTACTTCGAGGTTCCCGACCGGAGAGGAATCCTGGTTTCTGAAGTCGAAGATGGAAGCCGTGCCGAGAAAGCCGGGTTCAAAGCGGGTGACGTAATCACAAAGATCAATGGTCATACGGTCAGGGATGTGGAGGACTTTCAGGAGGAGCTATCGGATTCGCGCGATACGACAGCATCGTTTGAACTCATTCGGAAGGGGAAAACGGTTTCTGTTTCGATGAAAATAGAGCGTGAGGATGACGACGAGGATAGTGATGGAGAGTCGGACGACTACTCGTTCAATTCCTGTTCCCCATCTCGGTCTGCAACCGTCTCCAGTGACTGGTGGGTACAAAAGCACGACTGGATCGCAGGCCAGGTGAATGTCCTGCAGGAGAGGATTGTGGAAGTCGAACATGTTATTCTCGACAAGCTTTCGGTCATTCAGAATGAACTTCGGAGGGCATTTTCGTAATCTTCGGTCCTTGCTCAATTACGGATCCAGTCTGTAGGACCAATCTTCGCCTTCTCTCATCGGAATCGGGGGGCTTGCACTTCGGAGGAATTTTCCTCATATTTGTCCGTTCTGATTTTTAACCACCTCAGTTATCTGGAACTTCATTTCCTCATGCCGAACGGATGAGGATGGGGTCTGTTTTTTCAAATTCTGGAAAGATGTATGATGTCTCGTCTTCTGCCGGTCGGATTCGCAGCGTGTATTTTTTTCACACCTCCGGCCCACGCGCAAACCTCACCTGAATTACCCTATCAGTCTGCGGCACACGATATCATCGTGTCAGGACTTCAATCGTGTGAGGCCTACAAGCTTCTCGGAGAGTTAAGCGGCGGCATCGGTCCGCGATTGAGCGGATCTGAAAATGCCGCGAAAGCCGTGGCCTGGGGAAAGGAAACCATGGAACGGCTCGGCTTCGACGATGTCCACCTGGAGCCGGTTCTGGTTCCTCACTGGGTCCGTGGAGACAAGGAAGAGGCATTTGTTCTGTCGAGTGGCGGCGATCAGGTTCCGATCGCGATGTGTGCACTTGGAGGAAGTGTGGGAACGACGGCAGAAGGGATTACTGCCGAAGTGCTGGAAGTTAAATCGTTTGACGAGCTTCATGCTCTCGGTAGCAAGGTCAAAGGGAAAATGGTTTTCTTCAATCGACCGATGGATGCAACGAAGATCAACACGTTCGAGGCATACGGTGGAGCCGTCGATCAACGGGGTGATGGATCAGTCGAAGCAGCGCGGCTTGGCGGTGTTGCCGCCCTCGTGCGGTCGATGACAACTCGCCTGGATAATGTTCCCCACACCGGAGCGATGCATTATGTTGACTCGATCCCGAAGGTGCCCGGTGTCGCGATCAGTACTATTGCTGCAAACCTGCTTGACAGTCTTCTGTCTGTTGATCCGCACCTGAAGGTTCACCTTCGTTTGTCGTGCGTTACACTTCCTGATGCCGAATCTGCCAATGTCGTTGGCGAACTGCGCGGAAGTGAGAAGCCAGAAGATGTCATCGTGATCGGCGGACATCTCGACAGCTGGGATAAGGGAAGAGGCGCTCACGACGATGGAACGGGCGTGGTTCAGTGCCTGGAGGCGCTGCGGCTCCTGAATCAGGCCGGCTTGAAGCCGAAGCGCACGATTCGTGCAGTCTTGTTTATGAACGAGGAAAACGGATTACGGGGCGGAAAAGCGTACGCAGCAAAGGATCGCCCCGGAGAACATCCGTTGGTTGCCATTGAAACCGATGCGGGAGGATTTTCGCCGAGAGGGTTTGGACTCTCAGCCGATTCGGTAACTTTTGGACGCGTCGCGCGGTGGTCGTATCTGCTCGGCCCGATCGGTGCGGGTCAGATCACGAAAGGCGGCGACGGCGCTGATATATCACCGCTCGGGAACAAGGGTGTTCCAACAATGGGGCTGTCGGTGGACAGCCAGCGGTATTTCGACTACCACCACTCCGATAGCGATACCATCGATAAGGTCAACGAGCGCGAAGTCGAGCTCGGCGCGATCTCCATCCTTACATATGTCCTTGCTCAGGAAGGAATGTAAATCCCCATTCTCATGTCACACTTTCAAAAGAGGTCATCATGAAATTTGTTGCGGTTGTGTTCGTCCTCCTGGTGTGTGCTTCACTTCTTGGCGCCCAGCCGAAACCGGAAACGTTCGATTCCGCCGCGGTCGCTCAGATCAGGGATGAAGGAATGAATCACTCCCAGGTCATGGATATTCTCAGCTATCTGTCGGATGTCTACGGTCCGCGTCTTACGGGATCTCCCGGATTCAAAATCGCCGCGGCGTGGGCTCGTGAAAAACTTTCATCGATGGGGCTGGAAAATGCTCATTTTGAAAACTGGGGTCCGTTCGGAAAAGGATGGGCTCTGAAACATTTTTCTGCGAACCTCATCGACCGGCAGGTCTATCCGTTCCTGATGTTTCCCAAGGCATGGTCACCCGGAACCGGAGGAGAAATTACCCGTGATGTCGTATTTTTTGATGCCACCACGGATAGTGCCGTTGACACATTTAAGGGTAAGCTTGAGGGAAAGTTCGTGTTGATCGATGATCCACATGATATCAAGGCGCACTTCGAACCCGAAGCAATCCGCGATGCGGATTCGACACTTCTCCAGCTTGCCAATGCCGACTTCCCGATGAGAGGTCGCGGCAGATTCAATTTCACCCCGTCTCCCGAACGGCGGAAGCGGTTCATCGTCGACTATCATAAATATGAGCTCTGTCAGGATGAGAAAGCCGCGGGAATTCTGACGATCAGCCGCGGCGACGGCGGAAACATTTTTGTTCAACAGGCATCCGTTCCCATGCATCCGGATACGCCGTTTGTGCGGCGCGTCAGCGTCTATGATCAGAAGGCCCCGAAGATTCTGCCGCAGTTCGCGGTCTCTGCGGAACATTACAACCGGCTCGTTCGCATGATCCAGAGGGGAGAGCATCCGAAACTTCAGGTCGATCTGGATGTCGAATTCTCAAAGGCGGATTCTGTCTCCAACATCATCGCCGAGCTGCCGGGAAGCGATCTCAAAGACCAGATCGTTATGATCGGCGCGCACTTTGATTCATGGCATGGCGGTACCGGTGCGACGGATAATGGTACGGGATCTGCGGTGTGCATGGAAGCCATGCGCATTTTAAAATCCCTGAACCTCAAACCCCGCCGGACAATCCGCATAGGTCTCTGGAGCGGAGAGGAAGAAGGGCTCCTCGGCTCGACTGCCTATGTGATGCAGCATTTTGGAGAACGTACTACGCAGCCGGGGGGAGGAAATTCCGGCCCGAACTTTACCTATACGATGAAGCCGGAGGCGGATAAATTCTCCGTCTATTTCAACAATGACAACGGCAGCGGGAAGGTGCGCGGAGTGTACATGCAGGGGAACGAAGCCGTCAGGGCAATTTTCCGTGCATGGCTGACACCCTTCAAAGACATGGGTGCATCGACACTCACGCTCCAGAATACCGGAGGGACGGATCACCTCTCGTATGACGTCGTCAATCTTCCGGGATTCCAGTTTATCCAGGATGAGCTTGAATACGATACGCGGACACATCATTCCACGATGGACGTGTACGATCGGGCGCAACCGGACGATCTGAAACAGGCGGCGACAATTATGGCGGCATTTGCCTACAACGCAGCCATGCGGGATGAAATGTTCCCGCGTAAGCCGCTTCCCCCTCAACCGAGGGCAGGAAACTGAATAGCACAATAGCGCTTAGGGTTGGGAGTCTATCCCAACCTTAAGCGGTTTGTTTCACCGGAATTCGCATCCGATGCCGCGAGTTTCCTGTCCCATCTTGCACTTCGCGACCCTATTTCGTACATTACAGTCCGTTCTCCCCATTTTCCCCATCGATAGGATAACATCATGAGTTTACTCGTAGTCGGCTCGCTGGCCATCGACACCATCGAAACGCCGTTTGGTCGTGTTGAAGAGGTACTGGGCGGATCTGCAACATATATCTCCGTCGCAGCCAGCTACTTTGTCACGCCGATCCGCCTTGTCGGGGTGGTCGGCGGAGATTTTAAACAGGAATATCGGGATTTTCTGGAGAGCCGTGAGGTGGATCTCGAGGGGCTGCAGGTTGTGAAGGAGGGGAAGACGTTCCGATGGGGCGGCCGGTATCATTACGACCTGAATGCCCGCGATACGCTCTTTACCAATCTCAATGTTTTCGAACAGTTCAATCCCGTCATTCCGGCGACCTACAAGAAAACAACGTATGTCTGTCTCGGGAATATCGATCCCGTCCTGCAGAAGCGCGTCCTGGAGCAAATTGAGAAACCCCGTATCGTCGTCGGCGATACGATGAACTTCTGGATCAAGGGGAAACTCGCTCAGCTGCGCGACACACTTAAACTTCTCGATGTGCTCATCGTGAACGATGCCGAAGCACGCGAGCTCTCCAACCAGCCGAACCTCATCAAGGCCGCCAAAGCAATTATCAGGATGGGCCCGCGTGTCGTGATCATCAAGAAGGGAGAGCACGGCGCTCTTCTGGTGACCGAGCAAACCATTTTTGCGGCTCCCGCTTATCCCCTTGAGAATATCAACGATCCCACCGGTGCCGGTGATGCGTTTGCGGGAGGATTTATCGGATGGATTGCGAAAACCGATGATGTCTCCACCGAAAATCTTAAACGGGCAGTCATTCACGGTTCTACCCTTGCATCATTCTGTGTCGAACGATTCAGTCTCGACCGGTTCAAAGATCTCACCTATCTCGAAATCCTCGATCGCTTCAGAGAGTTCCGGGAGTTTTCCCGGTTCGACGAAGAGATCACCGCCTGACACTCTATGATCGTTCCGATCGAATGGCAGGAGGGAAGCGTCCGATTTCTTGACCAGACCCGGCTCCCCCTTGAAGTCTCCGTTGTCTGCACAAAGGACTACAAAGATCTGATTGATGCGATCCGTTCCCTGAAACTTCGGGGTGCCCCGCTGATCGGGATCGGTGCGGCCTATGGCGTCGCACTCGCAGCCGCCCAGTCGCGTACCTCAAATGCATCGGCATTCAGGAACGAAATCAGTGGCGTGATCGATGAGTTTGCGGCAACCCGTCCCACCGCGGTCAATCTCTTCTGGGCCCTGCAGAAGATGCGGGGAGTGCTCGAATCATGCAGTGCACCGGCTGAGGCGTCGGCGGCTCTCCTCCGGGAAGCGCGATCAATCCATCATGAAGATGCGGAAATGTGCGACCGGATCGGGAAGAACGGCGCGGTACTCGTTCCCGAGAAGGCGTCGATTCTTACGCATTGCAATGCAGGCGCACTCGCCACGGGCGGACGCGGCACTGCGGTTGGCGTGATTACGACCGCGGCTGAAATGGGGAAGCGTGTAAGCGTTTTTGTCGATGAGACACGCCCTCTCCTGCAGGGTGCGCGGTTGACCATGTGGGAATTCCAGCAAACGGCGGTCGAAGCAACGCTCATTACCGACAATGCAGCTGCGTCTCTCTTTCGCAAAGGCAAGATCGATCTCGTCGTGACCGGTGCGGACCGGATAGCTGCGAACGGCGACAGCGCCAACAAGATCGGGACGTACAATCTGGCGGTTCTGGCGCATCACCACGGTGTGCCGATGTATATCGCCGCGCCGCGCTCAACGATCGATCCGACGCTCAACGACGGGAATGCCATCCCCATCGAAGAACGTGCGCCGGAAGAGGTGACCAGAGGGTTTGGGGTCCGTACGGCTCCCGAGGGAATCAACGTCTATGCTCCTGCATTTGATATCACGCCGGCCTCTCTGATCACCGCCATCATCACCGACCAGGGAGTGTTCCGATATCCATACGATTTTCACAGCCACTGAAGTTGCCCGCGAATTCAGGACCATGAGTGCAATTTCCAAAACCGATGCCGTAATTCTCCGAACGATGAAGTTCCGTGAGTCGAGCAAGATCGTCTCGTTCTACACGCGGCAATTCGGAAAGATGAGCGCGATCGTCAAAGGTGCCCAGCGTGCCAAGCACGGCTTTGGTACGATGCTGGAACCGATGTCGCACGTGGCGCTTGTGGTGTACCGGAAAGACGGCCGCGATATCCAGACCATCTCACAATGTGACAGTATCGAGTCGTTCCGGCATATCCGCGAGGATCTCGAGAAAATGGCCGCGGGGATGTCGATCATCGAGCTCGTTTCCCTCATTGCACACGAGGAAGAGAACGGCCCTCTCTTCAAATTGTTAACGGAAACGCTGAGAGCGATTGATGTGGCGAGCTCGGATCCCAAAAAATGTTATTGGTATTTTCATCTGAAGATGATGGGAGTTTTGGGTTTTGAACCGAAGTTCGACCGGTGTGCGGTGTGTGCGAAAGAGCTCGCGGTGGGAAGCCGCGAGATAAAGTTCCTCCTTGGAAAAGGAGGTCCTCTTTGCCCGGCATGTCAGACAACGACGGGCACGACGGTCGCGGTTTCGGCTCCGGTTCACCGATTTCTCCATCACCTCAATGCATCTCCGGAACTGCCTGCCATCCTCCCGGTTCCCGCGGTACCAGGAGCAGGAGAAGAGGTCGAGGGATTTCTCTGGGCCTATCTGCGTTTCCACATTGCCGGTATCGGAACCCTTCGGGCCGGAAGAGTGTTCTCACAGGTACTCTCGCAGATTTAAAAAAATTAATGGATGAGTGTGGATTCTGGCAGTGTTCACATTCAACCCGGGGAGGGGTTTTTGCAACAAATATATAGAAGAGCAGGTATACAGAGAGTAGCATTACCCGAAACATCATCACAAAGGAGTACCGTATGACGAAAAAATCAATTTTAGCATCGATCGTGCTGATCTTTGTTGGAATTGTATTCGGTGTCGTTCTTGTATCAAATTTTCATGAGGGAATCCGGTTAGGATTTGCGGGCGATCCGCAGGTCAAGCTTGGTGCCCCGAGTCCGATAAAGAATTCCGATTATGATTACAAATCGCTCAGTAAACCGTTCATCGAAGTCAGCAAGGCGGTTACGCCTACTGTTGTCTCGATCACGGTGACTACGAAACCTCAGTCGACCGGAAATGATCTCAATGAGTTCTTTCATTTCTTCGGTCCGGATGGAAAATCTCCCCAGGCGGAACCCGAACAAGCCGGAGGATCCGGAGTGATTATCAGTCCGGAAGGATATATTCTTACCAATAATCACGTTGTCCAGGATGCGGAAGAAAAAGGCATCAAGGTCCTGCTGAAGGACAAACATGAGTATGATGCAAAGCTGATCGGTACCGATCCGACAACCGATCTGGCGGTCATCAAAGTGGACGGGAAGGATCTGCCGACGGCTGCGTTCGGAAACTCCGATAATCTCCAGATCGGAGAATGGGTGCTGGCGATCGGGAATCCTCTCGGTCTGCAGTCAACGGTCACGGCCGGCATTGTCAGTGCGACCGGCAGACAGATCGGGATCCTGCGCGATGAACAGCAGTATGGCATCGAGGATTTCATACAGACGGATGCCGCCATTAATCCCGGCAACAGCGGTGGTCCACTCGTCAATCTGAACGGAGAAGTTATCGGCATCAATTCTGCCATTGCAACAACAAATGCCCGTTACCAGGGATACGGTTTTGCGATTCCGATCAACCTGGCGCGTTCGGTCGCGGAAGATATCATCAGGAACGGAAAAGTCCGACGCGGATATATCGGCGTGAGAATCGGGAGCGTCAATGATGCGTTCGCCAAAGCTCTGGGATTGCCCAGGACCGAAGGAGTTCTCGTCCAGAGTCTCGAGCCGGGCGGTTCCGCCGAAGCAGCGGGAATTCATGAGAAGGATGTGATCCTTTCCGTGGACGGCAAGGACGTCAACGAGGCAAACGACCTCCAAATGTACATTGCCCGCAAGCATCCCGGTGATCAGGTTTCCCTGAAAATCTTTCGCGACGGTTCGGTCATTGATAAAACCGTTACCCTCCATGCACGAAAAGAGGAAGCGGTTACTGCAAGCAATGATTCTGGTTCGAATGACGAGGATCGTGATGCGGAACGCGAGGCACCCTCCCGAACCGTCACATTCTCAAAACTCGGGTTGAGTGTTCGTGCACTTACGTCAGATGATAAGAAAACTGCCGGGGTCTCGAACGGTGTAGTGGTCAACGATGTGACACGTTTCGGCGAAGCATTCAATCAGGGCGTAACTACAGGTGATATCATTCTCGAAGCGGATAACACGAAGCTGCACAATCCGAGTGATCTGAAATCGATCGTCGATAAGCACAAGAGCGGAGATGCCATTCTCCTGCGTGTGAAACGCGGCGGGACGATGGCGTATTTTGCGCTTCAGATGCCGGGTTGACAGGAACAATCTCATTCAAAACCCGATTCGATTCTTTCGGATCGGGTTTTTTGTTTGATTCCCACCGTATTATCTCGCGAGAGACCCGTTGCCCGCCAGCTGAGTTCCGTCCGGTGTCATCTGTTTGCTTCTCAAACTCAAAATGGGTAGATTCATTCCAATCGATTTGACCTTCACCCCAACTCCTCGAAAGGGTAAATGTCCCATGAGACGTCTTGCATCCATATTTTTTCTGGTGATTATCATGTCCGCGGTGATGCTGTCACAGATCAACATACAGTTCGAACAGTACAAGCTCGACAACGGTCTTACGGTCATTCTTCGTGAAGACCATTCGGCGCCGGTTGCAGCCGTCGTGATGATGTATCATGTCGGATCAAAGAACGAGAAGCCAAAGCGGACGGGATTTGCACACCTCTTCGAACACATGATGTTTCAGGGATCCGAGCATGTTGCCAAGGGCGATCACTTCAAGATGCTCCAGGAGGTGGGGGCAGTCATCAACGGCTCGACGAACTCCGACGTCACGAATTATTTTGAGGTCGTGCCGAGCAATTGTGTTGAGCTCGCACTCTATCTCGAATCGGATCGGATGGGATTCCTTCTTCAGGCGATGACGCAGGACAAGCTCGACAACCAGCGGGATGTGGTGAAGAACGAACGCCGCCAGCGGGTCGATAACGTGCCGTACGGCACCGCTGATGAGAAAATTGCAAAAGCAATGTATCCCCCGACGCATCCCTACAGTTGGCCGGTTGTAGGGTATATGGAGGATCTTTCCGCCGCGTCGCTTGATGATGTGAAGGAGTTTTTCCGGACCTATTATGCGCCTAACAATGCAGTCCTTTCGATTGATGGAGATATCAATCCCGGGGAGATCAAATCGATGATCGAGAGATACTTCGGGGATATTCCCCGCGGAAAGGATTTTGAGCGACCGCAGGCGGTCCCCGTTTCCATTCCGAAAGATATCCAGATGACCTTTGAAGATCAGGTCCAGCTTCCGCGGCTCTACATCTCGTGGCACAGCCCCGCCAATTTCACGCGGGAAGACGCGGTGCTCACTGTCCTTGCCGACATTCTCTCATCGGGGAAGAGCTCTCGCCTGTACAAGTCGCTTGTGTACGAGCAGCAAATCGCCCAATCGGTCTTCGCCGACGCTGCCTCCCAGGAAATTGCCGGACTTTTCCAGATCGAGGTGACGGCGAAGCCGGGGAGAAATTTGGGAGAGATGAAAACAGCCGTCGATTCCATTATGCACCAGGCCCTCACGAACGGTGTGACACAAAAGGAAATTGACGATGCGGTAACCCAGATGGAAGCGAGAATTGTGAACCGGGCACAAACGAAGCTCGGCGTTGCAAATACGCTCGCCAATTATTATTGCCAAACAGGAGACCCCAACAATATCAACAAGCAGATGGAGCAATATCGAGGAATCACACCCGAAGAAGTGCTGACTGTCTCGAAAAAATATCTCACACAGCCCCGCATGCTGCTCAGTATCGTTCCTGCCGGGAAGACAGAACTTGCTGTTGGGAAAGGGGAATAAGCCATGAAACCGACAATGATATTTATTCTGAGCGTGTGCATACTCATGATGACGACCGTAAGCTATTCCGGCGGAAGTGATGTTGATCGTACAAAACCGCCTGCGCCGAAGCCGGCGCCTTCGGTAACACTTCCCGAAATCCAGAAGGTAAAACTCTCCAATGGCCTGCAGGTGTGGCTTGTTGAGCACCATGAGCTTCCTACCGTTGCATTCAATCTTGTTATCCAGGCCGGATCCGATCATGATCCGGTTGCCCAGCCCGGTCTGGCGTCGATGACGGCGGATGTGCTGGATGAGGGGACGAAGACCCGCACGTCGCTGGAAATTTCCGAGGCGATGTCTTCCATCGGAGCATCATTTGGTGCCTCTTCGAGTTGGGATGGATCGTTCCTCACGCTGAATACCCTGACCAAGCACCTGCAGAAGGCGCTTGAGGTGTACACCGACGTGCTGACGAATCCCGTTTTCCCTCAAAAGGAGTTCGAGCGACTCCGGAAGCAGCGGCTGACCATGCTTCTCCAACAGCGCGATCAGCCCGTGGCGATCGCCAACAACTCCTACGCACGGATTCTGTACGGAGACGCGCATCCGTACGGCAATAATCCCAGCGGTTCCGAGAGCTCGCTGAAGGCATTGAATCGCGACGATCTTGCAAAATTCTACGAGACATACTATCGGCCGAATAATTCGACGCTCATTGTGGTGGGTGATGTGAAGATGGACCAGATCACTTCACTGCTGGAGAAGGCACTGGAAGGATGGAAGAGCGGCGAAATCCCGGCGATGACGATTCCGGACCCGAAGCCGGTTGAGAAAATGCGTGTCTATCTTATCGACAAACCCGGCGCGCCGCAGTCTGAGATCCGGGTCGGTTATCCCGCTCTTGCACGAAGCACCCCCGATTATTTTCCGGTGACGGTGATGAACCGGATGCTTGGCGGACAGTTTACCAGCCGCATCAACCTCAATCTCCGGGAAAAGCATGGATATACATATGGTGCTACCTCGATGTTCCGGTTTCAAAAGGGCGTCGGCCCCTTCCAGGCGCAGGGCGGTATCGTGACCGAGAAAACGGACAGTGCTATCGCCGAGTGCATGAATGAAATCCGGCTCATGCACGACAAAGGGATGACAAGCGATGAGCTGGATTTTGTCAAAAAAGGCCTCGTCGGTAATTTTGCACTCTCGTTTGAGACACCGTCACAGATTGCGGGCGCACTGCAGAATATTGTTCTGTACGGCCTCCCCGATGATTACTATCAACATTATCTTCAGAATATTGAGAATGTTTCACTCGACGAAGCCAACCGAGCGGCGCAAAAATATCTGGATGCATCACACATGGATATTGTGGTGGTGGGCGATCTGTCGAAGATCAGGTCGGGGATTCAGGCCCTGCATCTCGGAGATGTGATTCTCTGCGATCTGGATGGAAAACCGCTCCCCTGAGCGGCGGTACTCTTGACAAACGAATGAAAAACCTTTATATTTTTAAGAAATCAACAGGTCTACGGTAGGAGAAACGGACACTCGAAGGAGGTGTTAGCGTCTTCAGTACAACGGTATATACGGGCTCGAACGGAAAATTGAGTAGTAAGGTGCTCATCCTTAATCAGAACTATGAGCCGATGAGCATTTGTAATGTGAAAAAGGCGATTGTCCTCCTCTACCTCGGAAAAGCGGAACTCATTGAGGCATACCAGGGAAAACAGATTCGTGCCGTTTCTATGGCGATGCCGTTCCCAAGCATCGTGCGCTTGAGTGTGTACATTCACATCCCGTACAAGCGTATTATACTTTCCCGAAAGAACATCCTCCGACGTGACGGTCACCGTTGTCAGTACTGCGGGAGAACCGATATCTCTCTGACCGTCGACCACGTTGTTCCCAAATCGCTCTCCGGGGAGGACAGCTGGGAAAATCTGGTAACGGCCTGCGTGGAGTGCAATAACAAGAAGGGAAACCGCACACCCGAAGATGCTCACCTCAAACTCCTCCGTCGTCCGATGAAACCGAATCATGTAACGTTTATCCGTCACTTTGTCGGCAACATCGACGACCGGTGGAAACCGTACCTCTTCATGAATTGATCTCCCGCACGTTCTGTTTTCGGACAGTCGGGGAGATTTCTCATCGGGTCATTTTATCAAAAGGATAGGGGATTGATACGTAAGAAGAGAATTCTGAGCGGAATGCGCCCGACCGGGCAACTTCACCTCGGTCATCTCGTTGGCGCGCTCGAGAATTGGGTTTCCCTCCAGTCCGAATTTGACAATTTTCACCTCGTCGCCGATTATCACGCACTTACGACAAACCTTGATACCTCATCGATTCATGAAAATACGATCGACATGGTTATCGACTGGCTTGCCGCGGGGATCGATCCTGTCCGGAGCCCGGTATTTCGCCAGTCACTCATCAAGGAACATACCGAGCTGCATCTGATATTTTCCATGCTCATCACGAGTGCCCGGCTTGAGCGTAACCCGACCGTCAAGGACCAAGTGCGCGATCTGCACATCGAAAATATTACTTACGGACATCTCGGCTATCCCGTCCTTCAATCAGCCGACATCCTCTTGTATAAGGGGGAAGTCGTTCCGGTCGGTGAGGACCAGGTTCCGCATGTCGAGATCACGAGAGAAATTGCCAGGCGGTTCAACCAGCAGTACGGCGCGGTCTTTCCAGAACCCGAACCGAAGCTCACAAAATTCGCCCGGCTTCCGGGTCTTGACGGAAGCATGAAAATGAGCAAGTCGGCAGGCAACACCGTGCTTCTTGCCGATTCTCCGGAGGAAATCAGAAACAAAATAAAGAAGGCCATTACCGACCCACAGAAAATCCGGAAAGGCGACCCGGGGAGACCGGAAATCTGTCTGATTTTCACGTATCATAAGAAATTCAACCCTTCAGAAACGTCGGAAATCGAATCGTCGTGCAGGAATGGATCCCTCGGATGTGTGGATTGCAAACTGAGGGTCTCAGCGCGCATTGCCGACTATCTCGCACCCATCAGGGAGAAGCGGGCAGAACTTGAAGCTCATCCTTCCAGGGTGGAGGAAATTCTGGCTGACGGGGAAGCACGGGCAAAGGCAGAGGCGGTCATGACTATGGGAGAAGTTCATGTTGCCATGAAGATGGGCTGAAAGCGGGCAAAAACGGCGTCAGGTGATTATTTCCGCGTTGACTTTTAAATTCGAAAATGCTATCTTACCCCGAGTTCCAGTCTTCCTCTAAACGGTTCAGGAGAGTGATGCGTCGTATGTTGATCGATCTCCTGTACCGATCTCAATTCCGCAAGAGCGAATTAACGAATTTCAAAAGGCGTCGAACAATGAATAAATGGTATCTCGTATTGATGACGATGGCTCTCTTCACGATTTCGGCATCGGCGGTGGCACAGAACTTCTGGCAAACTGCTACGATTCCCGGCGTGAATAAGACGATCAACGCTTTGACGGTCGATGGCAGCGGAAATGTCTATGCGGCAACCAATGGCAAAGGTCTCTTTCGCTCCAGTGACGGAGGAACGAGCTGGCTCCGTATCGACAGCACGCGTTCAGATCCGTCATACGATTATTGCGTCGTTATCAACGGCGCGTCGGTGTGGGTCGGTACCTATCTCGGAAATGCGTGGCATTCCACCGATAATGGTTCGTCGTGGAACAAAGTGCTCATCGACTCCAGTGCAGGTTCGATCATTACCTCGTTTGCATATCTTCCTAACGGACACATTCTCGCAAGCACTGGTGCAAACGGCATGTTTGTTTCCGCCGACGGAGGAACAACGTGGGATCAGGTCCAGATCGCCGGCAGCATCGGTTCAAATCTTTTTCAGATCATCAATGATGAGAAGGGCTTCCTCTATGTCGCAACCTACGGCTCAGGAATTTACCGCTCATCGCCGGAAAATCTCATCTGGGATTATACGGGACTCGCGGGATCACGGATAAACGGATTTGCCGTCAATCCGCAGGGGGGTCTTTTTGCCGCCACGGATGCCGGAGTCTTCAAAGACAGCACGGTCATTGATTCTGTCGGCACCGAAAAAGTGGACAATGTCGATAAGACAATCTATGACACAACTGTGGCATGGCGCAATGTGCAGAGCACACTCCAAACTTCCGGGGACACGCTACTCCATCTTGCATTTGTTTCGTCGGTGATTTCCACTCCGGGTGGACATCTGCTTGCATCGACCGTCGGGCGCGGGGTGTTTCATTCTTCAAATCTCGGGGTCACGTGGGATAACGTGAATACCGGCATTGTGGGCAGCGATATTCGGACGCTGGCTCTCGATGCGTCCGGATACGTCTATTGCGGATCAGTCACCGGGGCGGTGTACAAGAGCACACAGCCCGAGCCCATGCAGTCGATCGGACCGTCTCAGACCGTGACGCCACCGGCGCCGAAGGCGTATGTTCTGGAACAGAATTATCCCAACCCGTTCAACCCAACAACGAACATTCCCTTCGCAATGCCGGTTGCGGGACATGCCTCGATCAAAATCTACAATACTCTTGGAGAAGTTGTAGCGACCGTGCTTGATCAGGAAATGACTGCGGGTCCGCACACTGTGCGCTGGGATGCCTCCTTCGTGCCGAGCGGCATCTACTTCTATCGGTTCCAGTCCGGATCCTTCAGTCGATCGGGTAAACTTGTTCTGTTGAAATGAAGTTGTCGATTCCCGGAAGACTCCTCCTTCATCCCTCCGCGAGAGAATGAGGGAGGAGTTTTTCATTCTCACTTCCACGAAGTGCCGGAGAGCATGATCATCGGGATCTATCATACCGCCAGCGTGAAGTGCCCTACCGCGTAAAACTCCAGACATTTGAAGGTCCGCTGGATCTTCTCCTCTTCTTCATCAAAAGGGATGAACTGGATATCTACGACATCCCTATCTCCAAAATCACGAAGGAATTTCTGGAGTATCTGCACCTTCTTCAGGAGCTCGATCTCGAAGTTGCGGGCGACTTCATCGTCATGGCTGCCGAGCTGATGCACATTAAAGTGCGCATGCTTCTGCCAAAGGCACCAGGAGAGGAGGAGGAGGAAGATCCGCGTGCGGATCTCGTGCGGCGCCTTCTCGAATACAAGCGCTACAAAGAGGCCAGCGCGGTACTTTCGAAACTGGAAGATGAATCGGTCAAGCTCTTTTATCGCCAGGGCTTCCATTCTGACGAGAAGAAGGTCGCACTGGAAGATCAGGGAGAAAGTCTCAAAAACGTGACGATGTATAATCTGATCGCCTCGTTTAAGCGGGTGTTGGACAATGTTCCGAAGAAGATCTACCACGATGTGGAGCTTCTGAATGTGTCGATAGACGAGCAGATGAGCTATATTGCCGATACGTTCCGCCAGCGTGAAGAGATAACATTTTTTGAACTCGTCTCGCACATGACCGAAAAAATTCGTATTATTGTAACGATCATTGCAATGCTCGAACTGGTGAAAAACAGAATTATCGACATCCGTCCCGCAGAGTATGAGGACGATTTCATCCTATCCAGGGCTAAACCGGAAGCGCTCTAATGGAACCGATCTCCGACAGCAAGCGCCATATCATTGAAGCGTTGATTTTTGGCTCCGACGAACCGTTGACCGTTCGCCAGATAATCGAAATCCTCGGCTCGTCCGAAAACGCCGGTCCGCGGCTGCGGGTCCGGGAAGAGGAAATCATCGGGCATATCCGCGAGCTCAATGCTGAGTATGTCCATGCCGGGCGGTCATTTAGGATCATCCAGGTTGCCGGCGGTTTCCAGTTTGCCACGATGCCGGATTTTGCCGAATGGCTCGGCCGCATGGTTAAGGAAAAATCGAAACGCAAGCTTACGCAGGCGACGATTGAAACCCTCTCGGTGATTGCCTATAAGCAGCCGGTCACGAAACCGGAAGTTGAAGCGATCCGGGGCGTCAACGCCGACTATGCGATCCAGAAACTCCTTGAACGCGGGCTCGTCACGATCGTCGGCAGGGCCGCTACGGCCGGGAGACCGCTGTTGTACGGGACGACTTCCGATTTCCTCAAGCACTTCGGTTTGAACGACCTTTCCGAACTTCCCAAACCGCGGGAAATCGATGAGATCATGGCCGATCAGGGATTTGAAATGGAGCGGGAACTTCTCAAGCGGATGGGAAAGACAGATGAGGAAATTGAGGAGTCCCTCGGAAGTACCGTTGTCAGCGAAACCGGAAAGCTCCAGGAACTGCCGCCGGAACTCTCAGAACCGGGCTCCCCTCCCGACCCGACGGATCAGACCGATCCGCCTCCGTCACTCTGATTTTTTGTCCGCTCGTTTGAGCTCAACACACTCCGGTTCCGATGAACCGGCTTGCCAAATCCTTTGAGTATGAAATCCTCACGTCTATTGCCGGAATCTCGAAGTGCAGATTCCGCAAAATCTGCAGGTCTCGTGCGACTGAACAGGTTCCTTTCGATGGCCGGTATCAGTTCCCGCCGGAAAGCGGACGCGCTCATTCTTGAAGGCCGGGTCAGTGTAAATGGAAAGACCGTTGACGGCCTCGGTGTGAAGGTTAACCCGCACAGCGATAAAGTATTCGTCGATGAACGTGAAGTCGTTATCCTCGATGAACCGGTTTATATTCTCTTCAACAAACCCAAAGATTGTATCACCACCTCGGACGACGAGCGCGGGCGGACCACGGTGATGGATTTCGTGAAAGTGCGCGAACGCGTTTTTCCGATCGGGCGGCTTGACCGGAATACAACCGGCGTACTGCTGCTCACCAACGATGGACCGTTTGCAAACGGGCTTATGCACCCGCGACGAGAAGTGAAGAAGACCTACCGCGTTGCACTGGAGAAACCTCTTGCTCCGCAGGATGCGAGACAGCTGGAATCAGGAATCCGGCTCCCGGAAGGAAAAACTGCGCCTGCCCAGGTTTCCTACATTCCGGGTGGGAAAAACATGCTCGTGGCAATTGTTATTCATGAGGGGAGAAACCGCCAAGTGCATCGTATGTTTGAATCGCTGGGATATGTGATCGAAAAGCTCGATCGCGTTGCCTATGCGGATATTTCCTATGAAGGCCTGATAAGAGGTGAATGGCGCCACCTGACCAAATCCGAAGTGCGCCGGCTGATGGTCGCCGCGGGTATGGAAACCGGTAAAACCTGAGGAGCCGGGCTCAGGCAACCTTCGAGACGATCTCCTCCGTTCTCAATTTGACGCCGATTTTTTTCAACAACTCACCGGGAAGTTCCCCTCCAGCAAAGACAAAGACGAAATCATTTTCCACCTTGCGAAGAATCTTCTCCTGCTCGCGGAGGGTCACAACGTCGGGACGTATTTCCGCAACCTCCGAATTAAAGATGACCTTCACTTTTCCTGAGCCGGACATTGAGCGGATGTTCGTTTCATTTTTCTCTTTTAGCCGGACAAATTCTCCTCGCCGGTAGGAAAGAGTAACGTCATTTCCCTTCTGACGGCTCAATCCCACTGCCGCCTCGATGGCACTATCGCCTCCTCCGACGACAAGGATACGCTTGTTCGTATACTGTTCCGCCTCGATAAGACGGTATGCCACCTTCGAGAGATCTTCTCCCGGGACATTGAGCTTGCGCGGGCTTCCGCGGCGGCCGATCGCAAGAATGATATGCCGCGCGGCGTAGGTCGACTGGTTCGTTTCGACACGGAACACCTGCGACTCGTGATTAATGCGTTCCACCTTGCTCTGACATTCGATGCTCAGATTAAACTCCCTTGCGAGAGTACTGAACAGTGCAAGCAGATCTTCCTTCGAGATCTCGCTTTCCTTGAATCGACCGTAGAGCGGAAAATCAACAGGAGAGGTGAGAACGAGCTTCTGCCGCGGGTAGTGCAGAATGGAACCGCCCAGATCGTATTGTTCGAGCACGAGATATCGCAGACCCGCTTCCTGGGCAGCGAGGGCAGCGCCGATTCCCGCCGGTCCGGCACCGATGATCACGACGTCGAACGAGCCGTCGGAAGCGCGCGGCTTCGCGGCAATATGCCCGATCGCTCCGACTCCCTGCTTCACGGCATTGCGGATCAGTCCAATGCCGCCGAGCTCGCCCGCGATATATAGTCCCGGGACATTGGTCTCAAGGTGATCATCGTAAAAGGGGATTTCCATTCCCTGCGTCGGCTTACCGAAGCCGAGCGTAATCGCGCCGACGGGGCATGCGTCTACGCAGAGCGCATGACCCACGCAGTGCAGACCGTTAACGATGGCGGCTCGGCCTTCAATGATACCGAGAACATCTTCGGGACATGCCTTGACGCAGCTTCCACAGCCGATGCAATTCAGGAGATCGATCTTGGGATGGAGCGTTGTCGGCTCGAGAATTCCCGCCTTGCGGCCTTTCTCACGAAGATGCTCCGCTTCCCGTCGTTTGCGGGTGGCCTTCAACCAGTACGGCAGCGCGATCGCACAGAGCAGGACGAGAAATATCGCCACTGTGTAGTAATTTTCCATCAGAACCGGTAACTCAGTTGTGAAAGCACGGTCGTGGTGATGATACTGATGTTGGTCGAGTGTTCAACTGTTCCATAGAAGCTCAGGGATCTCGTGATTGCCATGAGACAATCGATTCCCCAGACCTTGGTGGGCTGATTGATATCGGAAGAGGGAATCTTCATATCATCATACTGATACCGCACCGTCACGTCGGCGAAGAGGATTGATCTCTGAACGCTTCCGAGATACGTGTTCATCCGTGTAAAAAATGTGACGTTCGTGATCATTGAAGTTCGGAGGTAAATCCCCTGGCCGAAGAGGTTCGAGATACCGAACGATGAATTGCGATTATATTCTGCCCCAAATCCGTCGGTGGATGAGCGGGGCGCATAGGTGGTGTAGAACATGATGCCCGGAATAAAATTCAGCTGTATGTTGATTGACGGGCTCGTTCTCAGCGTCTCATCCAGAAGAGAATCCGGAGTGGTCGTCACGTACGAATACTGGTAAAAGGGTCGCCATGCAGTTATCCCCGCGCCAAGCGAGAGCACATCCGTAAAACGGTAGTTAACCGACCCGTAGAGGTTTGTCAATTTTGCATGACTCACCAGCTCCATTGCACGCGGCGTCTTGAGATCGATATCACTCTGCGCCATGAAGTAAAGCCGGTATGTTGGAGAATACGATGCCGATCCGCTGACGACCTCGCGGTCCAGGTTAGAGTAGTAATATGTCCTGCCATATGAAGCATTCAGAGAGTAGACAATCCCGTTGTCGGGCTGGAGTGACGCGAAGACCGAAAACTTCTTGTACGCGGTTGAAGGAGTCTGGAGTGAGAAGGTCGGTTCATATCCTGCAGAGGCACCGAGAATAAAATTGTCGAGCTTTCTGGCAAGAAAAATTCCATCCACGAATCCTGTCGAGGGAAGAACCGGGGGAATGATGCGGCCGACGGCGGCCCTGTTCGATCCGTCGTCGTATTCCAAAGAGAAACGATAGAGCCGGTTTTGATTGAGTGCCTGCGAGGAAAAGGGACTGTTTGTACCGTAGGCCAGCGATCGAAAATCGCTGTAGATATTGAACTTCAGCGGAGCGTCGTTGAACTTCCCTTCCATCTGAAGAACCAGTGACGGCTGGGTAGTGACCGGAAAGGAACCTCCTGCAGGGATGAGTGTGAGATATTGGATCCCTACGCGTCCCTTCAAGCTGAGGAATGACGGAGTTTGTGTGACAGTCGTTGTTCTGGTTTCCTGAACCGCACGGCTCGACGCTGAATCAGAGCCACCGTGCGATGCCGACACGACCGCTTTTTGTTTCTCGGGCTGTGATATCTGAACAAATGCGATGACAGTGTCCCCGATCGCAGGCTGTCTCGTAAAGCCGACAATCGTACACGCTGCCGATCGTGAACTTACTGCAAAGACTCTCATTGTCGCGATTGTATCGCCCCGGGAAATGACGCGTACGAGCGCGGAGTCTTCGAGACCCGCTTTTACCCCGACCGGCACGTAGACAACATCTCCGGATCTGTAATTGATTATCGATCGAAGAATTGATGACTGCCCCCATCCGATCGAGGTGAGGAGGAGGAGCCCGATGAGACCGTTGAGCACTCTCAATCGCTGTTGATTACACCGCTTGGCCGATATGTGTGTCCTGCCCGAATTCAGCATGTTATCCGCCGCGCCCGGTTGGATGACACTGATAGCAGTTGATGCTGTTCCAAACATATCCGGAAACGCCGTTGTGGTCCGAATTTGTTTGTGACTGGGTGTGGCAAACCGTGCACTGGAATACTGAGTAATCGGATGAATTCGTATGGCACGTTGAACAATTGCTGTTGGCGTTTCCGTGCGTCATCGGGAACCACGTATGCGTGAACGTCGCACCGCTCCAGTCAGTGGTGGTGTGGCATGTCTCGCAGGTCTTCGGGATACCCGCCGCAGTATGGTTCGGATTCGAGGTGCCGTTATAATCTGACGCATGGCAGGTGTAACAACCGCTGTAGACCAGCTGGTAATTGCCCCCCACGTGACAAGCGATGCAGGCCTGTGAAACGTGTGCCCCGGTCAGCGGGAATGCCGTCGTACTGTGATCGAACGTCGAAGGAGTCCATGCCGTGGTCGTATGGCAGGTCAGACAGTTATGACTGAAATTGTTCGTTGCATGATTGGGATTAGTTTGTGCCTGATATTCCGACTGATGGCATTGATAACAATCCGTATAGACCAGCTGAAAATTGTTGTTGGTATGGCAATTGATACATGCCACGGAAATATGAGCACCGGTCAGCGGGAACGCGGTCGTGCTGTGATCGAATGAAGCCGGCTGCCATGCAGTCGTGGTATGACAAGTGGTACAGGTGTGGCTGAAGTTTCCGCTGACGTGGGAGGGATTGTTCGTCTGTGTAAAATCCGCCTGATGGCACTGATAACAATCCGTGTAATGCAGTGCGTAATTGCCGCTCACATGACACGATTGGCACGTGACTGAAGTATGCGCCCCGGTCAGCGGAAACGCCGTTGAGCTGTGGCTGAACGTTGATGGCTGCCAGACATTGGTGGAATGGCAGGTCGTACAATCGTGAGAAAATGCGCCACCCACATGGTCGGGGCTTGTTGCGGACTGGAAATTAGATGAATGACACTGGTAGCAGCCAGTATAGTGGAGCTGATAATTTCCATTCACGTGACATTCCTGACATGCCAGCGAGACGTGCGCACCCGTCAGTGGAAACGCCGTTGCGGAATGATTGAACGTGGCCGGCTGCCAGGCAATCGTGGTATGGCACGTCTGGCAGTCATGGCTGAATCCGCCGCTGACATGGTTGGGATTAACGGCACTCGCGAACGTCGCTGCATGGCAGCTGTAACAGTCCGTCGGCATGTGCGTGAAGACGTTATTATGATGGCAGTCGGAACAAATGATTGTCCGGTGTGCCCCCGTCAGCGGAAAACCCGTGAGGTTGTGATCAAAACTTCCACCCCAGTTCATCGCCTCCACCTTGTGGCACTGCTTGCAGTCCACGGGGAATCCGGATGCGACGTGATTCGGGGAAGTGGCTCCCTCAAAATCAGCTTTGTGGCACGAGATGCACTCGATCGGTGTCCCCGCGTACCGGTACGACGACGCCTGCTGGTGGCATGCCTCGCAGTCCACAATGGTGTGCCTGCCGATGAGGGGAAATCGCGTCGACTGGTGTTTCTGGCGCATGTCGGCGATCTTCCAGGAAGCGGTCGTATGACATTGGAGACAGTTCGAACCGAGTTCCTGGCGGTGAACATCCGTGTGGCAGGATGCACAGTCCGGACTTTGCGCCGTGAAATGGAGATTCTCGTGACAAGAGCGGCATTGCACCGTCCGGTGCTGTCCATCGAGCGGAAAACCGGTCGAAGTGTGATCAAACGTTGCATCGGGACGCATCAACCATGAGTCTGTAGAATGGCACGCCTCACAAGCAATCGTAATCGGCCCATGCGGAGATTCCTGGGAATAGGCAGTCCCCGTGAGAAAGAGCATCGCCAGCAGAAGCTTTCTCATCGCGGGTCCTTTCCCTTGTGGCAGGCAGCGCAGGAGACCTCGAGCGGCTTAAATCGTACGAACGCTCCGGCTGTTCCCTGTTCAGTATGATGGCACGCCGTGCACGCGACTTTCTTATGTGCACCGCTGAGGGAGAACCTGCTCTGCGTTTCATGATTGAAGAGGAGCGATTTCCATCCATCCGGCTGATGGCAGCGTTCACATGACGTTTTGCCCTCGACAGCAAACTGCTGCACATGAGCATCTTTATGACAGGATTCACACTCACCGGAGATCTTCTGGAACTGGCGGGAGCCCGTCATTCGTGACATTGGTCCCTTGTGGCAGTCGGAACACGCGGCCGTTGCATGCTTTCCCGTCAGCGGAAAAGAGGTCCTGGAGTGATCGAAGGATCCTGTACTCCAGCGATCCGTGGAATGACATTTCTCGCAGCTGGCGCCGTTCATCTCTGCCGCAAACTGACCCTTGTGAACATCTTCGTGGCAGGATTCGCATCGCAGGGAACTCAGGTGGAATTTCCAGACATTATCGCTTTTCTGAAGATGGCATTCGTCGCAGAGAAGTGCCTGATGTGCACCGGTCAAGGCAAACCGGCTCTGGGAATGGCGCACCAGTGTAAACGTCGATGGGCGGTACCCACTCTCCGTATGGCAGAGAGCGCAATCGTTATTGTAACGCTTGACAAACTCTCCATGGTGCTTGTCTGTGTGGCAGTCCGTGCACTTCCGGAATGAGAGCAGGAAACGCTGTGCAAATGTTGTTCGACCCGCGGCACTGTGGCATTGTTCACACCGGACCGACTGGTGTTTTCCGACGAGTCGGTACCGTGTCTGGCGGTGGTCAAACGGCTTCTCCAATGCAAGCTCCCAGCCCTGCGCAGCATGGCAGGAGGAACAGGTCATTTCGTTTACGCCAAACAGATGCGGTGACGTGTGACATGGTGTACAGTCGGCGAAGCTCTTTGCAGCAAGCGTAATTTCCTTGCCCGCTCCTTGCTTGTCGATTCCGGGATGACATTTCGCACACGCGACCTCGGCGTGCTTTCCTTCAAGGGCGAACGACGTCCTGGAATGGTCGAACCGGTTACTCACCTGCCAATTCACGGAAGTGTGACAACTCGAACAGTCCTGGCCGAATTTGTCTTTATGAGGATCTGCATGACATGAAACGCACGCCGCGGATAGTCCGAGGTATGTGTCGTGAGGGTATTGTGTGCTTTTCCTGGTCACCACCGCATTCCGGATATGTGCAGGAGAATGGCAATCCTGGCAGCCAATCATCAGGTGTTTTCCTGCGAGCGTAAAGCCGGTGGACGTGTGTTCAAATTTCTTCGGCTCAAACGAGTATGTTCTGGCCGTACGTCCGAGGTGTTCCTTGTGGCAGGCGGTGCATGTTTGGTTCATCGACCGAAAGTGAAACCCCTCTTTTGCATTCAGCTCCGACTGAATTTCGTCATGGCATGCGAGACATTTTTTCCCGCTGATTTCCTTCCCAACCTCATGACATTGGGTGCAATTCTGGGAGCCCTCGAGTGCTTCATGCGCACGCGAGAGATCCCCCGGGGAAAATTGTCCGAATGTCGGAAACAAGGGTAGTATGTTGAGCAGCGCACCCATAAGGAGAAGCACGAAAATATGTTGCCCAGTATGCCTCAGTGTGTTCCTCAAAAAATCCAGGTGTAACCGAGTGCCAGAGTTACGGCGACATGCGCCGCAAGTGTTACGAACATGATAATGCTGAACGGGAAGTGGATGATGTGCCAGTAATAGAATACCCGCTCGACTTGTGTGAGAGCAACCGATTTCTGCAGGAGTGACGCCCTCGACATCGCCGCATTGCTCAGGTCATGCGCAACGGTCCGTGAGAGATCGCTCTGCTTGACCATGGCATGAATTCTCCGGCGCACCGTTCCCTTCATGCGTTCCAGAACGAGAAGCGTCCGGGTCATCTCGAAAAGAGATCGCGGCGCCTCCACCGACTGCATTGACCCGTCGATCATGCGGACGAGTGAAACACCGATCGGGTTTGCGTTCAGAATTCCCGCCAGACGGTCGATTTCACGATTGATCTCATCAGCCGACAGCTCCGCGCCCATCCGGTTCCGGGGAATTTGCACATAGAGAAATCTCCCCACGACGCCGCTTCCCACAACGGAGAGCATCGTCCAGAGACTTATGGCAGCGATGCCGCCCTGCTTGAACGTCGTATGAAAGACCACAAGGATGGGTCCGAGGAGGCAGAGGAAGATATGAAAATTGAGCCATCCCGATAAACGCCCGAGGTTCGACAGGGAGCGCACGCGTTTCCGGGTCGAATAGGTGGCTACCCCGACGATGATCATGAGACTGCCGAAAATGCCGAGGGCGTGGCTGAAATTTCCCGACGGCCGCATGTCACTATAATCCGGCCGAAAAGGACGTTCGTCAACCGGAGTGAGGTAGTAATTCCACCCCCGGACAGAAAGGGAGACGACAGCAAGTGTCCCGATAAACAGAAGAAAGATGACAAAGACCGAGTGCGACGATTCCTTCATTCTCTCTTATCTTGCGTTGGTTAAGAACATCACAATTCTGGCACAACTAATGTAGAAAACTCTACTTAGCGTTCAACGGCCATTGTGCGTCTGCACACAGCAAAATTCCGATAAAAGAACTCAAAAACGAAGTATCTATGGTGCCAAGCGTCTAAATCGTCGTGTCCCTCGGTGTTGGTGAGATGGCTGGGAGTTGTGAGGGGAATGTGAAAATTTCCGTATGTGATTCGCTATCCGCATCCTATACCGCGAATGTGTGAAATTTTTCCCGGAGTGTCAACAAAAAAATGCACCAATTCGTTCACCATCGGCGCGGGACATTCTTTACCGTCCGGACGGTATCCCGTGCAATGAGCAGTTCTTCGTTCGTGGGAATCACAAACACCTGAAGCTTCGAATCATCCGTCGAAATGATCCCCTCCTTTCCGGAGGTCATCGCATTGTTCTTTTCGCGGTCGAGCTTGATGCCCATGCATTCGATTCCGGTCAGGATGCGTTCACGGATGGCCGGGCTGTTCTCTCCGATACCTCCGGTGAAGACGAGAGCTTTGGCACACCCCATTTCGGCGAGATACGCACCAATATACTTCTTCGCCCTGATGCAGAAAATATCGATCGCCAGTTTTGCGCGCCGATCCTGTTTCTCCTGTTCCTCGGCAAGAAGTTCGCGCATGTCGTTCGTAAGACCGGAGATGCCGAGGAGACCGGACTGCTTGTTGAGCATCGTATCGATTTCCCGCATGCTCATGCCTTCCTTGTTGCGAATGAATTCAATGAGGGAAGGGTCCATGTCCCCGCCGCGGGTGCCCATCACGAGACCTTCGAGCGGAGTGAACCCCATCGACGTGTCGTAGGAATTTCCGTCCTTGATCGCGCACGCGGAACATCCGTTCCCGAGATGAAGCGTGATGATGTTGGTTTCTTCGCGTTTCAGATGGAGGATCTGACGATACCGGTACGCCACGTATCGATGGGAGGTTCCATGGAATCCATACCGGCGAATACGGTGCCGCCGGTAGAGCTGATACGGAATTGCGTACAAATATGAAGTCTCCGGCATCGTAGAATGAAATGCCGTATCGAACACGGCCACCTGCGGTACACCCGGCCCGAGGAGCTCGCGGGCTGCCTGAATTCCTTTGAGATTTGCCGGATTGTGAAGAGGCGCCAGTTCTATGCTGTCTTCAATCTCTCTCACAACCGCATCGTCCAGGAGAACGGAAGTCGTGAACTTCTCGCCGCCATGAACCACACGGTGCCCGACGGCATGAATATCGGAAAGAGCATTGATGTGATTGATTTTCGAGTCGGGTGAGATGATCCAACGGAGAATATAGTCGATTGCAGAGCGGTGATCTTTCAAAGGTTCTGCCCGCCGAAGTTTAGGATGTCCCTCGACCTGTAAGGTGATGATTGCCTGGCCGATAACCCGCTCGATAAGTCCGCCCGCAAGCCGTTCGTCGGCGTCTCTTTCGATGAGGTCCAGGTCCGTTTGAATGATCTGAAATTTTACTGAAGATGAGCCGCAATTTAAGACGAGGATATTCATGGGAATGGTCTGGAAGAAAGTGAAACATACCCAAAGGTACGAAAAAACATGCAGAATTCCGATTGGAATCTGCATAAAATGTTCGTATATTCATTCCGGCATCCTCACGAGTATTGCATGCTGACACTGCTGAAGATTTTGACTTTCCCTCTCTGGTTTCCGATCAAAGTCCTCTGGTTTGTGTCCAAACTGCTCGCATTCGTTTTCATGATATTCTTAATTGCCGCCCTCATTTACATCGCAGTCCATTTTTTCTAACTGTGTGAACAGCCGTCGTTCTTCATCCGAACGAGTCTTCGGAAGGAGTAAACCATGAACCATCGCTATACTTTCTTTTTCCTCTTTTGCCTCAGCACGTTTGTTATTTTTTCCTCGGCATCCGCTCAGACGTTCGACAAGTATTTTCACGATCAGACAATGCGCATCGATCTGTACCATGCCGGTACAAAAGGGACGGAGACCCTCAGTCTCGATAAGGTGTATGTGGAAGGTGCGTGGCCCGGGAGTATCATCAATCTTCTGGATACTCTCAATCTCGGCGAATACATCGTCCGGGTGTACGATCGTCAATCTGGTTCCCTGATTTATTCGCGGGGATATTCCTGCCTCTTTAACGAATGGCAGACGACTGACGAAGCACTGGCGGGAGTGTACCGCACATTTCACGAAACCGTGAGGATCCCCTACCCGGAACGGCCGATCCAGGTCACGATCAGCAAGCGCGATAAATACATGGATTTCCATGAGATGTTCTCTACGGCGATCGATCCGAATTCCCCGACCGAGATCCATCGCGAAAAATTCACTCCGCAATTTAAGGTCGTGCCTCTCGTTGAAAAAGGATCACCCCACGAGAAAGTCGACATCCTGGTCCTCGGCGACGGTTATCGAAAAGAAGACCTTCCGAAGTTTCGCAATGATGCGAAACATTTTAACGACGTCATGTTTTCCACCAGCCCGTTCAAGGAACGGAAGGATGATTTCAATGTCTGGACGATCGAAGTCATTTCTCCCGATTCGGGGATCGATAAGCCCGACAAGAACATCTGGAAGCGGACGGCACTCGGGACGCAATACAACAGTTTCGGCTCGGCACGATACGTCCTTACCGACGAGAACCGCGCGCTCCGGGATATCGCCGGTGCCGCCCCGTACGATTTCATCATCATCCTTGTGAATGACGACCGGTACGGAGGCGGAGGAATCTACAATCTCTATTCCACGTGCTACGCGAACCCGGACAATCCTTCGCAGGCATGGGAACGAGACTACGTATATGTCCATGAATTCGGACACTCATTTGCAGGCCTTGGAGATGAATATTATAGTTCGCAGGTATCGTACACGGATTTCTACCCCAAAGGGGTCGAACCCTGGGAACCGAATCTCACCGCTCTGACCGATAAGGAACATCTCAAATGGAAGAAGTTTGTTTCGGACGGGATCGCGATTCCAACCCCGTGGGATAAATCGACTTACGACAGTCTCACCGGCGAGCAGAGGAAACTCGACCGGCTTGCTTCGGATTATTACGCCAAGCGCGAGCCGCTCTATCAGGCAGAGGAGAAGGTTCTGAGGAATCCGTCACTTGCAGGCAAGGTCGGAGCATTTGAGGGGGCGGGTTATTCTGCCACCGGCATCTATCGCCCATCGCTCGACTGCAGGATGTTTTCTCTCAGTCTCGTCGGCTTCGACCCGGTTTGTTCCGATGCCATATCGCGCGAGATCGATTTTTACGCCCACTGAACTCCAATCAAACACATCAATCATTCGGGATTCCGATCATGAAATGTACGGTGCGTTCAAGAGCTCTCCTGTTTTCTTCCCTCATTCTGATCTTCTCGACCATCGTGGTGGCGGGGGCGAAGAAGCAACT
>Ga0335079_10000369_pt1 | contig 52188 bp, 49 predicted proteins | sample Lox_Sample_33_FD_206719 | JGI IMG/M metagenome (GOLD analysis project Ga0335079, IMG submission 206719) | Soil microbial communities from Loxahatchee National Wildlife Refuge, Florida, United States - Lox_Sample_3.3 | ecosystem: Environmental > Terrestrial > Soil > Wetlands | place: USA...
CGAAGTAGCAGGTCAGAAGGGGGTTCGGAGATTTTCCGGGGCCCCTTTTCGATCTTCGGGAGCCAAACGGGGAGCCACTGTTAGGCGGATTTCGTTGGCTTGGTTGTCTTGGCCTGCTTCTTGAGGATCTTGTTCATGGCCGTCGCGCCCATGGTGAGCGCGGGCCGGATCTCGTGTAACGGTAGATGGTCTCGGTAACGGATGTGCCGCTGTTCCCGACGAGGTCGCTGATGTCCTCGATCGGGACGCCGCTGGCGCTGGGGATGGACACGAACGAGTGACGCAGTTTGCGGGGAGTCAAGTGCTCGCCAAGCCCGGTCCCCGTGGTGATCTTCTGAAACTCGCGCCGGACATGCCAGCGATCCAGCGGGGTGCCGTCCTGTCCTCGCGGAAGCGCATCAATTGCAGTTAGGCGAAGATCACCTCCTGACCAGGACAATCCGGGAATTCCGCGAGGGCGCGCTCCGCAGCACTTCAAGTTTCAGCACACCAGACCTGCGCAAGGGGGTTGCGGTGGACTTCTTCAACCGAGCGGTCGATCTGGCGCGGAAGCCGGATCCGTGGCGGGCCGCGGCGGAAACTTTCCGGCAGGTAGCGGACCGTTTCACCGACGACCCGTCCCGCGAATCAGCGCGAACCGGGCGCGACGGTAACAATCGACCCGCCCTTGCCGCCGCGGGCCGCCGACATCGCCCGGACGGCGTACTTGGCGCACACCATCGGGCCCACGATGTTGACTTGCATCCGCGGAGTCAGCTCGTCCGCCTCGCGCTCGTCGATGCGCGCCTGCTCGCCGAGCGTTCCGGCATTGTTCACCAGCGCGGTGAGCGGCCCCTTCTGCTCGCCCGGCGATTGCCGAGGATCGTCGCCTGCCCAGGGCCGCGCACGGGTGACAGGGCTCAGCCAGGGAGGTCCTCCGGGCGCTTCGCGGCAAGCTTGCCGTGCAGCAGGCCGGTGACCTGGCCGACCTCGATGAGATATCCGTCCGGGTCCCGCATGTAGCAGCGGATCTCGGCTTCGCGGTCGATGGGCGGCGTGACGAACTCGGCCCCCTTCTCCTTCCAAGCCTCATAGCAGGCCTGGATATCAGCGACCCGCAAGTTCAGGAAAATCGAGGTCGTGTTACCAGGCTGGTAGTCGACCACCGAGATGCCTGGCTTGTCGGGAGTCGGCGGCCCGCCTGGGTTCATGAGGATCCACGAGTTGGACAGCCTGACGATGCACGGATTTTCGTCCAGGACGACCGTGCCGCCCAGGACACGCGAGTAGAAGTCCCGGGACCGCGCAACACTACGGACGGTGATGAACAGCGTCACCAGGATGCCCTCTTCGGGCGCGGGAAGATTGGCGTAGTCGATGCGGGGCGCGGGTTCTGTCACGGGTTGCTCCACTCCGGCAGCACGAGGGGCGGCTCTTCGAGCGACGGTCTCTGCGAGTCAACCCTTCCCTCGATGTGGCCTCGCAGACGTCCGAGCGCGCCGGCGCGCCATATTCGGGATAGGGCGAATGGCCCGCGGACGTGGGCCATGCCAGCACATACCGCCCGGCTGTCGCTCAAGGCCCGCGTCGTGCGCAGTACCTGGCGCGACCCAGATCACTTACGGCACGCTACATCAGCTCAAGCACGGCGTCAGCAGCGAATTTGCCATCATCGGGTCAGCTCCCGCATGGCAAAATCGTTCAAGATCAACACGGCTGGGCGGGCGAGCTCGCGTAGCCGCTTGCCCGCCGGCCACGTGCGCGATGGCGCGGCTGGCCTTGAAGAACCGGACTTCGGCCCCGTGGCGGATGGCCAGATGCCCAAGGGCTTACGGACGTGGCTTTTCCTACGCCGACCGTTATCGACGAGACCCCGACCCGCTCTCAACAATGTCTTCGACGATGAAGAGGATCTTGTTCTGTCATCGTGCCTCCGGGCGGGGACCGCACCTGGACGGTGGTCGACGCGTCGTATGCGACGTTCGGTCCGGTTGAGGAGTGGCTGGAGGCGCACCGGCACCTGTGGTCACCGAACACAGTCTGCGGCTACGCGACCTCGCTGGCGCAGTGGTGGTCGTTCCTGGAGCCGCGCGGTGAGGGCGGCCAGTGCGCGGATGCCGGGGTGCCGGCGGTGTCAGGGTTCTTGTCGTGGCTGCGCAACGGCCGCGCCGCCGAGCATGCTCTCGCAGCACCGGCCGGGGTTCCCTCGGCGGAGATGCTGCACGCGCGCTGGCCGCGCTGATCTCGTTCTATCAGTGGCAGGAGGGGGTCCACTCGGTGCCGGTCGCGGGGCGGGTGCTGCGGCTTCGTGATGGGCCTATGTCCATATCCGGGTGACCAGGCGGCGGTGCCACCGCAGCACGGTGCCGGGCGTGACCATCCGGTGCGTCCGCAGCTTTGCCGGCAGGAGCCGGATCAGCGCGGCGAGGACCGCGCCGTCGGCCCAGTCGAGCCGTGGCCTGGGATTGGTGCGGCGCAGCACGGCGACCTCGTGCCGCAGCACGAGCAGCTCGGTGTTCTTGGAGGTCGGCGAGCGACTGAGCAGGACGAGCCAGCCGCAGAGCCGGACGAAGATCAGGTACATCGGGCGCATCGACACGGCTGATCATCATGCCGTACCGCCACACCGCTCCCATGTGTCCGCAGGTCACATGCATGGCCGACTTTTGGCAACCCGCAGGCCGAGATCGGCCCGCGCCGCATGAGTACTTCGGCAGCCAAAAGCTTGCCTCGGCTCCAGTCGCGCTCGGTTGGCGACTGCTGCATAGCATGCGGCCAGACCACCCCTATCGTCTCTGGACGCGGGTGGTTTGGCGCGACACTAGCTGACACTTAGAGTAGCGATCCAGTGACGTAACGTAACTAAGGCTGTTGCGGCAGTGGTCCGAAGCATCCACAGTAACTAGCGTGGCTTACCGTGTCCCCCATCGCCCTCACGACCCTAGTGACGGTCCTCACCGTGGCAGGGTCGATTGTGGGCGGGGTATCCGCCTACCTGCTGCGCCGCCGGTCGGCGAGCGGCAGAGTCGGCACCAGCGAGGCCACAATCCTGTGGGCGCAGGCGCAGGAAATGCGGGCCATGCTCCTCGCCGAAAAAGAGCAGGCTGAGGCGCAGCGGGACCGGCTCATCGAATCCCACACGACGCAGATGCTGCCGATGCTCACCGCGATCAACGAAACGCTGAGGCAGACCAGCGTGACGCTCGCTACGGTGCTGGACCGGCTCGATGAGAGGCCACCCTGATGCGGCAGCCACGTCCGACCCGGAGAGCGGAACTGGCCGCCAAGGATGAGGAAGTCGACCAGCTCATCGGTGAGGCCGGCCGGCTCGCAGGGGAACTGCGGGTGACCGTGTCCGACGTGAAGACGATCCTGCAGGCGCACCGCAGGCAGGCGGGAGAAGGCAGGGCGGCGATGCAGACACGCGGCGGCGGCGATGCCGCGGACAAGGCTGCGGCGGGCGAGGCCACCGCGGACAAGGTCGCCGTGGCGTTGGCGCAGGCCGACCGGCTCGAGGGTGCGCTGACGCAGCTCACCGGCGAGATTACCGCCGTCAAACTGTGGAAATCAAGGATCGGGAAGCTGGCGATCGTCGGCGCGGTCTTGACGTTCCTCGCGTTCACTGCGGCCGCCGTCGGCATCGGCACCAACTTCACGCGCGCGCAGCACGTCAAGCAATTCACCGAATGCCGGACCGCCCGCAACGCCCAGTTCCAGGCCGCGATACGGCGGCGAGCCGAGCTAGCAGGCGATGGCGACAAGGCACTGACGGCGGTGATTGAAGCGTTCGTCCGCGGCGCAGCCCACGAACCGGGCTCCGCCGCTCAGCTCAAGAAAGACGCCGACGCGTACGTGAAGGCCCACCGCGACCTGGCGGCGGTGCCAATACCCGCGCCGACCCGGGGGCCGTGCAGGTGACCCGGGCGTTCTTGTTCGATGCGTGTTCCACGGCCCTGACACGTCGGCCACGGCCACGGGACGGCTCATACGAGGAGGACGGAGACGAAGAAACCCAGGTCAGGTGTCACGTCTCTGTAAGCGGATTCGTAAACCGGACGCAGCTGGCTCGAATCGAGCACTGGCATAGGCGCTGCCGTCGACCTCTGCGGACGTCGACGCTCGGCTGGGGACCATGTGGGGACCAGACGCCCCCCTTCAAGCACACAATCCTCGCGCCGCACAATAAGCTTTGCGGGCTAAGCGCTAAGCGCTAAGCGCTAAGCGCCTCTGACGTGCGCGCTTTATATCCCCACGTCCTGAGGTCGTCCTGAGGGTCAAGTGGTTCCGAATTGCCCGCCCTCGCGAACGCGCCTATCACGAGCCGCGCCTGACGTCCGGGCAGCCAGGCGGCCCGGGCGCGAGCGAGCACGGCGACGCCGCAGGCGCCGAGCGCTGATTCCATCCCGGGCAGCGTGCGCCCCACTTCGGTGATCGCCTCGGCGGCGGTTCCCGGCCGGGAGGGGAAGGCGGCGGGGTCGAAGGTGAGGCTGACCCGGGTGTCCACGTCGGCGGTGGCCGCCGGGGCGGTGGCCACCAGCTGGTCCATGATGTGCAGCGCCGGCCGGGGGGCGGCCGGGTCGATGGCGGCGGCGATCTGGCCGGTGAGGGTGCAGCGGGGTCGGGGGCGGTGTCGACCGTGACGGTCACCCACCGCAGCGCGGGCAGGTAGCCGAGGGAGGCCAGCCCGGCGCCCCAGGTCGCGACCCAGCCGTCCACCTCGCCGGGCTCGGCCAGCCAGGTGGACGCCGGGATGACCCGCAGCGTCGCGGTGAGGAGGCCGGTGCGCCGGTCGCGGACCAGCCCGTACCGGCTCCCGTAGCCGTCTTCGGCTGACAGCCGTTCGGTAGCCGCCGCGGCGCCGGCGGCCGCGCCGGCCGGTGCTCCCGCGCTCGCGGGCGGTGTGACACGCTGAGGAGCTGGCCACCGCAGGGTCACGACGGCGACCCCGATCGTGGACGCGGCGGCGATCGTCACCAGGCCGCCGGTCACATCCAGCAGCAGTGGGGTGCTCGCGTGGTCCCGGGGCGAGCGGGGTGTCACCGGAATGGCAGTGACAGGCTGCCTGTGGCCGTTCGGGGGCTGGCTGCGCAGCAGGAGCACGGTGGCGGCGCTGGTCAGCAGGACCGCCAGTGCGGCGGTGAGCACGAGGGGTTTGCGTCGGGTTGGCATGACGGGCGCTCACATGAAGACGCCGACGATGCCCGAGGACAGGGCGATCAGCGTCAGCCCGGCCAGCACCCAGGGAATGCCGGTGGCGCCGTCGGCGGCGAGGTTGGAGCGGTTGCGGCGGCCGATCGCAATCATCGCGCCGCAGCCGATCAGGCCGAACACCCCGGCGATCAGCGCGGCCCATTTCCACCACGCCAACAGGGGTGCTGACCCGGCCGGAAAGGCCGGGCGGGGCGACGGCGCCGGGTTGGGCACCACCGCGGCCAGCAACTGCCGATGGCAGGCGGCGAAGCCGTGGACGGCCAGCGTATAAGTGAGCAGCATCGTGTCGTTCTCTGTCCGGTGCTGAGCGGGCGGCCGGTGGCGGCGCGGATCTGGTCGAGGGCGCGGCGGGCCGCGCGCGGCAGCGGCACCCCGGCCGGGGTATCGGCCAGCCGCAACGCCGGGACGAACGGGATGTGGACGACCGCGCCGACATGGGGGGCCAGGAGCCGGAACCGGGCGGTAGCGGCAGGCGGCTGCGGCCAGCCGTCGCTCACGACCACCAGGACGGCGACGCGCGCGCCAGGCCGGGTCAGCGCGGCCAGCGCTGCGGTTGCCGCGGCGGCCGCGGCGGCGGTGTTGTGGCAGGCCAGCAGCAGGGGGCCGGCCGTCGGCGATGATCGCGGGGGAACAGGGGTCGCGGGCCGGGCGCATCGCGCCCATGTCCCACGCGGGTGACAGCAGCTGGGCGAAGGTGGTGGTGCCGGCGCCGCCGTGCGCACCGCAGATCACCAGCTGCTGCCGCTGCGCGGCCTGCTGCCGCAGCCAGCTCCCCCCGTCTCCGGCCCGGCCGCTGGCCGCGCGCCTGAAGGATGCCATCGCTGTCGTCGGGTGCACGGGTCAGGCGGGCCGGGCGTTGCGGGTGGGCTCGGTGACCGGCTCCGCCGGGACTCCGAGCAATTCGAGCAGCCCGGGGGTCGGAATCCGGTAGAGGTCACCGATCCGGATCACCCGGCAGGGAAACCGGTCGCGCTTGGCGAGTTCGTAGGCCTTGGTGCGGCCCAGGCCCAGCACGCGGGCGGCGGTCATCAGGTCCACCGTGGCGGGCAGGTTGCGCAGCTGCGTGACGGTCATCGGCGTCGTCATCGTGGCCGGTCCTGCATCCGAGTTGGGCTGGTTCAGCCGCGGGCAGCGGCGGGGCGGGTCGCGGCGACCACGCCCTCAGGTCGAGCGGGTCGATCTGGGCGTTCTCGCCGGTCTGCGGGGCCTGGATGATCTAGCCGCCGCCCAGGTACATCACTACGTGACCGGGGTCGGCGTCGGTGCCGGCCGAGAACAGCAGGTCGCCGGCTGGATGCTGGTCAGCGGGACCTGCGGCCCGTCGAGGCGCCACTGGAAGGTGGTGCGGGCCATGTGTATGGCCGCCGACGCGTAGGCCGCATATACGAGGCCGGAAGTCGTAGGCGTCCGGGCCGGTCGCGCCCCATACGTACGGCTTGCCGAGCTGGGCCATCGCGAACTAGATCGCCTGCGCGGCGGTCCCGCCGACGCCTGTGGTGCCTGTTCAGGCCGGCAGCGGGGCGGCGTAGCGGGCCGCCCAAGCGAACGCGTCGGCTAAGTAGGCGCGCCGCGCTGAAGGCCGAGGGAAGATCCGCCTAGCCTCCAGCCTTTCAGCCTCCAGTTGCGGCCGTCCCCCACGGGGCGGTGCCGGCCGCCATCCACGCGGCATCGCAACTCGGGTCTAATAGGTCAAATAGCAAAAGGCTGACCAAGTCGGATAAAGGCGCCTTAAGGAATCCTCACAATGCACTGTTAATCCGGTTTAATCACATCCAAATCCAGACGAATCAGCACAAACCAGCGTAAACTGGGGATCTTGGCGCATCTGCTATCAGGCAGTTCAATTACCTACTTCCGCTTCACCGCGTGAACCGGTCGGAGCAGTTGCGCGTCTACCTGTCAGTTGAAAATTCCGTTGGACTACGACATCCTCTGCTATGTTTTCGTGCTCCTACATATCACGTCTCAGTGCTGTTAATGATGATCTGGTCTCGAGATGGCTCAAGCCCAAGGCCTTGCAGGGGGGCTGCTCGGGACCCAGACCTGTTCGGACTACCCAGGGGGGAATCGATACACGTGAATGCCATGAGCGCCAGCCGGAACGACTCGCACCCTCGTGCCACGTACTCGGGGGAGGTATCCGGGACCGCCGATGGCCGGCCAGACGGTGCGTTGGTCGAGTGGCGGTCGTTGCCCGAACCGTGCCCCGAGGAACTGGATCTTGACTGGTTCCATTGGCACAGGCGGTCGCTTCGGCGCGACGGGGCGACCGAGGGTGCGGAGAAGCGACCCGCCGCTTTGGCCGCCAACCACCACGGAGGAGACGCGCCGGGCCTGGATGTGCCGCGGGCGCCCTTTGCGCCCGTGCAGGACGGCGCTTCGCGCGTCGCTCCCGCATTCGATCCGCTGGTGTCGGATGCGATAGGCGTTTCGGTGGACAGGGTGCGTGATTTACCGAGCGAGGCGCGTCCCTCACCACGTATCTCACCCACGTTTGTGCCAAACCGATACGGGCCAGTACCGCATCCTGCGCGTGTCATCAACGGGCTTGCCGGGATTTCCCTTGGCGTCGCCCTGCCGCGCGAATTCTCCGAGGTGCGGTAATGACGATCCCCGAGACCCTTCGCGCCACGGCTCGAGTCATGTTTCCGGCTGGCCAGGCCCCCGCTTTGAGTGTGATTGTTCCCACGCGTAACGAGGCCGAAAATATCCGGCCACTCCTGATTGGCTTGGCGGACGCCCTCGCCGGCATCGACGCCGAGGTGCTCATCGTCGACGACTCCGACGACGCCACCCCGGAAATCGCCCGCCAGGCCGCCAGGCTCTCCGCACTCCCGATCCGGGTGCACTCCCGCCCTCAGGGGCAGCGTGGCGGAGGGCTCGGCGGAGCTGTTCTCGTCGGCCTGTCCGAGGCGCTCGGCCCGGTCTGCGCCGTGATGGATGCGGACCTCCAGCACCCGCCGGAACTGCTCGAGACACTCTTACGCGTTTCGCGTACGGGCGCCGACCTCGTGGTGGCCTCGCGCTACCGGGACGAGGGGGGAGCCGAAGGTCTGGGAGGTTGGTACCGGAGGGCCGTCTCTACGCTTGCCACCGGCGTCGCGAAACGAGTTCTTCGCCCCGAGCTGGCGGGCGTCTCAGATCCGATGAGCGGTTTCTTCCTGGTCCGCCGCTCGTGCCTGGACCTGCCCTCGCTGCACCCACAGGGCTTCAAGGTCCTGCTCGAGCTGCTCGTCCACAGCCCTCAGGCTAGCGTCGCGGAGGTGCCCTACACCTTCGGTGTCCGCCACTCGGGGGTCTCGAAGGCGGGCACCAGAGATGGAGTGACCTACCTGCGCCGGCTCGCCGAGCTCAGGGCCCAGGCGCGTCGTGCTCCGCGCAGGTCGCGGCCCCAGCACGCCCCGGCTCCCGGCGGGCCGGGCGCCGACGGCCGCGGGGTGCGCCAGGCCAGCTCGCGAGGTGTCGCGTGAGCAGCCTTGCCCGGGAGGAGCGGACCGTCGGCCGCGCTGCCGTGCCCGGCCACCGCCCGCTCGATGTCCTGATCGTGACCTCCGAGGCCCCTCCCATCGTCTCCGGGATCTCCACCTGCATCGACCGGCTGACGACCGGGCTCACCGGTCGGGGCCATCACGTCGGAGTGCTCTCCTCCATCCAGATCCCGAGGCTCACGGTCGGCGAGTGGAGGCTGTCTTCTTTCGTCGCCCACTGGCCGCGGATAGCCCGCGAGCTGCGGCACTTCGACGTGGTAAACGTGCACGGACCGGTACCCACCATGAGTGACGCATTCCTCCGGCTGTCCGACTGGCTCCCGCCCCACGCCCGCCCGGCCATCGTCTACACCCACCACTCTCCGATCGACATCCGGGGCGCCGCCCGGATGTCGACCCGGTACAACAAGCTCCACGAGTCCCTCGCTCTCAGAGCGGACCGGATCGTGGCCAGCAGCCAGCACTACGCGCGCCAGCACCGCAGCCGGTACGGACCCCTGGTCCAGGCCATCCCGTGGGGGGTGGACGGGCGAGCGTTGCCGCCGTCCCGGGTGCGGAGCACCCCAGGGGAGCTGCACGTGCTGTTCGTCGGGCAGATGCGTCCCTACAAGGGGGTGGAGACGCTGCTGGCCGCCGCGGCAGGTCAGCCCTGGCTGAAGCTCACCCTGGTCGGCGGGGGGGCCGAGCTCGCCAGCTACCGGCGGCTTGCGGAACGGCTGTCCGCCACCAATACCCGTTTCATGGGACGGCTCTGCGACGCGGAGCTCCACCACCAGTACGGGGCCAACGACGTCGTGGTGCTGCCCTCGGTCACCCGCGCCGAGGCATTCGGGCTGGTGCTGTTAGAGGGCATGGCCGCCGGGTGCGTCCCAGTGGCGTCCGACCTCCCGGGTGTCCGGGACGTGGCCGGCCCGACCGGCTTGGTCGTGCCCCCGGGAGAACCCGACGCCCTGCGTGAGGCCCTGCACGGGCTGGCGTGCGACGCAGCGCGACTGGAACATCTCCAGGTCGCGTCCCGGCTCGCCGCGGAGACCCTCACCTGGGAACGCTGCGTCACTTCCTACGAGCGGGTCCTGCTCGACGCCGTCCGCACCCGCTATGCCCGGCTGCACGGGCTCGCGATCCTGCCGGAGCTGGACGAGCAGGAGCGGCCGCGGCTGGTGATCAGCACGCCGGACACCGACCCGCATAACCCCCATCCGGTCATCGACCCGTACCCCGTGCCCGAGGTGCCGGTGAGCCCTGAGGAGTGGCACCGTTGAGCGCGTCCGCGCCGTCCGCGGCCCCGACCCCGACCCCGGGACAGGCGTTCCGGGCATTGTGGCGCAGCGAGAGGCCGGTCGCGGCCTCCTGCACCTTCGTCGCGGCCGTTGCCCTCCTGTCTTACCTATTTAAGAGTCCGGACGTTGCTCTACGACGAGGCCGCCGTTACGTGGGAAACAGCGCCACCCCACGGCGGAGAAGGGTGGTGACCGGCGTGGTCGCCGCGCTTGCTGCTCCGGACCCCGTCCTTGTCCGCTATGGCCGCCAGGACATGATCGAGCCTTTCGACCCGCGCAAAACCTGGCTGCAGGCGGCGCGGGCGTTGGGGGACTGGGGAGCCCATCCACTTTGGGCAGCTTCAGGTCGAGCAGGATGAGTAGCGGCGCTGTCAGGCGCGAGGAGTCCGTCGCCGCCCAAGGCGCACGATGGATTGCCGTGGCCATGGTGATCATAGGGCTCTTGAACTACGGGTACGCGCTGCTGCTTACGCACCTGCTAGATGTGGCCGCCTACTCAAAGTTCGCCGCCGGCCAGGGCCTGATCCTGTGGGCGTCGACCGTGGCCACTGTGTCCGTGCCCTGGGTGCTAGCACAGGCGCTGGTTCGCGCCCGGTCCGATACCGAACGGAACTCAGCGATACGGTTCGCGAAATTGGCGAGCGCCGGGAGCGGGCTCGCCGCGGCCGCGGTCGTCGGTACCATCGCCACCAGGTTCGCTGGGTCATCAACGGCGCTCGCGCTGGCCGTCAGCGTCTTCGTCATCTTCCTGGGCACCACGACTACAGGCTGGCTGCAGGGCCGGGAGCGCATGCGTGCCCTCTCGGCCCTCATGGTCGGGGAGAACCTGCTGAAGAACGGCTCCGGGGTCCTGCTGGTCATGGTTGCCGGGCTGGGGGATGCCGGGGCACTCGGGGCCTTCGGGATCGGCGGGATCGTCTTGCTGCTGTGGTGGCCACGCACGCCACACGGCAGAGGTCGGCTGTGGCTGGCGGTGCTGGCCAACCGAGACCCGTGGCGCCGCGCAGTCGCCATCGCTGGGGCACAGGGGGTAGTCTCCCTGTTCGTCGCGATCGACGTGGTGCTGGTCGCGCTTCTCCCTGGGGACCGTGCGCTGGCCGCCAGTTACCAGGCTAGTGCGGCACTGTCCCGGGTCCCGTTTTACGTAGCGAGCGCGGTTGCGATGGCATTCTTCCCGTCGTTGTCGCGGCGCGCCACTGGGGGGGTGATCGCCGCCAGGGCGGTGCGGATGTACGCTGCGGTCGCCCTACCGATCGCGGCTGTCTTGGCGACCATTCCGGCGCACGTCCTGACACGGGTGTTCCCGACTCAGTACACCGCGGTGGCGGCGCTGATGAAGTACACCGCCCTAACCGGCCTGGCGGCGGGCGGCATCAGCCTTGTTACGGCGCTTTTCCAGGCCGCGGATGACCACTCCTGCTTCTGGTGGCTGGGCGCGGGCCTGGCCGGGTACGTTGGAGCGCTTCTTGCCGGATGGCGGATCGACGGCATCACCGGGCTCGCCGCTGGTGGCGCGCTTGGCACTGCGGCCGCGCTGGTATTGGCAGGCTACCGCCTGGCGCGCCGCCAGGGACGCGGGGTACTCGCATGGGTGCCCCTAGGGGAGCCGGTGATGGCGGCCGCGGTGCTTATCGTGCTGCGGCCGTACCAGTTGCTATGGCTGGCGGCCGCCTCTCTGGTTGGGCTGCGCGCCGTGGCGCGTTTCGTGCGGCCCGTGGCCCGCCACGCGCGGCGACCACGCTGGGCCGCGCTCAGAACCCGGACGATCGAAGACCGGCCAGCGGTCTCGCTGCTCATGGAGACGGTATGGCGGGGAACAGCGCCCAAAGCCACTGACGCGGAGCTGGATAACGCCCTGGATCTGGCTCGCCGCAACCGCGTCGAAGGCCGACTCGCACGCGCCTACCCGGCGCAGCTCCCGGGCGTGGTGGCGGAGGTCCGCGTCGCCGCCGAGTTGTTCGCGCGCCACCTCTACCAGGTGGTCGGCTGCCTCAATCGTGCGGGCATCCCGGCGGTGCTGATCCCGGTCGGCCTGCCGGGTGACCCGGGCAGTCGCTTAGCTCTGTCCGAGGCACCGGAGGAACGAGCCAATGGAGCTCGGAGGCCACTTTGTAGGCCAATGAGCCCGCCAGCTGAAGATCATCGCAACACGCCGCACAAATTGATCTCGACTTGTCAAGATCAAGAGTTGTGCGACAACCTTGACCACGTTGGCACCAGCATCGACCTGGTCGTTCCCGAGCAGCACTGGCGCCGCGCGCTGAGCGCAGTGGCCGGCTGGTACGTGCACAGGTCGACTTACCGGCTCGAGCGCTTTAACACCGCCGTGCTCTACCCGTCGGCCGGGCCCAGGCTGCACCTGCATGCCAGCGTCTCGTGGTTCGGCGTTCCGGTGCTCCCCACAGATCGGCTGCTGTCCCGCGCCCGCAGGAACCGACTGGGTTTCCTGATCCCCGCGCCGGCCGACTGCCTGCGGATCTGGCTCGCCCAGGCGCTTTTCCAGGACCTAGCACTGGACCTGTCCAGATTACTCAAAGTGTGCGACCTGCTACATCCTGCAGTGATCACGGCCGCGCGCGCAGAGGCGAGCCGGGAGGGCTGGCATGCCGGTTTCGACGACGCGCTGGCGACTGCGGTTGCCGCCATAGACCGCCTGGACCACGGGCTCCCGGTCCGCCTGCCGGCACCGCTGACCGTGTCGCAGTCTCTGGGGACAAGGGCGGAACATGCGGATCACTGGCACCCGATGGGAGTAACAGGTTCTGTTGACGAGGAGGCGGCGCTCGCTGCCGCCCAGACGCATAGGGGGTGACCTGATGAGCAATCGGACCGCTGGCACAGCTCGGCCAAACCTGGTCGGCGCAACCAAGGCGGCCGCCGCGACCGGTGCCAGGCATGTGGTGATGTCGATTTTCGACCACCCCCACTACAACGGCGGTGGCCAAGGCATCGTCGATATGATCGCCTGCAAGCTCGCCACGCATTTCGAGGTCACAGTCGTCACTGCGGGACGCCGCCGCGAGACGGTGGTTCGAAACGGGGTGCGCTACCGAAAGCTGCCGGTCGGCTGGGCGGGCCCTCGCGGCGGCCAGCTGGTGTTCCATGCGCTGCTGCCGTTCGCGGCCCGGCGGATATCCCACGACCTGTGGGTCGAGAGCTTCACCCCACCGTTTTCTACCAGCTTCCTGCCGCTTTTCTCGCGCGCGCGGGTTGTGGGATTCGCCCAAAGCCTCAGCGGTGAAGAGATGTGGGCCCGATACCGGCTCCCCTTTTTCCTGATCGAGCGGTTCGGCCTGCGCTTCTATCGAGATGTCGTGGTGCTCAACCACGCCGACTGTGCGCGAGTTCGCCGATACACTCCGTCGGCGGCAGTGCAGGTGATTCCGAATGGCATCGATAAGAAGTGTCTCGAGGAGCAGCGACTCGGCCGCGGTGAGCACATCCTGTTTCTGGGTCGAATCAACATTCGGGAGAAGGGGCTGGACCTGCTGCTCTCGGCGTACGAAAGGAGCGGGTTGTCCGTGCCGTTGCTCATCGCGGGCGCGGGCACTCCTCGCGAGGAACGCAAGTTCGCCGACCTGCTAGCGGCCACCCGCGGGGATGTCCGCTGGCTCGGTCATGTGGACGGGCCGCACAAGCAAGAGTTGCTGGAGGGGAGCGCCTTCGTGGTGCTGCCGTCGCGGCAGGAGACATTCTGCCTGGCTGCTTTGGAGGGCATGTCCGGTGGCAAGCCGGTTGTGCATTTCGACCTGCCGGCTTTGCGCTGGATGGACGGCGACGTGCGGGTGCCACCCTTTGACGTCAGTGCTCTCGCCGCTGAGATGTGCGGCCTGGCTGGGGATGAGGCGACGCGGCGTGAACTCGGCCGGGCGGCGCATGCGGCCGCGCAGCGATACGGGCGTGACGAGATGGTGGACCGCTATTTCACTCTTGTCCAGGAGCTCCTCAACCCAGCGGGTGCGGGTACACGAGCGGACAGCGATCGGGCATGCCAGTGAACGTGCTGACCGAACCGATCGAGCATGGCGTGGCTCTTATCGTGCTCGCCCCGCACCTGGACGACGCTGCGCTCTCCTGCGGTGCGCTGATGATCCATGCTGCCAGGCGCACCTCAGTGACCGTCGCGACGCTCTTCACCGAGGCCGGCCAGGCGCCGTACACGCTGTCGGCGCGGCGGTACCTGCACCAGGTCGGGGCGCGGAACGCCCAGACGCTGTACGAGCAACGCCGGGCCGAGGACCGGGCCGCGCTGGAACCTATCGGCATCACATGTGTCCACGCCGGGCTAACCGAAGCTTTGTTCCGCCGCCGCCCTCATCCGGGACGGTGGTCACTGTTGGCGCGCCTGCTGCCCGAACTCGAGCACACATATCCGGTCTACCGGACGCACATCACCTCCGGCCACGTCGCTGCCGCTGACGTCGGCACGTTGCGCGCTGTGTGCGAGGTCATCCAGCGGCTGGCAGGCTCGGGCCCGAACCTCGTGCTGGCACCGCTGGGCGTCGGCGGCCACGTCGATCACGTGCTGGTGCGCACCGCAGCCGAGCGCAGCGGGGTCCGGATCGTCTACTACAGCGACTTTCCCTACAACCAGCGGGATCCGGTCGACGACGCCTTCATCCAGCGCAACGGCCTGGTCGAGACGAGATGGTTCGAGTCGGCCGATGCCAAAGCCGAGATGATCCGGGCATACGGAACTCAGGTGCAGGCACTCTTCCAAAGCGGCCAGATCCCGCTCGTCCCAGAGGCCTACTTTTTCGCGCCCGATGCTGGCAATTTTGTGCCCCGCGACACTGGCGACCTCGCGAAGGTAAGGAAAACGTGACAACGACCCACATTAGTCAGGCTCCGGTGGCGGCAAGGCATGCCAGGCCCGATGCGCGAGCCGTTGCCCTGGTTGCCGCGGTCGCCGGTGGCGTGACCCTGCTCATCCGGCTGGCGCTGCATGGCCGCTCGTTCGACCTGTTCGGCGACGAGATTGTCTACACCGATCTCGGTCGCAGCGTCATCTCCGGCGGGTTCCCCCGGTACGACGGCCCTGGCGGGACCACCGGGCCGTTTTTCATACACGGGCCGGGCTTCTTCTACCTCGAAGCGGGCTGGGCACGGCTCGTAGGCAACCCGCCTGGCGTGATGGCCTGGGTCTACCAGATGCGCACGCTCAACGCGCTGCTCGCTGGGGCCACCGCCGTAGTACTGGCTCTGCTGGCGACGCGCGCCAGCTCACCCCGGGCGGGCGCTGTGGCGGGATTGGTCTTCGCCCTGGACCCGTTCTGCATCCGGCAGAACGACCGGGTCCTGCTGGAGACCGCGATGATGTTTTGGGTGATGCTGGGGTACCTGGTGTTCACCTCGCTGATCGGGCGGCTGCCATCGCGCCGCGACTGGCTCTGCGCCGTCGGTGCTGGCCTGCTGTTCGGCTGCGCGGTGTTGACCAAGGACGAGGGAGCCCTGCTCACCGTTCTCCCGTTGCTCGCCGCTATCGTGTTCCGGTGGGGGCCCCGGCGCGGCCTGATCCTGCTCACCGTCGGCACCACTGTGGCGGTCTACACCGTCTACGTGACCGTGGTGGCCGCCAATGGATACTTCGGCGCCCTGTGGCAAGCCAAGACGTCGGGTATCTGGCGGATGCTGGGGCTGATCCAGAGCACCGGCTTCCACAGCTCAGGAGGGGGAAACCTCCCTGCCCGCCTCATCGGGGAAGCCAGCTCCTTCGGAACGACGTACGTCGTCCTGGCGCTGGCGGTGCCGACGTTGGCGGTTCTGCTGCGCCGCGGCGGCCAGTTGCCGCGGATGCTGGGGCTCCTGTACGGCGCGGCGGGGGTCACGCTCGGCTACGCCCTCGTCCTGGGAACCCTCGAGGAACAGGAGTTGTACCTTCTCGCTGTCCCGAGCCTGCTGATCATTCCGGTGGGGGCCGCACTGCTGCTTGACGGGAGCGGGCGCTTCAGCAGGTCCGCGTCCGGGAGCCGCCGCCGGTTATCGCAGACTGCGGCCATCATCGCGGCACTCACGTTCGCGCTCAGCCTTAACTTCGCCATTTGCGTGCAGTGGCTGCGGCAACCGGATGACGCGGTTGTACAGCTGCTTCAGTACATGGCGGCACACGTTCCGGCTGCCACCACGGTCACCGATCCCACGGCCGCGCCGATAGCCGCTGACGTTACCCAGTATGCGCTGCCCCCCCTTTACAACGTCGACCCATGGTTGACACCGGCTACCCGGTCCCAAGACCACGTCCGCTACGTCATAGTGGAGTGGGGCCTGATCAATGATGGTTACTCGAAGATCTCCTCATCCGAGATCTGGCATCTCGTCCGCCACAGTCGGAAGGTGTTCTCAGCTTCGGGACGTTCGTATGGCCAGGTCGCGCTCTACAAGCTGTCGCTGCCCTCAGAGACAGTACGCGCCCGGCCGGCCCGAAGAATCAGTTGGTGATCAATATGTCTACCCCGCGAGCAAACGTCTGTGCGGATGTAATTCCCGCATTGGTGTGCCCGGATTGCAACGGCCAGTTCCGTATCGTGTCCGGAACGCGTTGGCACGGGATCGGGTCGTGCTCCTGTCAACAGGTCGTCATAGCCTACGGTGTCGTCCTCTCAGCCCGCGGACCTAGGGGTCGTCGTCTCGTCGAGGCCCTCGGGAAAGACCCCGGTCAGAAGCCACCGCGGGTGATCCCCCGCAGATCGTGGCTCCGGGTGCGGTGGATGGAGTTGACCCGAATACGGGTGACGTTCCGCCGTTACCTGCGCCACGCCGCGCTCGGCTGGCTACTGACGGGACGGACCGTCGGCGAGTTCTGCCGCCGACGCTCGGGAAACCAACTCGTAAAGCCCTTCTGGGGCGCCGGACAGTGGCACCTTTACATGCAGCACCGATTCACTGCGCCATCGTTTCTCGCCGCCCGAGCAGCGTTGGGATTGCTCCAAGGTCGCGACGGGCTGATTCTCGATGCCCCATGCGGGATGGGTCATCTTTCGCACTACCTGGCCAAGATGGCCGATCCGGCTCGGATCGTGGCCATGGATCTCGATCCGGAGTCGGCTTACGCAGCACGACGCTTCTTCATTCCCAATGCCGCGGCCGTCCTGGCGTGGGATATGAACGAGCCGCTGCCCCTAGAAGACGGGAGCGTTGGCGCCATCTTCTGTGTGGACGCCTTCCACTATGTGACCGCGAAGCGCGTGCTCGCCAACGAATTTACGCGAGTGCTAAGCGATGACGGAGTTATTGCTATTCTGCATCTCCATAATGGCTTGCAAGCCAACCCGATGCCCGGTACGCCACTGTCACCCGATGAGTACGCAGATTTGTTCCACGGGAACACCATACGCATGTACCCAGAGGATCATTTTCTAAGTGCCCAACTTCGTAACGATCCCATAGACCTTACGCGGTCGGCGCCTCCCGAGGATCTGAAGAAAGCAAATGCTCTCATGCTTATCGTGGCAAAAGACCCGGATACCCTATCGGAGTTGATTCCGACCCGGACGCTCTTGGCAGGTCGAGCGTCGAATCCACAGCTCAGTGACTTTTATACCGTACGCCGTAAGGGCGGGAAGTTAATATTCAAGTGCTCCATACCCCCGACGCTCCGTGGCGAATACCCAAACATTGGCGCGATCTTGCCTCAACGATGGGTCAGCGCAGCAGCGCTTGGCGTTAGTGGGCAATCACTTTCCGAAACCCAACAGAGTCTCCTGGAGCACAACATCTTTATCGACTTTCCCGACAATTACTGAGTAATTAGTTCCCGGCCTGATCGCTGCACCCGGCACGGCATCCCTTGGCCGTTGCCTAGCACCTTGGAGGCTCTACTTACGGCACCCGTACTTCGTGACCCGTTGCTGCAACCGGTGGGCTCTGATGGTCTGATGTGCCCGGATCGGGCAGGTTACGGCGTGTTGATCACTGAATGACGGCGGCCGACGCCCCGTGATCATCGCCTTGTGGCAGATTCCGATCTTGGGGCGGCCGCTGCCGCTATAGCGGGCGTCCAGCTGGCTTGCGCGAAACGAAACGAGCTGGTGGGCATGCTCGCGGCCCATTTCGCCCGGTGAGAGCCGGCGCAGCAGGCCGGTAGGTACATCGACGGGCTGATGAGTGCGATTTTTCGTCGGCGCAGAGCACGACCGCGTGCTCGGGCGGGTTCAGGTACAGCCCGGCCACATCGTGGACCTACTCGATGAACAGCGGATCGGTGCTCACCTTGAAACCGTCCGCCAGGTGCGGCTCGAGCTTGAACGCCTTCCAGACCCGCCCGATCGTGGACTCCGAGAGCCCTGATTTCCTGCCATCGATGCCCGCGACCAGCGCGTCGCGTCCGCCGGCGTGTCCTCCAGCGTCGCCACGACCACGCCCTCGACCTGCTCGTCGGTGATCGACGGCGGCCGCCAGGCCAATCCTTATCAGCCAGCCCATCCAGGCGGCGCTGGATGAACCGCGACCGCCACTTGCCCACCGTGTCCTGATGCACCCCGATCGCCGCGGCGACTTGCTTGTTGTCGTCATTGCCGACGCAAGCCAGCATGATCCTTGCCCGCAGCGCGAGCGCCTGCGAGCTCTTCGCCCGCCGCGCCCACCGCTGCAGCGTGGCCCGCTCCCCATCTGTCAGATTCAGGTCGGCCTTCGGCCGCCCGGTTCTCGCCATACCGCAACCCTGCCGCGATATCGGCTCAGACCCAGGCATGACATGGCAGCCATGGCCATGTCATGACCTACTTACAGGCGAATTTAAGGCCCGGGACACCAGCCCGAAAACTCAAGACCGTCGTCAAAGTCCTCGCAACCAAGCGCGGCTAGTTACGGTCGGGATATGTCCGCGCTCTGTTCGTCTTTCCGCTAATCACGAATCATCCCGACATGCCTATCAGTCGGCGTATCTGATGACCTAGGCCGCGCGGTCACGCAAGGGCGAAGCCGACGAACGCCGCGCTTGGGATGGGCCCTCATCCGTCCACGCGCTCGATGCAGTACTGGTAGTGGCGGACGACCGCAGGCCTGTCTGCCGGGAGTGGACGGTGCTCGATCACCCGGACCGGCCTCGTCGCCAGGAAATCGAGCACTCGCTTCGGCTTGATGGTATGCAACTCCATCACGCCACCACCGTGAGCCCGGCGACGGTAGAACGCGAGCAACGGCGCGGGCGCGAACTTAACGATCATCCCGCGGGGAGTGTTCTCATATCCGGGTGGAATGTCGAACAGCCCGACGCCGCCCGGCCGTAGGACCCGGATGAACTCAGCCACATAGGAGAGCATCAGCTCTGATGTCATGTGCTGGAGCACGATGTCGGTGAACACGAAGTCGAACGTGCCGTCGTCGAACATGCGCAGATCGTCATGAGTGTTGACGTGGTAGCGGCAGCGGTCGCCGAAGCGATTGTACTCACGAGCCCGGCCCACCATAGAGGGAGCGATATCCACGCCGTCGATCTCGTTGAAGTGCCGTGCCAATGCCTGGGTGAGGCGACCCACTCCGCACCCAAAGTCGAGCGCCCGCTCAAGGTTGACCTCAACTTCGAGCGCGTCCAGGTGACGCAGCACCTGATCGACGCTCGCCTCTCCCGTCGCGAAAAATTCCTCCAAAGACCAACGGTTGCCCTTCTTTGCCGGATCGCTGAGGATCGCCCACAGCGGGTCGCTCTGACCGAGCTGATCCCAACTCTGCGCCAGTCCTTCGAGCTGCATGTTTCCCCCTGAATGGCTCTGCAAGCCTCGCGGGACTCCGGGGTGGGCCCGCGGCCGATCGGATTGGTAAGTGTCAGACGTTGATGGTTGCTCCCAGGGAGTGATGATACGCACTGCTTCCGTGACCGTCAGGCCGTCCATATCTGTCATCCTGATACCCGGGGCTGCCGACGTACGTTTCACTCACAACTGCTCCCTGGCCCGGGCCGCGCTGGCGAGCTTGAGCTTCCTGGCCGCCTCCCGCTCGATCTGGTTCGCGTCCCCTCGATAGCGTTGCTCATCGCCGCGGACCTGCTGGGCCTAGAGGCGGTCGGCAGAGTGGCAGGGGCGACAGTCACGGTGCTCGCGGGCCTACAGGCCTGCGGCCTGCTCGGCTGTTCCAGCAGCAACGCTCTTGCCGACACGGTCTTCCCCTTCATAGCCCGTAGCGAGACGCTCCAGGAGGAGCACCACTGGCACATGGCGGCCGCCCGGTGGCTGCCACTCCTGATCAATCCGATCCAGGTGGAATTCTCCCTCGCCCCTGGGCCGTGAAGCAGCTGTTCCTACCCCACCACTACTTCCGGCGCGCGGTTCGCCGCACAGCAGCCGGCTCGCCCGCAGGCCCCGGCCCCGAAGCCGGTGCTCACCCAAAGGGGCGCTCGCCGGGCGCTCGCCCGCCCTCGCGCTATCCGCAGCCTCGACCCGGGCCCCCATTACGCTGCAGCGGTTCATCGGCCTGGTGCAGAACACGGGATTCAACGCCCCGGGGGTGTCTCTCATGGGCGCTCTAATCCGATCGGTCACCCAGTACTCGAAGCAGCTACATCGTGCTTGTAATCGGGTTCGTCGCGCCGGTGCTGGACGAGAAGAACACCGGGAGTTTCCTTACGGCCTGCTCAAGGCAAGCTACGCCTTCGGCGCATACATCGTGGCCGTCGGAACCCTGAACGTGAATTTCTCCACCGGCGGGTGCCTCAGGGCGCGTCCGCCGACTGGACGCCCTTACGCCGGCCGGCGCCGGGCTTGAGGGCGTGACGTCGGCGGAGGGCTTCGCCGGTGATCCATCGACGCGATGTGGCCGGCGTAGAGCGAGAACGGGATAGTGCCGTCCCAGAGACGAAAGTCGTGAGCCCAGTAGAAGACCTGGAAGCCGCACGAGCTCGCTTGCCGGATCGCGTCGGCCATCATCCCCGACGAGGACGTGTCGGTGTAGTGGCGGTCTAGGCTCGCCGGCATTCCATACCCGGGATTCTCGCCAGCGACGAACAACCCGTCCCCGGCCGCGATCCGGCTGATCCAGCGGGTCGCCGACCACGAGTCCATCACGTCCGATGTCAGCGGCAGCGAGTCGTCTCCCGGCTGACAGGAGTCGTCGTCGCCCGACTGGTCCGCGACCGAGGACACATAGGCCACCACGTTGGTTTTGTCAGGCAGCATGGCGTAGTAGCGGTCCCAGACCCCGCCTAGCCCCGTGGTCCCGTCCGGCAGGTTCTGCTGCTCCTCCTCGCTCAGAGCATCGGGACGGGTTCCCGACCCTGGGGTCACCAGCTGGTAGTAGCCGGTGAAGCCCAGTCTGGACAGGGTCAGCATCTGCCAGTTGGTCACGTCGTCGAGGCCCCTGACATACCAGTTGACCCACCGCTCGATCTGGGCGGGGGTCAGGCCCGGCTGGCCCGGCCGCCAGTTCGGGAAGGGGTTGGGCGTCATGGTCGCAGGCAGGCCCACGCCCTTCAGGGCGGCATTGCCGAACGCCCAATACGTCCCGTCGCCAGGGTAGAGCATCTCGCCGTCCCCGCCGGAGGTGAGCCGGATCGCCCAGAAGTTCGACAAGGGCAGGCCGGCAGCGACGTGGTCGAGGTAGGAGGCGGCTGCCTGGCGGACCGCCTCGCTGAAGACGAAGTCGGCCTCGTTCGAGACGTCGCCGTGCTGGTCCACGTAGGTGCTGTCAGGCAGGGAGAACACCCATGACGGCGGGTTCTCCAGGTCCAGGCCCAGAGTCACGCGCATCCCGGCCGCCTGGACCGCCTGCAGGTAGGACTGCATGGTGGCCAGGTAGGAGGCGCTGAAGACACCCATCTCGGGTTCGAAGCTCGCCCAGTCGAGCTCGAACATGGCGACCGAGACTCCCGCCTGCGCCTCGGTCACCGCGCTGCTCGTCTGGGTGGCCAGCGTGCCGAACAGCAGCGATGATGCGGCGATGGGGGTGGTGGTCGTCACGGTTGTCCACCCCGAGGTGACGGGCTCATTGACAGCCCGGATCCTGACGTAGTACTTGCGGTTTGGGAGTAGCCCGGCCAGGGTGACGGTCCTGTCTGTAGCGCCGACCGCGACCGACGCGAAGCGCAGCGTGAATGCGGAGTTCGTCGCCTGCTGGACGATGAACCCGGTGACCCGCGAGCGCTCCCTCCAGGACACAACTACCCTGGCTGGTGCGGTGCCAGTGGCGGCGAAATCCTGCGTGGTCAGGTGCGTCGGCGCCGAGGGCACCGACCGGAACCTGATCGAGTGGTGCGCCATGTGGCGCCCTGCCGTTGTTAACTGGATGCCGGTCGTCGCACTATGTCCTGCAATGGATGCTGGTGTCCGGGCCCGCGCGGCGGTCGCCGCCGACGCGAGCGCCGCCTGCGCCTGGATTAGTGATCCGATGATCATTGCAAGCACGGTCAGAATGACCGCGGGTTTCTTGTTCGTGACCCCGCCCCCCGAAAGGGAGTTCATACCAATAGAAACCCGGGACGCTGTGCCGTCGCACCTCAAGAGCCCGCCCGTCCCTTCGGTTGTTACTGAAGTATTGACGACATAAGCCTCTGTACCGAAAGGTCGACGGAGATTCTCCTCCGGCAACTAGTTTTGGCAGCTATCTTTTCGGCCAATCCACCGCCGCAACGCACTACCTGGCCGCGACCAGCATCGTCACCGTAAGAATACCAGCGTGTGCGCGGCGTGGTGGCCTGCTTGATGGTGAAGCCGGTGGCCGTCGCCGCCGCTCTCTTCGTCCAGGGGAGATTCAGGAGCTGGAGTCTGAGAACGCGGCTGAAGCGGATCGTGGTTGTTAAGGAGCTGGAGATCGAATGTGTTCAATGATTGTCGCGGAGGTACGGCAGAAGTTGGAGGCGTCGCCACGCCTCGTCGAGACGACGAGGGCCATCTGGGCTGTTGTCGGGGCGAATGTCACCTAAGGATTATAGAAAGCTTTCCGATGTCCACGCCATACGCGTCGGGCTCGATCCGGAACCGAGCGGCAATAACGATCCAAGCCGCGAACCAGACGTTTCCGCTGATGCTTGACCTCTTGTCGCGCACAGGCAGGAAGATCGAAGATCCCGCTCCAATCGATGGCTTCGTTGACACCGATAACAAGAGGACAGCGGCAGTGCAGTTGAAGGATCTTTACGATCACCACGGAAGCGATAAGGCCACTCAGCATTACTACCACCTGCTCTACGACCGATTCTGGCTGAGCGGGATTCGGTCACAGTCCTGCTAGAGGTCGGGCTCGGTACGAACAATCCTGACGTGGTTTCCAATATGGGAGTGGAGGGAAGCCGGGGGCGTCGTTGCGCGCATTTCGGGAATTCCTGCCCCAGGCGCGAATCTACGGCCAGCGAGAACTACCGGATCGGCAAGATCTGCGACTACCTCGCCGGCATCGAGGCGAATACCAAGATCATCGGCAACCCGGCCCGCAAGCAGGCGAACGCGGCCGTCCGTGAGGCGCAGAAGGCACTGGCCGCCGCGGAGCGCGGCCTGGCCGTACTGCTGACCGGCCAGGCATCGCTCCCGCTGCCAAGAACACCACGCTGATCCCGCCGCGCAGAAGAAAATCAGCGCGGCGGGTAAGAAACCGGCTGCCGCCGCCGCGGCCCGCGACAAGGTCCCCGCGAAACTCCCGGCCGGCGCCATCGACCCCGAGGCGAAGACCGCACTGCCGCGCGCCGGGCGGTGCGGCCCGCAGATGGTGCCGCGGCTGCTCGCCCACAACGCCGAGCACTGGCTATCAGCCCACCTCAACGCCTACCTGCGCGACGACGACGAATACCGCGCCATCATCCGCGAAACCAGCAGCGTTGAGACCTCTCCGTCAGGCTCTCCGGCGCCGTGCACCCTCTTGACCGAGAACTGGCGGTCCTCGCCGTTGTCGGCCCGGCTCAGGCTGTACTGGCGGGGCTGCCGCGTGCCGCGTCGGGCAGTCGCATCTGCACCGTGACGTACTGACCCGGAAGGGAGGGTTTCACCAGCCGGTCGTCACCGCATCCCCGAGCACGTCGCCGATCGCCCACATCAGGTTGTCATAAACGATCTGGTAGACCTGATCCACGGCAGCAGCCGGGCGCGGGCCGCGGCAGCTTCCAGTTCCTGGCCGGTGGCATCGGGGCGGGCCAGCCGCAGGTTGTCGCGGATGGTCGCGTCGAACAGGTGCGGATCCTGCGGGCATCCGCCGATGACCGACCGGACGTCGTCGGCCGCGTAGCTGGCCAGGTCGTGGCCGTCGAGCAGGGCGGCGCCGCCGCTGAGTTCGCAGAACCGCATCAGCACCGCGGCGAGGGTGGACTTGCCGGCCCCGTTCGCGCCGACCAGCGCCACCCGCCGCCCGGGCGGCAGGTCGAGGCTGACCCGGTCCAGGGCGGGTGGCCCGTCCGGCCGGTAGCGCACGGTGGCATCGCGTAGCTGGATCCGGGTCGGTCCGGAGGGCAGGGCCGGCGGACGAGCCGGATCGCGGACCGGGTCGGGCGTATCGGCGACGGCGGCGATCCGGCCTGCGGCCACCCGCGCCTGATCAAGCTGGACGGCGGCGGCCGGGAGCGCGGTGACCGCTTCGAACGAGGCCAGGGCGGTGAGGGTGAGGACCGCCAGCGGTACCCGGGTAAGCGCGCCGGTCCCGGTGGCCGCGACGCCCAGCAGCAGGACTCCCCAGACGGTCAGCCCGGTGACCGCGCTCATCAGCCCGGCGCCCAGCGCTGAGGCCGCCGCGGTCCGGCTCTCCAGCCTGGTCAGCTCGGCGTCGGTCGCGTCGGCGCGGGCGAGCGCGGCATCCACGGCGCCAAAGGCGTGCAGGTCGGCCGCCCCGTCGAGCAGGTCGGTGACGGTGGCGGCGAGCTGGCCGCGCACGGGGGCACCCGCCCGGGCGGTGCCCCGCTCGCCACGGCCGCCCCAGCCAGCGGCACGATCAGGCCGGCGGCGAGCAGCCCAGCTGTGAGCACGGCGGCGGAGGGGGCGAGGATGAGCAGGCACACGGTCACCGCCCCGGCGCCGACCAAGGCGGCGGCCAGGACCGGGGTGACACCCCGAATGAACAGATCCTGGGTCGCGTCCACGTCGGAGATCAGCCGGGCGAGCAGGTCGCCGGACCGGAACACCGCCAGCGCGCCCGGGGCGAGCGCCTCCAGCTGCCGCCAGATCACCACCCGCACCTGGGCCAGCACCCGGAACGCGACGTCGTGGAAGGCCAGCTGTTCCAAGTACCGGGACACGCCCAGGCCGATGCTCAGCGCGCGGACCGCGACCACAGCGATCGAGATCGCGATGATGGCGGGGTGCTGTGAGGCTTTAGCGAGCAGGAATCCGGAAACGGCGAGCAGGGTGACGCCGCAGCCGGTTGCGGCGGCACCGGCCACCACCGCGCGCAGCAGCCTGCGGCGCAGCGGACGGGCCATCGCCAGCAGCCGCAGCAGCGGAGCCGCCTGATTGGCTCAGCCAATCAGGCCGTCAACACCAGGTCGGCGGTCGCGGGTCGGGCGGTCATGGTCTGGCCGCCATGGCAGGTGGGGGGCTGCTGCCCGCCCGGGACACCTGGCACGACCCTGCAGGCTGACGCCCTGACGAAATGAGCGCCGTGGACCCGAGGCTGCTCCGGCACGCCCGGGCAGCCAGAAGCTACCTGGTCGTCACCGTGCTGCTCGGCCTGGCCGTGACCGGGCTGATCGTTTGCCCAGGCGGCCCTGCTGGCCCATGCTCGTGGTCTTCCTGCCGCTGCTGCTGCTCTACCAGGCGTGGACCTACTACGTCTTCCGCAAGCGGGTCAGTGCCAGGCCGCAGGTACTCCTCTCGCCCGCTGCGATGCCACGCCGTCTGGAGCAGCGCTGTCAGGAACGCCAGCCCGATCGTGACCGGGACGAAGAAGAAATGGTTGACCGAGGTGAATGCGAACTGAATCCGCGCTAGGTCAACGTTCATCGGCAGCGACCTCCGATGAGAAGGCTTGGTCCTTGATCGCCATCCTCGTTGCGCGGGAGTGGCCGGTCATCGCCCCGATGAGGGTATTGCCGGCGCCGGGCCCGTTACTGGCCCGCCAATTTCGCCCAGAAGAGGGGATGCCTCGCGGCCGCCCAGCGGCGACGGTTGAACCATGAGCGAGAACTATGACGTGATCATCATCGGGTCCGGGGCCGGGGGAGGCACGCTCGCGCATGCCCTCGCCGGGTCGGGCAAGCGGATCCTGCTGCTGGAGCGCGGGGACTTCCTGCCCGCGAGATGGACAACTGGGATCCGAAGCCGGTGTTCGTGGAGGGGAAGTACATCTCCAAGGACACCTGGTTCGATCGGGACGGCAAGCCGTTCCAGCCCCAGGTGCACTATTTCGTTGGCGGCACCAAGCTGTACGGGGCGGCCCTGTACCGGCTGCGCCCCGGAGACTTCGGCGAGATCAAGCACGCCGACGGGATCTCCCCGGTCTGGCCGCTGTCCTACGACGACTTCGAGCCGTGGTACTCGGCGGCCGAGCGGCTGTACCAGGTGCACTGCAACGCCGGGGAGGACCCGACCGAGGGCCCCCGCAGCGAGCCCTACCCCTGGCCCGCCGTCTCGCACGAGCCCCGGCTCCGGCAGATCTCCGATGACCTGGCCAAGGGCGGCTACCACCCGTTCCACGCGCCGTGCGGCATCATGCTGGACGAGGCGCGGCGGCCGGAGAGCACCTGCATCCGCTGCGCCTGGTGTGATGGCTACCCTTGCCTGGTGCACGCCAAGGCCGACGCCGAGGTCATCGCGGTCCGGCCGCTGCTCGGCCGGCCCAACGTCACCCTGCTCACCGGCGCCGAGGTGACCCGGCTGGCCGACTGCGCGCACCAGGCCGGGACCTGCCGGTTCGGCACCGACCCCGCTACCTCGGTCCTGGACGTCAACTGCAAGGCGCACGAGCTGGACAATCTCTACGTGGTGGACACCAGCTTCTTCCCCAGCATCGGCGCGGTGAACCCCGCGCTGACGGCCATAGCCAACGCCCTGCGGGTTGCTGAGCACCTGCGTAGCCCCATGGCGTAGGCCGGACGGACGGTGGCGCGGTGATTCCTCTGCTGGTGGCCAGCCCGCCCGACGTCACCGGCACCCTCATGCCCGTGCTCCGCGCCGAGCCCGCGGCCATCAACCTGACGGTGCTCCCGGGGGCGGTCACCCACCCGGACGGGGACGCGGTGCACTTCGACGTGCTGCACGGCGCGGCCAACGATCCGAGGGGCGGGACTGGAGCCCAGAGCTTATGCCCTGGGGCTCCGCCCGGTCTCCAACCTGATCGACACTCCGAACTGGTTCTCCTTCATCGTCGCCCTGCTGGCCGGGGTGGTCGGCGTCGTCTCGCTCACCGAGGCCCGGTCGGCCACCCTGATCGGGGTGATCATCTCGGTCACGACGATCCCCGCCGCCTCCGACACCGGCGTCTCGCTGGCCTTCGGCAACGGCAGCGAAGCCCGCGGCTCGGTCCTCCAGCTCCTGCTCAACGTCACCGTCCTCACCGCCGTCGCCATCGCCGGGCTGCCCGTGCAGCGGGCCATCTCGCAGCGCGCCGCCCGCCGGGCCACAGCAGCGCCACCCGGCCTGCAGAAAACCGGAGGCTGATAGACGTGACCGGCATCCAGCACGCCGGCACCGGCCCGGTCGCCTTCCAGCCCGGGCAGATGACCGAGACCGATTTACGCGAACTGTACGAGCGGCTACACCGGCAGGTGCCCTGGGGACCGGGGGACCTGCGCCGGGGCGCTGAACTACATCAAGCCCGCCGAGGTGCTCGCCGCTGCGGGGGAGGCCAGGCTCGGCCGCACCATCTCACTCACCGCCCCGGTGGTGGACTGGCCGGCCGCCGACAACCTCGACCCCGCCGAGCACCAGATGAAGCAGCTGGGGGCCGACGCCGGGCCGGGGCTGTCGTTCAGCATGGACCGGATCGCGATGAACATCCACGGCAACGCCGACAGCCGCATCGACGCCCTGTGTCACGTGATCTTCGACAGGACCTTGTACAACGGGCTGGCCGCGGACACCGTCACCGAAAAAGGCGCGCGCGAACTGTCCATCGGCACCGCGGCCGACGGCATCGTCAGCCGCGGAGTGCTCCTCAACGTGCCGCGCTCGCGTGGCGTGCCCTGGCTCGAGCCGGGCGACCACGTGACAGCGGACGATCTGCTCGCGGCCGAGCGGGACCAGGGCGTCCACGTCGGCCGGGGTGACATCGTCCTCCTGAGGGTGGGTCACCGCCGCCGGCGCACGGAGCAGGGCGCGTGGGATGCCGCTCAGGCCCGGGCCGGACTGCACCCCACCGTCCTGCAGCTACTGGCGGAACGTCAGATCGCTGCTCTGGGTAGTGACGGCAACAACGACACCGCCCCCAGCGCCGTCGCGGGCGTCGATTTCCCGGTGCACGTGCTGGCGGTCAACGCGCTCGGCCTGCATCTGCTGGACTACCTGCAGTTCACTGAGCTGACACAGGAGTGTGAGGCAGCTGGCCGTTGGTCGTTGCTGTGCGTCATCGCACCGCTCCGGCTGCCTACCGGCACCGGTTCGCCGGTCAACCCGATCGCGATCTTTTAAGGGCTCGCCGCAGGCGCACGCGGCGCACACGGCCACAAGAGTGGCCGGACGGAAGGACCGCGGATCGCCGCGGCGAGCAAACCTGGCCTCAGAACGCCTTAATGCCCCAGGTGTGCGTGACCTCCTCGGCGTGACCTCCTCGCCGGGTTCAAGGACCACCAGGTCCTCGGCGGTCGCGAACGCGTTCGGCGGGCGGGTCATGGGCTCGATGGCCAGCGCCTTGCGGCTGCGGTCCGGCCCGAGCGGGTCGCCGGTGAACACCTGCAGCCAGCGGTAGCCCTCATCGGCCCATAGGCCCACGCGGGCTTGCGCGCCGCCATCAGCGGCCAGGTATGCCCAGGCGCGACCGTCGCCGTCACGGTCCAGCCCAGTCAGCGCGTGATCGAGCTTGGTGGCTCCGATCATGCGCGGCTGGCGGAAGTCATACGGGGTGCCCGTGACCGCGTCCGCGGGCGCGGACGGGATGCCGCGATCATCGTGGGCATCCACAACGCCGCGGGCAGGGTCAGCTCGCACTCGTCGACCGAGGGCGTCCGGACGGTCAGATAACGGGTGCGAGGCGGTGCCGTAAGGTGCCGCGCGGGTGCCCGCGGTTGCGCGCGATGATGGCGACGTGCATCCCGTCGGCCGGGCGGAGGCGGTACTCCGCGTCGATTTCCAGGCGGAACGGATATCCCTGCTGGCCGTGCGGGGCGCTGCGGAGCAGCACGGCGCTGGCGTCGTGCCTGACGAGTGTCCACACTGTCCATCGGGTCAGGCCGTGGATCGCATTGCCGCAGCCGGGCTCGGTGAGGGCCAGCTGGTATTCGGTGTCGCCGAAGGTGTACCGCCCGCCGTCGATCCGGTTCGGCCAAGGCGGATCTTCACGGCTTCGATACCGGCGCTGGCCAGGGCCGCGTCGAAGGATGCGGTGAACTGCCCGGCCCGGTCGCGGGCCAGGGACCGGAAGTCCGCAGCGCAGTCGCCGAGGTCCATCAGGAGATTGTGGATCTGCTGGGTGGCCCACGGCCCGTCCGGGTTGGCGGTCACCCCGAGGATGCGCGGCGAGGACCGGGTGGGCGGTAATGCGCGCCGGGTGCGGTATATCAATGACGTACAGATCGGCTCGATATGCGTTAAGCGTCACCACGCCGTAACCACGGTCGATAAAGAAATTCAGCTGCGGCAAAGGCTAAGCGGCCGATGGCCGCGATGTCTGCGCTCACTCGCCCTGGGCGTTCCCGTCCGCCTCTGCCTCGGCCTCCATCTTTGCAAGGCGGGTGTAGTAATCATGGAACTCGTTCAGGTGCGCCCGCGCGATCTTCGCCGTCATGATGACGTCATCGTCGGTGACATTCGTCTGCGGATCGCGCGCGCCATGCTCGAGTTCTACGTCCATCCCCATCCGGAACTGCTCGAGATCAAACAGCGCGGAGCCCCAGTCGATGCCGATCCGCTCACCTGCGGCGCGGGCCTCGTCGGGGGTGAAGCCTGAGCGGGAAGACATGCCCTTAATAGTAAAGGTCCCGGCAGTGTCCCGTGGTCGGTCCAGCGACCATGCCGCCGCTGGCAAACATCGCGGACCCGGTCCTCGCTGGTGAACGCCACCTTCGCGATAGCGGCCGCGTCCATGCGCCGCGCCGGCGGCAGCACCACCCGCGCCCGCCGCCAGGTCACCACCGACCCCTTGCCCCCGGCGGACGATGCGCAGCAAGCGCCGCCCTTCATCATCATGGATCTTACGCACCCGCAGGCGTTCGGTCACCGGCTCAGTCTTGAGGATCAGGACCCCAGGGAAACCGCCCGGCCGGGCAAAGGTGATCTGCTACGGCACTAGCTTCCCCCGAAGACCTCGTCCATGATTTCGGCGCCGCCTGGGTCCTGTCGCGTTCTGGTGCCCGCAAGTGCTTGGCAGCAAATAGGCGCTGGGTTGTAATCGAAGGAGTGTCGTTGGCCCGGTTCTGGAGGTGCCCGGTGACGTCAGCGGAGTTGCGGTCCGCGGGCCGGCTTGGTGGGTATGCGGTCGCCGGGCTGACGGCCCGGATTGAGCAGGTCCACCGGGCCGTGGCTGGCCGCGTTTTCGGCCAGCTGGGGGTGGCGGGCGCCCCCGTGCGGGTGATCCACGACACCATCGCTGCGGGCGTCTACCTCACTATCCGGGGCGGCGCCACGGTGGCAGGCGCGGTGGGCGGCGAGGTAGCGGCGCAGATCGGTGCCAGCGGTGGCCCCGGGGGCAGCGCGGCAGGCACGCCGGCCGGGAGGCTGGCCCTTTCCGCGCTCAACGCCGTGGCAGGCGATCGGCTCGGGCCCGGCATGGCCCCGCTCACCATCGGCATGGCCGTGCGGGCGGCCGGACGCGATGTTGACCTGACCACCGGGGAGCTTGCCGCAGCGCTCCCACAGGCCACCCCGCGGCTGGCGGTCTTCGTCCACGGGCTGGGAGCAAATGAGGACTTGTGGCGGTGGCGCAGTGAAGGCCAGCAGCGAGTGCCTTACGGCGAGCGGCTGCGGGCCGAATTTGGGTACACACCGCTCTACGTCCGGTACAACACCGGCCGGCACGTGTCAGTCAATGGCCGCGACCTGGCCGCGCTGCTCGACGGCCTGACGGCGGCATGGCCGGAGCAGGTGGGCGAACTCCTTCTTGTCGGCCACTCCATGGGTGGCCTGGTCATCCGCAGCGCCTGCCACTATGGCCAGCAAGCATCAGCGACATGGGCGCCGCGAGTCCGGCACGTGTTCTACATCGGTTCGCCGCACCTGGGAGCCCCGCTTGCCCGCGCTGCGGGGTTCGCCGGCTGGGCCTTTGGCAAGGCGGCAGAGACACGGCCGTTCGTGACGATGGTCAACGGTTGCAGCGCTGGCATCAAGGATCTGCGCTACGGCTACGTGCTCGACGACGACTGGGCCAGCTGTGATCAGGACAGCTGCCTGCGCGATCACCGGCACGACACGCCGCTGCTCGCCGCGGCGAACCACTACGTGATCAGCGCCACGGTCACCGCCGACCCAGGCAGTAACGCCGGCGCGGTGGTTGGTGACCTGCTCGTCCAGCCAGCCAGCGCGCACGGCAGGCGCCGCGGCATACAGCACATCGGCTTCCGCATGGACTCAGGCCGTCGGCTCGGCGGGATGCATCATGTTGATCTGCTCAGCCACCCCGCCGTGTGGGAGGCGATGCGCGGTCTCCTGCAAGCGCGTGAGACTAACTAGCGGCGCTGGCCGCGGCCCAGCGTCCCCGCGCCGGATCACGGGTCATTGACCTGCACCCGCACCCGCACCCATCCTCCCCTCACGCGCGGAATGAGCGGATCAGCCGCACCCGCTGGGCGCGGGCCCGACACCGGTTCGGCGGGGGAGAGGGCGCCGCAGGCTTCTGACGGCCGGAACCCGGCCCCCTGAACCCAGCGTCGTCTGGGTGCCTGGGCCTTCAAAGGTAGAGTTGACGATTGTGAGAGCGGGCAGCCCCGGCGGTCACCGCGAGATCATTGCGAGGGGGCAGAATGGCGCTAGCGAGTGCTTGCCTGAGCCTGTCTCAGCTTGCGTAAGCTAGCGAACGGCCTGGTCAGGCCGTATTTGGCCTGTACCGACCCAGAACTCGTCGCAGTGCGGTGAGCTGGGGATTCTGTCGGTGCGCGAGACTGCCGCCGCCGTCATGCGGGAGGCTGGCCGGCCCTCCGGCGGGGCGACCGTGGGGGAGATGGTGGCGTGGGTGCGGCACGCTAGCCGCTCGTGTTCTTCCGATTGCTGTATCTCGTCTTCTGCAAGGTGACCTGCTGGCTGTCTTTGCTGGCTCGCAGCGATGCGGTCAAGGACGCAGAGATCCTGGTGCTGCGTCATGAGAACGCGGTATTGGGCTGCCAGGGGCCGTCCGCGGATGTCGTGGCCGGACCGGGCGGTGCTGTCGGCGCTGGCGCGGGTGCTTCCGGCGGCGTTGCGCGCCCACCGCCTCGTGACGCCGGACACCCTGTTGGGCGGTTGCGCTCACGGCGTCGTCGGTGACCAGGTAGGCACGGGCATAGCGGGGCGTCTCGTGCTCGGGCGCTGAGATCCAGGAACTTACTAGGGCGTGTTCATCGTGGGCGCGTGCCAGCCTGGGGACAGCATGCCCCGGCCGTGTACTAGATCGACGTCCTTGCGCTCGCGTAGACAGAAAGACGCCCTAGCGCGAGCTTCCCCCTTAGTTTGATCTTGGACTTGGCTGGGGCCTGAGCCGCGGTCAGGTTCACTGGGGTGATCAGCGATTATGGCGTGTCGGTGATCGACATGGTCCGGCCGACAGTGTATTACGTAAAAGTATGGCGTCCATCGTCGGGAAAAAGCTCAGCGGGAAGACGTAGTACTACCTGGTGGAGTCCGCCCGGATCCGCGGCAGGCCGCGGATCGTCTCGCAGCAGTACCTGGGCCCTGCCGATGAGGTCACCGCCCGGCTGGCCGGGTCGGCGGCCGGCGAGCCGGACCGCAGCCGCCACCTGGCGTTCGGGGACCTGGCCGCGGTGTGGGGGATGTTAGTTAGACCGGCTGGGCTACGCCGGGATCGTCGATCAGGTGACCGGCGGGCGGCGGGCGGACGCGAACGCGGGCGTAAGCACCTACCTGGCGCTGGCGTGCACGAACCGGGTGGTCGCGCCGAGGTCCAAGCTGGCCTTCGCCGACTGGTGGTCTGCGACGGCGGGGGCCCGGGTAACGCGGGTCCCGTGGGCGGCGCTTGATCACCGGTGGTTCTGGGACGCGATGGACGCCGTGGACCAGGCGGCGCTGACGTCGGTCGAGCGGTGGCTGGCGGCGGCGATGGCCGCCGAGTTCGGCCTGGGACTGTCGTCGATGGCGCTGGACATGACCAACTTCGCCACCTACATCGACTCCGGCAACGAGAAAGCGCCGGTCGCCCAGCGCGGGCACGCCAAGCAGAAGCGCACCGACCTGCGGCTGGTCGGGCTGGGCATGGTGGTCACCCGCGATGGCGGGGTACCGCTGGTCGGCCACGTCTACCCGGGCATTCGCAACGACGTGACAATCTTCCCCGAGGTGATCGATGAGCTGGTGGCCCGCTACCGGGGGCTCGCCGCCGAGGACCAGGACCTGACCGTGGCCTTCGACGCCGGGCAGAACTCCGCGGACAACTTCACCCACCTCGTCAGCGCCGGGCTTCAGTTCGCCGGCTCCCTGCCGCCCTCGGACTACCCGGACCTGCTCGCCCTGCCCTCCTCCCGCCTCACCCCGGTCGACGCGGAACGGTTCCCGGGGCTGACCGGGCACGACACCCGCGCCGAGGCGCTCGGCGCCGGGCGGCGGGTGATCCTCACCCACTCAGCCACCCTGCACGCCAAGCAGTCCCGCGGCTTCGACCAGACCACGGGCAAAGCCGTCCGCAAGCTGGCGGAACTGGCCGCCCGCCTGGAACGCGGCCGCACCCGCCGCGACAAGGCTGCTGTCGAAGCGGAGATCACGAAGATCACCCGGCCGCGGTGGCTGAACCGGGTCATCACCACAACCCTGGCCGGGGACAAGCCCAGCCAGCTGCGGCTGACCTGGACGGTACACGACGCGGCCCGCCGCGAGCTGGAGGCCGAGCTGTCCGGCAAGTGGATCCTGGTCACCAGCCGGGATGACTGGCCGGCACCCGAGGTGGTCGCCGGCTACCGCTCCCAGTCCGACGCCGAAGCCGGATTCCGCCCGCTCAAAGACCCGCACGTGGTGTCCTTCTCCCCGATGCTCCAATGGACCGACCACAAAATCCGGGTACACGTCTCCTACTGCGTCACCGCCCTGGCCATCGCCCACCTCATGCGCCGCCAGGCCCGCCACGAAGGCCTCGACATGTCGGTGCGGGTCCTGCTGGCCGAACTCGCCGGAATCCAGGAAACCGTGCTGCTCTACCCCTCCACCGGAGGAAGGCCCCGGGCCCGGCGGATGCTCACCGAGATGACCCCGACCCAGCAGCACCTCTACGAGATCTTCGGCCTCGACCGCTACGCGCCAGCCCGGTAAGCCCCAGTTAGGTAATACACCCAGCGACCCACTGCGCCCCCGCTGAACTGGGCAAACGCAATCAAGATCAAACTACGGGGGAAACTCGCGCTAGGGTTTGCCCAGCTTCACCGCCCGCCGCGCGTCGTGAAGAACCTTCATGTCGTGGATTTGGCCCTGCACCTTGTACCAGTCGACCGCGCGCCGCACTGGGCGCGCTTGGTTGTTCTTGATCACGCTGAGCAGCGCGTACACCCCGATAGCGCCGGTAATGACACTTGCCAGGAAGCGGCGGTCGCCCAGGCTGCGCGTCAGGCCTGGCCGGCGGATTGCGGGCTGCCGATGTCGGCCACGCCTGATCGTGCCCATGATGACCTTGATCGCGAGCCCCAGGATGACCGGATCGGCGATAACACGCCGGTCGCGAGCTCGAGCCGGCCAGCCGCCTGCTGCCAGTCACCGCGATCCATGGCGAGCCACGCGAGATGGGATTCACGGGCGACCATGTCCTCGGTGTTGCCTGGATCGTCCTGATCCCTACGGTGGGGCCCGTGCCGCGCGCCAGCACGCCAGTGGTGTTCTGGATCGTCAGCCTCGTCGCATTCATCGGCGTCTGGTGGCTCGCGATGTGGTTCTTGCTGGGCGGTAGGATCTCCTGGCGCAGGCTCGATCCGTGCGCCGTCGCCATCGGCGCATGCTGGGTGGGCATGCTGGCGGTCTTCGATGTCACCTTCTCCGGCATGATCACCAGCTACGATCAGAAATACGGGGCGATCGGGATCGTGCTCGCCTTCATGTCGTTGTTCATCGCGATCGGGGTAGTGCTCATCCTCGGCGCGGCCGTCGGCCTGATGTGGCAACACCCCGGGCTGTCATGGGCCGCCGCCCTCAGGAAACTGCGGCGGTCCTCATGACCACCCCCGCCGGCGTGACGCCCCAGGACCAGGCCGAGGCCCGGCCCTCATCCGGCAAGATCGCATGTACGGCGCTGCGGGTGACCGGATCGGTCGCCGCGCTGGTGGCCCTGTACTACCTGCTGCCGCTGGATCACTCCTCCGCCCCGGCCGCCATCACCTTTCTGCTCATCGGGCTGGCGGGGTTCCTCGCCCTGGTCGCCTGGCATGTCCGGCTGATCATCCGGTCCCCGTTCCCGGGGCTGCGGGCCGTCGAGTCGCTGGCCACCATCGTCCCGTTCTTCCTGCTGCTGTTCGCGGTCACCTACGTGGTGCTGGCCGCGCTGTCGGCGGCCAACTTCGGCGGGCACCTGACCCACACCGACGGGCTGTACTTCACCGTCACCGTGTTCTCCACGGTCGGGTTCGGCGACATCACCGCCAAGACCGAGACGGCTCGGCTCGTAGTCACCGGGCAGATGATCGCCGACCTGATCATCCTCGGCCTGGCGATCAAGGTCATCGTGGGCGCGTTCCGGCGCGGCCAGCATCGGCGGGGCGACCCCGGGCAGCACCCGGACCCTAGCACGGGGCGATGAACCAAGCAGAACAGGCGTCGCTCGATCTTGGCAGCCTACAGGCCTGGCTGCTGCTGGCCCGTCGCGGAGGACCAGTCATTCAAGACAGGTGAGGCGGCGCTGGATGACCAGCCGGTCCCCGCTCCCAGCGCGCAGGACGCCCTGGCCGCGCGCTGACACCTGAGGCACTTTACATACAAAGGGCGGATTGAGATCCGGGCCACGTTACGTTACGGTCACGGTGAGCAAGGCGGCTGGCTCAGCGCAGCCGTTCGGGGAACAGCTCGCGTCAGACCAGCGATGCAAGGAGCAGTCATGTCAGACATCGCGGGGAACTCGTTCGTGCCCTTGCCGGGCAGCGAGCGCGGGCCACTTGCCGATGCGGCGGCCGCGGAGCGGCTCGACGGATCCGAGCGGATCGAGGTGACCTTAGTCGCCCGCCGCCGCGCGGAGTTACCCAGTGAATACGTGGAGGGAACGGCCACACTCACGCGCGAAGAGCTCGCCGAAGGGCATGGCGGCGACCCAGCCGACATCGCGCGGATCCGCGACGTGCTGGCCGCTTACGGGCTGGAGGTAACGGATGCGGATGCCAGCTCGCGGCGGGTGCGGGTGGCGGGGACCGTGTCGGAATTAGCCGAGGTATTCGGCGCATCGCTGAGCCGCGTGAGTAGCTCTCACCCCACCGCCGGGCGCACCGTGCACCGCTACCGCGTGGGCAGCCTACGGTTGCCCGCGCAGCTTGATGGCATCGTCACCGCGGTTCTTGGCCTTGACGACCGGCCGCAGGCCCGTCCCCAGTTCCGGCTCACTGCCGCAGCGGCCGCCCAGACGACTTATACACCTGCTCAGGTCGGCGCGTGCTACCAGTTCCCTGCCGGCACCGACGGCAGCGGGCAGACATTGGCGATCATCGAGCTCGGGGGCGGCTTTTCGCCCAACGACCTGAATACCTACTTCTCTGGCCTGGGCATAACCCCGCCGACGGTGAGCGCGGTCGGAGTGGACCGGGCCGTCAACACTCCGGAGAAGGATCCGAGCGGCGCGGACGGTGAGGTCCTGCTCGACATCGAGGTAGCGGGGGCGCTCGCCCCGGGTGCCGCGCAAGCGGTGTACTTCGCGCCCAACACTGACCAAGGTTTCGTCGACGCGGTTTCCACCGCCGTGCAGGCCAGCCCGACACCCACGGCGGTGAGCATCAGCTGGGGTCAGTCCGAGGACTCTTGGACGGCTCAGGCGCGCACGGCGCTGGATCAGGCGCTTGCCGATGCGGCAGCGCTGGGCGTCACGGTTTGTGTGGCAGCGGGTGACAATGGCAGCAGCGACGGGCAACAGGATGGGCAGAGCCACGCCGATTTCCCCGCGTCCAGCCCGCACGTTCTGGCCTGTGGCGGGACCACGCTGGTCGCGGACCCTGCCACCGGCACGGTCAGCTCGGAAACGGTATGGAACGACGGCGAGGGGCAGGGCGCGACCGGCGGCGGGGTAAGCGGCGTTTTTGGGCCGCCGGCCTGGCAGGCGGGCGCCGGCGTGCCGGGCCGCGCGGGCGGCGGCAGCGCAGGCCGCGGGGTGCCCGACGTTGCTGGCGACGCAGACCCGGCGACGGGGTATCAGGTACTCGTGGACGGCCACCGGGTGGTGGTCGGCGGCACGAGCGCCGTCGCACCTCTGTGGGCTGCGCTCGTGTGCAGGCTGGCGGAAAGTACCGGCAAGAGTTTCGGCCTCTTGCCGCCGCTGCTTTATGCGGGCATTACTCCTGGCGCTACTACAGCTGGTTTCCGTGACATCACCAGCGGCAGCAATGGTGCCTACAGGGCCGGGCCCGGGTGGGACGCCTGCACCGGCCTGGGCGTGCCTGACGGCACCGCGCTGCTCGCCAGGCTGCAAGCCTGACCGGGAACCAAATGGGAACGATCATGGCTGGCCGCCGCGGAGCGGACCGGCAGGGCGTCCAGAACAGCGACCCGGGGTCTCCCGGACCGCCCAGCGCCACGGGAGCAATGTCGTGTACCAGCGTCTGCGGCAGCGCGGCTACCAGGTTTTCGCGGTCAACCCGAACGCGGACGAGGTCGAGCACGATCGCTGCTACCACGATCTGAGATCCATCCCCGGCGGCGTTGACGCGGTTGTGATCGGAACCAGGCCAGAGGTCGCTGAAAACACCGCGCGTGAGTGCGGCGACCTGGGCATTTAGCACGTGTGGATGCATCGGTCGCGCGCCCGAGAACGCATCCCGGGGTGAGGTTTGGCGGTTGCGCCGGTGGTTTCGAGATTCATGCTGCATCGGACAGCAGCGTTCGCCGGTGGTCGCAGGAAACGCCGTGACCGCAGGTCGCGCCGCGAACAGCCGCAGGGCTTTGTGCGGCAGCGACCGTCGGGCGGTTGCTCATGCTGGCCTGAGAGACGGGCCAGCCTTGGGGAAAATCAGGAAGTGGAGACCGGCGGCCACGATGCCGCCCACGAGCGGCGCGACGATGAAGAGCCACACTTGGTTAAGGGCGGTCCCGCCTACGATGAGGGCGGGCCCGAGACTGCGGGCGGGGTTCACCGAGGTTCCGGTGATGGGAATCCCGATGAGGTGGCACACGGAGAGCGACAGCCCGATGACCAGTCCTGCGGTGGCGGCATTCGCGGTCTTGCTTGTTACGCCGAGGACGACGAAGACAAAGAGCGTGGTTAGCACCACCTCGGTCAGGAAGGCGCCACCCATGTTGATGTGGACGTGGCTGGCGGCGCCCCAGCCGTCGGTCCCGAGGCCGGTGGTCGAACGGCTGTAGAGCGGCGAAGCGGCGAACGTGCCCCATAGGAGCAGAGCCCCCAGTATGCCGCCGACGAACTGCGCGACCCAGTAGCCGGCCGCCTCGACCAGTGGCATCCGACCGGCCACCAGGGCGCCGATAGTGACGGCTGGATTGACGTGACAGCCGGAGATGGGCCCGAGCACGTAGGCCAGGGCCAGCAGGACGAGGCCGAACGCGAGTGCGGTGGCGACGACGCCAGCCGCGTAGCTGCTGCCCGCGGTGCCGAAGCCAAACGACAGGGTTGCCACCCCCACGGCGAAATATACGAGAAACCCCGTTCCAAGTAATTCCGCAGCTAGCTTCCGGACCATGTTTTCTCCAATTCAAATGGCACCAAATGACAACTTTGGACGCTCCAGGGGTAGCTGTCAATACAATGTGACGAGTTTACGACGAGCTGGGCGTGCGGGGGGCACCGGCGGGCCGCCGATGCGTAAATGGAGCACATGCCGATGTCCACAGGCTCGAAGACGTCCCGCCACGCCGGGCGCCTGGGTCAGCCGACCGGCCGGGCCGGTACCGGATCGGCGGCCTCGGCTCCTGTCAGGTCGCCGCGACCGCTGACCGCGGTCGGATGCAGCGGCGGCTGAATGCCATGCTGCTGCGGCACGGCCAGGTATGGCGGGCGGGCCCGAGTGGACGTACACGCACACCGGCAGTGAACCGACCGGCAGTCCTCGGGCGAGCCGACGCTCAGTGCGGTGCTGGCCACCTACCGGGTGGCCCGGAGGTCTAGGGAGGCGGAACCGGCTGCGGCGGCGCCGGTGGCGCGATGGGCGGCGCGCGAGCCGCCGACCCGGCGGTGGCGAAGGTGGCGCCTGCCGGCGGAGCGCCGAGCTGACCGGGCTCTCTCGCGGCCGGGTTGTTGGACTGGCGTCGGCACGCGGCCGCCCAGGCGTTCATGACCTTTTCGCGATCGATGCATCTCCGGAACCTTCTCTAATCCCAGATCATCTACCGATGTAACACCAAGTTTCATCCAGAGATACTCCGTGGCGAAGAAACCTCTGCTGTGTGGCCATATCAGTAAACTTCCTTCCGAGGGAAGATCAATACCTCGGCGACGCACCCGAAGTTTTCGCGCAGCGAACTTCCGAGGGCCTGGGTCCGTGGTGGTTGTCTAGTTCCACGTCCGCGGAAATGGCCCCGGTGCCGCGGCAACACGTCAGGAAGGTACATTATCCGCACTGGGCAGCTAGCGTGGCCGCTTCCTGGGCGACCTGATGCGCCGTCCCCTGAAGGTCGCTGGCCTGCTGCTGAGCCCGGGCAATCGCGTTATCAAGGTCACCGAGCGCTTTCTTGCCTGCCGCGACCGCTGCTGACGGGTTCGTTGCTGGTGCGGCCCCAAGATTGCGCAACTCGCTCACGACCCTCCGGATGGCGCTGAGATCGCCGTTGACGGGATCGGCGTGCAGCGAGTTAATGTCCCCTTGGAGTGTGTCAGCATCCCCATCGACCATGTCTGAGTCACCCTGGGCAGCGTCCGCATCCGCAGCCCGGACGTTACACGAATCATGCTGCACCCTGGCGTACTCGCCCTGTTCGTTGGCAAGCTCGCCCTGCATCTTCTGGATGTCCGCGGCTAGTGAAGTGTTGTTCTCCGACGCGGCCGCATCCTTGGCCAGCTTGGAGATGTCACCCGTCAGCGCTTGCTGAAGCCCAGAGATCTGCTGGTTCCGCTTCTGCGCCGCTTGCTGGGATGCCTGAGTATCTATCAGGGCCTGCTGCCGCCTCTCAAGCTGCTCAGCGATAGGACCTAGTTGCTGCTGCCCCGTCCAGCCATCCGTGATGAACATCTGGCACGCATCCCGGCCGGTCAGCTGTTCTCCGGTGTCCTGGACGACCGCCTCGTACTGGCCCCGGAATACGTCGCAGGTGATCCCCAGGGTGCCAGCCTGCGGGACCGCGCTCGTATGGCGCCACACCGCACCGCCAACAGACAGATCTTGAATCAGCGCACCACACACACCGTTGCCCCCGGGCGCGACCGTGATCCTGGCGTAATTTTCCTGGGAGTAGATCCGGCAATCGTTCGCTGGTTGTTGAGTTGCCTGCCCAGAGTGTGTGCTGCCACAGCCGACAAGAGCAAGAGCAAGAGCAAGGGCAAGAGCAAGGGCAGATGCCGTAACGATCGTGAGTTTCACTGAGCCGAGCGTATACCAGGACTCCCGCATATAGAGATCGTTTAAGCAGGGTCTGGGTAGGGTTTGACCTCGTAGCGCAGGACGAGATCGCTGTCGGCCAGCGGGTTTCGGTGACATCGAGCTGGCCGCAGAGTGTTCCGTGGCCGCAGGAGGAGGCGGTGCGAGACCTGGTGCGCACCCGCGGACCTGCTCGATGACCGCGTGCGGATACAGCCGCGGCTGAATGCGATGCTGCAGCGGCACGGCCGGGTATGGCGGGCGGGGTCAAGTGGACGTACACACACCGGCCGCGGACCGACCTGCGGGCCTGCGGACGAGCCGGGCGGTCAACGTGGTGGCCACCTCTGGGCGCTTAGGGCCCTCCACTAGGCACGCGCCGGGCCATGATCACCGCCGCGGAATCGATCCCCGGAACCGGTCCCGACCGGGCCAGCTTCACCAACCGCGCTGAAAGCCCCAGGCAGACGCTGACCGCCGGGGCGGGTCAGTAGGGCCCGCCCCGGCGGGCCAGCAGGGCCCGCCGTCGGCCTGCCGATCGTGGTGTCACCGGCCGGGGCGGTCATGGCGCCGGGTGGGGCCGCCTAACCTGATCACGGCCGCACCGGCATGCCGCTGGGTGTGACTGCGGTGCTGGCTCCGGGTGTGCCGGCCTGCGCGTTTGCCGTCCGGGTTCAGGACGCCGTCCCCGCCGGTCGCGGGGCCCGGATGGTTACCTGGCCACGGCCGTATCCGCGCCGGTTTGCGCGGCCGGGGATGATGGATGGATGACCCAGGATTTGCCGCCCCGCACCGAGGACATATTCCGTCATCTGCAGGACCTTCGTTCGGGGACCTACGAGAGGGCCCGCGAGTGGCCGGAGCGGGTCCGGGTTTTCCGTCGCGCCGTCACGCTGCTTGATCCGGTGGTGCGGCGCATCATGAACGAGACGAACACGGTCTTCCTGCGCGGCGGCGGCGCCATCCACCACCACGCTGGCGACGACCGTGACGGCGGGGTCTACGCGCACTGGGAGCTGTCCTGGCCGGCGCAGCGGGACGCGGCGGCCCGCGGCGGCGGGCGGGTCGAGCCGATTCAGGTGATCGCATTGTTCGGGCGCGGTAACACTCACCCGCATCTGCGTGGGGCAGTGGCCGGAATGTGGCCCTGCCAGGTGATTGACGCGGTCGACGCCGGGCGCCAGGAACCGATTCTGCGCGCGATCGTCGAGTCCGAGCTCCACCAGCGGATCTTCGAAGGCACCTGGCGCGTGATCCCGGCCGTCGCCGGTGAAGGTGCCCCCGGCCCCGGCTGAGTGCAATGCCCGGGCCGGGCGACGGGCAGAACGGCACCTGCCCGGCCGGGCGGCGTCGGCGCGCAGGTGGGCCAGCGCGGCGGCGAAGAAGGTTGGGTCGGGTTTGCCCACCACTTAAGCCTCGGTCCCTGCTGCCTGTCCGCTCATGAGGAATGAGGGCCCCAGATAACCGCCGTTAGGTGCAGCTCTCAAGCGGAACTCTCGAACTCTCGACGGCCGCGACCACGGATAACTGGCATTCTGCGTGCTCATTTACAAGCCGATGCAGGCATTGAACGGCGGGCCGGGCGTTCTGCGGGCTTGCAGGACAGGGCTGACGCCTCATCACCGGGGATGACGAAACGTCATCGACTAGGAACGGCTCTGCTCCGGCTCGCGGTCAGGGTGCCTGCGGCCCAGCCCGTGCGCTGCTCATGATCACTCCTTAGCTCTTGGGGGTGAACGATGTTGAGCAGCTGTTTGCCTGATGCCCGCTGACAACCGTGACGTCCACGACAACCCTGTAGCCGGGCGTTGCGCCGCTCACGTAATAGCCGACGGTGGCCCGGCCTCCGGAGCCTGCGACCGCAAAGTACGCGCGGTTTACGGTCTTGTAGTGAGCCACCGTGAACACCTCGACGGCCGCAGCGGTGCGGACCTTCACGTCGGTGGTGGTGTAGTCAGCCGGGTGGCTATTGCTCACCGATGCCGTACAGGATTTCAGTGCCGCCGTGGCGGCTGGGCCCGCGAGTGCAGGCCCGGCCACGGCAAGGGTGATTGCCGCCGCAGCGGGGATGGCGGCCAGGACGATTATGGCGCGTTTCATCTGTTCCTCCATTTGGGTGACGGTTACTCGACGCTCAGCGAGCCGGGGCGGTTGGCATTTGCGCCGGGCCGTTTCCTGTGGCTGGACGCGGCTCGGCGAGCCGCAGCCCCTGATCGGCGATCCGCTGACCCGATCGGTGGCGGAGGTGTTCAACCTGGGCTACGAGACGCTGCTGCAGACGCTCAACCGGTTCTTCACCCATACCGACGAGACCGACGAGCAACTCGCCGCACTCGTCGGCGCCGCGTTCGGGCTGATGGCAGGCGTGCTCCGGCCGCTGGGACGGGCGCTTACCCGGCTCCCGGCCGGGCCGGACCACCACGGCCGGACGGCGGGGCCGACGTTCGAGATGTACTACCAGTTCGGGAACTTCGTGCCGTGGCGCGAGCCCGCCTGGGCGCTGCTGACCGAACGGGCGTGCCTGCTCGCGGCCCGGAGCCAGGCGGCGGCCGCACTTCCCGGCGCTCCGGCGGCGGTCCAGGGCGCGGCTGCCTCCGCCGCCGGGATCGAGGCGGCACTCACCCGGCACGTGCCTGCCGCCCTGCGGCCACGCCAGGGTTAGGACACGCCCGGGCGCGCGAGCGCACATCGATGATCGGGATATGCGCATCGCTGGTATCCGGGCACCCCTGGACTCGAATACACGATCATGGCGGTGACCTGGTTCTCTCATAGCAAGGTGGGGCTGTCGGGCGGCGATCTGGTACTCGTGTGTGAGTCCGCCCTGACCTCGCCGAACGTCTCGCTGGCGTCGGGGTCACGGCGCAGCCCAAGGCGCCGCCGTACATCTTCCAGGAGCTGAAGGTCGCCGCCACGGCGGGTCTTCGCCGAGATTAGGTCGCCGATGCGCATCTCGGCGACGTTCGTGGCCGCGAGCACGCTGCATGGGCTGCCGACTCTGACCGGGTTCAGCACGACGTTCGCCGTGGCCGCCGTGTTCCTGGCCGGCTGCGCCGTCGCAGGGGTGCTCATCCCCGCGCGGCCGCTGACGGTGGTTTCCCTGCAAGCGGTGACCAGCCCGGAAGCAGACTAGCTGCGGCAGCCGCAGATACGGGTCCGCGAATCCGTCCCGGCAACGGCAGTCTGACGCCCGCCCGCCAGGGCCGCACGGTTCCCGGTGCAAACGCCTGTCATCGCAGGTCGGAACATGCATCCCGGGCAGTTTGTTAGGCTTACTAACTGTAAGAGTTCCGAACTATAGGGATGACGACGTGAACGATGTGGGCGCGGGCGCCGAGGCGCTGGATGTGCAGACGGCGCAGGCGGCCGTGCTCACCGTGATGCGCCTATTCCGGGCGCTGGAGCGGGTTGATACCGGCCTGACTGCCCAGCAGTACCGCATCCTGAAGCTGGCGGGCGCAGGTGGCGAGCGTTCCGCTCGGCTGGCCGAGCGGCTGGCTGTCGCCAAGCCCACGCTGACCGCAACCGCCGACGGCCTGGTCGCTGCGGGCTACGCCCGGCGCGAGCCCGAGGTCGGCGACCGGCGGGTCGTGCGGCTGTGCCTGACGGCAGCTGGCCGCGCCGCCCTGGAGCGTGCCGACGCCGTCTATGCCGACTGGCTCGGCCCGCTGCTCGGCGCGACCGGCGACACGGCCGGGGTGCTCGCGGCCTTCCGCGACCTGGACACGGCGATGGATCAGCGGCGCCGGGCCCGGCTGGGGCTGGCATGAGCGCACGCGGACGCCGGACGGCAGCGCGACCCAGCACGACAACCGCGGGCGGCGCTCGCCCCCGGGCGCAAGATGCCTGGCTGCGGCGGCTGGCGGGCTACTGCTGGCGGCACCGCCGCCTCGAAATCACGGCGCTGGGCGGCTCGCTGGCGGCCACCCTCGTCCAGGCCGCCATCCCGCTGATCATGGCGTGGATTGTGGACAACACGATCCTCGTCGGGCGGTACCCGATCTGGCTCGGCGCCACGTTGCTCATCGTGGCCGGGCTGGTCAGCTTCGCCGGCGTCTACACGAGGCGCTACCTGGGCGGGAACCTGTCGCTAGAGGTCCAGCACGACATGCGCACCGAGCTCTTCGAGTCGCTGTCGCGGCTCGACGGGGCACGCCAGGACCAGCTGCATACCGGCCAGATCGTCAGCCGGTCCATCTCCGACCTCAATATGGTCCAGAGCCTGCTCAGCCAGGTGCCGATGTTGCTCGGCAACGGTCTGCTCTTCGTGCTGTCGATCGTGATCATGACCTACTTGTCGCCGATGCTCACCCTGGTCGCGCTCGCGGTCGGGCCGGCGCTCTGGCTGATCGCGACCGCCTCGCGGCGCAAGCTCTTCCCGGCCAGCTGGGACGCGCAGCAGAAGGCGGCAGGGGTCGCCGGGGTCGTCGACGGCGCGGTGACCGGCGTGCGCGTGGTCAAGGGATTCGGGCAGGAAGAGCAGGAGACCGAGCGGCTGGAGGAAGCAAGCACCCGCCTGTACTCCGCCCGGGTTCGCGCCGTGCGGCTGATGGCCCGCTATAACCCCGCGCTCCAGGCCGTCCCGCTGTTCGGGCAGGTCGGGGTTCTCGCGCTGGGCGGCTGGCTGGCGCTGGGCGGCTCGATCAAGCTCGGCGTCTTCCTCGCCTTCTCCCTGTACATCGGGCAGATGGTGGGGCCCGTCCGGGCGCTGACCAGCCTTGTCACGATCGGCCAGGAGGCACGCGCCAGCGTGATCCGGGTGTACGAGGTGATCGACTCGCGGCCTGTCGTCACCGAGAAGCCGGGCGCGGTGGTGCTGCCGCCGGGAACACCCGACATCGAGCTCGACGACGTTGCCTTCGGCTACCTGCCGTCCGAGCCGGTGCTGCGGGGCCTGTCGCTGCGCGTGCGGCCAGGCGAGACCCTCGCCGTGGTCGGCGCCTCCGGTTCGGGCAAGTCGACCATCTCGCTGCTGCTGCCCCGCTTCTACGACGTTAGGGGCGGCGCGATCCGGGTCGGCGGGCACGACGTCCGGGACCTGACCCTGGAGTCGCTGCGCGCCTCGATCGGGCTGGTGATGGAGGACAGCTTCCTGTTCTCCGATTCCATCCGCGCCAACATTAGCTACGGACGGCCCGACGCGACCCAGGAGCAGATCGCCGTGGCGGCCAGGGCCGCGGAGGCCGACCAGTTCATCACCAGCCTGCCGGGCGGGTACGACACCGTGATCGGCGAGCAGGGCCTGACCCTGTCCGGCGGCCAGCGCCAGCGGGTCTCGCTCGCCAGGGCGCTGATCACCGACCCGGCGATCCTGATCCTGGACGACGCTACCTCAGCGATCGACGCGGGGATCGAGGCGCAGATCCACGCCACCTTGCGCCGGGTCATGGCGGGGCGCACCACGCTGCTCATCGCGCACCGGCGCTCAACGCTCCAGCTGGCCGACCGGATCGCCGTGCTGGCCGAGGGGCGGCTGGTCGACGTGGGAACGCACGAGGAGCTGACCGCGCGCTGCGCCTTGTACTGGCTGCTGCTGGCCGGGCCCGGAGACGACGCCGAGGGCGTCGATGTGGGCGAGCTCGCCTATCACGAGAACGCCGGCCGGGACGACACCGCCGCCGGAACGCCGACTGCGGGGGGCGTGACCCCCGCCTTGTGGGAGGCGGCCGACGACTCGGCCGGGTCCGGGCCCGCGCCTGGCATAAACGGCACTCAGCTGGCCCGGCTGGCAGGCTCTTCGATCGGCCGCGGCATGGGCGCAGCCGCCCGTGGCGGCGGCCGCGGTGGCGGCGCTGGCGCGATGGGGGGCATGCTCGCGGGAATACCGCCGACGCCCGAGCTGCTCGCCAAGGTCGGCGCGCTGCCGCCGGCTAACGATCTGCCCGGGGTCAGCCGCGCCGATTCCCGCGCCGCGGATCCGCATTTCACGCTGCGCCGGCTGCTGCGGCCGATCGCGCTGGCGCTGTTCTTCGGCCTGGTCCTTGATGGCCTCGACGCGGTTGCTGGCATTGCCATGCCCGCGCTGGTGCGGGGCGGCGTCGACAACGGAATCCTGGCCAAGGAATTCCGGCCCATCATCGTGGTATCGCTGATCGGGCTCGCGATCGTGAGCGCCGACTGGGTCATCAACGTGGTCCAGACGAACGTGGTGAGGCGCAACGGCGAGCGGATGCTCTACACGCTGCGCGTGAAGATCTTCTCCCACCTGCAGCGGCTCGGCCTGGACTTCTACGAGCGCGAGTTGTCTGGCCGGATCATGACCCGGATGACGACGGACGTGGATGCGCTGTCCACGTTCCTGCAAACCGGGCTGATCACGATGGTGAACTCGGTTCTGACGTTCACCGGCGTACTGATCGCGCTGCTGGTCATCAACCTCCGGCTGGGCCTCATCCTGCTCACGATGATCCCGGTGCTTCTCGCGGGCACGCTGGTGTTCCGGGCGAAGTCCTCGAAGGCCTACGGCGATGCCCGCGAGAAGGTCAGCATGGTCAACGCCGACCTGCAGGAGAACGTCGCCGGGCTGCGCACCGCGCAGGCCTACCGCCGCGAGGGGCGCAACCAGGCGCACTTCGCTGAGCTGAGCGACGGCTACCGCCGGTCCCGGCTTCATGCGCAGCGCTTGATCGCGCTGTACTTCCCGTTCGTGCAGCTGCTGTCCACCGTGGCCGGGGCCCTCATCCTGTTCGCCGCCGCGGGCGAGGTGCATAACAAGACGCTGACCGCTGGCGGCTTGATCGCCTACCTGCTCTACATCGACCTGCTGTTCTCCCCGGTGCAGCAGCTGTCCCAGGTCTTCGACGGCTACCAGCAAGCCGCGGTCGGCCTACGGCGGATCAAGGACCTGCTGCGGCGGCCGACCAGCACGCCGCAGGCGGCGCGCCCGCGGCCCGCCGGGCGCCCGCGCGGCCGGATCGAGTTCCGTGACGTGCGGTTCAGGTACTCCGGGCAGCCGCAAGACGCGCTGTCGGGCGTGAACCTGATCGTGCGGCCCGGCGAGGCGGTAGCGCTGGTCGGCCAGACGGGCGCGGGCAAGTCCACCATGGTCAAGCTCGTCGCGCGGTTCTACGACGTCACCTCCGGCAGCGTGCTCGTCGACGGCACGGACATCCGCGAGCTCGACCTGGCGGGCTACCGGCAGCAGCTCGGCGTGGTGCCGCAGGAGCCATACCTGTTCCCCGGCACCATCAGGGACGCGATCGCCTACGGCCGCCCGGACGCGACGGACACCGAGGTCGAGGCGGCGGCCCGGGAGGTGGGGGCGATCGAGATGATCGCACATATGCCCGGCGGATTCCGGCACGAGGTGGCCGAGCGGGGGCGTAACCTGTCCGCCGGGCAGCGGCAGCTGATCGCCCTGGCCCGGGCTTACCTGGTGGACCCCGCCATCTTGCTGCTCGACGAAGCCACCGCTGCCCTCGACCTGGCGGCAGAGGCGACGGTGAACCGCGCCACCGAGCGGCTCACCGCCACGCACACCACCCTGGTGGTCGCGCACCGGCTGACCACTGCCGCCCGGGCCGACCGCATCGTCGTGATGGAGTCGGGCAAGATCGCCGAGGTCGGCACTCACGCCGAGCTGCTGGGGCAGGGCGGCAGCTACGCGGCCTTGTGGGCCGCGTTCGCCGGGGATGCCGAGCTGGTTGCCTCACCTCACCAGGTCCGGCCTGCCACCCCGCTGGGCGGAATTCCCGGCGCACGCGGGCTCAGTGCGGCCCGGCGCGGCCAATGATCCCGAACGGCTGCCGCGTGGCGCCGTCAGCGTGAAACGGGCTCGAGGCGCTTGGGATCGACCGCTTGGTCGGCCGACTGCCCGCACACGAACCCCTGGCTTCCGCCAGGCCCAATCAGCGCCCTCGGCCGGTGTCCGGTCGGCGCGCACGTACCGTCAGGCTGCAAAGACCCGCCGCGGCGGCCTTCCCACGCCCACACCAGCGCTCGCCCGGCTGGCAGCCCTTCGCCTGTTCCTTCGAAACCTCCCCGAAACCAGTGCCCAATACAGTGCTGTCTATGCTGCTATTCAACGTCACGGTGAGAGAGCACGCCTACACCGGGCGCTTCTATAACGATGTCGTGGAGGCCGAGTCCTGCGAAGAAGCGCTGCACATGGCCGCCAAGCAAGCTACCGCGCCCCGGCCGCCGCCTGGTTCCAAGCAACGATTGTTCAACGTCACGGTGAGAGAGCACGCCTACACCGGTCGCGTCTATAACGATGTCGTGGAGGCCGAGTCCTGCGAAGAAGCGCTGCACATGGCCACCAGGCAAGCCACCGCGCCCCAGCCGCCGCCTGGTTCAAAGCCGCAGCCAGTCGGCGCGAACCGGACGTGTGCCGATATCTGGGTCGACTCCCTGCTGCACTGCGAGCTGGCAGAGGGACACTATCCGCCGCATACGGCCGTCGCACGCGGGTACCGGAAGCCTGTGAGGTGGGTGAGGGACGATCGCGGCCTGGCGCATGCATTACCGGAGCCAGCCAGTCCTCCGTGATTTCCCCGATCACGCCGCCGCCGCCCGCGCTGGAAAGAACCTCAGGTACGCAGGATCGCCCCAATGCAGCAGCGCGGCCAGCAGTGCCACGCTGTGGGTTACGCGCGGCCCGGGCTGTGAGGAGCAGGCGTTGGCGTTGGCCGGCCCGCGGGCGGGAGCCAGGGCGGTCTGCCCGGCGCTGCTCGTCGTCGGGGTAGGGGCAGTGGCGGCAGCCGCTCCCGCAGCGGTGCCAGCAGCGCCGCCGAGGTGAACGCAAAGAACCCGGTGCCGGGAGCGACGTAGGTCGAGCGGCCAGTGATGACCGCCATGTCGTGGGCTGCCCACGCGGCCGGGTCGATCGCGAGAGCCGGCTGCTCAGCTTCCGGCACAAGGCGAATCGGGGAAGCTGAGAGCGTCCAGGATGCGCCGGGCGCCTTGGGCGGGGGTAAGAGTGCGGTGGCGCAACTCCCGCTCAACCTCAGGCGCCATCGCCTTTACTGCGGGGTCCGTGCGAAGCCGGTCGAGCACGCGGTCCGTCACCATGGTCCACATCCATGCGCTCTGCTGCCGGTCGCGTTTGTCGGTGAGAGCACCCGCTTCGGAGAGCGCCGTCCGATGGTGGATGACCGCATCCCACAACCGCTCGAGGCCCGCGCCCTCCAGCGCGCTGCAGGTGAGGACTTGGGGTGCCCACAAGTCACTTACCGCATCGAAGAGATGGAGCGCGTCGGCCAGCTCTCGAGCGACACGAGCCGCCTCATCGGCCCGGTCGCCGTCGGCCTTGTTCACGACCACGATGTCGGCCAGCTCAAGCACCCCGCGCTTGATCCCCTGCAGGGAGTCGCCGGTGCCCGGCACGGTGAGGAGGATGAAGCAGTCCACCATGTCGGCGACCGCCGACTCGGACTGGCCGGTGCCGACGGTCTCGACGATCACCACGTCGTACCCTGCCGCCTCGACGACGACCATCGCCTCGCGGGTGGACCGCGTGACCCCGCCGAGCCGTCCCGACGCCGGGGAGGGTCGGATGAAGGCTGCGGGGTCGGCGGCCAACGCCGTCATGCGGGTCTTGTCGCCGAGGATGCTGCCACCCCTCCGCGTCGAGGACGGATCAACGGCCAGGACCGCCACCTTGTGGCCACGGGCCGTGAGCATGGTTCCCAGCCGGTCGATGCAAGTCGACTTCCCGGCACCCGGCACCCCTGAGATACCGACGCGCTGCGAGCTCCCGGCGTGGGGTAGGAGCCGTACCAGCAGTTCTTGGGCCAGCTCGGCGTGGTCGGCGAGCGTCGACTCGACCAGCGTGATGGCCCGGGCCACCTGCGACCGGTCGCCGGCCAGCACGCCGGCCACGCACCGCTCGAGGTTGACCGGCGTCTGAGTGCCGGCGCTCACGCGGCCGGCTCCACGTCGGGCGGCGACCCTGTGCCCGAAACTGCCTCCGACGACCGGGTCACTGAACTTGTATCGCCGAGCCCGGGATCGAGCGTGACCAACAGGTCGAGGGCGGCCTCGGCGATGACGGTCCCGGGCGGGAAGATGGCGGCGGCCCCGGCGGCCAGCAGCTCGTCGAAGTCTTGCGGGGGGATGACCCCGCCGACCACGACCATGATGTCCTCGCGCCCCAGGATGGCCAGCTCGCGCCTCAGCTCGGGCACCAACGTCAGGTGGCCGGCAGCCAGCGACGACGCCCCCACGATGTGCACGTCGGCCTCCACCGCCTGGCGGGCCACCTCCGCCGGCGTCTGGAAGAGCGGCCCCACGTCCACGTCGAACCCCAGGTCGGCGAAGGCGGTGGCGATCACCTTCTGGCCCCTGTCGTGGCCGTCCTGGCCCATCTTGGCCACCAGGATGCGGGGCCGACGGCCGTGGCGCTCGGCGAAGGCCTCCACCACGTGGAGCACACGCGCGGTCGCAGGGGACTCGCCCACCTCGGAGCGGTACACGCCGGAGATGGTACGGACCTGGGCCGTGTGGCGCCCATATACCTTCTCGAGGGCCTCGCTGATCTCGCCCACCGTGGCCCGGACCCGGGCGGCGTCGACGGCCAGCTTCAGCAGGTTGTGGTCGAGACCGGCCGGGCGGGTGCCCTCGCTCGCCATCCCTGCCGCCGCTGTCAGCCGGTCCAGCGCGGCGGCGCAGGCACCCTTGTCCCGCTCGGCCCGTAGCCGACGCAGCTTCTCGACCTGGCTGGCCCGCACAGCCGAGTTGTCGACCTTCAGCACGTCGATCTGCTCGTCGGCCTCGAACCGGTACTTGTTCACCCCGACCACCGTCTGGCGTCCAGAGTCGATGCGGGCCTGGGTTCGGGCCGCCACCTCCTCGATGCGCAGCTTGGGGATGCCCGCCTCGATTGCCTTGGTCATGCCCCCGGCCGCCTCGACCTCCTCGATGTGGGTCCACGCCCGCTGGCACAGCTCGTAGGTGAGGCGCTCGATGTGGTAGCTGCCGCCCCAGGGGTCGATGGTCCGGCACGTGCCCGACTCGTGCTGCAGGAAGAGCTGGGTGTTGCGAGCGATGCGGGCGCTGAAGTCGGTAGGCAGGCCGAGCGCCTCGTCCAAGGCGTTGGTGTGGAGCGACTGGGTGTGGCCCTGGGTGGCGGCCATGGCCTCGACGCAGGTCCGCATCACGTTGTTGAACACGTCCTGAGCGGTGAGCGACCAGCCCGACGTCTGGCAGTGGGCACGCAGCGAAAGGGACTTGTCGTTCGCCGGCGCGAACTGCTTGACCAGCTTGGCCCACAAGAGGCGCGCAGCGCGCATCTTGGCCACCTCGGTGAAGAAGTGCATGCCGATGGCCCAGAAGAACGACAGGCGGGGGGCGAAGGCGTCGATGGTCAGCCCGGCGTCGAGGCCGGCCCGGATGTACTCGACGCCGTCGGCGAGGGTATAGCCCAGCTCGAGGTCGGCCGAGGCTCCGGCTCCTGCATGTG
>Ga0335079_10000372_pt1 | contig 52084 bp, 46 predicted proteins | sample Lox_Sample_33_FD_206719 | JGI IMG/M metagenome (GOLD analysis project Ga0335079, IMG submission 206719) | Soil microbial communities from Loxahatchee National Wildlife Refuge, Florida, United States - Lox_Sample_3.3 | ecosystem: Environmental > Terrestrial > Soil > Wetlands | place: USA...
GGCGGAGACGGGCACTATCCCTGAGTTCCGGACCGCGAGCGTGTACGGGATCAGCTCACCCATCGCGACTTCGAGCACGTTGGCGGTGAGCGACAGATCGAGCGCGGCCGTCGAGGGCCCGATCAGCGCGAGCTGCTGGGCCGCCGCGAACTGCGTGATGGCCGATCCGCCGGCGAGCGTGGCGACGTTGCGCACCCACACCGTGTCGCGAATCGTGTTCGCCACTGCAAGGGTCAGGTCCACGGTGCCCGAATCGCCCGGAGCGAGCGCGCCCAGCGTCCAGCTCAGCAGCGAGCCCGACGGCGTGGCGGCGGGTGAGGCCCGCGGGCAGCGTGTCGACCAGCGTCGCGCTGGCCACCGGCGCCGCTCCCGCGGCATTGCCGTAGTGCAGCGTGTAGTGCACCTGCTGGCCGACCTGCGCCTGCGGCGGACTCGACAGCTGCTTCGTGAGCGCGAGCAGCGGCACGAGCAGAGTGGTCTGAACGGTATTGCTGTAGACGGTGTCGGTGGTGCCGGACCACGCGTAGATCGCGTGGCTCCCGTTCGTGACGATCGGCAGAGTGCCGGCGAACCGAGCCTGGAACGTCACGCTGCCGCTCGCGCCACCTGCGAGGGCGCCCAGGTCCACGGTAATCACCCCGTTGCCGGCGGCGACGAACGAGCCGGCGTCGTCGCCGGTGGCGTCGGTCAACGGGTTGCCGTTCCACTTGAGCGTTCCGGGGACATACTGGGCGCCCGCCGGAATCGTGTCGGTCAGCTGTGCGCTATTGGTGATGCCGCCGCCCGTGGCCGTGTACGCGAGCGTGTAGGTCAACACGTCGTTCGCGGCGGCGCTGGCACGGTCGACCTGCTTCGTAATCCCGAGCGCCACCGGCGCCGCGGGTATGTCCGCCCGGTCCGGCACGCTCGCGTTCGTGGCGCCGTTGAAGTGACTCGTGGCGACGAGCGTGACCGTGTCGGTCACGCCGAGCGCGCCCGCATTGTTCGGAATCGAGAGCTGCGCGAGAATGTGAGTGGCGCCGGCATACCCGAGCGGCACGGGGCCGCTGAGCGGCACGTCGCCGGCGTTGAGAATCCCGTCGCCGTTAACGTCGAGATACAACGCCACGGGCCAGGCATGCTTCGACACGCCGGTGACGGTGAACGAATCCGGCGCATTGCCCATGTTCGACAACGTGTTCGCGAAGACGAGCGCCGCCCCGGGACTTCCCGTACTGGTCCGCGGCGGCTGCACGTCGACACCGGCCACCTGACCGACGGTCACACTGGCCGTGTCTGTCGAGAAGCTGTAGCTGACACCGAGAATGTCGAATGAAACGAGCGCCCAGGCACGAATCACCGTGCCCGCGGGCGTGCCCTGCGCCTCGAGGCCCGATGCGGCGAGCACCATGACGGCACAGAAAACGGCGGCCGCCCGGGCCGCGACCCGAAGGCCGCGCCGGGCGAACCGCCCCATCCGTACCATCATGGCACCACGCCGCATCGGTCTCGGGGGTGCCTAGTTGATGCTGACCCGGACTTCGAACATGGCGTTCGAACTGGCGGCGAGTAGCCCGCCCGTGCCGGTGTAGTCGGCCGTGATGTTCTGACCGGCCACCGATACGTTCCACCCGGTACTCGAGCTGGTGGAGACGTACGTGACCTGCGCCGGCAGCGCATCCGTCACCTGCACGCTGGCGGCGTTGGTCGAGCCGTTGTTCGTCACCGTGACCCGGTAGCGAATGACCTGACCGGGGATTACCGTGCCGGAGACGGGTGTCACGCCGTCATCCAGATACGCGGCTTTCACGAGCGTCAGGTTCGGCTTGACGACTGTCAGGTCCGCGAAGCCCTGGTCGGTCGTGGACGGCTGCCCCACCGAGCGACCCAGCAGGTACAGCGTGTCCGTTGAGCCCGCGGCGACGTTGGCGACGTTGTAGACCACCGTGACCGCCTGCGACGCACCAGCCGCGAGGGTGATGCGCGCGCTGTCGCCGGCCGCGCCGTTCACCGAAACGATGGTGATGACCGGCGAGCCGGGGCTCGTGGCAAGGGCGTCGAAGTTGTCCGTGCCGTTGCCGTTGTTTTGTACGGTAAAGTTGAACGAGTACGCGTTGCCCGGGAGCCGCTGGAGGTTCTGGGCCCCGTGCGGTGTGACTGCCACCGCGTAGGTCTGCGCGGGCGTGATGCTCGACTGCGCGTTGCTCGTGGTCGCAGGGTGGCGACGCGACGCCGCGGTCAGGGTATAGACCGTATTCACCCCACCCTTATTGGCCGCGACGTTGTAGACGATTTTGATCGTGATGTTGCCGGCCTGACTGATCGGCACGGCGGCCAAGGCTGCGTTCAACGCCGCAAGAGTGCCGTAGGTCGTCGCCGCGTAGCGATATCCCGTGACCGCGATGACGCCCGCCACGGAGATATTTTCGGCGACGGTGACGCTGTCGGTGCCGTTACCCGAATTCGCCACGGAGAAGTTCAGCGTGTCCGCGGCGGACGGAGAGGCCGGCGTGGGACTCGGCGTATTGGCTGTGACGGTCACACCGGGGACGAACCCGACCGTGACCGACACGGAGCCGGAGACCGACGCGTACGCATTGCTGTTCGCATCGGTGAAGGTCACGGTCGCCGTATTGGTGATGACCGTGCCTTCCGGAGTTTGCGCCTGCATGACCGCAGTGACCGAGAACAGCATCACAACGGCCAGGGCGAGGCGCGTGGACCACTTCAACATGTTGCTCTCCTTCCCTGAGTGATGTGAAATGAGCCCGGACACTTACTTGGCCTCGCCGGGGGTCGTACCTACCTGCGCGCGAAACTCCGCGGTCACCTGTGCACCCGGCGCCACGGATTCCAACACGGTCCAGCGCACGTGCGTGTAGTTCTCGCGCGGCGCCGGCTTCTGTACCGTCTTGCCATTTTCAACGGCCACGATCATCGGCTGCTCGGACCAGGTCTTGCCGCCGTCGATCGAGTAGTCGATGCGAGTCGACTGCGGAGCAGCAGCCGAGCCGAGCACGTAGACCGTTCCCTGCGGAATGGGATCGGTGAACTGGACGTTCTTCACGCTGTTCTGGCCGGTGTTCGTGAACACCAGCGAGTAGCGGATCTCATCGCCGGGACGCGCGAGCTCCTTCGCGTCACGGTGCGCCGCTTCGGCGGTGACGTTGTGCGCCGTGATCGCGAGCGGCTTGGGCGCCGTCGTCTGACCGGCGACGGCGCTGCGCGCAACCAGCGCGAGCAGCGCGGCCACGGTAATCACGAGGGAACGGAACGAGTGCATGACGTCTTCTCCTTCGGGTTCTAGGGTTTGGACTCGGGTGCACTGGTATCGCGCGGCTCCGCCGCGGACGCCTCGGGTTGCTGCAGCGGACCGCTGTCACGCCAGCCGAACACCGTCTCGCAATGCGGGCACACGACCAGCTCGCCCAGCACTTGCGTGCGGCCGAAGAACCGGAGCTCGGAGCATCGAGGACAACGCAACACCATCGCGGTCGACTCCTTTCAGTCGGCCGCGGCAAGAGCAGGGGTTGTGCCGGGAGTTGGACATCTTTAACTGCCTGTGAACTAATGATTTACAGCATTAAGCCGTTTTCGGGGCGGGGAGTATTGTTACTGAATGGTAACGGGAGAGGTAACGCGACTTATTACCGAATTCGGGCGGTAAAGCCCATCGACCCCGCGTTATTCGGAGCGGTCTGGCTCAGGCTGCCGGTGAAGGTCCAGCGCACCTGAGTGACCAGGCGATCATAGCCCGCCGGGGCGCCGCCGGCGCCGCTCGCCGGTACGTAGGTCCAGGTGGCACCGCCGTTGTTAGAGTAGGCCACGACGACCGTCAACCCAGTCGAGCCGAGATTGGTGGTCGCGGATCCGACCTTGAAGTCGGAGTTGAGAGGCACGGTATCGCTCAAGGCGATGCCGAGCGCCGGGGCAGAACCGGAGTTCGTGAACGTCATCGTGTACGCGAGATCAGTGCCTGGCGGGGCCGTTCCGGACGGCACGACCGCGTTTCCCAGAACCAATTGCGGTGCGGTCCTGGTGAGCACGACATCGTTGCCGGTCCCTCCGGTGTAGCTGATCTTGAAGGTCTGCCCACTCAGCGTCACAGTGCTGCCCTGTGCCAGACCGGCAAATGTCCCCGTGATCGCGTCGGCGCCATCATTGTTGATGATGGTGAACGTCATGCCATCCGTGGCCGTGAATCCCACTGACCCGCTCAGTGTCGCTCCGGTCAGATTGACGGTCCCCGTCACGTTGAGCTGATCGTAGCCGGTTCCCAGCGTCGTACCGTTGAGTTGAACAACGAAGCTGGGAGCTCCCGTGCTGAGATTCACGTTGCCACTGTTCAGGATGCCGGGACCTTGTCCGGGCGCAACCGCTCCCCCGGCGGCCGTAGACGTGATGGCCCCGACCGTTCCCGTGCCGCCGATCGTGCCGCCATTGAGACTCACGGCACTCCCACCCTGTGCGCCGTTCACCAGCAGCGTGCCCGCACTGACCACGGTGTTACCGGTGTAGGTGTTGTTGCCACTCAACGTGACCGTGCCGCTGCCGTCCTTCGTCACGCTGCCGGTCGTAGTCCCGATCACTCCGCTCACCACGATGCTCCCAGCCCCTCCGAGCGTGAGCGCCTGTGCCGCGCCAGTAATGTTGTTCGATATGGTCAGCGTCCCGGCATCGGCATTGATGCGCGAAGCGCTCCCTAACGTGATCGGTCCGGACCATGTGTTGCTGCCGGTGATGTTGCGTAACGCCCCGCCAGCCGCGATGCCGGTCCCGTTGAGTGTGACCGGATCCGCGATCGACAACCCGGAGCCGTCCACCTGGAGCGCCGCCCCGTTGGCAACGGTAGCGCCTGTCCCGGCCGCCCCGAGCGCGGTGCTGCTTTGCACGTCGAGCACGCCCGCATTCACCGTCGTGAGGCCCGTGTAGGTGTTCGAGCCCGAAAGGGTCAGCGTCCCCGTACCCGTCTTGGTGATCGCCACCGCCCCCGTGCCGTTCTGGATGAGTCCCGAGAACAGGGTACTCGCATTGTCGGCGCCGGAAGTGAGCGTGACGGCGCCGGCCGCGCTATTCGTGACGGTGCCCGCGCCCGCGAGCGAACCAACAGCTTCATTGAAGCCGCTGAGATCGAACGTGGCGAGAGCCGCGACCGTCAGATCGCTCGTGGCGCTGATGGCGTTCGCGATGCCGAGCTTGAGGGTGCCCGCGCTGACCGTGGTGGCCCCCGTGTAGGTGTTCACGGCAGTCAACGTGAGCGTACCCGCTCCGTCCTTGGTCAGGGTCCCGCTCGTCGTGCCGATGACGCCACTCACCGTCGTGTTGCCCGCGCCGCCGATCGTGAGCCCCATCGTGGCGCCGGTGATGTTGTTGGAGAGAGTGAGCAAGCCAGCATCGGAGTTGACGCGCGCCGCGCTGCCGAGCGTGATCGCACCGGACCACGTGTTGTTGTTGGCCAAATTGCGCAGCGCTCCGCCGCCTGCAACGCCCGTTCCGTTCAGCGTGAGCGCCCGCGGGATGGCAAATCCGGTCCCGTCAACCTGCAGCGCCGCTCCACTGGCCACGACCACCGCTCCCGTCCCCAACGCCGTGTTGTTGCGGACGTCGAGCACACCCCCATTTACGGTGGTTCCGCCCGTGTAGGTGTTCGCCGCGTTCAGCGCAAGCACGCCCGAGCCGGCCTTGATCAGGCCCCCCGCACCGCTCAGCACGCCGCTGGCTGTCAGCGTGGTGCCGGGATCCGTGACCGTAACGGTTCGGGTCGCAGCGAACGACATGGCGAGACTGATGGTGTTGGTTCCCGCCACGCTTGCATCCGTGAGGCCGCCAGCGCCAAGCGCCACCGAATTGCCGGCCAGCGTGTATCCGCTGCCCGAGATGGTGATCGAGTTGAACCCGGTGCCGGCCGCCATGCCATTGGTGTTGGACAGGTTGGCCGCGCCGCCGGGGAAAATGAGATCCTCTCCACCCACCAGTGGCGTACCGCCCAAGCCCGACCAGTTGCCGGCGTTGGTCCACTGATTGTTGACGGCTCCGGTCCAGGTCGCGGTCGTGTTCCGAGCCAACCCCACCGTTTGCGCCACACCGACGTCGGCATCGTTCGAACCGGTGGCGGTCTTTGCGCCCGTGGCTCCGGCAGCGGGTTGCACCACGTAGTTCAACTCCAGCGTCATTCCGACGGCATTCGGCACCGGATCCGAGACGACGTCGACGGCTTCGGTCATTCCCGCAGGCGGGGTCCAGGTCGCCGCCGACGTATAACTATGCGTCGTGACGATCATGTCGTACGCCTTCGTCGTCGTCACGCTGGGCGCGGTGTGGGTCAGCCCACTCGGCGTCGTCACGCCGTTCTCGACGTCCACCGGCGTCGTGGTATTGACCCCGTAAAAAGTCGCAATTCCGCCGGCCGATCCCGTGGACGTGCTGAACGTCCAGGAATAGTTGGCCGGCTCGGCCGCACCAGCCACCCTGCGGTATGTGGCCTGCGAGCTCTGGTTGGTGTTCGCGTTATCGGTGCGGCGGATCAACGTCCATCCCACGGGGGCCGTGATGGTCGCCGTATTGGGACGAACAGCGATCGCAGCAATCATCACGTCGCCGCTGACGGTGCCGGCTGGCAGGTTGACCGTCAGAGTCAAAACGCCGGTCGTCGCACCCGCTTGCGCCGACGCCCGGAATGCCTGAGCAACCAGGGTGGTGGGCATGAGCAATGGCCCAGCACCCAACAAGGCGATGGGGATCCAACGTTTAAACGATCGTGCCGGCGCCTGCGCCAAATTCGCCCTCGCGTTTCTCGCGTCGTGGGCAATGCCTCCGGCCGACAGGGGGTGGCGGCCGGAGGGTGCGGAGGTACGGCCAAGCAAGGGCTATGCCCGCGACTGGAGACTCTAAGCCATTCATGTTATTAATGTTAGACGACTATGGAGTTGACAGCCTGCGGGTTAACGTTACCGATCAGTAACCAAGTCGGTATCATGCCGCGCTGCCCGTTCCCGCGTCCGTGTCCGGGGGAAGCAGTCCGTACTTCTTCCGTTTCTCCCAGAGATTCTTGCGCGAGATACCCAGGATCTCCGCGGCCCGCTGAATATTCCCGCTGGTATCCTCGAGGGTGTGCCGAATGTACTCGCGCTCGGCTTCTTGGAGCGTCAAGCCACGCGGGATACGCATGTGCTCCTTGCGTCCTCCCGACTGGCGCGCCTCGAGCTGCAGGTCGCCGAGTGCCGGCAGGTCGCGGCGCGTGAGCGCAGGCCCGTCCGAAAACATCATCGCCCGCTCGACGACGTTGCGCAGCTCCCGCACATTCCCCGGCCAGGACCAGCGCTGCAGCACCTCGAGCGCCGCGGGCTCGATCGACTCGACACGCTTCTTGAACTCGCGATTGAACAGCTCGCGAAAATGATCGGCCAGCACGGGCACGTCGCTCGCGATCTCGCGCAGGGCGGGAAGCACGGTCGACGCCACGGCGACGCGATAGTAGAGATCGGCCCGGAACCGCCCGGCACGGACCAGCTCCTCGAGAGCACGGTTCGTCGCGGTCACGAGTCGCAGCTCAACTTCCATCTCCTCGGTGCCGCCGATCCGCCGGAAGCGCCGGCTTTCCAGCACGTTCCGCGATTTCGTCGAGAAACAACGTTCCGCCATCGGCCAGCTCAATGAGCCCGCGCTTGGGTTCTTTCGCATCCGTAAATGCGCCCTTCATAAACCCGAATAGCTCGGCTTCGAGGAGCTGTGGCGGCAGCGCCGAGCAGTTGATCTCGACGAAACGGCCGCTCGAATGGGGGCTGGAATAATGAATCGCCTGCGCGACGAGGTTTTTCCCGGTCCCGCTTTCCCCGAGCAGCAGGATCGTGGGTCGCGGGATCTCGGCCATGCGGCGTACAAACGTACGCAGCGCTTCGACTTTCTCGTGGCGGCCGAGAATCGCGGAGACGGAGAACTCCTCCCCGCGAGCACGCTCGAGCGAGGCACCAGCCTCGAGCAACGGTCGCTCGCGCAGCGAGCGCCCCAGCAGGGTGTTCAGCTCGTCGACATTGACGGGCTTGGTGAGGTACTCGGTGGCCCCCGCCTTGAGGCTCTCGATGGCGCTTGCGATCTCACCGTGACCGGTGAGGACGAAGATCGGCAATGTCGGGTGTTTGGCGCGTAACCGGCGGGCCACGTCCACACCGGTGATCCCGGGCATGACCAGGTCGGTGATCACTGCATCTGGAACGAGATCGGCGGTACGGGAGAGGAGCGCCTCGGGGTCGGTAAACAGCTCGATCCGGTAGCGCCCCTGGGGCCCGAGATTGGCGGCGACCAGCTTCGCATACACCAGATCGTCGTCCAGAATATAGATTCGGGGGTTCACAGGCTGGTAATATTGGCATCCCTGCTCCCCCGAGCCAGGATTTATGGCCGGCGCGTTCCGCGCGTTAGTGATCGACGATGACCGTGACCTGCTCAACCTTATCCGCCTAACCCTCGAATTCACAGCGGGTTGGAAGGTCACTACCGCATCATCTGGCGCGGCGGGTATTTCCTTGGCCACCGCCCCCTCTTCCCGTTCCCCGGACGGTCCCGCGCTCGACCTGATCGTAGTCGACGTCATGATGCCGGAAATGGACGGCTATGAGGTCTGCCAGCGTCTCAAGGCGAATCCGGCCACAGCTGGGATCCCGATTGTGCTGCTGACGGCGCGCAAGGAGTTGGACGAGGCGCGGGTGACGCGGGTGGGGGCGGCCGGCGTGGTTCTCAAACCTTTTGACCCGCAAGAGCTTGCACGTCAGCTCTCGGAGCACATGCCGTGACCGACACCAGTGTGGACCCTCTGGTTCAAGTTCGCGCCGAGTTCGCCGACAGCCTGGGCGCGAGAATCGACAGCATGCGCGCAGCGCTACGACATTTGGAGAGCGCGTTCCGCTCGCCGGACGCCGAGGCGCTCTATCGGGCCGCGCACTCGCTGACGGGAACGGCGGGCAGCTTCGGAGCCGATGTGCTTGCCCATGTTGCGAGCGATCTCGAGGTCCTGACTCGGGGATGGCTCGCGCGCGGCGCCATCCAGGCGGACGAGTGGCTCGCGGCGTCCTCGGCAATCGTGGAGCTCGAAGCGGCGGCGCGGGAGTACCGCGCCACGGCGCCGGTCGGACGGCTGCGCTCGCCCGCCGCCCGGCTTGCGGTCGTGGGAGAGCTGACGTCGCTGATCCACGCGGCCGCGGACATGCACGAGATTTTCCGCGGCGCCATTCTCAAGGTGCAGCGCGTGCTCGATTTCCGGCGCGCGAGCGTGGTACTGATCGACGCCGGCGCTCCGCCAACCACGTATTCCATGCACACGCTTTACGATCGGGCGCGGGGCGGTTTCATCGGCAGCCAGGCCGTATTCCCGATCCATCAGGGCATCACCGGCGAGGCAATTCGCACCGGCCGGCCGATCCGCGTGGACGCGCTGCCGGGCCGCGAGGGGATCCTGCTCGAGGCGGATAAGCGCATCTCCGCCATGATCGTTCCGTTACACGTAAACGATCGCGTGATCGGCACGCTCAATTTCGGGCACGAAGATGAATCGGTCTACACAGACGAGGACCTCGACTGGGCGGTCGTGCTGGGCCGTCAGATCGAGACGTCTCTCTACTACTCGAAGCTGCTGAGCACGATCAGCGAGCAGCGCGAGGCGCTCGCCCGGGATCACGCGGCGCTCCAGGCGCAGCACGATCAGCTCGAGGCGCTCATCGATGCGAGCGACGCGGCCATCATGCTCGTTGCGGCGGATCGGCGCGTGGCCCACGCCAACGCGCCGATGGCGCAGCTGCTCGGCATTCCCCGGGAAACGGTGCTCGGGACGCCGCTCGAGAGCGTGCACCGGTTTCTCGCGTCGTCGTTCGTCACCAGCGCCGCGCTCGCGAAACAGGAGGAGGCGCTCACTCGCGATCTGCCGCTGCGGGACCGGGTGGAGCTGACGTTCCCACGCCGGGGCATCTACCAGCGAGTCGTGGCGCCGGTGCGCCCGTCGGGGGCACCCGGCCCGCTCATGGGGCACATCGTGCTGTACCGCGACGTCAGTCACGAGGTCGAGGTCGAGCGCGCCAAGTCGGAGTTCGTTTCGATCGTGAGCCACGAGCTGCGCACCCCAATGACATCGGTGAAGACGTCGTTGTCCCTGCTGCTCTCGGGAGCGGGCGGGGGATTCGGCGAAGAAGCCCGCGAGCTGCTCGAGATCGCGCACCGCAACACGGATCGATTGATCCGGCTCATCAACGATCTGCTCGATCTGTCCCGCCTCGAGGCCGGGCGGTTCGAACTGCGCCCCGAGCCGGTGGCGCTCGCCGCCGCGATCGAGGCGAGCGTCGACGCGGTGGCGGGATTCGCCCGCGAGCAGGACGTTACCGTCAGGCTCGAGCCACCGCCGGTTCCGGTGGCGGTGCTCGGGGTTCGCGACCGGGTCGAGCAGGTCATCGTGAACCTGCTCGGAAATGCCGTCAAATTTTCTCCGCGCGGGGCGGAAGTCCTGGTGCGCTGGCACGGGGAGGGTAATGCCGGCACGGTCCTCGTGAGCGACCACGGACCCGGAATCGCGACGGAGCACCTCGACGCCATCTTCGAGCCATTCCGTCAACTCGATAGCTCGACCACGCGCGAGCATGGAGGCGCGGGCCTGGGCCTCACGATCTCGCGGGATATCGTTCGGGCGCTTGGCGGGCAGCTCAGCGTGGAAAGCGAAGTGGGACTGGGGTCGCGGTTTGTGATGGTGTTGCCGCTCGCGGCCACCGTGCCGCCGCACGAACCGGAAATCGGCCCGATGACCACGAGAACGGAACCCCACAGCGTGATGATCGCGCACAGCGACGCGGACTGGCGGCGGCTCGTCGGTGCGCGCGCGGAAGCCGCCGGATGGAAGATCACGACCGTGGGAACCGGCGCCGCGGCCCTCGTGAGCATGCAGCGGCAGCGGCCCGATCTCCTCATTCTCGCCCACGAGCTGTCCGATCTTCACGGCCTCACGGTGCTGCAGCAGATCCAGGTCGACCCGCGGCTGTTCGACGTTCCGGTCGTGCTCGCCGCGGAGGCTGATGCCGCGGTCGAGGACGAGGGAGGGCTGGAGCTCGTGACCACCGTAGAAGGGGTGATCGAGCGCGCACGGAAGCTCCTGGCCGAGCCGCGCCGTCCGGTGGTACTGATGGTGGAAGATGATCCCATCCTCCGTCCCACGATCAGCAGGTTCCTGCGGAAAGCAGGCTACTTCTGCATCGGGGTCAGCAACGGACGGGAGGCGTTGGAAATCGCGCGGGCGCGCCGGCCGGATCTCATCATTACCGATTTCCGGATGCCGGAAATCAGCGGGCTCGCGCTGCTCGAGGAGGTGCGCAAGGACGCCGCGCTGGCCGCGGTCCCGGCCATCATGATCACCGGGCACCTGACCCCGGAGCTGGCGCGTCAGGTGAAGCGCCTGAGCGCCCGGATCGCCGCCAAGCCGATTGAGCCGAAGTCGCTCATTGCCGAAGTGCGGCAGCTGCTCGCACAGTGAAACTCCCACGCCAGGCCGGACCCCCACCCATTGTCTCCGCGGAGGCTCGCGACGAGTTCGCAGCCGGACTTCCGGAGCGCGTCGAGCGCGCGCGCCGCACACTCGAGCAGATCGAGTCGAATTTCACGCGGGAACACGCGGAAGCACTCCACGCGGCGGCACTCGGTCTGCGCGGAGCGGCAGCGCAGGGCGGCGCGCAGGCGGTTCGCGACGCGGCCGCGCAGCTCGAAACGGTAGCGCAGAGCTGGATCGGCCGGGGAACCGCGACCGACGCGGAGCAGCGCCACGCGCGTGCCGCGCTGGCACGCGTGGAACTCCTGGCCGGCGGCTACGAGGCGCCGAAGCCTTCATCCCATGGCGCGGCGCGCTCGCTCCCGGACCGGCTTGCGTTGCTCGAGGAGATCCGCTTCGACTCTCCCCCAACCGACATGCGGCAACTCTTCGCCGCGGCCCTCAGTCTGTTCGAGCGCGTACTCGATTTCCAGTATGCGAGCGTGGTGCTGGCGGACGATTCGGGCGGGACGTATTCGCTGCGCACGCTCTATGACCGGGCTCAGGGAGCCGTCGTCGAGCGGGACGACACGTTCGCGATTTCGCACGGCGCCATCGGGACGGTAATTCGCTCCGGCACTCCCACGCGGGTGGACGTGTCCGCGAAGCATGGCATTCCGGCCGACCCCGGAGAGCCGGGCTCCACGCTCATCGTTCCGCTGCGGCTCGAGAACCGCGTCATCGGGACGCTCGTTTTCAGCCGCGCCGCGGACGCAGCGTACACGGATGACGATCTCGGATTCGCGATCATCGGAGCCCGGCAGATCGAGGTGTCGCTCCATGTCGCGCAGTTGCTCGCCGCGACAGAGGCGCAGCGCGACCAGCTCGATACCCTGGTCGATACCAGTGCAGCGGCCGTCATGCTCGTCAACGCGGAGCGTCGCGTTGTCCGCGGCAACGCCGCGATGGCCGCGCTGCTCGGGGTCCCCCGGGAGACGCTCGGGAACGCGACCCTCGGGGACGTCGGCCGCTTGTTCGCGCGCTCGTTCGCCGCACCGGAATCGCTGGACACGCAGGAGCAGGCGCTCGCGCACAACAGCGCGCTGCACGACCGGGTCGAGTTGATTTACCCTCGTCCCGCCGTCTACGAGCGGGTCGTGGCCCCGGTGCCCGCAACGGACGGCGCGGCGCGCGCTGGCTGGATCATCGTCTACCGCGACGTCAGCCACGAAGCGGCGGTCGAACGGGCCAAGTCGCAGTTTGTCTCCCTCGTGAGCCACGAGCTGCGGACGCCGGTCACGGCAATCAGCACGTCTCTCTCGCTCCTGGGAGAAAAGGGAGGCGCGGTCAGCGATTCGGCGCGGGAGCTGCTCGAGATCGCGCAGCGCAACACCGACCGCCTCATCGGGCTCGTCAACGATCTCCTGCACGTGTCGCCGCGCGGCGCGGGACGCATGCAGCTCGAGCTCGCTCCCCTGCCGCTCGCGGACGTCATCCGCTCGAGCGTCGAGGCGGTGGCCACGTTCGCCCGGGAAGCGGACGTGCAGGTGGTGGTCACGCCTCCCGCCGAGCCGATCGCCGTCCTTGGCATGCGCGAACGCGTCGAACAGGTTTTCGTCCACCTGCTCGCCAACGCGGTAAAGTTCTCGCGCCGGGGAGCGACCGTGCAGGTCGCGTGGAGGCGCGAGGCCGATGCGGCCGTTATCGAGGTGGCTGACACCGGACCGGGAATCCCGGAGGATCAGCGCGAGATCATTTTCGAACCGTTCCGTCAGCTTGACAGCTCGAGCACCAGGGAGCACGAAGGCGCGGGACTCGGCCTTACCATTTCACGTGATATCGCGCGCGCTCACGGCGGCGAGCTGTGGGTGGAGAGCGAAGTGGGATCGGGTTCCCGGTTCTTCGTCCGCCTGCCGCTCGCGCCGCTCGACGTCGGAGCCGGTGCGAGCCTCACGCCTGCGCGCGACCCCGCCGCGGCGCCGCTCGTGCTGATCGCCCATAGCGACCGCGACTGGCAGCATCTGGCACAGGCACGCGCGGGCGCCGAGGGGTGGCGCGTCGTGTCGACGGAAACGGGAGCGGACACGCTCGAAGCGCTGCGGCGTGACCGTGCCGATTTGGTCGTGCTGGGGCTCGAGCTGTCCGACATGCACGGGCTCGAGGTGCTGCAGCAGATCCAGCTCGATCCCGCGCTGTTCGATACTCCCGTCGTGCTCGCGGCCGATGTGGATGCGCGATCGCTCGGCGACGAGGGTGCGAACGGCGGATCGGGAATCGCCACCACGGCCGAAGACGTCATTGATCGGGCGCGGCGCCTGCTGAACGAGCCGCCGCGGCGCGTCATCCTCGTCGTCGAGGACGATCCCCTGCTCCGCCCCGCACTGGGCAAGATCGTGCGCCGGGCGGGCTATGCCTGTCTGACCGTGGCGAATGCGCGCGAGGCGCTCGACTTCGTCCGCACCCGCGTTCCCGATCTCGTGATCACGGATTACCGGATGCCCGAGATGAGCGGCGTGGCGTTCTTGGAAGAGCTGCGCACCGTGCCGGAGGCCCAGCGAGCACCCGCGATCATGCTGACCGGACACCTGACCCCGGAGCTGGTCCGGCAGGTATCGGATTTGTCGGCGAAGCTGCTGTCCAAGCCGGTCGAAGCCGCCGACCTCGTGGCAACCATCCGGCAGCTACTCTGAGGGCGACGCGAAGACGCCGATGTCGTGGAAATCACTCGCATACTGCCCGCACGCGTGTGGCGGCGCCGCAGCACAAATGTTTGACAGCGGAGGACGTCATTTTAGCTTAGGGCCGGCATGAAACCCTCCACCCTGTACACGATCGCCGTCATTCTTGCCGTGGCGGCGTTGTTCTTTTTCATGACCACGGCGCGCGCGAAGGTCGAGTGCCGGGTGTGCATGGACTACCACGGCCAAACGAACTGCGCGACCGCTCGCGGCCAGACCCAGCAGGGCGCCATGGAAGGCGCGCAATCGACCGCGTGCGGACCGATCGCAAGCGGGATGGATCAGGAGATCGAGTGCACTCGGATCGCGGCCGCGAGCGTGCAATGCCGTCCCTAGCAGGCGCTTTCGCGCTTCCCACCACCACGGTTGCCGCCCGCGTTCTGCTCACGCAGGGCGACGCCCGTTCCGGGCACATTTTCGTTATGGAACGTGTGCCTCAGCACGACGGCGCCGAGACGGTGCTCGAAATGCTCAACCGCGAAGAAGGGTTCTTTGCCTTCAAGCCCGATCGCGCCGAGGGGCAGGCGGATCTGCTGCTGGTCTCGAAGAGCCATACCGTTTCCCTGGCGGTCGACCGCCAGGCACCGATCCGGGACCCGGCTCGCCTCTCCGCGGCGAAAATGGCCGGTCTCGAGCTGGTCCTGGCGGGTGGCCAGGAGCTCGCCGGCTGGGCCAGCATCGAGCTGCCACCACAGCAATCCCGTCTGCTCGATTATCTGAACAGCTCGCGCGACGCGTTCTTCACCGTGTGGACGCACGCGGCCACGCATCACATCAACCCGGCGCACGTGCTGTACGCGCGGCCGCTCGACTGATGGGCGCGCGCATCGATCCGTTCGTCGACGTGCTGCTGCGCGAGCAGGGCGACCAGCTGTACCTCCTGCCCGACGAGCCCGTCACCATGCTCAAGGGTGGGAAGCCCCGCAAAGTCAGCCGGCAGCCGCTCACGGATCAGCACATCTACGCGCTGCTCGTCGAAGTGGCGCCCTCCGACTCGGCCGATCACATCGACAAGCTTGCCGAGACGGAGTTCGACTACGTCGCCGATCGGGGGCTGGTCCGCGTGCGGATCGTGCCTGAAATGGGCCGACTCACGGCCGTGGTCGCGCCGCTCGCCGGTCACACACCCTCGGCGCGTACCGAGCCGCTGATCGAGCCCGCGCGCTCGCCCGCGGCGCCGCCCGCAACGACACCGGCGCTCGCCGCGAAACAAACCCCCGCAACGCGGGCGAACCGCGGCGCACGCTCGACGGCCGCCGAACCTGCGGCGCCGGCGCGCGAAGTGACCCGTCCCGCTGGCGCCGCGAAACCCGCGGCCCCCGCTCCCACGCCACTGGCCGCAGCCGGATATCCAGCGGAGTTCAACGCACCCCAGTACGACAGGCCGGAACACGCACTGCGGGAATTATTGAAGCAGCTCGTGCAATCGAATTCGTCAGACCTGCACTTGCGTGTGAGCGAGCCACCGCTGTTTCGCACCCAGGGCGAGATCCGGCGCCAAACCGGCACGCCGGTCACCGGTGATCAGCTCGAGCAGATGCTCCTCGCCATCATGCCCGAGCGCAATCGCGACGAATGGAAGCGGAGCGGCGACTCTGATTTCGCCTACGAGATCAGCGGGCTGGCGCGGTTCCGCGTCAACGCGGCGCGCGATCGCAGGGGGCCGATTGCCGTGTTCCGCGTGATCCCGATGCAGGTCGTCTCCGCGGACCAGCTCGGGTTGAGCAAGGAAGTGCAGCAGCTCTGCTACCTGACCAAAGGCCTGGTGCTCGTGACCGGTCCGACAGGGTCCGGCAAATCGACCACGCTCTGCGGCATGATCGACCTCGTGAACCGCACACGGACCGACCACATCATCACGATCGAAGATCCCATCGAGTTCGTGCATGAGAACAAGAAATGCGTGATCACGCAGCGCCAGGTGGGCGTGCACACGGAGAGCTTCAAGTCGGCGTTGCGGGCGGCCCTGCGCGAGGATCCGGATATTCTCCTCGTGGGGGAGCTACGCGATCTCGAGACCATCGCGATCGCGATCGAAACGGCGGAAACCGGGCACCTGGTGTTCGGCACGCTGCACACGACAACGGCCGCATCGACGGTCGACCGCATCATCGATCAGTTTCCGGCCGACCGCCAATCCCAGATTCGCGTGATGCTATCGGAGTCGTTGCGCGGCGTCGTCGCGCAGACGTTGTGCAAGAAAATCGCCGGCGGACGGGTGGCGGCGCGGGAAATTCTGCTCACGACGCCCGCGATCTCGAATCTGATTCGCGAGGGGAAGACGTTTCAGATCCCCTCGATCATCCAGACGTCGAAGCAGCTGGGCATGATCACGCTCAACGATTCGCTGGTGGATCTGGTCGAGCGCAAGGAAATCAGTCCCGATGAGGCCTACATGAAGTCGGTCGAGAAATCCGGCCTCCTCGCGTCGCTCAAGACGAAAGGCCACAAAGTCACGCTGATTGCCTAGCCAACGCCGGGGCGGTTCCCGCCCCCGGTCTGCCGAGCGCCTCCGCAATATCCGCAATTCGCTGCATCAGCGCAGCGAATCCCACCAGGTCGAGCGACTGATCACCATCGGAACGGGCATGATCGGGATCCGGGTGGACCTCGATCAGGAGTCCGTCCGCGCCCGCCGCGACCGCCGCGAGGGCCAGCGCCGGGACCAGGTCGCGCCGTCCGGCCGCGTGGCTCGGGTCGACGAGCACCGGCAGATGGGTCTCCTGCTTGAGGTACGGCACCGCGCCGATGTCGAGGGTATTTCGCAGAGCCCGTTCGAAGGTCCGAATGCCGCGCTCACAGAGAATGACGTTGGGATTGCCGCGCGCAAGGATGTATTCGGCGGCGAGCAGAAAATCTTCCAGTGTGGCTGAGAGCCCGCGTTTCAGGAGCACGGGCTTGCCCGCATCGCCGACTTCGGTAAGCAGCGCGAAATTCTGCATGTTGCGAGCGCCCACCTGCAAGCAATCGGCCCGCGCGGCCACGAGGGCCACGTGCCGGGTATCGAGCACTTCGGTCACCACCGGCAGACCGGTCGCGGCACGCGCCTCGACCATCATGTCGAGCGCGGCGGGCCCGAGCCCGCGAAACGAATAGGGAGAGGTACGCGGTTTGAATGCACCGCCGCGGAGCGCCACCGCGCCCGCCGCTTTCACGGCCGTGGCGGTCTCGAGCAGCATCGCCTGTCCTTCCACCGAGCACGGCCCGGCGATCACGTGCACGCTCCCGTCACCAATAACCGCGGCCCCCAGTCGCACATGCGTCTCGCGCGCGGTGAATTCGCGCGCGGCGAGTTTGTAGGGCTTCTCGATCGGGAGGATGGTATCGACCGCCGGCATCGAGAGGAACGGCACCTCGCGCAACCGGTCTTCGTCGCCGATGCACCCGATGATGGTGCGGGTCACGCCGCGCGAGACGTGGGGCGTGAGTCCGAGCTGCCGCACCTGATCGACGACACGGTTCACCTCGTCATCGGTAACGTGCGGTCGCAAGACGATGATCATCGGAAACTCCTTTCCTTCCTCCCGACCGGGGGCGCCAGAAACGCGAACGGCCCCGGTCGTCTGCCGGGGCCGTCGGTTCATTTGTTCTCGCGGGCTTGGTTTATGTCGTTTGCTTCGCCCTGGCGCACGAACCGGCCGGCCCCGTGATGGAGGGGTTAAACCAGAACGTAAAGTAGTAGCGCCGGGACATGGGCCCTACGGTAACGGGCCGGACCGGCGGTGTCAACACGGCGGACGGTGACGCGGCTCATGATGACACGGTATGATGGGGGAGGCGGAATGCAACACTGCATCCGTGGCGGCTCCGCCCGACGTCTCTCGCCACCCCCTTCCCTGGAGAGCAACCGATGAACAACCGTCTGCGCCTGGTGCTGGGATTGAGCATCAACGCATTGCTCCCGATGTGCGGCTTTGCTCAAGCCGCGCCATCGGATGCCGACTATATCAAGCTCGCCACGAGCGCCGCGCCACCGAGTCTCGCCGCAGGCGCCGCGGTGGTCCGTGTCGACATGGCCGCGAAACAGATGAAGCCGCTGCGCGCCGGCACCAACGGGATCACCTGCTCCGTGATTCCGGACGGCTCCAACGCGCCGTTCTGCGGCGACCCGAATGCCTGGACCTGGTTCACGTCCATGGGGTCGGGCCTGGCGAAGCCAGCCAACACGGCGCCCGGTGTGGGCTACATGGCCGCAGGCGGCATGCATTACGAGACGCCCAGCGGCGACATCGTCATGGACAAAGCCGCGAATACGAAGGAAGTGAAGGAGCCGCCACACTGGATGCTCATGTGGCCGGTCGATCCGGCGGCGAGCGGTTTGCCGACGCGCCCCAATCCCGCGGGCGTATACGTGATGTTCGCGGGAACGCCCTGGGCGCATTTGATGATCTACCAGGATCCGGCGAAGCTGGAAAGCAAGTAGCACCTGAGACGGCGGTCGTCCATCGACCGCCGTCTTTTTACTGTTGTCCGCTGCCGGCTCCAAATGCGTATGAAAACGCGAACATGATCATCAATGTGTTGACCGTGAACGTGGTCTGGGTGGTTTGCCCGCCTTCCGTCGAGCCCAGCGTTTGCCGCGTGTTACTTCCCGTCGAGTAGGCGACCCCAAGCGAACCGGACAACCCTTTGACTCCGGTGACCGACACGCCGGCGGTAAAGTGCGACAGATTGAGCTTGCGAAACGTCGATAGCGTATCGACGTCCACTGGGGACTGATCGGTGGAAAATCCAGCGTGCAGACCCAACGCCCGCGAGAGACGATAGCCACCGCCAACCGCGAGATTCACGACCGAACGAGCACCGTTCAGCGTGGGTGAGAAGGGCACCTGCGTCACAGTCGTCGGTCCGCCGCCGGTTTGTGTGGTGAGAGTTCCAAGCAGCGTGCTCGAGTACATGCTGTAGGAGCTGACCGCGCTGTAGTAGTGGGCGTCGAACTCCAGCTCGCCACGGCGTCCCCGCAGCGCGACTCCGCCAGTCAGTTCCAAGGGCAGCTTATACTCGAAGCTCCCGGAAGAGTCCCGAAATACCAGGTCACTGAATTCGCCGGGTCCATACGTGGAGTTCTGGGCGCCGAGCTGCGTCGACCCGAACAGCTTGAATGTCGGGGCGACGATGCGCGCACCCACGCTGACGCTCCGCGACACGTCCCATTGCATCCCGCCCTTGAGGACGAACGACCATGCCGAGCCCGCGCCGGAAAACCCTCGCAGCAGGGCGTTCGCGGTATCCGCGGTCGTGAGGCGGTCGGTCAAGGCGATGTTTTGATTGAGCGAGGTGATCGCAAAGCCGGCGCTGGCGCCGATCCGAAACTTTCCGTGCGACACGCCACCCGGAGCGTACGCCACGGAGGCGGCCGGGAGCAACACGCTCAAGCTGACTTTGGTGGTGTATGCCACCCGCTCCTTGCCACCTTGCAGCGGGATGATCAGGTCGAGGTCGCTGGGCTGCCACACCACCGGCGAAGTGATGGCGAAGCCCAGACGCCAGTTTTCGGAGTGCAAGACATCCCCACCCACAACGAAGCTGAGCAGCGTCCCCACGGTATTGATTTGCGAGCGTCCCGATGTCGTGCCGAGACCTTGCACCTTGGTGCTGACCCACTCATACGCGGTCGCGCTGGCGTTCAAGGCGCTCTTCTCGCTCTTCGCGAGACCCGCGGGATTGAACCATGCCGCGCTGGCATCGTCAGTGCGGGCGACGTACGCACCCCCCTCGATCCCCTCGCGCTGGCCGATGGGAATGCGGTCGTAGTTGGTGATGATGAGCGTTGGGGGAGCAACGACGGCTTGCGCGGCCGCGCTCCGAGCCGCGGCGATTCCGGCAATGAGCCAGAGTGTTCCGAGTTGCAGAAGCCGATTGGGAGCCATGCTCGAACATGGTCCGCCGCCCCTGAGAAGGGCATTGAACCTTGGGGAAAGGACCCGGTGTCACTAGCTTATGTCAGCACTGCGCCACCGTAGCTCAGTGGTAGAGCTCTCGATTCGTAATCCTGCACGGCCAGCGCCAGCCAGCGCTGGCCGTTTTTCTTGAGCACGAAATTGCGTCGATGCGATTGCCAGCGCTCGGGTGAAATGAATTGTTTGGCACCACCATTGGCACCACAAGTTAGCGAGTTGCGCGAAGGACTGGGTATGGCCTCAATCACATGAAATTGCGAAAGTCGTAGACCTCATCGACCATGCTGGGATTCTGCTGGATGATGTCGGCAAACGCTTTGGAATAGACGAGCGTGACAGGCAGTTTCTTGTAGAGCGTGTTGTTATTCCAATCCATCTTTGTGAGGCCCAGGATCCCGGCACATGTATCATGCCAGCCGCCTTCCCCTGAAAACCTCCGCAACAGCAAGGGCGAGGGGGTTGGACGGAGTGCGCCTTCCTTGTAGACGTTGTATCGCGGATTCTCCACGCTGACGCCCAACACGCTGCCCTGGGTCCACAGCAGCGCCTCGTCTTTTTCGATGGGAATGAACGTGCCTCGCTGAACCGGGTAGGGGTGCGGGCGAGGTGGGGTCTTATCGTCGAAGCGGATTCCTTGCCAGTCGTTCGATTTTACGAGTTGTACGAGTTCAACCTCCGTACCTTCGCGAAAGCTGTCGAGAGCTCCGAGCGCTTCTTCCTCAGTGAAATGCGTGTTCTTGTGGACGGTAACTTTCCGCGGTACTCGGCCCGCATGACTACTCTGGTAGATCGCCAAACTGCGCGACATCACTGACTGCATCTCATAGTAGGAGAGATACGGATTGCGACGCTCGTCTTCGGTGAATTCCTTGGCATCGTAGGCGACAAACTGAAAACCGGTTCCGTCAGGATCAAACACCTGGCTGCAACAGGTTGTGAATCGTGTACCATCCGCAGCGGTCTTCGTTGCGTAGCTGATGCCGATGAATGCCTCGTCCTTGGGTAGTCCCTTCAATTTCCAAGGAATGCCGCCCGCCTTCGCGTAGAGTGCAACGCCAAGACCCCACATGACGTTCGCACGGCATCTACGGTCAAAGCTCTGTTGCCGAATGATCTGGATTGGAATGTTCGCAGGTGCGGCAAGCGCTTTTAGGTGGTCGTGAAAGTTGAAGCCGAAACCTTCGAAGCAGGCTGACCAACTCGGTGGAAGATAGACGAGCGCGACGTCGAAGCTTGAACGCACAGTCTGGAGCTGGGCTATACAGTCGAATACTGCGCGCGCCAGCTTGAGTTTTTCCCCCTTGCGCGCGTAATCATGCAGATCTTCCGGCAGCTCAATAGCGGTGCGGCTTTCGGGCTTGAGAAGCGGTGTACGAAATATCGTTTGGAAGCCGCCATACACCGGGTAGTAGTTCTTCGCCTCTTGAGGTCGCGCCTCTCGCTCAAGCTCCTCCATCAATCCCAGGAGCTTCGACATGTTTTCCCGGGGGGTTAAGAGGGCCAGCCTCACGCGGCTGGGAGTCTTAAGGCGGAGGCCATACGGTCCGCTCTCAACCAAGCCACGCAACGGATGCGTATCTGGCTTGTTCGCGCCAAGAACAAGCCCAGGCTCGGGCAGTGCGGCATAGCCGCTGAGTTCGGCGTGGCCTGTAGTCAGTCGCGCCTCCGCGAAAAGGCGCTACGGGTAACAATACGAAAGGCCGGGTTTGACGGTCCCGCCTGGTCATCGAACGCGCACATCGTGACCTCTTTATTGAGGTCGTCCGTCCCCAGAATGATCCGAATCCAGGCGCTGAGGAGCGCGTTCTGCTTGTTGTTAAAACGGTCAGCGCGCCGCGAATCGAGGAAAGGCGCGGCGGCGCGGCGAGAGTACTTGGGCCAGATCCAGATGTCCGGTTCCAAGACGAGCCAAGTGCGTCCATCCTTCTCATCTAGCGATACTCGTATCGATTCCGCCCATCTAACCTTCTCCGGCTTTTCTCGCGGGTTAGAAGGAGTGGTCACTAGACCTGGGACCTCGCCCGCTATTTCGCCGGTCACGCTCCGTAGCGGGTCGAGCAGTTCCGGTCGCGGCGCTGAAGGTTTCGCGATGAGAGACACGCCCTCGCGAAGACTTCGCGTAGAAAGTGGTTTCCCTCTTGTCAGCGCCCGGCCCAGCGCTTCTTCCAGAAACCCCTTCAGGTGCAGAGTTTCGGGCGTGCTCATTCTGGCTGGCAGATTCTCCGGCTTCAGCGCCGCCAGTTTTCCTCCGAATGTCTGCCTGATCTTCTGTTCGGAGCCCCAGCACAGAATACTTTGGGAATTCCCGAGTATGAGATCTGCTTTCACGCCATCTCTTATGCGCCGGACGTCAGTGAAGGTGAGACCCTGTTGGAACGAAAGGGCAAGACTTTGGGACGGACGCTCCACCACAGGCAGCGCGTTCAACCTGATCACAGGCTTAGCCGTCCCTGCCGGAGGCAGTGGAATATTCACCGTTAGTGCCTGGGCTTTGCGCACGCGGGCGTCCAAGCCCCCAAATTTTGACTCGATATTGCGCCAGACCCTCAGCATTAGGGCGTCGAAGGTTTCGATTTCAATCAGCGTCGCCCGGACGTCATGTTGATTTGCGATCTCCAAGAGCTCAGTGACGACTGGGAGAACCGTCGATCCCTTTAGCGTCAGCCAGAAAAACCCGTGAGGAAAAGGATTGTGCGAGTTGAGGACCTCACGAAACAGGTCCATGACGCTACTATCACGGCCACTATATCCCGCAACTACAAATCCGAACCGATTGCCGGCGTTAACCAAGCATTTGGAAAGCGCGTCGTTTTGCGTGGCGAGATCGGCGGATAGGTTCTTGATACTGTCGTATCGGAAATCGCCGTGGAGTTTGCAATAGAGGGGGAACTCTTCATTGTTGAGAGCTTGCACCGCGGTCGAAGAGCCCTCCAGGTGATATGCCGATAGCGACTTGCCAGAAACCTCTGCGACAGCCCGCTCTACGACGGTGTCGAAGTTGGTCGTAAACGCCGCTCGAGTAAGACCGGACGAAAGGAGCGCTCCCAGTACGCGATTTCCCACGGAAAGCGTGACCTGTTCCTCACTCAGGATAGCTTTCAGATATCGACGCTGGCGCTCTTTGTCTTCTCCAAAGATTTTTTCGAAGTAAGCGGAGTATTCGTTCAGCGCGCCTTGAGACGGAAAGTTGCGCGAGTCAAAATAGGCCTGAATACGCTCGCGGACGGCGGGGTTGTGCACGTCGTGGCGGGTTATTTCCTGATTCTCTTGCTGGCAGTAGTACCTCCTCTTCATATCCCAAAGCACGTCGGTTGCGGTAGGTAGCCCCGCCGCCCGGGACGCGCCAGCACCGAGGAACCATGCGAAGTTCTGTGGGCTGACGCTAAAGAGTCCGGTGAACTCGGCCTGATTCAATGCACCTCTCCTAAGTCTGGGTACAGCATCCACAATTTACGCGCGTCAGCACCTAAGGCAGTTTTGCGCGGGTGCCGCAAATACCGCCCTCCGTGCCGCAAAAACGCCCTTTCCACTTTCACGGCCTGGGGTGACCATGGAGGGCAATGTGCTTCCCGCAGTCACAGCCCGTCGCTATGATAGCGCGCCGTTAGGGCCTTCTGGACCTGACTTGAAAGAGGCGCTCAGGGATGGCTCGTAACCCAGCATCAAGGAAAGCACCGAAGGCCAAGGCGGCTAACGGCGCCACGGTCGGGTACGAATCCGAGTTGTGGGCCATGGCCGACGCCCTCCGCGGCAGCATGGATGCCGCCGAGTACAAGCACGTCGTCCTCGGCCTGATCTTCCTCAAGTACATCTCCGACGCCTTCGAGGAGCACCACGCGAACCTCGAAGTCGAGAAGGCAAGAGGCGAAGACCCCGAAGACCCCGAAGACCCCGACGAGTATCGCGCGCACAACATCTTCTGGGTGCCCCCCGAGACCCGCTGGCAGCATCTGAAGGCCCAAGCCAAGCAGCCGACGAATGGTCAGCTCGTAGACGACGCCATGACGGGCATCGAGCGCGACAACCCGGCGCTCAAAGGCGTGCTGCCAAGGATTACGCCCGCCCAGTGCTCGACAAGACTCGGCTCGGTCAGCTGATCGACATGATTACGAACATCAAGGTCGGCGATGAGGCGAGTCGAGCCAAGGACGTGCTGGGCCGCGTGTACGAATACTTCCTTTCGCAGTTCGCGAACGCCGAGGGAAAGAAGGGCGGTGAGTTCTACACGCCGCGCTCGGTGGTCAAGCTTCTGGTCGAGATGCTTGAGCCATACAAAGGTCGCGTATACGACCCGTGCTGCGGCTCGTCCGGGATGTTTGTGCAGTCCGTCGAGTTCATCCGGGCCCACGCCAAGGGGAACGGCAACGGCGGTAAGGCTAAGGCCGACATCTCGATCTACGGCCAAGAGTCAAACTACACGACGTGGCGGCTAGCCAAGATGAACCTAGCGCTCCGCGGGATCGAGGGTCAGATCGCGCACGGCGACACATTCCACAATGACAACTTCCCTGATCTAAAGGCCGACTTCATTCTCGCCAATCCGCCGTTCAACGTGTCCGACTGGGGCGGGGAGCGCCTGCGCGACGATCAGCGGTGGAAGTACGGCGCTCCGCCAGCAGGCAACGCGAACTTCGCGTGGGTGCAGCACATCGTGTACCACCTGGCGCCGACGGGCGTTGCCGGTTTCGTGCTTGCCAACGGTTCGATGTCGTCAAACCAGTCGGGAGAAGGTGAGATTAGGAAGAAGCTCGTCGAGGCTGACCTCGTGGATTGTATGGTGGCGTTGCCGGGTCAGCTCTTCTATTCGACGCAGATTCCCGCGTGCCTGTGGTTTCTCGCAGGCGACCGGAAAGCGGGCAAGTTCCGAGACCGCCGTGGCCATTTGCACAGAAGTGGTTCCGCTTCTTTGTGCAGCGCAGCGGGTCGGATAATTGGATGAGCAGGCATGTTACGCATGCCACCTGGTGGGGCCGCGGGGTGAAATAGGCTTCGTCCGGGGTCTGATCCGCCAGACTCGAATGCGGCCGGGCGGTGTTGTACTGGGTGAGGTAGCGGCCGAGGCCAGCTTTGGCCTCGGGCACCGAGGCGTAGGCGTGGAGATAGACTTCCTCGTAATTGATCGAGCGCCAGAGGCGTTCGACGAAGATGTTGTCCTTCCAGCAGCCCTTCCCATATGGCTGCGTAACATGCCCGCTCATCCAATTATCCGACCCCGCTGCGCTGTACAAAGAAGCGGAACCACCTCTCACGACGCGGTACAGGGCTGCGCCGCTTCGACGGCGCAGCCCGTCTCTCTGACGTACTAGTGTCTAGCTTGCCTACGCATCTGTAGCCGCCGTCCCTTCTGGAATTCAGGGAGACGATTGATGTGACTACTCGCCGAGAACGATCCCACGGCATAGCCAAAGCATGAGTTATCTGCCGTGTTCATTGAGTCAACAACGGTGCCAGGAGACGAAAGCCGCCGATACTCGAGGTGGCAAGTCGTCATGCCGATATTCCGACTGTAGCTCAGGAGGAAGCTCTCACCGTCCTCGGCAAAGGTCGAGTAGACGCTATAGGCAACCGGCAAGGTTCCAGAGTAGACCGTTGATCCGCTAGTGATGCTTACCAATTTGATGGTAACGGCCGTCGATGTATCGTGAGCGCGAATTGGCGCTAGCACGACATTGGTTGGCGAAGAGTATCCAACGGCTGCATACGAATCATCGTAGTGGCTATTCGCCATTCGCCCGCTGAACGTCGCGAGAGTCCACGTGCCACTAGTATCCATCATGCTGATCGCGGTGGTGGGAGAGGTTTCGGGGTCCACATTTTCCATCCATGCCGTCGTGTCCCCATCGTGCGATATCCCGAGTGCAGACCAGAATGAACCGCTCAAGCTCATGCTCGAATCATCAGTCTCCACGAGTTCCCACGAGCCAGTGCGATTAACGAGCATGCTATCACCCAAGTAAATACGGTTGCCGCCATGAAAGAGTGTGACGAAACCATTGTAGAATGTTCCCGTGGCGATCGTGTCTGTCGTGGAGGGGTCGCGATGCACGATGATATTACCGTCGCTTCCCCAGACGCGATTCCCGCAGAGCGGCGCACCAACTCTTTTTGCGGCAAACTCCAAGGATTTGTACGCATTTATTAGAGGAAAAGAGCCCGCGGTCATGCCACTGCTATCAGCACCGTCAATAATCAGCTGTCGTACTTGGCTGGCGGTAAGCGACGGATCGAAAGAGAACAGGAGACCCGCGAGCCCACTCACTAGGGGGGCAGCAAACGACGTGCCTCGACTGCGTACGGTAGTGTCAAACCTCGTTAGCACGCCGACACTGTCACCGGGCGCGGCAACGTCCACGAGGGCGCCCCTGCTGGACGTGGTGTCTAATTGGCCGAGCGTATTCGCGCCTGATGCCACTACTAACGTCTGATTGGGAAAGCTGTCCTTAATAGTGGGCATTTCAGCCCAATACGCATCTGAGAAGCCACTGACCATCCCGTTGTTGCCCGCGGCGATTACCAACAGCGGACTCGTTCCGGCTGTGCGGATGGCAAGCGCTACTACCGAGTCTGTCCGTCGCACGTCATCTCTGAAGCTCGCGCTATCGCCGGAGTCCAGGCCGCCAGCTTGCTTCACGCCAAGAGAGATGTTTATGACCTGCGCTCCCCACGCAGCGACTGACGCGATCGCGTTCGCAAACAGAAAGGTCGAGACATAACTGTTGCCATTCGCGGTAGGCACAATCACTCCGCCGACGGTGTCACGAGCTGTCACGTCGAACAGATTTAGTGACGCATTCCACATCATGCCCGTCATTCCAGAACCGTTCCCTCCAACCGCAGCGATCAAACCGGCGACCGCGATCCCATGTTCGAAGGTGTCGACGGCGACAGAGAGCGAGTCGGTCTCTACGGCAACGTTGGGATCTAGGTCAAATGCACTGTGGAAACCCAAATCGATCACACCGATCTTCACATTTGAACTCCCCGTGGTACAGCCCCAGGCGAGCGGAGCGGCGATAGCTTCAAACGCCCACCTTGGATCGGCGGTGGGATTCGAGTACGCGCTCTCAGGATGAACCTTCCAGTCTAGTCGATGCCAGCCACCGCCGTCGTCTGGTCGCTGATATGTCGCAGGATCCGTGATGACAAGATCCGGCATAGCAAGACGCACCCCCGGGAGCCGTTGCACTTTCGCTGAGGCGGCGAACACGCGCTCGTTCGTTTGATCTGGCGGGATTCGCACCATGTACACGGTATTGGAGCGTCCGAGCGGCACGCCCCCAATGACTTCTCCTTGAATTGAGTCGATGGCCGCTTGTCGCTGCCTACCGGAGGCTGTCTGACTGAAGACAATACCAATCACATCTTTGTAGAAAGAATGCGTTGAGCGGTGACGATTTCTAACCAGATTCGATGCGGCATAATATCCGCGGGGCATGCCGCGGGGCGGGTGCACCATTTCCGTGGCGTTCCGAGGAGGGGCTACCGGAGAATCGTCAAAGAGATCGCACCCCACCGCAACGGCTACCATGACCAACAGCCCGCTCAAGATCCAGCGCAAGGGTCCAGCGCGTCGGTGTGCGTCCGGTGCGGGCGTTACAGAGTCATTCATCGCCTCAACCTTCCTTCGGTTGCTACCGCGTGGAGTTGCAGGAAATTGTTACGAGAGAATCTCGAAAGAGGGGGAGCCTAGAATCCGTCGCCACCTTTACGATACTGACGGGGGTTGTGACCTCTGCGGGAATTACGCAACCCGGCCCAGGTACGACCAGCCGTTCAAATACAGTGAGACCGTGCCTGCTGCGCGCAGTGGAGTCAACAATGATTTCTCCAGCCGAGAAACCCATCGCAGCCACAATCACCATTTCGTCCTGAAAGTTGATCTGAGGTTTCTTTGGCGGTCGTTGACCATAGGGTGCGACAACCTCTGCCCAAAGCATTTGGAACGCGCTGGAGTCCTTTGCTACGGCGCGGAGTGCATGTCGAATTCCGGAGGCTCGGTCCTTGAAGAGAACTACCAGCGTGTCATGTGTGCCGGGCGCTAAGTCAGCCCGCGGCGCGATTCCTTGAGCGACGCTCCTTGATTGGGTTGTCTCGCGATGCGAGTCGTCGACCACTGGCTTGAGATTTACTAGTGTAAGCGCCGCAAGAAGACTCACGCCGACCGCAGCGTCGTATCTAGTCATGGATTCTCCTCTCGCACGCACGAAGTTGGCGCGCTCAGGTCTTTTGGGAATACCAGAAGGTTGCATCGAACCACCCATACCCGTCGACAGAAAGATTGCACGCGTGCAACGTTCTGACCCGACTAGGTGAACACCTAGCACATCTCTTCATCGCATGTTACTTCTTGGCCCTGAATTACCGAGCTATTCCCGGGAGGCGTGTGATCCCAAGCGTAAGGCGCGCGGCTGTCGGTGCAGGTTTCGAGGGCACGTTTCTGGCTCTTGCGCCGCCGTATGCGTCCCTTCTTCCGCTTCCAGCGGTCGATGACGGAGAATCTTTGCCGCTTGGCGCGGTTGTCATCGGGTCGGGCAACGAATTACTTGAGACACTAACTGCCCTTATGCAGCTCACATGTTCGTCTCCTTGGATTGTCCCATGTATAACGCTCGCTCCTAAACAGGGACCGCTGGAACCACTCCTCGCTCTTGTAGGCGGGCTTCGACCCAGGCTCGTGGTCGTGAGTGGAGTAGAGACGTCGCGACGCAAAGACCTAGTAACGACCATCCTTCGAGGAACGAGAAAAAGAGTGCCACCTGCGCCGTCAATCATGGCCGGATGGGTGACGCAACGAGCCAGGGTTTCCGAACTCGCCCGACCCTTATCAGCCCAATTCGATGCTGCGCTTCGCCCCCGTGGCGATGTACCCGCGAGCCCTAGCGCGTCCACATATAGCCGACTGTTTCGACGACACGGGCCCTTCACCGCGAGGGATTGGCGCGCTATTGCTCGTCTCTGTTGGCATGCGCATGCGCTATCGGCTGCTGCTTCTAACGAAACCTCGGGCGCACAATTGCCCATGCGTACTGTTGCGCGACACGCGGCCCAGTATCTCCAGATGTCGCATCTCGCCTTGCGTCGATACATCGGTTGGGAATGGGTTTTGGAAGCGGCCCTGCGCGTGGGTGGATATGTGTCGCGGTGAAGTGTGACCTCCAGTGTGACGTAGACGTTCGAATTTCGTCACGCACCCCTGGTGCTCACCTCCTTTCCTCCCGATTCTACGGCATTCCTGAAGCCCGGGGTCGGGAATCGGCCCTAGCGCGCTACGACTTTAGTCCGTAGGTCAGAGGTGGTTCCGCTTCTTTGTACAGCGCAGCGGGTCGGATAATTGGATGAGCAGGCATGTTACGCATGCCACCTGGTGGGGCCGCGGGGTGAAATAGGCTTCGGCCGGGGTCTGATCCGCGAGACTCGAGTGCGGCCGGGCGGTGTTGTACTGGGTGAGGTAGCGGCCCAGGCCAGCTTTGGCCTCGGACACCGAGGCGTAGGCGTGGAGATAGACTTCCTCGTACTTGATCGAGCGCCAGAGGCGTTCGACGAAGATGTTGTCCTTCCAGCAGCCCTTCCCATCCATGCTGATCGCGATGCCGTGGTCCTGGAGCATCCCAGTGAAGTCGGTGCTGGCAAACTGGGCGCCCTGGTCCGTATTGAAGATCTCCGGCTGGCCATAGCGAGCGAGCGCTTCTTCGACGGAGCAGCCGGCGCAGCAGCCGCGCCCCGGCATAGGGGAAGTCGAGATGCAGCGCATCGAGCCGCCGCATCAGTGCCAGGTCCGCGTCGGCCATGGGCCGCCGGCACGTAGTACACGCTGCCCCGAGTGACGCCCAAGGCGCGGGCCTGCCGCGCGATGGCAATGGGTGAGTCCGGTCGATCATCGCTTGGCGCTCAGCCACCCGGCCTTGGTGAGCGCGCGTTCTAAAAAATCATTCTCGAGCGTCAGCTCGCTGATCTTGGCGTGCAGGGTCTTCACATCGATGGTCGGCCCGGGCGCGCGGCCCTCGGCGAAGACTGCCGCAAGCAGATGCGTGGCAACGGGCTCATGCAGGCAATCGCCCGCGTGAACCGCGTATACAGCGACAAGCCGGGTGGGCTCGTGGTGGATTACCTCGGCCTCGCCCATGAGCTGAAGCAACCGCTCGCGACGTACACGGAGAGCGGTGGGACCGGCAAGACTGCGATCGACCAGGCGGAAGCAGTCGCCTTGATGCTTGAAAAGTACGAGATCTGCTGTTGGCTTTTCCACGGCTTTGACTGGTCGAAGTGGTCGAGAGGAACACCGGCAGAACGTGTTTCACTCTTGCCCGCGGCCCAGGAGCACATCCTGGCACAACAGGACGGGAAGAACCGCGTCTTGCAAGCGGTGCTCGACCTCTCGCGTGCATTCGCGCTGGCTGTGCCGCACGACGACGCTCTGCGGATTCGCGACGATGTGGCCTTCTTCCAGGCGGTACGGGGCAGCCTTTGCCAAACGGGCTCCGGGCGCGGCTCGATCTGACGAGGACCTCGATTTGGCAGTGCGCCAGATTGTCTCGCGCGCCGTCGTGTCCGGCGGCGTCGTTGACATCTTCGAGGCCGCCGGCCTAGCCAAGCCGGATATATCGATTCTGTCCAAGGAGTTCCTGGCGGAGGTGAAGGACATGCCTCAGCGTAACCTCGCTGTGGAGCTTTTGCGGAAGCTGCTATCAGGAGAGATCCGGACGCGGCGTCGCAAGAAACGTCGTTCAGGCCCGCTCGTTCGCGGAGATGCTGGATTTGGCGTTACGGCGTTACCAAAACCGTGCGATCGAGGCCGCCCAGGTCATCGAGGAACTGATCGAACTAGCGCGCGACATGCGAGAAGCCGAGCGTCGAGGGGAAAACCTAGGCCTCACAGAGGACGAATTGGCATTCTACGACGCGCTTGAGACCAACGACAGCGCGGTGAAGGTCTTGGGTGATGAGAACCTCCGGATGATCGCGCGGGAGCTGGTCCGCACCGTGCGCGAGAACGTCACGATTGACTAGACGGTCCGCGAAAACGTGCGTGCCCAACTCCGCGTACTCGTGAAGCGCATTTTGCGGAAGTACGGCTATCCGCCCGACAAACAAGAACGGGCAACGCAGCTGGTGCTGGAGCAGGCAGAGGTGTTGTCGGAGGCGTGGGCGGCGTAGCGATCTGCACGCTACACCGGGAATGCTGTTGAGACACTTTGATCTGTCGCGAAGAGCGCCGCAAAACCAGGGTTGAGTATCGCCTTCCTCAGGATGCCTCGAACGAGACCCTCTAACTTGCGGTAAACGGCCTTGGTTGGTTCATCCATCGCCACCAGCGCGAGAGCGTGAACAAGATCGGAACGCTTCTCGTACATTGCTCGGAGATCCGGTTCACTTACAGCGAACGAAGCGTCCAGCTGGCCAATTGCGGCGAGACGACTGACGAACGCTCGCGTCGAACCGATCGGTGCGCCCTTCTTGTCCTTCTCGTTCTTGATCCTAACCAGCGATTCTAGTCCAGTTACCAGCAGCGGCCATCGGATGTCACTGTAGTAGTTCCTCGCCGCCATTTCGTGATGCCATAACGCCACTCCGACCCTCTTCGGAATTGTTGTCGGATTCCAAGCTTTGATCAGATCGGCAATGGCAGGGATATCAGAAGGAATCAGCCAGTTCTCGTTGACGTCGAGGACAAACGCATGTTCACCGATGCCGGCTTCCGTATGGGGCACTAGTTGCCATTGGCCCCGAGGTTTCCCCCACGTCCTAATCTGAGCGGAATGACCAAGGCACAGGGAAGTCGGATGAACAAGTCGTGACAGGGCTATAGCGTTGCGCAACCGGGTGTCCGGGTCGAAATCGCCCTGATCCGCCTTTGAAGCGGGAGGGTTGGTTCGGATGAAGGCGTAACCACCGGGGAACTGGCGAGTCGGAACGTAGTTACGGCCAGGGGGTTCAGTCCCGTCTAGCACCCATTTTGTTAGCTCCTCGTCCAGCATTCCGACCCACAGGTCGCCGTCGATTTGGACGGGCTTGTCGCAGTACACAACGGCTCTCGTCGACTTGGCGTCGTGGTCGACGTAGGGCCACTCCACCATCGAAAGGTCGGTAGTGGTGTTCTGAATCTCGAAGTATGTGAACCTCTGAGCCATTGCCTTAACGGGTTCTCTGCGACTTGGAATTCCTGATTAGCACTGCCGCGCGACGCAGCGCCCGGGCAAACTCGGCTACGGTCGAAGTCGACCTCGCGCCGATCCTGAACAAGCCGACGACAGTTGGGAACCCTTCGAATGTACGCCTCGTCAATGATCCCTCTGTTATGGGCGAACAGGTGTCGCGTCGCCTCACAGTCTGCCATAAGGTCGGCCGTTGCTGCATCGAGATCGCGACCAGTTGTCTTGAGAATGTGTTTGCGGACCGCTGTGGTTAAGCCGCCACTGAGGTCAATGTTTTGGCTCTTGGCAAATGCTTCAAACGCGCCTTTGAAGCGCAACAACGGAGACCCCCGGCCATGAACCTGTAGTCACCCTCGGCGTCGTGATGCGGGAACAAGAGATCGTACAGCTCGTCCGCAAAGGCCTTATCAAAGAATGCGACGCCTCCCTTAAGCCACTGTACCGGGACGTCGCCATCGTATGTTGGGTCGTCTCTCACCATGATTTCCGCATTCGCGAACCCATCGTCGAAGCGACTGGCCTCTCAGAAGTTCAAGGCCACACGCCAGTCTGAACCTCTGATTGCATGTGGGCAAGTCGCACCAAGCTCCGCAATGAAGGGGCTGGCAGCTAACCGCGCGTATGTCTCGCCTGAACTTCTCCGAACTTGAAGCGGCGGAATGTTGGCTCGTAGCGCCTGAGCCAACGGCATTTGCGTCACCGAGCTGAGGACTAGGGTGTCTTTCGGCCGCGTGACGGCGACGTAAAACAGGCGTCGCTGTTCCCGAAGTTCGAGGTCCTGCCCGGCTGGCGTCAGCTCTGTATCCACGGTTGGAATTGCTCCTCCAACGCATCCAGCAATTACCACCAGCTCCGCAGTCAGTCCCTTTGCCTTATGAAGGCTCATTATCCGGATGACGTCGCCAGCCGAGTCGGGTAGCTCGGGCTGAGTGATAACCTCCACTAGTCGTTGGTAGAGGTTCGTGGGCTCCGGGTTGTCTGCGGCTACGGCGCCCGCAGCGAGCCGGATTGTGAGCGTTTCCGGGTCGGCCGGGTCCCAGAGGGCGTTCACGAGGGGAGTCCCCTGAAGGCCCGCCAGAGCGGCCAACCGCCCCTTGAGCTCATCATGCTTGGCAAGAACTTTCCGAGAATACCTGACTTCGATTTCATCACGAGCCAACCGCTCACAGACGTCAAAGGGCTCAATGCCGTGCTCCTCGGCGTGACCGCGGATCCTAGCGTATCCCGCTCGGTTGCCATCGACGTCTCCCAACCCGAGCCATGCGCGGTACGCGGCTCGGTCCTCTGGACTGACGAGCAGCGTCAGGAGGCAGAACCCCTCGGCGGCAGAAACTGCGTCGAGGGCATCCTCCCAGAAGAAGCTCAAGGCATTCCGACGGCGTCGGATCAAGGCGTCCCGAATTGCGTTTCCGAAGATGCGACGCGGGCTGAGGATCAACACTTGCCCCGGTGGAAGACCATTTCGTCGATTCAAGTAGTCATCGACGTAGGCGGCAATCGTGTCCGCTTCGTCGCCGATACTCGGGTGTTGGACGACGTAGACCGAAGCAGCGGCTCGGCCAGCCTGCGATCTGAGCGGCGTCTGCCGGGCGAGTGGGTCGTGACCGAGGAGTGCATTGCTCATGGTGACAATGTTTGGAGGACACCTGCGACATTCTTCAATGGTGTGTGAACACGTGCCGGGATGGTCATCGGGGAAGACGCGAATACCGTCAGGGTTGGCGTGCCGGAAGCGATAGATGGACTGATTGTCGTCACCAACGATGGTGAGGCTCGCATTCGTGCCGAGCACATCAACGAGGGTTTGGTCCGCCTTGTTTAGGTCCTGGTACTCGTCGACCAAGACCGCCCGGTACGCAGGCAGGACTCCCGCATGAGGATTTGCTTGGAGGAAGCGAAGGGCTATGGGAACCAGCTCTCCAATCAACATCGCGCGATGATATCTGAGCCAATCAAGCAATGCCGCTTCGAAGTCGATGTCCCGTTGCTGTTGGGGTGCCCCGGCCACCTCATGTTGAAGGCGGGCCCAAGCCGCCTCGTATGCCTCAAGCAGTTTGGCCACTTCTCGCTTCCCACCGAACTGCTTCTTCAAGTCAGTCGTGAGTTGATCGATCTCGTATGAAAGAAGGGGTCGCGGACGACGACCGGTAGCTTGGAAGACAGCGTCCTCAAGCAGCGCTGAGAAGCACAAGGAATGAAGGGTAGTTGCGGTAACCTGGTCTGCCCCGCCGACGCCAAGCCGGCGAAGTTGCTCCTTAAGATCCCGTGCCGCGGTCCGCGTGAATGAGACTGCGAGGATCTCCTGTGGGTCCATCCCCTCTGCTAAGAGACGAGCGACACGTCGCATCATTGCTAGGGTCTTGCCGGTCCCCGGGCCAGCCAGCACGTGAACCGGATTCCCCGGTTCGGCGGCGATCGCCAGTTGTGCGCCTTCAAGGCCTTCTCGCCAGGGCATATGTCAGCTCGCGAACGGGCGAGGAAAGGAGTCAAACTGCGGCGGCTCGTGGCCGGCGGCCAAGAAGAACTCTGGACAGAATCTGCGCAGTAGGCGGAAGCCCCCTGGGGTGAATGGCGTGAGCCAAGCGGTCTCCTCTGGTGTCATGCGAAAACCAGAAAAGGCCATTGTCAGGAGGCGCGAGGCGACATGTTGGCCTCGCATTGACGGGTGGACCCATACGTGCATCACCGCCCATGAAGGCCCCGCTGCCGGTTCCTCGCAGGCGCGGTACTCATCCTGCTCGGCCAGCCACTCGTAACGTGCGCAGCGTTCACGACGTTCGAGCACGGTGAGTCCAACGCCACGCGAACCCTGGGCTAGCACCAACGCGTGAGCAAAGTGTTCGGGAACGATTTGATATCGATCCTCAGCATAGAAGGTTGGCTTGTCGTAGTCACCTTCGAACGGAGGCTCCTCGATAGCCCGCCGCGCGACGCGCTCTGTCCGATGACGAACGAACCTTGCAGATTCGGGCCTTACCAGAAGGACCTGCGCTCCATCAATGCCGCCCACTCTTTCGAAAAGGTCGAGGCGGCGCAGACGGACGCCATTGCGGTGTTCGTCATGGTGGATCAGGTGCTTCCTTCGAGAGAAGGCCAGCGATTCGAAGTACCTGTAGTCACACGTCGGGCACGTAGTTTGACCAGGCATATGCCAATTGAGGTCGGAACCTTCAGGCTTCTGGGCGACGTCTCAAGGCGCGTCCTGCCGGCAAGGATCGCACGAGACTAGGGCGACGTCAGATTGCCCGAACGGGTTTGCCGCCACCTTCGTTGCTCCACTTCACCATGTTGTTCGCTTCAAGTTGAGCGAGATCGGCCTTGGCAAAGAACTCGCTTGCTGGGTTCAGATCGATGTAGAACGTCGAGCCGGTCCCGCGAAACGATGCATACCGCCATCGGATGAAATCTAAGGCGCTATAGCTGATTTCCTATGACATTTTCCGAAGGTTTTTTCTTAGAAGTTTTTCTAACGTTTTCCCGAAGTTTTTCATTCAAGCCGCTCTCTACCGGACCTTCTACCGGGTTCTCCACCGGGCTTTCCACCGGGCCTCGACCGAGAATCATGGGTCCTGCTTCGAGATGGCAAACCGTACTGATTGCCGTACTGAAAACCGTACTGATTGCCGTACGGAAGACCGTCCGAACGACCGACCTGAACGCGTCTGCCGGAGCCAGCGGCGAAATTGTCGTGTCTCAGTAGCGCGTACCGAGCCGCCCAAGAATACTGGTGATCGTCGTGATGTCGCGAATACATTCCGATCGTTTGTCGAACTCATTCGCATCGCTTCGATCCGCGCTCGCGCTGATGCCGCCTGGGACTCTGGTCCCACGCGATTGGCTGCTTGACCGTTTGTCAGGTGCTGAAGCGGCTCAGACGCCTTCGACCGCTCTCGTCGATCTCACGATCCAAGACCTGGCCAAGATGTTCGGCAAGCGCCCCTCGACGGTACGGGCCTGGGTGGAGCGGGGGGACTTCGCCGGCGCTTACAAGCTCCACGGCAAGGAATGGCGTGTCCCTACGGATTCGGTCCGCGAGTTTCAGGAGCAACAAAGGCCAAAGTAAGCCCTAGCCGGTCGTCCGAAACGTCGGTAGCTTACTGACGTGCCCAAACGCCCCCATCGCCGCAAGAACCTAGACCTGCTGGTCCCCATCGACGGGCAGCGAGTCCGTGCCGCAATCGAATGGAAGGGTCTGAGCGTCAACGCCGCCGCGCGGACGCTGAAAATGAGCCAGCAGACACTCGACTCCATAGTTCGCGGCAATACCAAGCGCTGCTACAAGTCCTTGCGTGACCAACTCGCCCAATTGCTCGGGCGACCCGCCGAATGGCTAGGCGGGGAAACCCATCTCCAGCCCGCTCTTGCGTCTTGGGTGCCAGTGCCCGACCTGGGCTACAAGCCGCCTCTGTGGGTGGATGAGAACATGCGAATCATTCGTCCGTCGTCCGAGGGCGGCTACACGCACGCCACCGAGCTTCCTCCGCGCTACCAGCTCGCCGCTCACGATCTCTCAACGCAGATCATTAAAGCCTGGAAGCGGGATATCAGTCACAAGAACACAGAAGCCGATGCCGCCATTATGCGGCTGGCCGTCGGCCGCTGGAAGCAGAATCCGTGGGATCGCCTGACCATGCTGATTTCGCGACTCATCAGTGCCTTCTGGTGGAGACGCGCCTTCCTTAAGAATCCCAAAGTCAGCGATCAAACTGCTGATGATGAATTCGCCGTGTCAGCAGCAGCGGTGCTGGAAAGCACTCTAGAGCCCTGGATCAAAGGAAAACAGGACGTGGACTATCAATGGCTCGGTAGTGTGCTGGAGTGGGCATCTGCCGGTTTCGGAAAACACCCTTCACCTGGAGGCCAGAAATGAGCAACCGAATGAAGAAGTCCCGCATTTATTGGCGTGAACGCGGCGGTACAAAACGCGCCTACGCCGATCTACGCGATTACACGGACGTGGGCGGGAGCAGGGAACCGCTCGTCGCGCCCAACGAGAAGCTGGCGACGTCCGATGAACCGACTGCGCAGGTGCTCCTGGGTCGCAGGCTGTCAGAGCTCGACGGCATCCGCCGGGGTCGGGCACTGCACGGTGACACCAAGCGTGTCACGCTCGACGAGTTCACCAAGACGCATCTCGACGCGAAACGGGAGTCCAAGAAGTACACCGAGCATTGGATCGAGGTCACGGAGATGTGCCTTGAACGGGCCGCGGACTTCTTCGGTGCCAATCGCGAGCTTGCGTCGATTACGGTCACGGACGTGCGGCGCTGGGCAAGCCGTCTTCTGGAAACGCCGAACGGCAGAGAGGGAACCATGTCGGCCAGCTCAGTGCGGCATCACTTGAGCTGCCTGTCGAATCTCTACAAGCGGGCGCGAGCCGAGCGGGTAGTGCCGTCTGGATACGATCCCGTTGGCGACTTCGACGAAAAACCGTCACCTCGGCGCGGCGAAGCAAAGTGGCTGGAGATTCACGACGCCTCCCTCTTGCTCGAAGCGGCCAGGACGTACCAGCCGGATACAGAAAAGGGCGGGTGGCGGCCCGTGCCATTCGCGTACGAGCTGATCGCGACGTTCTTGCTTACGGGGGGGCGCGAGACTGAGGTGCTTGGCCTTGAAGTGGACGACGTTTCCCTCGATCGCGGAGTCGTGACCTTCCGGCCCAACCAGTGGCGTCGTCTCAAGACGGCTTCAAGCCATAGATCGGTGCCACTGTGGCCTCAGCTCCGCGAAGCGCTCCAGCGGTACTTGGCCGAGCGTCCGCCAAGCAGACTCCTATTTCCGAGCTATCGGACGGGTCAGGAAGCAATGCTCACCGATTTTCGGAAATTGCTCGATGCTGTGGCCATGCGAGCGGGCTGGAATGAAGGCGATATCCGCTCGAAGATGTTTCGGCACACCCACTGTGCGGTCCGGCTTCAAACGCTAGATGCTGGCGCTCCAGTCAGCGTCTACACGGTTGCCCGCGAAATGGGGCACGGCGGTGAGTCGATGGTGCGCAGGGTCTACGGGCACCTGGGCCATGTCCGTCACAGGGCTGAGGTTGTGGAGTACCGTGTCGAGCAGCACGTTGCTAAGTTAGGTGCTCGGTTGGAGAGGCTTCGTGGGCTTGGATTTGGCACCACCGTTGGCACCACGGCGTAGACCTCTCGACCGATGCGGTAAGTCGTTATCGCAACAATTCGCCACCGTAGCTCAGTGGTAGAGCTCTCGATTCGTAATCGAGCGGTCGTCGGTTCAAATCCGACCGGTGGCTTCTCGGCAGGGGTTACAGCAGAATCAAGCCTCGTCGTTGTCCGATCGCGACCGCTTCGGCCCGCGTTCGCGCTCCGAGTTTCTCCAGAATCGACGCTACGTACGTCTTCACCGTGTGCTCGGAGATCCCGAGACGCACACCAATGATTCGGTTGGGAAGGCCGCTCGCGAGCAAGGCGAGTACTTCGCGCTCCCGCGGCGTCAGTGCTCGAGGCGCGAGCGGCCGCCGCTCGAGCTCACGGCTCGTCTCCCGCAGCCCCCCGGAGACGAACAGGCCGGCGGCCGCGGCTTCGATTGCGGCATGCAGCACCTTGTTCTCGGAGGTGGACGACAGCACCCCTCGAGCACCGCGGCGCAGCGCCGTGGCTACCAGCGCCTCATCCAGCGCTTCACTGAGTACGATGATGGCGGGCGCGAAGCCTGTCGCCCGGGTAGCAATATGCGACCATTCGGATTCGTGCAGGAGGATCACATCGGCCGCGGGAGCATCGGAGGCGACGCTCGGGGCCGCAGCCAGGATCGGAACCAGCTTGAAAGCAGATTTTTGCGCTACGGCGCGCTCGAGCGCGGAGCGCAGCGTTCGCGACTGCACCTGAATAGCGACGCGGATCATGCCGCCTGCGGCAGCGAGAGGATCACCCGTTCGCCACCTCGCGAAATCTCGAGCACCGGCTCCCGTTTCACGATCACGTCGCCAATCAACACCCCCGCCCGCTCGGCCACGCTGCCCGGGACGACCTCGAGGACGAGCAGCCCGCGCCCGCCTCCGGCGGACACCGTGCGGACGCGCACGCCAAGACGCGACGTGGGTGCGGACGCGCCGACGAACCGCTCCACAACGGAAGTCGGAATGGCCAGTCCCAATCCTCTGCCGATCATCGCGTTCACGCCCACAATCCCTCCACGCGCGTCCGCCAACGGGCCACCGGAAAACCCTGGCGCGAGCCGCAAGTCGGCCTGTACCCAACGCCCGTCAGTCCGGTGCACGATCCCGATGGCGAGGGCGCGCGGCAGTCCGAACGGATGTCCCAGTGCGCACACCAGATCACCTACGCGGAGCGCTGCGTGTTCGGCAGGGATCGCGCGATCGCGCCCCGCGAGCGGCACATCGATCAACGCGAGATCGCGCCGCTCATCGACCCGTATGACTCTGCCCGCCGCGACGCTCCCATCGCCGAATCCGACCTTGCAGGCATCACGACTCGCCACGACGTGCGCGTTGGTGACCACGCCGTGCGGCGCGGCCCATACAATTCCCGCGCCAAGGCTGCGTCCGCGACCGCCGCGGATCTCGACTGTGACCGTGCCGAGCGCGTCGGCCAGGCGTCCGAGCTCGCTCGTAACGTTCGCGCCGATCACCGTGCCCTCCGCGCGACTCGCTCGCCGATTTTCACGCTGAGCGCCTTCGTCTTGCCGGCGCGGATCACGCGCACGTCCGCCTCGCGCCCCACGCTGTCGGCGTCGAGCGCCGCGAGTACGTCGCCGGGATCCGCCACCGCAGTATCGTCGATTGCCACGAGCACATCTCCCAGGAGCATGCCGGCCTGTTCGGCGGGGCTTCCGCTTTCCACGCTCACGATCATGAGCCCGGTACGCTCGGGCAGCTTCTCGACCTTGACGAGCTGATCGGGGAGGCGGACGGTTTCCGTGGCCACGCCGAGGTAACCGGCCGGCACCCGCCCGTGTTCCACGAGCTGCGCGAGTACTCGCTCGACCGTTTCCGCCGGAATCGTCGTCGGCGCTCCGCGCAGCAACGTGGAGGTGTTCACACCCAGCACCCGACCCGCCCCGTCCACCAGCGGCCCACCCGAGAAGCCATCGTAAATGCCGATGTCGAGCCGGATCAGTCGATCGATCTTGCCGCCGTGCCAGGTGCGCCACGCATCGCCGGCAGCGCTGATGAGTCCGAAGGCGGCGGTGAGTGTCGGCCCGGGACGGCCCAACGCCAGCACCATAGTGCCGACCCGCAGGGCATCCGGCGGAGCGATTTCGATCTCGCCACCCGGAGACGGATCGAGCCGCAGCGCGGCGAGGTCCGACCCGAGGTCGCGGCCGAGCAGCGTTGCCCGCGCGGTTCCGCCGTCGGGCAAGAGCACGGTGATGTCCTCTTCACGCTGGATTGTGTGCGCAGCGGTCACGACCAGCCCATCGCGCCACACGATCCCGGACGAGGGAATGCGGCGGCGGGCGCGGATCGCGACGACGCGGCGTCCCACGCGCTCTACAGCGCCGGCAAGATCCTGGGACAGCGTCTCGAGCGTAGTTGCCATTGTCTCCTCCTTCGAGTCTCGGTGTACGGCTCGAAGACTACGACCGGGCGGTCGGGCCCGGCATCGGCCATTCGGCGGGAGGACGGAACGCGCTACATTCGTGAACGCGGGAATGGTTGCGAGCGATCGAGGGCGGTATTTACTTACCCGAGTTACCGACCGCCTTCTACCGCCGAGACTGCCCGTGACCGCGCTCAGCAGCATATCCGATTCGCTCGTCCAGTCTCTCGACCTGGAGCTCCCCCCCGTCGCTCTGGCACGCGCGGCCGCTCCGCCCTCCGGCGTGCGCGAGTTTCAGGGCATCGTCCCATCGAGCTGCGCATTCTGGCGTCGAGCGGAACAGGAAGTGTTTTACGCGAGCGCGGCGCAGCATTTTCGCTGCCCGGTGGGAGCGATGGTGATGGGGTTCGACCTGCCGGACCCGGTCAAGGACGAGCTGATGCAGCTCGTCGGTGTGATGGTAGAGACCGGCTACATGCAGACGAGCGAGCCGCCACGCATTCCGCATCTCGACGGTGGCGCGCCCAAGACCGGTGTGGTCTACGGCCCGCTGCAGCGGTTCCCCATCACGCCCGAATTCGTGCTGCTCTGGGTCACGCCGCGGCAGGCGATGCTGCTCACCGAATCGAGCGGCAGTTGCCACTGGACCACGTCCGAACCCGCGGGCGTCGCGGGTCGACCCGCCTGCGCCGCGATTCCGCTTGCCGCGAGCCGCCAAGCGAGCGTCTTGTCACTGGGTTGCACGGGAATGCGCACGTACACCGAGATCGCGCCGGAACGCGCGCTCGCGGTCATTCCCTACGCTGCCCTATCGTCGCTCGCAGGCCGGCTGACGCGCATGAGCGCCGTGAACGGGGTAATCGGGAGCTTTCATGCCGCGCGGAAAGCGGCTGTGCCTAAGGATCAGCAAGACTGATAAGAGCTGAAACAGCGACGTCAAAAAAACGTCGAGCGTGACCGGTGTCACACTCGACGTTTTTCGATGCCCTGGCCCGGACTCGAACCGGGACGGCTTGCGCCACTGCCCCCTCAAGACAGCGTGTCTACCAATTTCACCACCAGGGCGTGAGCTACCTAACCTAGGAGGGGGTTCCAGGCCGAGCAAGTTGACCTCATGGCTGGCCCGTACACCCCCGATATGCAATACTTACGCCCCATGGAACTCTGGGTCCCGTTCGTGTTCGGAGGGGCGATCGGCGCTCTGGTCGGCTTCGTCATCGCGCGCCAGCGCACGGCGAAACCGGCAGCACCACCACCTCCGTCTCCGGCGCCCCCGCCGCCGGCGCCGCGCTCCTCGCCCCCAACGTCCGAAGTCAAACGTGTGGCGCTGGACGACGGTTCCGCGAACGTGCTGAACGCGTTGAACAATCGCCTGGCCGCCATCGGCGCGCTGGCCGACATGCTGCACGGCTCGCCGCTCGACCCGGAGCGCGCGCGGGCGCTCATGATGTTGCACGGCGAAGTGCGGCGCGCCGCGGAAATCACCCAGCATTTCCTCGAGCTGGCGGAGCATCCGATCGGAGCGGCGGAGCCGTCGGACGCCACGATCGTGCTGAACGGCGTGCTCGCCGAGCGCGAGGTCACATTTCGCGAGCTGAACGTCAAGATCACGCGGACCATCCCGCCCGACCTGCCGCTGGTCGCGTGCCCCATGGCGCAGCTCACCGAAATTTTTACCCGGCTGCTCGATTTCTCGCTACGTCGGCTGCGCGACAGCCAGCCGCCGCGCAACCTCCGGCTCACCGTCACCGACGCCGGGCCGTCCTTGACCATCGCGCTATCCGACTCGGGCTCGCCGTTGTCAGTCGAAGCGGAGCAGCGGCTGGTATCGCCGTTCCGGTTCACCCAGGGCGGCGGCGGAGAGATCGAATTCGCGCTGGCGCGCGCGCTGGCGCAATCCACCGGCGGCTCGCTGCGCTTGAAATCGCGAGTGGAAGGCGGCGCGGAAGTCGTGCTGACCCTGCCCAAGAGCGTGCTCGGTCCGCTCGCGCAGACGACCCCGGCCGCGCCTACGCTCCCCAAACTTCGCATCCTCGTGGTGGACGACGACGCCGTGAATCGCCAGGCGATGCGGCTCTTGCTCGAGCGCGAAGGGCACGAAGTGGTCGCGGTCGAGAACGGACTCGAGGCGATTGAGCGCCTTGGACCCGCCAGCGAGGGATTCGATGCGATCGTCACCGATCTGCAGATGCCCCGGCTCGGCGGCCGGGCCTTGTGGGAGCAGCTCCAGGACGACCGCCCCCAGCTCGCCAAACGATTCATCTTTGTCACGGGCGATCGCGCGCGCGACGAGACCCGCCGGTTCCTGGACGAGAGCGGCCAGCCGGTGGTGTTGAAACCCTATGACTTGAGTGATTTGATCGGGGCCATCGGGAAGGTCACCAAGAGACGATAGGGCGGTGGCGGGGTATTACTCCGCAACCGATGCTCTTGGGGGCACCATGATTACGCGTGCACTCTCTTTCGACCGCGGCCAGACTCCCACCATTGCCTGCTTCAGCGCCGCAACCATCTCTCCCGGCTTCGAGCTCGAGCGACTCGTCGCCACATTGCAGAAATTCGTGGACCAGTTGTTCGTGCCGATCTGGGGAACGCCGGCACGGCTTGTTCAAACGCGGGGCTTCGAGAAGGGCGCCTGGGCACTGGCGCTGCTCGACAGTGCCGACGTGGCGAATGCGCTGGGCTACCACGATCTCACGCCCGACGGCCTGCCGCTCTCCAAGGTGTTCGTGCGCACCACGCTCGCGGCCGGCCAACGGGTGAGCGTCACGGCGAGCCATGAGCTGGCCGAGATGCTCGTCGATCCGGCGATCAATCTCGCCGCTACCGGTCCGGGCGGAACATTCTACGCATATGAGACTGCCGATGCGGTCGAGGAGGTCGAGTTCACGCTCGACGGCATGGCCCTCACGGATTTCGTGTATCCGTCCTGGTTCGAGGCGTTTCACAAACCGGGCTCGACAGAGTTCGATCATCTCCGCCGCGTGCGGCGTCCATTCCAAATCCTCGCGGGCGGCTACATGCCGGTGTATCGCAATGGCAGGTGGACACAGGTGTTCGGCTCGCGCGCCAAGGCGGCACGGTTTGGCCGGGAGGACCGCCGCGGACATCGCAGCACGTATCGGGGACGCCGCGGCATCATGCGTCGCTCGCATGTGCACGACGTTCAGAATGGCTTAGCCCTGCCGGCCTAAGTCTGTCCCGTTCGTCCTTCACGCCGCATTCGTGCCCCGTTTTCGTTCGGCCGGTCGATTCGGCCGCTACCGAAAACGGGGCAGATTGCGTTGGGAAGGAGTCGATCGGCGCACCCGATGCGCGTTGCTCATCAGCGACGATCCGGGCAACGGGGTGTGGCGGGTGAGCCCCATCCGTCTCTTTCGCCTCTTCCTATCCCTTCCCTGGTGCGCATTATGCACTAGTGCTCGTTCGACCGGGTATCCATGTACCGAGGGCCGAATGAGAATACCGCCGATTGTCACCGCGCTATTCGCCGTCGTAGTCATATCCCCCGCTCCAGCGGGGCAACTGTACGCGCAGGGCGGGGACACGGTGCCGCATGCGAAGGACACCGTGCGCACCAAGCGTGACCCCCAACCCGCGAAGCCAGCGTCGGACACGGCGCAGTCGAACCCACGTGAGAGCGGGAAGGACCGGGGACCTGCTCCGCCCACCACCGGACCCACGGCCCCCCCCCCGGCACCGAATCGTAAGGGTCCGAAAGCGAGTCCTACGCAGCCGCCGAGCGGAGCGCCCGGCGTCACGCCACCGGTGCTGCCCATCGGAACGCCGGCACCGTGGGATGATGGAGATCCGGACTACGGGTGAGAGACGCTATCTCGCCCCTTAAGCACCTACTCGGCTTCCTGACCTGCCGCCGATTGACCCACACCGGCGTCATGTAGCGCCCCGGCCGGTTCCACCGGCACGCCGCCCGTCCTCGTGCTCGAGGCTCGTGAAGGAGCGCGAATCCATCGCGTCGATATACAGTGTTCCGCCCAGGTGATCGATTTCGTGTTGAAGGATGCGGGCATACCAGCCACGCGCCGTGAGGTCGACGGGGGCGCCGCGATGGTCCAGCGCGGATACGCGCACCGCCCGCGCCCGCGGGACGCGCGCCACGAAACCACGCACGCTGAGGCAGCCTTCGAAAAATACCGCCGGGGTGGGATCGACGACTGTGAGGCGCGGGTTCACGAGCACGTGGAACGGCACGGCTTGCATCTCTCGCTCGGCGAGCTCGGCGGCGGTGAGGCCGCGCCGTGTGAGGTACTCGGGAAGCACTTCGACCACAGCGAGCGAAACGGAAACGCCCACCTGCGGCGCGGCAAGCCCGACGCCGGGCGCGTCGCGCATCGTGTCGCGCATCAGTGCAATGAGCCCTTGAATCCGTTCGCTGCCGATTTCTTCGGGCCGGACGAGCTCCGCGGGCCGCCGCAACACGGGATCGCCGGCCTGAACGATCTTCAGAATCACCACGCATCATAGCACGAAAGTGCCATAGTCACTGTCTGACATTTCCTCTACGATCCCTCTCCAAGTCCACTCACTTGCGGAGGACATATGCGTCGTGCATTCGTCGTCGGTGTGCTGTCGCTGCTGGCAACGGGGTCGTTGGCAGCGCAAGAGGCTGCTGCTCCGGCGACTCCGGCCGCTGCTCCCGCTCCCGCCGCAGCCGCACCTTCCGGCCCGCCGGCATCCGTGGCCAATAGCGCCGCGAAGTCGTTAGGCATGGTGGTCTACCCGGCGAAGGGTCAGGACGCGGCAACCATGGCCAAGGACGATCAGGAATGCTACGCATGGGCGAAAGACCAGACGGGGATTGACCCCGCGGCGGTGAAGTCAAACCCTGATTCCGCCGCCAAGGCCGCCCAGGCGCACGTCGATTCCGCGGCCGCCGGTATTGGCGTGAAGGGCGCGGCCAAGGGCGCGGCGGCCGGTGCCATTGTCGGTGGGATTACTGGCAACGCCAGCGAGGGCGCGGGCGTGGGCGCGGTCGCAGGGGCGGCTGCGGGCCGCAAGGCAAAGAAGCAGGCCAAGGCTCAGGCGGGCGCCCAGGCCGCGGAAGCCAACAAACAGCACGCGCAGGCGCTGATCGACAAAGTCAAAGGTGCAATGACGACGTGCTTGACGGCCCGTGGATACACGGTGTCATAAGGAGCCATGGCCATGAACCAAGTGACGAGAGTGATGCTGGTCGGCGGGATCATCGCGTTCCTCGTCGGCTGCGGGAAGACCGCACCTCCACCCACTCCCGCGCCCGCATCCAAGCCCAATGCCGACTCCTTGGCGGCCGTGGAGAAGTCGCGGAGTGATTCGCTCGCGGCGGCGGCCGAACGGGCACGGCGGGACTCGCTCGCGGAAGCGGAGCGCCTCGCCGCCGAGCACAAGCGCATGGAGGATTCGCTCGCCGCAGCGGCGCGCGAGCACGCGCGCGCGACGCTCACGGCCATGATCCATTTCGAGACAGGGCGGGCGTCGATTCGGCCGGAGGACGCCATGCTCTTGGACGAGAAGCTCGCGATTCTCTCGCAGCATGGGGACGCGAAGATTCGCGTGTCGGGGTACTGTGACGAGCGCGGGTCGGATGCATACAACCAGAAGCTCGGCATGCGCCGCGCCGAAGCGGCCAAACAGTACCTCGTGAAACATGGCATTGACGCGAGCCGGATCGAAACCACGTCGCTGGGCAAAAAGAATCCGGTGGCGTCGGGTCATGACGAAGCGGCCTGGTCCCAGAACCGCCGCGATGAGTTCGAGATCCTGAGCGGGACGGAGAATATGACGCAGTAGTAGCACCAGGTCGCCGTCCAGCGCGATGTGCCGGAGGCATCGTGAGTGCCAGCCTAGCTGAATCTACCCTCCGAGCGGAGCAGCGGTCGCCGGATCTGGATATCACCTCCGGCGATCCGCTGCACCGGATCGAGCGGCGCCTCGGGCTCAAACCCGGGACCCCGCCCCGCCCGGGGCGGATGGTCGCGCTGTTACTCGCAGTCGCGATACTGCCGCTGGTCGTGCGCGTCGGCGCCCAGGGCCAAATCGCGGATCTCATCCGCGATCCCTTCTTCATCCGTCTGCTGATCGTGCTCCCGCTTCTCGAGCTCGTGAGTCCGTCGGTATCGGCGAGCGTGGCGCGCGCCCTCCAGGAATTCGAGACGAGCCGACTGGTGGCGCCCGAGGACGAGCCGCGGTTTCAGGCCGCACGCATGCGGGCGCTTCGCATGCGCGATTCGCGCGTGGCGCTGGTGGTCATGGTGGCGATCGCCTTCGGCAGCGAGGTGCTCGCCGAAACGGCGCGGCTGCCGTTCATCGGTGCCTGGGCTCGCGACGGTGAGCACCTCACCCTCGCCGGTTCGTGGTACTTCTTCGTCTCGCTCGCGCTATTTCACCTCATACGGCTGCGCTGGCTGTGGCGCATTCTCGTGTGGTGGCGGTTCCTGTTCGGGGTGTCGCGCATTCCGCTGCGCCTCATGCCCGCTCACCCGGACCGCGCCGGGGGCATTGGCTTTCTTGCCAACGTGACGATGGCCTTCGCGCCGCTCATTTTCGGGCTCTCTGTCGGGGCCGGTTTCGAGTTGCGCGCGCGCATTCTCGTCGGAGGGGAGAAACTGGCATCCCAGGTTGCGCCCATGGTGGCGATCTCCGTGCTGTTCCTGGTCTGCGTGCTCACGCCGCTGCTGTTCTTCGTGCCCCAACTCACCCGCGCGATGTGGCGGGGCCGCATGGACTACGACCGCCTCTCGTCGCGCTACATCCGGCGCTTCGATAACAAGTGGCTCTCCCGCGACCCACCCGATACCGAGCTGCTCGGCTCGAGCGATCTGCAATCGCTGGCCGACCTGATCAATTCCGCCAACGCGGTGCGCCAGATGCTGCCGGTCCCGATCACCATACCGGCGATCCTGTCGGTGGCGCTCGCCTCGGGGCTCGCGATGCTTCCCGCGATCCAGGCCGAGGTGCCGCTGCGGGAGATTGCGCATATGCTGATGAGCGCGTTGCGTTAGTCCCGGGTTGGGACGCGTTGCACCAAGGGTCAATTTCTCCCGCACCCCAACCGGGGATATCCATACCTTCACCCTCACCGCGGCTCTTGAGCGTGCCATCATTACGAACGTGCGTGCTTGCATTTGCGCTTGTCGCAGGCGCTGTCATCGCCTGCCGGGCGCAGCAGACGGAAACCCTGGCCGCGCAGCAAACCGTGGACTCCGCCGCGATGGCGGCACCGGTCGTGACCCAGGGCGCCTGGGCACCCGACGTTCTCGATCAGCTACTCGCGCCGATCGCGCTGTACCCGGACCTGCTGCTCGGCCGTGTGCTGATCGCCTCGGTGAATTCCCAGGAAGTACTCGATGCCGGAAACTGGCTGATCCAGAATCCGAATCTCTCCGGCGCCGCGCTCGATTCCGCCTCGCAGACTCTGGGGTTCGGAGAAGCCATGCGCGGGCTCCTTCACTTCCCGGACATCGTCGACGCGATGTGCGCCCAAATCGAGTGGACCAAGCAGCTCGGCGCCGCGTTCACGTCCGATCAGAAAGCCGTGCTCGAGTCGGTCCAACGGCTGCGCGAGAAGGCCATGATGCACGGCTCGCTGCAATCGACGCCGCAGCAGACCGTCGGCACGAAAGTCGAGAACGGCGACAGCACGGTCATTACGATCACGTCGGCTGACCCGAACATGATCTTCGTCCCGACCTACGATCCGGCTATCGTCTACGGTCCGCCGGTTGTCGTAGTAGCCCCGAAACCCGGGACCGGCACGCCCCCGGCCCCGTCACCCAAGGCGGCGCCGACGGCCGCAGCAGCAGCCGCTCCAGCAGCGGTCGCGGCGACGCCCGGCATGGCCGCCGCGCCGATTGCCCCGGCCGTGCCCGCGGCTGCCCCGGCACCGCCTGCGGCCCCCGCCGCGCCGGCGACGGGAACGGCGGCAACGACAACCAACGTCACGAATGTCTACAACGAGGATCACAGTGACGAGGCCGCGAGCGCCGCGATCACGTTCAGCATGGGCATCATGATGGGCGCGATGATGAGTCCGTGCTGTATGCCGTATTGGGGCGGAGGAGTGTACATGGGCCCCTACCCCTTTTATCCGCCGATGTATGCCTACCGGCCGGTGTATGGGCCGGGCTTCCGCCCAGGCGTCGGATATCCCGGCAGGCCCGGCGGTGTTGGCGGGGTGGGAGGGGTTGGCGGCGTGGGCGGCCCGGGTAAGCCCGGCGGCGTGGGCGGCCCGGGTAAACCCGGCGGTCCGGGTAAACCCGGTGGTCCGGGCAACCGCCCGGGGTACGGACCGAAGCCGAGTCAGCCTATCGCCGGCAAGCCCGGTGCGGGAGCCGGGGGCTCGCGGCCGTCCACGCAGCCCGCCAAGCCGGGCGCGGGAGGTGCGCGGCCAGCGACGCAGCCTGCCACACGCCCGAGTACAGGCGCGGGCGGAGCGAAACCTGCCACCGGAGCGGTGGGCGCCGGCGCAGCGAAGCCCTCCACCGGAGCGGTGGGCCCGGTTGACCGCGGCTACGGAAGTTCGAGTCGCGCACCAAGCGCCGGTACGACGCCGAGTAATGGCGCCTTTTCGGGTGCGAGCGGCCAGCGCAACGGCTCGTACGATCGCTCTTCCAGCGCACGGGGCAATGCCAGCATGCGGGGAGGCGGAGGTGGCGGGATGCGCGGTGGCGGCGGAAGGAGGCGCTGAGCGATGGCCTCGAAGACCATCTCCTGCGCGCTGGCGCTACTCGTAGCGGCGAGCGCGGCGTGCGGCAAGCGTGGGGCCGTAGGCGCGCCGGAGTCGTTCAAGACGCCGGACGACGCGGCCAATGCGCTGGTGAAGGCACTGGAGCGCAACGACCTCCCCGCCCTCTATCGCCTGCTCGGAACCGGCAGCGAGGCGATCGTGAATTCCGGTGATACGGTGGCAGACCGGACGGCGCGCGCGGCGTTCGTGCAGCGCTATCATGAACGCCACCAGTTCGTGGCCGGGAGCCCGGACGATCTCGCGCTCTGGGTCGGCAATGATGGTTGGCCGTTGCCCATTCCGCTCGAGCGGCGCGACGGCGGGTGGCATTGGGACGCTGCCGCGGGAGCGGACGAGCTCCTGGCGCGGCGGATCGGCGCGAACGAATTGCAGACCATCGACGTGATGCGCGGGTTCGTGGCGGCTGAGGAAGATTATGCTGAGCAGGCGCACGACGGACGCCCCGCCGGCATCTACGCGCAACGCCTCCACAGCGACCCCGGCAAACACAACGGCCTGTACTGGGAGGTCACTGCAGGCGAGCCGCCCAGCCCCGCGGGCCCGTTCCTCGCGAATGCGACGGCTGAAGGCTACGCGCCAGGACAACCCCCGGGCACGCCATATCATGGGTATGTCTACCGGTTGCTGTTTGGGCAGGGGCCGCACGCAAATGACGGCGCGCGCGATTATGTAAAGCACGGCGAGCTCATTGGTGGCTTCGCGGCAATCGCCCGTCCCGCCGAGTACGGCAAGAGCGGCATCATGACATTCATTGTGAATCAGGACGGGACTGTGTGGCAGAGAGATCTTGGCCCCGACACTGAGCACCTGGCCGGAGCGATCCGGCTCTTCGATCCGGACACTACGTGGGCTCCCATTCCGCCTGAACAGGAGACTGGACGATGAAGAAGCTCCTTCTCGCAATCGCCGCGGCGCTCGCCCTGGGCTGCGGTGGTCCCAGCATCACGGTCAATCGTGATTCCGCGGTCCCGATTCCCAAGACACCCACCTGGGCCTGGGGCAAACGCGACACAGTGAGCCAGTACGAGCTCGACCCGCTGGCCGAGAGCCCGGAGGTTCACACCATGGTCCAGGCCGCGATCGAACACAACCTGGCGAAGCGGGGCTGGACCAAGGTCGATCAACCCGCGAACGCGCAGATCATTGTCACCTATCACATCGGCGTGCGGCGGTCGGTCGAGTACCAGACGACCACGACCGGAGTGAGCGGCGGCTGGTACGGCGGCTACGGCTGGGGCTACTACGGCGCACCCACCTACATGAGCAGTACGACCACGCCGGTGAACTACAACGAAGGGGCGCTCCTCGTGGTGCTGCGCGCCGCTCCCTCCTACCAGGTCGCGTGGGACGGGCTGTACAAGAAGGAGATCCAGAAGATGCATCCCGCGCAGAAGGACGTGCAGGCAGCGGTCGACTATTTGTTGAACGATTTGTGAGCCTCGAACCCTGGGCGCGGGAGCATCGGTAAAGACGCTCGCTCTCGCGCTCGGCGCGTTCGTTTCCATCCCGGCGGCCGCGCAGCGGCCCGCTACGCAAATGCCCGTTGATACCAGCCCGCAGCCGGTCGGGAAGATCGATAGCGGCGGCTTTCGCGTCACCCCGATTTTCGCGCCCGCCTATAACCCCGAAATGCAGTTCCTCGTGGCCGGGGGGGTGCTGTTGTCCTGGAAGGCCGGTCCGAACCCGCTCGAAATCCAGCGGTCGACGCTGTCCTCGACCATTTCGTTCTCGAGCACCGGCGCGATCAACGTCGCGAACACGCTGACGTCGTTCTGGTTCGCGAATCGACTGCGCATCACGGCCGACCTGGCGTACAAGGACATGCCGGATAACTACTGGGGCGTGGGATACACGGCGGGTCTCGAGCCCACGAGCGGCGATTCGACGACGCAGTATCAACGCGAGTGGTTCAAGTTCAATCCGCGCGCGGTCTGGGGCGTGTCAGGCCATTTGTACGTCGGCGGCATGCTCGAGTGGAATCACACGATCGCCACCGCGGTCAATGTGCACATGGCGGAGGACTCGGCGTTTCTGGCGGGTGGCAGCGCCATCAACAATGTCGGGCTGGGCCTCGCGATCCAGTACGACAGCCGTGACATGGCCGTGAACGCCTATAAGGGGTTGTACCTCGCATTCAATGCCACCGGATACGGCCATTACGTCGGTGGCGACCGGAGCTACCAGATCTATCTCCTCGACTATCGCCAGTACCTCACCCTCGGCCGCCCCGGCCGAACGCTCGCCTGGACGGTGAAAACGAAAATCGGGGCGCACGATGTGCCCTGGCCCGAGCTGCCGTTGTTCGGCACCTCCGCCGATATCCGGGGCTACGTCGAAGGCCGATTCCGCGATCGCAGTGTTCTGTTGGGTGTGGTGGAATACCGGTACATGTTTCTGCGGGGGAACGGCCACCTGTCCCGCCACGGGTTCGTGGTGTGGACCGGCGGCGGTTCGCTCGGCCCACAGATTCAGCACCTCGAGGGCTTTCTGCCCAACGCCGGGGTGGGATACCGCTTTGAGTTACAACCCCGCTCCAACATACGGATGGATGCG